>Ga0163215_100176_pt1 | contig 168908 bp, 152 predicted proteins | sample SynspAceP_FD_185934 | JGI IMG/M metagenome (GOLD analysis project Ga0163215, IMG submission 185934) | Saline lake microbial communities from Ace Lake in Antarctica - Synechococcus sp. Ace-P (Hybrid Assembly) | ecosystem: Environmental > Aquatic > Non-marine Saline and Alkaline > Saline | place... | reverse complement strand
GAATGGGCTAACGCCATTCGACTATGTGATGACAACGCTTGAGCAACTTAGTCAAGCTGAGGTTAACATCGAGCAATTGCTACCATGGCATACTGCTAAAACCTAGGTGGGATTGCCGGACGCTCACATAAAACCTCAACTTTATGGCGAATGTTACAAAGGAAAATAAGAATGAAAAATAAATTATATATAATAACCACCGCGTTGTTTTTGTTGGTAGGTATGGGAAGTGCGAACGCAAGACCTATCCCACCCGCAGACCAAGTAACAGTAGACGGTAAAACATGGGCAAAAGTAGACATATTCAGTGGCTTGAGTTGGGATATAATAAATGCACAGTGCCCAGCGGGAGTATGTGGCGCAAACAGCACGTTAAATGGATTTGATATGGCAGGCTGGGTATGGGCGACGTCACATGAAGCCACAAAGATGTTGAGCACATTTAAGCATGGCACAGGTTTTGTATTCCAGGATTTAATGACTGTACGTGAAGTCAATTCTGCATGGGCGAAGAATATACTCTTGAAGTTCGGATGCACACAGCAAGGCAGACAATGTAATGATAGATACCATAACGAATTAACGGTGGTCCTTAGAGAAAATGAAAAGAGTTTAGCTAGGAGAATACAGATATTTGATGCGGTGGATGATGGTGCTAATGATCAATATGTTAGTTATTCCCAATACAAGGTTGTAGCCGACAAGCCAACGTCTGCGTTTTTTTATAAACCATGATAAGTGTCTTAACCCCCTCTATTTGCTATTATTAATTATTGGGGTTTAGCATCGCGTCTATTTAAGAAAAGATATTAATCAGTCTGTTTCTTTATTAAAATTGATGACTGACGATGGTATGCCCGAATAAACCCATGTAACCCGATGTCGTCGATAATCATCAAGAAGCACCACAAAACTCTCCACATATAACCCACAGCTGTGCCCACCAACAAACTTACACAAATCTCATACGTCAGTCATGTACAGATATGAAAAACTCACAGCGTCTGGCTGAGTACAAAATATGCAAAAAATTAGTTTTTTAGTCAGCTTCAGTCAGACCTAGACTCTATAAGTCGGCGGGTAGGGAGTAACTTCATGATTTATAATAGGAAAATGGTGGCCCCTCCCTGACTCGAACAGGGGACCTGACGATTATGAGTCGTATGCTCTAACCAACTGAGCTAAGGGGCCATATTTTGGAATTTTGCATTGGCTTTTTGATTCTTGTAGCACACAATCAGTTATTTTGAATCTTCTTCGTTTAGCTACAAAGCTAACGATCATCTAAAAAGCGGCGTGAAGTATAAATTTTTTTTCAATGATTGTCATTAAACAGGTAAAACTTTTTCAAAAAAAGCCGATATAAATCATATATGCTTGTTATATGTACGATATTAGGTGTCTGGGCGTGCATAATGTACTAACTTATCTATCCGGGCGTGCATAAATAGTCTTGTTTTGCTATATTTCTGCAATACATGCCTATTTCAAATTGCTAGGAGTTGTAAATGGCAGACGCACCATATTTAATTAGCGGTCGAAACACTCTAATACATAAATTAAGAAAGCTAGACTTACTTGTTATAAACGGACGACGCGATCCTGTATTACTTGTTCTGTATAACGAGATAGAAATCTATGAAGGCAAAATCCCTGAAAATAAACTCGAAGCAAAGCGCATGGATATGGCTAAGGTTGATATTTCTTCGGCGGAAAATTTCAGTGACTACCGGCCTATGTTGTTTATTCAAACGCTAAATAATAAAGAATATAAAATTGACTACAGTAAAGCTGGAACCGATTTCTTTATTACTGTCCATCAAGACAGTACTTTTTAATATTAAGTAGATATACCAACATGATTAAAGGCTCAGTGCGCGGAATATTTGGATTCGTTGCACTTTGCTGTATTTATTTTATTTCGCTATTTTGTTTTTATTATTTTGCGATCCCATTACCCCCTGCGCTTATTGGTATTTTTATACTCCTGCTTTTATTATTACTGTTGCGCAGAGTTCCCGTTGGTATTACACAATCTGCTCGTCCACTGCTTGCCCATATGGGATTGTTTTTGTTACCCGCACTCATTTCAGTATTGTTGTACGGTGACTTATTCGCGCAATACTATGCTGCTCTGATTATTGCGGTTTTGCTGAGTACTCTGGCTAGTTTAGGTATCACGCTGTGGTTGAGTCAGCGCATTTTAGCAGGCGTAAAAACCGCGACTAAAATAAATACATCCGTAACAAATGAGCGCAAAGAACATGACGAGTAAGGCCGACTTATGATGTCAGCACTGCAACAACTTGTTGCTCAATTTTCGCCATTATGGTCGCAAAATTATGTATTTATGCTGGCTTGTTTACTCGCAACTTTAGGTGTGTATCTACTGAGTAGAAGACTTTATTTTTGCTTCAATCAAAATTCATTGCTGCATCCTTTGACCATCAGTACCCTTATTATTGGTTTTGGCTTACATTTTTCTGGGATAGATGTAATGCAGTTCAAACGCGGCATCACACTGTTTGAACTATTGTTAGGGCCTGCGACTGTTGCTTTAGCCGTGCCACTGTATAATCAATTACCTGTACTTCGACAACTCGGATTTAGAGTGCTGGCGCCTATTCTCATTGGTGGAAGCTTGGCGCCCACTATTGCTTGGTTGTCTGTTTATTTATTAGATACCCCATTGCAACTGCAAATGACCATGTTAGTAAAATCTATTACCACCCCGTTAGCAATGGGTACAGCTGACTTGATTGGCGGTACGCCTGAACTTGCGGCTGTTATTGTTATATTGACGGGTATTGTTGGAGCAACCTTCGGACCGTGGTTAATTTTGCTCACCAAAACGGACTCTGAGTACGCACAAGGTCTAGCGTTGGGGTCAGTGGCTCATGTCATTGGCACATCAAAAGCCTTAAGTATTAGTGAAACCTGTGGTGCTTTTGCGACCCTAGGACTGTGCTTGAATGGTATATTTACAGCATTGTTGTTACCGATATTGTTCGCATAGGAAGTTGCTGATAGTGTTGATTGGCTTTTACTGAGCGCTTTTGTCTTAATTTATTAATCATTCACGAAAAGTCTCTAGTGATTTTTAATCGTGTGGTCCTTCACTTACCGTTAGTCATTATCAGAACTACTCTAAAGAATTTTGGTACTAAGCCGTTACAATGATTAGGCGAGAAGCTATACAACGCCGACTCTATGTTATCTGTCTTTTAACTCTCACTTTTGCTAGGTCAATACATGATTTCAGTCCTAATATGTGATGACTCCCTTGTAGCACGAAAGCAAGTTGCTAAATGTTTGCCACAAGATTGGGATGTGGCAGTTCACTTTGCTACAAATGGTGAAGAGGCATTAAAAGCCCTAGTTGAAGGTAAAGGTCAGGTATTGTTACTCGATCTTAATATGCCTGTTATGGACGGTTACGACACCTTAAAAGCAATTCAACAGCAGCAATTATTAACCAAAACAATTGTGGTGTCTGGCGATATCCAACCAGAGGCAAGAGCAAGAGTACTTGCTTTAGGCGCAGTCGATTTTATTCAAAAACCCGTTAGTTCATGCGATATCGTTGCGGTATTGCGCAAACATAATGTGCTTGCATTAGCTGAAGAAATTCAAGCTGGAGGCTTAGATGAGGCCTTGCGTGATTGCTATCAAGAAGTCACGAATGTTGCCATGGGGCAGGCGGGTGATCACCTTGCCAGAATAATGAATGTTTTTGTTAAACTCCCTATTCCCAATGTAAATTTAATTGAAGTTTCCGAATTGCACATGATGCTTTCTGATATCGAATTACACGAACAAACTTCTGGCGTATGCCAAGGGTTTCTTGGTGACGGAATAAGTGGTGAAGCACTGTGTATATTAAGCGATTCTAGTTTTGGTGATGTTGCAAAAATCCTAAATATTCAAGAAGAAGTTGACGATGAATTGCAACTCGAAATGCTCATGGATGTTGCTAGTATTCTCATAGGCTCTTGTCTGGCTGGTTTCGCCAAACAGCTAGATATGCAATTTAGACAAGGACACCCTGTTGTTTTGGGGCAGCATCAAAGTGTTGAAGATCTGATTCAAGCAAATAAAAGTAATTGGCGAAAAACGCTCGCTATAGAATTAAGCTATGGTTTGGAAGGATACAACGTGCAATGTGATTTAATATTATTGTTCACTGAAGACTCAATAGACACTTTGAATTCAAAATTAGCCCATTGGCTAGAGGACTAAACGATGAGTAACAGTGCACTTGACGAGATACTCGAATTTCACTGGATGATGGACATGCTGCAGACAGTCGATGTGGGTATTATCGTTCTCAATAGTGATTTTGAAATCAAGGTGTGGAATGGCTTTATGGAGGCGCACAGTGGAATGTTGCCAAGCGAAGTGAGAGACAAAACCTTGTTTTCATTGTTTCCTGATATTTCTGAAGAATGGTTTAGGCGCAAAGTAAAAGCCGTGTTTGAGCTTCGTATCCGTGCATTTGTAACATGGGAACAACGTCCTTATTTATTTAAATTTAACAATTTTCGCCCGATTACTGGCACTGAGCCTTTTATGTACCAGAATATTTCATTTTCTGCGTTAGTGTCTGCAACGGGCCAGGTTGATCATGTTTGTATGATGATTTATGACATGACCGATGCAGCGGCCGCTAAAAAACAGTTACTTGCGCTGCAAGTGCAACAAAATGAAATGAAACAGAATAATTTACTGATTAAATAGTACATTTTCATTAATTTTGCTTTGTTGGTCTGATCCTTGCTGCTCTCTTATCATTATTTTCAATGTAAGCGTCTATTTGGGCTTACAGGCTAAACGATTTCTGGTATTGAGTGATGAATCAACTTTCTAAATATTTATTTGTCTTTATAGCTATCTATGCTGTTGTCGCTTGCGGTGGCGGCGACACCGAGCGACCTATTACCCCGTCGGTGTTAGTTAATGCGGGGCAAAATATAGAGGTAAACGAACAGGTAACGATTACTGTAGATGGCATTGCGACCAGCACCGCTGGTGGTATTACCTACGTTTGGACTTCCACGCCAGCCTTAACCTTTGAGCAAACTGACGCATTGGCGACAGTAGCAGCTTCAACAGTCACAGCACCTAGCGTAACTCAGATGACCGACTACACACTTACCTTAACCGCCACTGATGCCAATGGCACGGCTGGAACAGACAGCATTATGTTGCGCGTAAACCCAGTGAATGCATTGCCTACTGCGGTAATACTTGCCCCTAGTGTCGAGTTTTATGCAATTAATACCTACCCAATGCTAACTAATGTAACGCTTGACGGTAGCTCGAGTAATGATAGCGACCCGCAAACCTCAACTGCACCAATATCTGCCTATCTTTGGCAACAAGTTGCCGGACCTAATGTACTCGCTGGGCGTATTTTAACAGAGGCTAATTTTATTTTTGAAACACCCGTGCTCGCGCAACCTGCCGACATTACTATTCGCTTGCAGGTGACAGACCAAGAGGGGGCAACAGCAAGCGTAGACAAAATAATTAGATTATTAAGTGAATCTGAAACTATTCCTGAATTATCTATCGGCCCAGTTCAAACCGTTTTTTCTGGTGAACTAGTATCACTAAATGGACAAGCTTCAAGCTCCGCTAGCGGGGCTGAACCATTTTCAATACTTTGGTCGTCTGATTCTCTGTTAGCACCTATCATTGGTGACGTCAATTCGATGAAAACGTTTAGCATTGCCCCGTTGGTATCCCAACTAACAGAAGTTGTTTATCAACTTTCCATCACCGATAACTACGGGAATCAGCGGTCTAAAACGCAGACTATGTTGGTTGAACCTCAAACCCAAACAACGCTGAACGATACGGGTGTTAGTTTGAATGCCAGCAATAATGACAACCTTGCCCCTTATCAAGGGGAGTTTGCTGGTCAGGATGCTCACAATGGATATGATCGCATAGCGAGTAGTGGCTTTTCAGATAAAGCGGGTAGGGGGGAGCTAGGTTTCGATTTTACGCGATTAAATCAAAATGGTGACGAGATTGATCAAGATACTACCGATTGGAGCTGTGTCCGCGACAATATCACGGGATTGATTTGGGAAAATAAGACCGATATTGCTGATGATTTACATGCTGTTGAGCAACTGTTTACTTGGTATTCGTTAGTCGATAACGGAGGCTTTGCTGGTGACGTTAATGCGGGTAGCCCTGCTTGCAACCTTTCTTCAGAAAATTGCAATACCCAAGCGTTTGTAGATGCTGCAAATGCACAAGGTTTGTGTGGTTTTTTTGATTGGCGACTACCTAGTCACGATGAACTGCTATCGTTGGTCCATTTTGGTGAGTTACAGCCCCCATTAATTGAAAGCGAATATTTTCCTATTATGGGAACAACTGTTCCCAGTTCTCCTTTATGGTATTGGACTTATATGCCGAATGTGGATGGTGTGAATGAGAGTGGAGCCCAAAGTGCATGGGCCCTTGATTTTAATACTGGGGTTGATAATTTTATTAATAAATCAGCGCAAGCACGGATTAAGTTAGTGAGGGCTGGACGATGATTAAGAATGTGATAATCAATACGGCATTAATTTGTTGTTTTGGTGGATTTGTTAGTGCGGTGAATGCGGAACAATTTTGCTTGTCGACAGCTCCTGTTAGTGCGCCAGAAGAAAACTTTCTGACGTTCGATAATGGGCAATTGCTGCACGTAAGTACTAATTTAATGTGGATGCGTTGTGCTATTGGGCAAACGTGGGTTGGCGATACCTGCACTGGCGAGGCGCAACCTTACACTTGGAAGCAGGCTTTAGAGTTAAGTGTGGGCTATGAATTTAATGCCTCTAGTAATTGGCGTTTACCTAATATTAAAGAACTGAGTTCTATCACAGAACGTTCATGCACTCGGCCGTCTATTAATATTGACTTGTTTCCAGCCACACGCCCTGACGATTTTTGGACTTCAACACCATCGATGGCTGACGCAGAACGGGCCTGGGTTGTGGCATTTTTTAATAGCAGTAATTCTATTAAAGAGAAAAACAGAACGGTGTTTGTGAGATTAGTCAGAACCGCTTTGCCTGCAGAACGAAGTATTGAATAGAGCTGATTTTACTGCGCTTAGTTTTAGAGCTGACTCGGTCTTGATTTGCTCTGCATGGAGTTTGCTGAATGGTTTATACAAACAAATCGAGTAAGCTATTCAGGTAACGTTTTCCTGTTGCGGTAAGCTGCCACTCTTGCTCATTACTGGTAATAAGTTTCATTGTTTGGGCTTTTTCTAAGTGCTGTAATTCGATGTTGCTTAATTCACGCCCTGTATTTTTTGTAAATTGTGCCTTGGGGCACGCTTCCATAATTCGAAATCGGTTCATAAAAAATTCAAATGCCAGATCATCACTTTCAACCTCGGTAGCTTTGTCCATATAAGCGCGTGTGAAATCCATATAGCCTTTCGGATGCTTTACCTTAACCGTGCGCACAATAGCGTGAATGGTTGATATTTGTGTGTGAGGCGGTGACTCGATGTCTGCTTTGTTCGACATCTGCTGGTGAGGCATAGTTACTTTACCGTGTGCACCACAACCAATGCCAAGATAGTCGCCATAGCGCCAATAGTTAAGGTTATGCTGGCACTGTTGCCCTTGTTTTGCATACGCTGATATTTCATATTGCTCATAGCCTGCTTCGGTCAGAAGCTGATGTCCACGTTCTTGAATTTCCCACAGAATATCATCGTCAGGTAGTGTCGGTGGTTTCGAATAAAACGCGGTGTTGGGCTCAATAGTGAGTTGGTACCATGACAAATGCGGCGGCGCTAGTGCGATCGCTTTTTCTAAATCCAGCATGGCTTCTTCAACACTCTGATTTGGTAGGCCGTGCATTAAATCTAAGTTAAAACTACGCAATTCTAAGCGCTTTGCTAGCTCAACAGCAGCCTTAGCTTGTGGTGCATCATGAATACGCCCAAGTGCTTGCAAATGGGCTTCATCGAAACTTTGAACACCAATTGAAATGCGGTTAATACCTGCTTTTTCAAAGCCAATAAATTTTTCGGCTTCTACTGTTCCGGGGTTCGCCTCCATGGTGATTTCTGCATCTGGGGATAACGGAATTCTGCTAGCAATACCATTCAAGAGCCTTTGCATACCAGCAACAGACAACAAACTCGGTGTGCCACCGCCAATAAAAATACTGGATACTTCACGCAGTTTTCCATTGATGGTAACGAGTGGTAGGTCTTCTGTTAAGTCGTCTAATACGTGACTAATATATTCAGACTCGGGTAAGCCACCTTTCAAATTATGTGAGTTGAAATCGCAATAGGGACACTTTTGCACACACCAAGGTATGTGCACATATAAGCTTAAAGGAGGCAAGCTTGCTGCGTTAATTAGATGTTTTAATTCAGCATCAAACGTTGTTTTTGAAATGTTTGAGTTATCTTCGATCAACGGATCAATACTTCCTTCATGCGCTGCATTAATTGCACCAGCGCCTTGCCGCGATGGCTAATTCTATTTTTAATGTTGGACTCTAGTTCAGCTGCACTGCAGTTCTGCTCGGGTAGCCAAAAAACAGGGTCATATCCAAAACCACCATTACCACTGAGTGTTGTGCTGATTTCGCCATGCCATTCACCCTGGCATATAATCGGAGTAGGGTCGAGTTCATGTTGCATGAATACGAGCACGCACAAAAAGCGAGCTTTACGATTATCGCTTTCATTTGCCAAAGCACTTAACAGTTTGTTGATGTTATCAGTATCGTTTGCCGTTTTACCTGCATAGCGAGCCGAATAAATACCCGGAGCTCCACCAAGAGCATCTACGGCTAAACCGCTATCGTCGGCAATAGCCGGTAATCCGGTTACTTTAGACGCATTACGAGCTTTGATTATCGCGTTTTCAACGAAAGTGGTACCCGTTTCCGGTACTTCTTCTACATTGAACTCAGATTGCGGCGATACTTTAATTGAAAAACCATCAAACAGAGTCGAAAACTCGGCAACTTTGCCTTTATTGCCGGTGGCTAAGACGATTTGTTTTATACTCATCTACGCCTCTTTTGATTTAGGTGAAGAGGGTCTAGTTGTTTTCTTCTTAAATTTGCTCTTAGTTTTGACTTTCTTACCTTTGCCAGGTGTTTTTACTTTTTGCTTTTTGACTACTTTTGGCGCTTTATTTTTTGGACGCAAGCCATCAATCACGCGTGCTTTAAAAGGCTCTTTGGTGTAGCGCTCTACTTTGCCTATTTTCTCAAAGTCATGCGCTTCAACAATTGAAATTGCGGTACCTTTTGCGCCGGCACGTCCGGTGCGTCCGATACGATGTACGTATAGATCTGAACCTCTGGGCATGTCAAAGTTAATAACATGGCTGATGTCTTGTACGTCAATACCTCTAGCAGCAACATCGGTTGCTATAAGTATTTTTACGTCACCTGCTTTGAAGCTTGCTAGTGCAGAGTTGCGCTTATCCTGGGGCATCTCGCCTTGTAAGTAGGTCACACTGAAATCTTGGCTAAACAAAAAGTCTTTGAGGTTATGCAAGCGTTCGCGAGTTTTGACGAACACAATACACGACTCGATCGTATTGCGAAGATGATGCACTAATATTGCATTTTTATGATTTAAATCATCAGCTAAGTGATACCACTGAATAATTTTGTTCTTTTCTTTTCTGGAAGGATCAGCGGAAAGTGTGACAGGGTCTTTCAATAGTTCCTCTGCGAACAGGCGCACACCTCTCCCTTCGAGTGTGGCCGAAAACAACATGCTTTGCTTGCGCCACCTAGCTTCGCCCGCAATTTGATGCACGATTGAAGAGAAACCCATGTCTAACATACGGTCAGCTTCATCTAGAATCAGCGATTCAATGTCACGACAATCAAAACTTTCTTGTTCAATATGCTCAAACAATCTGCCTGGTGTGGCAACTAGAATATCGCAGTGCCCAGCTAGCGTCTCACGATCAGTACCATAGTTAATGCCACCAGTAATTACACCACAGGTTAAATGTGTATATTTAGTAATTGCTTTTGCTTGCTCAAATACCTGATTAGCCAGCTCTCTCGTGGGAACGAGTATGAGCACTCTTGTAGAGCTATCGTCCTTGCGTGGGTGATCGAGTAAATATTGGCAAACCGGCAGCAAAAATGCAGCCGTTTTACCAGTCCCTGTTGGCGCATCAGCAAGTATGTCTTTACCTTCCATCGCATGCGGGATCACCAAGGATTGAATACTGGTGGGGCGTTCATAGCCCATGTCGCTAATGGCTCTGCAGAGTTCTTCGTCTAAATCTAATTGGTCAAACATGAATGACTTTGTTTTGTCTGTATTTGTTCTCATTCTACCTCAAATCGAGGATAACGAGTATGCTTGTTTTAATTCAATCACGTATTTTTCCTAAGATGATACAATACCGCAGCCGCCAGTGTAATCTAGGCCCTTTTAGATTGACTTAAATAGCGATACTCGATAGGTTATCTATATGACAATTATGAAAGCGCAGATAACGTGTATTTAAGCTATTTTGGGTTAACTGACAACCCATTTTCAATTGCTCCTAACCCCGACTACCTATTCATGAGCCCAAGGCATCGTGAAGCTTTGGCGCATTTAACCTTTGGCTTGAAGGAGTCAGGTGGTTTTGTGATGCTTACTGGGGAAGTTGGGACCGGGAAAACTACCGTGTCTCGCAAACTGTTACAAGATTTATCTGACGATACACAAACGGCGGTTATTCTAAACCCAACGTTGTCAGCCATTGAGTTATTGGCGACAGTCTGCGATGAGCTTGGCATTAAGTACGATGAGAATACCCATTCGCTGAAAGTATTTACTGATAAAATTTTAAATAAATTGGCTGATAATCATGCTAACGGCATCAACACCGTGCTTATTATCGATGAAGCTCAGCATTTGATGCCAGAAGTGCTTGAACAATTGCGTTTGTTAACGAATTTAGAGACGACTCGCGAAAAACTATTGCAAGTTGTCTTAATCGGTCAACCTGAACTGCAACAGCTATTACGTCGAAACGAGCTCCGACAATTGGCCCAGCGAGTAACTGCTCGTTATCATCTACTACCGTTAACTAAAGCTGAGGTCTCATTGTACGTGGCTCACCGACTGCAGGTGGCGAATGGTAATCCGAGTGTTTTTACAGCAACTTCGTTAAGTAGCTTGTTTCAAATAAGTGGTGGCATTCCGCGAGTTGTTAACCTGTTATGTGATCGCGCGATGACGCTCGCTTACACGCTACAAAAACCGCTTATTACGCACCAACTCGTCATTGCCGCTAGCTATCAAGTGTTGGGCGACGACATTGTTCAACAACGACAACAAGAGCAGTGGAAACGAATTTTTATAGCTAGCTTTTTTGCTTCTATTATTTTAGGTTTAGTTGTAGGAGGTTTGTATGCTTAAAATCCTCAACGTAGATGACCTAAAGCCTGGCATGTTAGTCAGTAAGGTGGTAAGTCAGCATGGTCCGGTCAAAATCCGAAAAATAGGGATGATACGCAGTCCTGAAATGATTCAGGGTTTAGCGAACATGGGCGTGACTGAAGTTGAAGTCGATTTGAGCCAAAGTTTGGGTCTGCTTGACACTGACGAAATCGGGTTAGCCGCTGAACCTGAAGAACAAATCGCGAAACTAACCCCAACGCAACAATTACTGCAAAATGAAAGGAAGTCTGCTAAGGCGAATAATGATGTTAGTCAGCAATACCATCGTTCGTTGTTTATGCCTTCTGCGGATACCTTGCCTTCATCCTGGGATTTGTATGGTAAAAATATAGCATTATTGCTTTTATTGGTCGTTGGTGGCTCGTGTGTAGGTTGGCATATCGCGTCGATACCACATTGGTTGTCACTGTCAAAAAATAAAGAGTACGTGGTGATTGATTATCAACCCATAAATACTTCTTTGAATGCTAATCGTGGGCAATTAGACGAATCCACAAATGCCGCTGATAAAGAACAAAGTAGCACCACTGAGGTAAATCAAACCGCCCAGAGCATACCGGCATCCGGCGCCCAAGATAGCACTGCTAGCTTAGCTCAGGCTCGAGTCGCAGATGCACCTGCCGCTAAACCAAATGAGGACAGCATTCTCTCCATTCCAGATGCTGAGCCTATTGTATTAGGATACATACCAGAAAATATATCTAATACAGCTATTTTAGATAACTCGCCTGTGGACTCGAGAGTAGATGTATTGAACTCTTCTGCGAACTCTCAATCTGAAAGTGCTGTGTCTACCCGATTATTAGCTGAAATCAATAAAGCGATTGCAGAGTTAGATGAAGGTTCAAGCGATGAATCAAGTGTTCAGCAACGCACTAGTTACGATGACTTACCTCGAGTCGACCAGCTATCGATAGCTATTCAAACACAAATACCGTCTATGGCGTTTAGTGCTCATATGTACTCTTCGGATAGACAGGGACGCTGGGTTAGAATTAATGGTAGGCGCCTAGTTGAAGGTGACTTTATTGCAGAAAATTTACAGTTAGTAAATATAGAACCACAAAAGGTCATTTTGTCTTTTAAAGATGAAGTGTTTACTATGAATGCCTTGGCTGACTGGTAGTTCAATATTCTATTTCTGAGGCCGTTGAACGTAAAAGCGATGATTCACTAAATGAAAGTCTTACTTAGGCCGCGTGGACTAAGTAAGACTTTTATTTAGTGTGGTAGAAGAACGCTTTTAAAAAACTTATCTAAGTTCATACTAAATTCTTCGGGTCTAACACCTGTTAAAATATAATCTTCTGACTGACTTAAATCGAGTCGGAGAATTTCGGTATGCTCTTTTGTTCGCAGACTATAAAAAATCATCACGATTGGATTTAGCGGTTCCTTGACGCTGCGTTGACTTACAATTCCCAATTTTTGGCTTTGTAGTTGAACTAACGAACCCACTGGATGCAGTCCAATCGCATTGATAAATTCGTTGACCAACGCAGAGTCCAGTGTTTCATCGCTCTCTAACTGATGCAAGGCTGCAGTAGCGCTAATAGAGCGTTGATGATGTCGATTTGAAATCATGGCGTCGTAGCAATCAACAATACCCGCCATTTGAGAATAAACGCTGATTTCTGATGCTATTTTTGCTTTGGGATAACCACTGCCGTTTATTCTCTCATGGTGATTCGCAATAACATCTAGGACGATAGGTTGTGCATCGTCTATGCGCTTCACTATTTCAATACCAATACCAATACCAATACCAATACCAATATCGACATGACTTCTCATCATGGCCCAATCAGTTTCATTGAGTTCGGTCGCTTTATCTATTAGATCGCGGGGAAGAGAAGCCATGCCGATATCCATTAGCAAGCCTGCAATAGTCAAATCTTCAACTTCAGCTTGAGACATTCCTTTTGAACTAGCAAACATGGTGAGTAAGATTGCACAATTAATAGCGTGCTCTACTAAATACTCATTAGAGTCTTTGAGCATCAGCAGACAAGACAGCGCATCGGCGTTGTCAAAAACAGAGTCAATAATATCTTGCGAAAGGGTACTCAAGTGATCAATATTCGGGGTTGAGCCTGAGCGCAATTGAGTTACAAAGTTCTTTTGTACATTTTTGGCTTGCATATATAGTTTATCAGCGTTTTCTAATGCTTCTTGATGCTGCCCTACATTTATAATATTGATTAATTTAGACTCTTTTACTAGTGAAACTAATTCAATATTTTTGGCGACATCGCCTTTGTCTACATTATAATTCTCAGGGTGGGCAGAGCGAGCAGCAAGATGATGCTCTTGTATTTTTTTGTTGGCTGCGCTTTCAGGGATTTTGCTCTTACCAAAGTCTACTTTAACCGCCAATATACCTTTGTTTTTTAGAGCATCTAGAATAGATCGGGACTTTATCAATCCTTTACTTTTTATTCGGACATTGCCTTTTTGCTTTACGACACTTTCGGCATACATGCCGACTGCTAGCTCTGAAATTGATATGGTTTTAATCATATTATTGTTATTGACTCGCACTTATTAACAATATAATCGATTGGGTGTTATTTAGCTATAACATATAACCTTAAAATTTTATCCCGCAAACAATTTATATTTTGCGGGTTATCTAATTTAATATAAGTATAAGATGCCTGCTATCTGCTTAGATTATTATAACCAAGCAGCTCGTTTTTGTTCAAATTCGCTGATGCTTTTGTCGAAATTGAGGGTTTGTCCAATCGCATCTAAACCCTTGATCATATTTTCTTTATGATGCTCAGCAATCTCAAATTTATAACTATTTTGACCTACCTTGACTGTTTGATTCGGCAGATCGACATGAAACATCACGTCAGGGTTATTTGCAACATGGTCAAATAACTCGTCCATTATGTTGCTTGGAAGCATAATTGGAAGAAGTTGATTGTTGATGCAGTTACTATAAAAGATATCCGCTAAACTAGTCGCAATAATACACTTAAAACCGAAATCAGCGAGAGCCCAAGGCGCATGTTCGCGGCTGGAACCACAACCAAAATTCTCTCGTGAAAGTAGTATTTTTGCTCCATTGTGCTTCTCTTGAGTCAGTGTAAACTCAGGATTTAATTCTTGCTCATGCAAGTCTAAATAGCGCCAGTCATGAAACAAGTGTTTACCAAATCCTGTGCGAGTTACGCCAGTTAAAAACTGTTTAGGGATTATTTGGTCAGTATCGATATTGGCTTGGTCCAGTGGTGCGGCCTTGCCGGTTAATTCAGTAAATCCTGTCATCTTATTCTCCAAACTGTCTTGAATCAGCAAAACTGCCAGTTAACGCTGCAGCAACAGCCATTTCAGGGCTTACCAAGTGCGTTCTTGAACCGCGACCTTGGCGACCTTCAAAATTTCGGTTGCTAGTAGATGCACAGCGGTCACCCGGCTGCAGAACATCGTCATTCATACCCAAGCACATAGAACAACCTGGTAATCTCCACTCAAAACCAGCCTCTTTAAAGATGACATCTAATGCCTCTTGTTCCGCTTGTTCTTTAACGGCAACAGAACCTGGAACGACAATGGCGGTAATGTGACTTTTCACTTTACCGTGGGCTGCCACTTTTGCTGCCGCTCTTAAATCTTCGATGCGACTGTTGGTACAAGAACCAATAAAGACATGCGATACCTTAACTTTATCCCACGTTTGTCCAGCTTCAAGTCCCATGTATTTCAGTGCTTTAATGGCTGATTCCTTTTCAATAGGATCGTTAAAATCATCTGGCGAAGGGATCGCTTGGTTAACCCCAATAACTTGCCCTGGGTTAGTTCCCCAAGTAATTTGTGGTTGAATGTCCTTGGCTTGCAAGATCACAACAGTGTCAAATATAGCATCGGTATCTGTTGTTAAAGACTGCCAGTAACTAACAGCATCATTCCAATACTCTTTGCTTGGTGCAAACTCTTTTTCTTTTAGATAATCGATAGTTTTTTGATCAGGCGAAATTAAGCCAGCCTTTGCGCCAGCTTCAATGCTCATATTGCAGATGGTCATACGTTGCTCCATCGATAAGTCGCTTATCGCTTCACCGCAATATTCAATAACGTAGCCTGTAGCGCCAGCATGACCAATTTTTCCTATAATTGCCAAGATAATATCTTTTGCTGTAACCCCAAGTGGTAACTTACCAGCAACCTCAATTTTCATGCTCTTAGCTTTACTTTGTTTCAACGTCTGAGTGGCTAATACGTGTTCAACTTGAGACGTACCTATGCCAAATGCAAGCGCGCCAAAAGCACCGTGAGTAGCCGTATGGCTGTCGCCACAAACTACAGTCATCCCTGGATGAATTAGGCCAAGTTGTGGGCCAATGACATGCACAATACCTTGGTTTTTGTGACCAACTGGATAAAGCTGGATGTTGTGTGCTGCACAATTATCTGCTAGCGTTTGTAGCTGTAATTTGTTTTGCGGACCGCACGCATCAAGAGCGAGAGAGCGCGTAGAGATACTATGATCCATCGTACCAAAAGTAAGATCTGGACGACGCACTTTGCGATTATTTTCATTCAATCCAGCAAAGGCCTGAGGTGTGGTAACTTCGTGAATCAGATGACGGTCAATATACAATAAGGTGTCTTCACCTAATTGTTCTACGATATGTGCGTTCCATACTTTGTCATAAAGGGTTTGAGCCATGATTTTTCCTTCCCTTTAGGTTAAGAGATTTGTTGTAAAATATAAGTGCCTACATCTGCAGTAGAGCTTGCATTGTGGCGTTCTTGCTTAGGCATTAATTCTGCCGTTAATATACCATCTTCGAGTGTTTTAACAACGGCAGCATCAATCGCATCTGCGGCGTCAATTTCACCTAGACTATATCGCAGCAGCATAGATGCCGACAGGATCTGAGCGATTGGGTTTGCAACACCTTTGCCTGCAATGTCAGGAGCAGAACCGCCGGCGGGTTCATACATGCCAAAGCCAGCGCCATTGATACTGGCCGATGGTAATAGACCCATTGAACCAGTTAATATAGCGCATTCGTCACTAATTATATCACCAAACAAATTAGAACATAACATAACGTCGAATTGAGCGGGATCGCATATAAGCTGCATAGTGGCATTATCAATGTAAATATGTTCAAGCGTAACTTCCGGGTAATCGATTGCGACTTCTTCAACCACTTCACGCCATAAGCGACTGCAAACAAGCACATTGGCTTTATCTACAGAGGTAACTTTTTTCCCGCGTTTCATTGCAGCTTCAAATGCAATGATAGCGATACGCCGAATTTCTCGCTTTGAATAACGCATGGTATCGAAAGCAAACTGTTCTTCACCTTCGCCTTCGAGTCCTTTAGGCTGACCAAAGTAAATACCTGAGGTGAGCTCACGAATAACTAAAACGTCTACGCCCGATTGTGCAATGTCGCTGCGCAATGGAGATAAATGTGCAAGTCCTGCATAAATTTTTGCTGGGCGTAAATTACTAAATAAATCGAAATGGCTACGCAGCTTTAACAAGGCGGCGCGTTCGGGGCGTTGCTCTAAGGGTAAGTTATCCCATTTAGGACCACCAATTGAGCCAAACAAAATAGCATCAGCCTGCTCGCAACCTTCAAGGGTCGCCTTGGGTAATGCCTCACCATGATGATCAATCGCAAAGCCACCTACAGGATAAGCTGTGCGCTCTAGCGTAATATTAAACTTATGGCATACCGCGTCTAAAACACGATTTGCTTGCTCCATCACTTCAGGACCAATACCGTCCCCGGGTAAAACTGCAATGTGATATGTGGCCATTTTAAACTCCGCTAATATTTTCTTGTTGTTGTTTTTGTTCGTCAATTTGATCGGCTAGGTAAGTATTATTTAATACAAAAATTAATGCACGAACTCCTGATTCAACGATGTCAGTTGCTAAGCCGATACCGTTAAAACGTCTGCCATTATATTCAGCAACAACACTTACTTGAGCGAGTGCATCAGCACCTTCACCTTTTGAATCCAGTTTAAAATCGACGATATCAATTTTATGTCCCTTCACTACCTTCATAATAGCATTATATGCTGCATCAACAGGACCATTTCCTATGGCCGATTCAGTGATACTTTGGTCGCCTACTTTTAAACGTACCGTCGCACTCGGTATTATGTTTCGACCTGAGTTAGCTTGCAAATAGTCTAATTGATAATGAGCATGGTCATGTTTTTGTTGATCGAAAAAGAGAAGTGCCTCCAAGTCATAATCAAATACTTGGCCTTTTTTGTCAGCTAAGCGTAAAAAAGCATCGTAAATAGCATCCAAATCATACTCATCTGTACGATACCCAAGTTCACCCAAACGATGCTTAATAACATGTCGACCAGATCGCGAGGTTAAGTTCAGTTTATTTTTATTAATCCCAACGCTTTCTGGAGTCATGATCTCATAGGTGTTTTGGCCTTTCAGCACGCCATCTTGATGAATGCCGGACGAGTGACTAAAAGCATTTGCACCAACAATTGCTTTGTTGGCTTGCACCGGCATATTGCATAGGTTACTGACCAACTTGGATGCTTTATGAATTTCCTGCGACTGAATGTTTGTTGATAAACCAAGCATGGCATAACGGGTTTGCAGGATCATCGCAATTTCCTCAAGCGAACAATTGCCTGCTCTTTCACCAATGCCATTGACCGTGCACTCAACTTGGCGAGCACCTTGTTCAATGGCGGCTAACGAGTTTGCTACAGCTAAGCCTAAATCGTTATGACAATGCACAGATATAATGGCTTTATCGATATTCGGAACACGATTAAATAAGTTTTTAATAATGCCGCCAAACTCCGTCGGCGTTGTATAGCCCACAGTATCTGGAATATTAACTGTCGTTGCACCAGCGTTAATTGCTGACTCAACCATTCGGCACAAGTAATCAATATGCGTTCGACCAGCATCTTCACAGCTGAACTCTACGTCGTTGGTATACTTGCGTGCATGTTTAATGGCGTTAACTGCCATTTCAACCACTTCATCTTGTGATTTACGTAGTTTTGTATTCACATGAATATCAGATGTTGCGATAAAGGTATGAATGCGAAAATGATCAGCGACACTTAGTGCTTGTCCACAGGCATCAATATCTTTTTCTAGCGCTCTTGATAGACCACAAACAGTCGAGTTTTTGATTTCCTTTGCAATTAACTGGACGGCTTTAAAGTCACCGGGTGATGAAACTGGAAAACCAGCCTCTATTATATCAACGCCGAGTTTTTCGAGCATCAGCGCAATTTGTAGCTTGTCTTTTACATTGAGGCTCGCGGGTAGTGCTTGCTCTCCATCACGCAACGTGGTGTCAAAAATAATGACTTGCTGATTGCCCTGCTGAACTCTAGTCATGTTATTTGCCTTTTATTCATTTGACCGGTGTTTGTTAGCGCGACATTAACGCCGCATTTGTTCGAATGTCATCCATATTTTATTAAGGTATAAAACAAAAAACCCGTGCGTGGCACGGGTTTTTTATGTGTATTTGCTATAAAACTTACCCGTGCAATGAATTAGCCAAGAGTAATAGCAGCAGAATAGAAATCAATGAATATTGATTTTTTGATGATAATATTTTCATATCTGCCCCTTTTTTAATAATTTTGTTTCGATATCCTAACTCTACTGCGCTAAACCAGTTGGGTCAATAGTTCAATTCAATATAAACAGACCTTTTCCCTAACTTATTTCTATAAGTTAGGTTTTTTAAGTCTGGCTTTCATTTCTCTGCGACGGGCATGCAACAATGGCTCTGTATAACCCGAAGGCTGTTCTTTACCTAAAAAGATAAGGTCCTTGGCAGCTTGAAAACCAATTGAAGCAGCTAAGTCGGGCAACATCGGAATATATTCAGCATCACTTTCATTTTGACTATCAACTAATATTGCCATTCGTTGTAGTGACTCATTAACTTGCTGGGTAGTTACGATCCCATGTTCAAGCCAGTTTGCAATATGTTGACTACTTATCCTCAGAGTCGCTCGGTCTTCCATTAAACCGACCCCATTTATATCTGGTACTTTTGAACAACCAATCCCTTGATGCACCCAACGCACTACGTATCCCAAAATACCCTGTACATTGTTATCCAGCTCTCGTGTGACTTCTTGTGAACTTAACTCTGCATCTTCGTCCATTAAAGGAATTTCTAATATGCTATCGATGTAGGTCAAATGAGCATTTTTGTTATCGTTTATTATACTTTTCTGTTGCTCAAACACGTCAACTTGATGGTAATGCAATGCATGTAAAGTTGCCGCCGTGGGAGAGGGTACCCAAGCCGTGTTTGCGCCAGATTGCGGATGTCCAATCTTGAGCGTCATCATGTTGGCCATTTGTTCTGGGATTGGCCACATGCCTTTGCCAATTTGTGCTTTACCGGATAGACCAAAATTGAGTCCTGTAGCTACGTTGGCTAACTCGTATGCATTGAGCCATGGACGCGCCTTTATTTCAGCTTTTGGTGCAAATGCCCCTTTCAGTATAGAGGTATGAATTTCATCACCAGTGCGGTCTAAAAAGCCGGTGTTAATAAATACGATACGCTCATTTGCAGCTTGAATACAGGCTGATAAATTGAGACTTGTTCTTCGTTCTTCATCCATAATCCCTATTTTGATGGTGTTCTTGGGCAGATCAAGTACTTGTTCTACATCGCCGAACAATCGATTCGTAAAGGCAACTTCATCCGCTCCATGCATTTTGGGCTTTACAATGTAAATACTATTTTCTTTCGCATTTTTAAACAAACTATTGTTGAGCAAATCATGTTTAGCAATAAGCGATGTAATCATCGCGTCCATTATTCCTTCAGGCACTTCATCACCTTCAAATAAAATGGCACTGTTGGTCATTAAATGTCCGACATTGCGAATAAACATAAGGCTTCGACCTGAAAGTATAATGCTTTCATTTTTAAGTGACTGATACTCACGATCAGGATTCATGCTTCGGGTAAACGTTTTGTCTCCTTTGTGAAGTTGAATTTGCAAACTTCCTTGCATCAATCCTAACCAGTTTTGATAAACCAGTGTTTTGTCTTCAGCATCAACCGCTGCGACGCTATCTTCACAATCCATGATCGTGGTTAAAGCGGCTTCTATTAATATGTCTTTTACGGTCGCCGGATCTGTTTTTCCGATCGGGTGGGTGTTATCAAACTGTATTTCAGCATGTAAGCCGTTATGACGCACCAAAATTGCATGCGGAGTCTTCAAAGACCCTTGAAAGCCAATCAGTTGAGATGAGTCTTGCAATGTTGTTATCGTGCCATCAGCTAGCGTAACTAACAAACAGGTGTCACTTAGTTGGTAATTTTTGCTACCTACGTGGCTGCCGGCAGTTAATGGTAAAATGCAGTCTAAATATTCTCTGGCTTTTAGAATCACTTTCTTACCGCGAATAGGATTATATTGCTCTTGTGCTTCTGCGCCATCGTTATCAGGAATAACATCTGTGCCATACAGTGCATCATAAAGACTGCCCCAACGGGCATTAACTGCATTTATTGCGTATCTGGCGTTGTTAATAGGCACGACAAGTTGTGGACCAGCCATCGTCGCTATTTCAGGATCGACATGTTGCGTTGCAATTGGGCTCGGTGTAGGTGCTGCTTGCAAATAACCTATGCTACTTAAAAATGTCTTGTATTCAACAGCCGATGCATTTGGCTCATTACGATGAAAATTATCGATTTTTTGTTGTAGGGATCCTCGTTCGCTTAACAATGCTTTGTTGAGCGGGATACAGTTTTCTAGGACTTGTTCGAAACCTTGCCAAAACGCAGTTGGGTCTGTTTGAGAATTTGGCAGCGCTCTTGATTCTATAAAATCAAGTAACTCGTTAGCAACTGATAATTTGCCTTTAGTTACATATTGTTCTGTAGAGGACTGCTGTGCAGACAGAGTGGCTTGTGATTCGCTGGTACCGTTTGCACCAGCTGGACTTGTCGTCTTTCCTGAAATCGTTGACATTGGCATACTCCGTTGTTTTCTTTTGTACAGTTTAGGGAATATGACGACAGTTTTTTAGTTTATGTACAATATGTTTGTTATTGATGCTGTGAATGTATATGTCGCCAATGCATCCGTTAGGGCTGTACCTCACCGTTCATCGTGTTTGCTACTTCAGTAATGAGTCGTCTTAACCAAATATGACCTGCATCATGATGTAACAATGCACTCCAAGCCATCTTTAATGCAATGGGTGGGATGTCAAAAGGAGGCTCGACTACGGTAATACTTGGATCATCTTTAAATATTTTAGCCGCTTTGCTCGGTAACGTTGCGATTAGGTTTTGTGTTTTAGTTAATTGCAGCGCTGCGTGATAATGACGTGTAAAAACACGGATATCTCGCTGTTTTCCTAATTTAGTTAGCTCCGCATCTACCCAACCGAGTTTTTGAACTTCGTTGGGGTCAATACCAACGCCCACACCAAAGCCGGTTTTGCTAACCCAAATATGTTGAGCTTTTAAATAAGCGGCTAGATCCAGATTATCTTTCATAGGGTGGTCACTGCCGATAGCGCATGAAAATGTATCATACCATATTACTTTTTGATGAAACGAGAGCGGCAGTTCTTCGAACCGATTTATCGCCATGTCGACCTTACCTTGTTCAACATCGTGAAAGGTTACATCACTTGGTGTTATTAGGTCTAAGGTAATGTTGGGTGCTAATACTGCAAGCCTACCAATGAGTTCGAGTAGCAATGTTGATTCAGCATAATCACTGGTCATTATTCTGAAGGTACGTACGCTCGTCTCCGGACTAAATTCAATCTCAGGTTGAATACAAGACTCGAGTTTACTCAATACGTCACGAATAATAGGCTGTAATTCCAGTGCACGTTTTGTTGGGGTCATGCCATCGCTGGTCCTAACTAATAATGGGTCTTTGAATAAATCTCGTAAGCGCTTTAATCCATTGCTCATGGCAGGCTGCGTAATACTTAGTTGGTTAGCCGCTCTAGTGACGCTGCCTTCTCTCAATAAAACGTCTAAGTAAACTAATAGATTCAGGTCAACTTTTGCGATATTCAAGATGTTAGTTCCAATGTCAGTGATATAAAAAAGAATGAAAATTCAGAAATGATATTACTTTGTAAAAATCATTCACGTTGTCTATGCTGAATTCTAGCCGATTATATAACCACAAACGACAAAAGATTGATAATACCTTGGTAGGGGGATCCGGATTAACTTGATTTATATCATTGATTTTTAATATCTAAAAACAAAAAAACGCCCCAAAGGGCGCTGAATAAGAGTCGGTTTGTTGTTCGATATTAACGTTACTTCATATCAAATCCGAAGTTAAAGAATAATATTAATCAACAGTATCGAACTGGTTCATTGTATTATCTTCACCAGAGGCTTTTAATGCTTGCTCACCAGAAAAATACTCTTTATGTGTGTCGCCTAAGTCAGAACCAGCCATTGCCTGATGCTTAACGCAGGCTAAACCTTGACGAAGTTCTTGGCGCTGAACACCCTTAACATAAGCGAGCATTCCCTCTTCACCAAAGTAGCCCTTTGCTAGATTGTCAGTCGAAAGCGCAGCTGTGTGGTAAGTAGGTAACGTAATTAAGTGATGGAAGATACCAGCTTCACGCGCTGCATCAGCTTGGAATGTGCGTATTTTCTCGTCAGCTTCAAGTGCAATTTCAGTACTATCATAACTTGAGGACATCAATGCCGCTCGGTCATAAGCTGTCGTATCTTTACCTTCTTCCAACCAAGTATCGAATACTTGTTGACGGAAACTCAAGGTCCAGTTAAACGAAGGGCTATTGTTGTACACGAGTTTAGCTGAAGGTGTTACTTCACGAATTGCGCGAACCATGTCGCCAATTTGACCAACGTGGGGCTTCTCTGTTTCAATCCATAACAGGTCAGCACCGTTTTGTAGTGACGTTATACAATCAAGGACAACACGATCAAAACCGGTATTGTCTTTAAACTTAAAGAGTCCATTTGGCAGACGTACAGGTTTAACAAGCTGACCGTTCAATTTCATAACAGTGTCGCCGTTAGTTAAATCATCAATGGAATTAACTGGCGTTGTTTCTAAAAATGCATTGTACTGAGCCGCTAAGTCGCCTTCACTATTTGACACTGGAATTTTTTGAGTCAAGCCTGCACCCAAAGAATCTGTGCGGGCAACAATAACGCCGTCATCGACACCTAACTCAAGGAATGCATATCTTACCGCATTGATTTTAGCTAGAAAGTCTTCGTGTGGAACAGTAACCTTGCCGTCTTGGTGACCACATTGTTTAGCGTCAGACACTTGGTTTTCAATTTGAATACAACAAGCGCCTGCTTCAATCATTTTCTTAGCTAGTAGGTACGTAGCTTCTTCATTACCAAACCCCGCATCAATGTCTGCAATAATAGGAACAACATGAGTTTCAAAATTGTCTATTTGAGCTTGGATTTCGTTTGTGTTTGCACCTTCACTTCGTGCTTTATCAAGCTGGTCAAATAGATTACCTAGTTCTCTGGCATCTGCTTGACGTAGGAATGTATATAATTCTTCTATTAAAGAAGGAACCGATGTTTTTTCATGCATTGACTGGTCTGGTAATGGACCAAACTCTGAACGCAATGCTGCAACCATCCAACCTGACAAATAAAGGTAGCTTTTAGCTGTTGTGCCTTGATGTTTTTTTACAGCCAACATTTTTTGTTGTCCGATAAAACCATGCCAGCAGCCCAGTGACTGTGTATATTGGCTCGAGTCGGCGTCATATTCAGCCATGTCTTCACGCATGATGCCAGCAGTGTACTTTGCGATGTCTAACCCTGTTTTGAATCGGTTCTGGGTTTTCATTCTCGCTGCATATTCAGGGCTGATTGCATTCCATGCACTGCCTTGAGAGGCTTTTAATTTCGCCATGTTGTCTAAGTCTTGTTGATACTGTGACATGTTATTTTCCTCTTTTACTCTTGAACATAATTGTCTGAAGATCGATAAATTGGTGACATTTAACTGTGTCGTTAATTTTATTTAGTCTTGTGCGCTTTCTGTTGCAACCCACCAATGGCTTTTGTTTTACGCTAGTAACCTGCGATAACCCTTCGCTTATCGGTGAAGATTCAACTATCCTATGCTGCAATGATGAATAAAAAAACAGTATGAAAGTTATTTTAACAATTCACACTGTGAATGAGTGATTCATTTACGACCTAGAATATTAAGAGGCTATAGTTGTAACCTAATGAATTTATTGTGATTAAATGTGTTGTTCGTTAATTATGAATAAGCATAAATAATACTTTTATAAGAAAATTAATAATGCCTATAGTTTGGAGTGATGTACTAATTGTTGGCATTTAGCCTTTTGAATAGGTTGGATGAAGCAAAATAATCCCAATAACTGAGCAATTCTGCGGCTGTTTTAATTAAAACCATACATAGCAATAATAGGTCACTTTTATCGCCGTTATTATCACTACCAGCATGTTTACTGTCAAAAACAAGGCAATTTTGTGTTTGGCATTCGTCGGTGATTAACGTTATATTTGAGGGGTAGATTGATGTGTTTTCTATTCGAACCGAAATATCGGTATTTTCTTTCAAACAAAGGTTTTTATTGGAGTTGCAGAACTCTCCTATCTCCCTTTATATAAACATTGAAAATTGAGTGGTAAAACACAATAAATTCAAGGTGTTATAAATTTTAAGAGGTTACTTAGTCAGATGGTCACAAAAAATCTTTATACAATTAGTCTAGTTGCAGCGGTTACTCTGTTTAGCGCTGCTTGCACAGCCACTAAGCCACAAGAGATGGCTAGCGCTAAAACCGACGTAAATATCCCCAAAAACATTATTATGGTTGTTTCTGATGGAATGGGACCCGCTTACACAACAGCTTATCGTTTATATAAAGATGATCCCAACACGCCAGCGGTTGAACTCACCGCGCTTGATCCTTTTTTAGTTGGCATGGCGCAAACTTACCCAGCGCCAGTTTCGGGTTATGTAACCGACTCAGCAGCGAGTGCAACGGCGCTAGCTGCAGGCATTAAAACTTATAACGGCGCAATTGGTTTAGATGTCGATAAAAAAGCGCTGGAAAGTGTTTTACAGCGGGCTAAAAAAATAGGTAAAAAAACAGGCGTTGCGGTTACTTCACAAATTGTGCATGCGACACCTGCGGCATACATCGCTCATAATGAGTCTCGAAACAATTATAATGAACTTGCCGATTCATTTCTTGATGATCGTATCAACGGTAAGAATGTTGCGGATGTCATGTTGGGTGGTGGTTGGAATTACTTTATTCGCGATGATCGCAATTTGGTTGCTGAATTTAAGGCCTTGGGATATCAATACGCTGACTCCTATACTGACTTGTTAGCATTGCCCAAAGGTAAACCAACATTAGGCTTGTTTGCTGATAAAGGTTTACCCAAAGCACTAGATGATAGCAACCCTCATCGACTCTCTGTTCTAACCGAAAGCGCAATATCGCATCTGGAAAATGTTAATGGTTACTTTTTATTAGTCGAAGCGAGCCAGGTTGATTGGGCAGGGCACGCTAATGACATCGCTTCAGCAATGAGCGAAATGGAAGACTTAGAGCAAACTATTAAACTACTAAAAAATTATGTTGATCTGCACCCAGACACACTCGTTATTCTTACTGCTGATCACAGCACTGGCGGATTAACTATAGGCGCTGATGGAGACTATCGTTGGAGTCCTGAATTTATTCAAAACATGAAGGCGTCAGTCACAATGATGTCGGAAAAAATGATGGATGAAGAAGATATGGCTTTATATGTTGAAGACGTATTTGGTTTTGCATTGAACGACGATGAAAAAAATCGTATCAGTGGTATTTCAATTGATATGACGCCCAGAGCGCGCGAGAGTGTATTGAAATCAGTGTTAGATAAGCGCACCAATACCGGGTGGACAACGTCAGGTCATACCGGCATTGATGTAGAAGTTTATGCGTTTGGCGCTGGTGCACAAGCATTTGCTGGAAACTTAAATAACATCGATATTGCTAAAAAGATATTTGAACTCTTAGGAGATGTCGAATAAGCTATTTACAGGCGCTTATTCAAGCGCCTTTATTCTTTCTGCAAGCGGTGGGTGGCTGGAAAATAATTTGTGTATTTTACCCGCATTAATTGCAAATGCCGCCATCTCATCAGGCATGTCCGGTCCTGTTTGACTCGCTTGTAGGCGCATTAAAGCAGCACGCATTTTGTGCTTACCGACTAGTTTTGCTGCACCTGCATCCGCTCTGTATTCACGGTGACGAGAAAACCACATGGTAATTGTCATTGCTAATACGCCTAAAATAACTTCAGCAATAATAGATACAATCCAAAATGCAGGTCCATGACCGCGTTCTACTTTAAAAACAACGCGATCGACGGTATGCCCAATGACTCTTGATAGGAACACGACAAACGTGTTCATTACGCCTTGCAGCAGGGTCATGGTGACCATATCGCCATTGGCGACGTGGGCGACTTCATGCGCAAGTACAGCCTCCAGTTCATCTTTGTTCATGCTTTCGATAAGACCTGTGCTTACGGCGACAAGAGCATTGTTACGATTCCAGCCAGTGGCAAATGCGTTAGGCGAGTGACTATGAAATATACCAACTTCAGGCATACCAATATTCGATTGCTTCGCTAAGTGAGCTACCGTATTCAGTAGCCAAATTTCTGTGCTATCAGAGGCTTGCTTGATAATTTGCACTCGCATTGAACGTTTAGCCATCCATTTTGAGATGAATAACGAGATGAAAGCGCCGCTAAATCCAATAACCGCAGAGTAAACCATCAGTGCATTTAAATTTAGGTCAACGCCATTTTGTGCAAGTAGACCTTGGATCCCAAATAAACTAAAAGTAATACTTAGTAAAGCAATAACCGCAATGTTGGTACCGACGAATAACAAAATACGTAGCATGTTTTTTCTCAAAGTAGTTAGCGACCGATTCGCTAATTAGTACATACTAAATAGTGCTGTTTGGTGAAAATATCAATAAATTAAATGTAATTATTTTTTACTGGTGCAGAACAATATTTTGAGTGAAATAAAAAACATTAATAGCCGGTGAGTTCTAAAAAACCTTTACCATTATGTGTACCACTAACGGCAACAGCTCCCTCATAATAAGCGATTAACGCAGGATTCCATTGGTCGTTCTTAGTTGCTTTAATACTAATTTTAACGCTTTTACTGTTAATTATTAACTCCCAATGTAACGGCAGATTTTTGTTACCAACAGATGTTAATTCAATGGCATTTAGCTCTATGTCAGAGGGCATTAACGTCGTACTTGAGCCATTGGCATCAATGTAAGTGCCGGTAATATAATCCGGTTGGCCTTGTAAACGCATTTGAAAAGCCATAATTTTATCACCATTATCAAGGTGAAGTGACAACCAGTCCCAACCTAATGTTGCTTGGTCAAGTAACTGCGAAGTCCATTCTTGGTCAAACCACGCGTTACCCTTAATTGCAATCTCGTCTTCGTTGCTGTTATCTGCTTGCTTGCCTAGTTCATTAAGGTTCGAATGAATTAAGGTTTTACTGATAGTGAATGTTCCTTCAACCTCTATAAAGGGGGCACTATAATAGTGTGAGGCGTGTTTTCCATTAGCTGATTTTATACTATAACCGCTTTGCCCTTGCAGAATATAAGGGCCAGTTTGGGATAAATTGAGTTGCACATTGAGATAAGTAGCATTGTCGATGTCTTTGCTTTCTTCGTTTACACTATCGTCGTTTACACTATCTTCGTTTACACTATCGTCGTTTACACTATCTTCGTTTACACTATCGTCGTTTACACTATCTTCGTTTACACTCTCACTGATTAATTTAGTGTTAAAAGTCAGCTTTGCGGGTAATAGACCTCGGGTGGGGCTTTGCCATTGCCAATCATCAATAAACAATTTAAACGGTGTTTGTTGTGTACCTGCATTACCTACATTTCCGCGGGCAAACTTCTCTGAGAACCAATGTTTTGACGGACTATGCACAGAGGCATGCGCCATATAAATATGCTCATTACTCCATTGTGATTTTTGCGTATTAGACTTGTCTAAGACGTTTATCTCATTGTCATCAAAGCTATGCTTTGGCCCTTCTTGCTCATTGTAGTTTGCATTTGGATTTCGAAAACGGAAAAGCGTCCACTGCAAAGCATAATCATTGCCTGCAATATCTTGCAAATTTGCAGTTAAATACCACCATTCGATATCAAATGAATCATGAGAATAGTGGTCCTTGGGGAAAGTGATGATATAGTTTGGATCGGCAACGTCGCCTAATTTTTGCGAACTAGAAGCGCTAAAGCCCCTACCAAAAGGCTGTTGTGATGTTTTGTTTCCATTTTCATCTCTAGATATAGTATTTTTTACGCTAAAAAAAAATGCCTTGATATTGCTTGATGTACTACCGATACCATCGCTAGCAAACAGGAGCACAGCAAACAAGATAACGACGGTAAGCAGAATACAAAGTTTCATTAATTTACCCATCGGATATCCTCAATAAGTGTTCTTCTGCCAGCACGAACTATAGGTATAGCTATAACTGTAGCTACAACCAACAAACTAGTGGCGTATATTTGTAAGACCTTTAGCGGATTAACAATCAATGGGTAGGTCCATGAAAATGCCTGATAGTTGATATCAGAAATTAGTATCCAACTTAATAGAATACCAAAAGGAGTTGCAAATATTAATGCGACAAAACATAGCAGTAAATATTGAAATAAAGCGAGTAGCTGGGTTTTTAATGCAGACACTCCCATGCTACGAATTAACATATTTTGTGGTCGAATATCATTCATCAGCACAATAATAGCGCATGCCAAGGATAGCGCAGCAACAAGCAGTGTTACCACATTTAATCCATCAGTAATAATAAAGGTGTTGTCAAAAGCTTGCATCGACAAAGCAAGCAGGTCTTCAGTTTTCAATAACTGTGTTTTTGGATCGATTCCGGCTAACAGCATTTTTTCTCGTAACAAGTCAATTTCACTCTCAGTGCCTTGTAATGCGTATATACAGCATTTAGACTTTGACAATTCAAACATATCTAAAGGCATTAATACTTGTGCATAAGGGCTCCCGAAATCATAAATAATACCTACTATTTCATATGATGCGAGTTCGCCTGTGGACGGGTGAGGCAGCTCAATCATATCGTTAATTGCATACTCAAAACCAAACGCAAACTGTTGATTAACTAAAACGCCTCTACCCTGCTTAAATTGATGCCATAAATTTTCATTCTGGCTTTTTTCATAAAACACCATTGCCTGCTGATTGAATTCGTCTGTAGGATAGCTAAATTGCTGGATCTCTTTGCCTTGGAAAGGAATATAGTTTTCCAGTCGTTGGTAAACGCTCACCCCCGTGTTTTGGGCCAACTCAAGAATATTCGGTTCACCTTGATTATAAACATAATAGTCAGCCGCCAACCGCTGTTCAAGCCAGCCTACGGTTGCTCCACGAAAACTATCTACCATCAAGTTCATACCAATGTTACTGGTCGCTGCGATGAAAAACGCACAACAAGCAATTTTGGTTTTCCCCGACAATGCTAAACTTTGCTTGGAACTGACTTGCAACAATGGGAAACGATCAGGGATGAAGCGCTGGATAAATGCTAGTACGGTTGGGTAATTGGCGAGCAGCAAACAACAGCCAGATAAAATCACCAGTGCGGTGGCGATAAGCAACAACCAAAGCGCTTGCACATTATTTAATAGGATGTAGGCGAGGCCTGCAAAAATCCCAAAACTAAGCCAAATGGCGCGATTCCAAAAACGTTGTTGAGCAACCGATAATGGTACATCTTTGCTTTGCGCTAACTGCTGATTTAATTGATTTAATGGAAGGAAAGTCGCGCAGACACTGCCGATTAGGCAAATACCAAATACTTGGATGAGCAAGCCGATAAAGGATACTTTGCCAAAGCCTACCTCTACTGAGTATAAGTTTTCAAGGGTTGCTTGAACGGTAGGTGAGGCCAATTTTGCTAATTCAATACCCAACAAAACTCCAATTAAACTGGCTAGTAAGGTCAGCAATATAATTTCAAACAGCTGCACAACAAACAGTTGCTGCCTTGAAATACCTAACTGTCGACAAATTTTAAGCCATGTTAATCTAGAATTTAATAATAAGTTAACTGCGTTGACCACAATAAAAAGGCATACGACGAACATAAGCAATGCCATTGCCATTAAGTTCAAATGAAAACTGCTGGTAAGTTCTGAGTCTTGTGCGCCGTCATCGGTATTGGTCAACTGCAGGTAGTTTGGCAACAATTGCCGCAGTTTGTCCTCTTGGTTTTTTGATAACTCGCCAATAACTAACAACATCGATAACTCGGCATTAGGATAAAGGCGGTATAATGCAGCAATATCCATAATAATGTCATTACCCAACGCTGCACTTTCAAATGCGATTAGTTTTGCTAAAGGCTCCCCAGATGGTGTTGTAAATTGGTGCTCTAAGTCACTATTACGGCTGTTACTTTTAATGTCTTTAAGACTATCTGTTGGCCGAATACCAGCGCTCTCATCGACATTTTTTTTATTGTGTTTGGCATTTTCGAGTCGTTTAAGCAACTGCCCGTGGAGTATCGCCGTAGGTTCACTAAAGCTTAATTGCCTAATAAGTCGATTAGCGTCAGCCGTTGCTATATTTTTTTCTGCTTTGGAATCTGTTGCGGTATCTATTTGTTTAGCTAAAGGCACTGGGCTGGAAAAACTAGGTAAAGTAAGTAATGCAAAAGTGTCGATGCCAGTGAAATCGATGCGTCTTTGGGTAATACGTTGGTTATTTTTGTAGACGTGCTGCTTTGTTTGCGCTACCGCAATTAGCTGGTTAAAGCCTTGTAATCTCAAATCTGCATAGTCTTCCTTAGTCAGTTTTAGCTTGGATGAATTAGATCCAATCGTATAGGTAACGTTTGCAACTAGAAATTGTTGGCCACTAGTGTAGCTTTGCTTAGCACTGCCATTAATTACTAACACGGCACTTAAGCCCGCAGCGGCAATGATTAACGAGGCCATCAACATGCACAGGCTAAATTTGCTATTGCGATAGCTTTTTAATAAAACAAACAGGAATGGCAAATACTTCATATTAAAGTTGAGTTAACCTGCCATCATCCAAATACCAATGCTGGGAAGTAAGCCGCGCAACTTTTTCGCTATGGGTTACCATCACAAGTGCGGTATTGAGCTTCTTGCAAGTATTGACTAAGAGGTGACTAACGAGATCAGAATTTTTACTGTCGAGGTTACCCGTAGGTTCATCGGCTAGCAAAAGAGGCGGTTGATGCGATAAACCGCGTGCAATAGCGACCCTCTGCTGTTCGCCTCCAGAAAGTTGGTTTGGGAGTTTGTTTATGTGACGATGAATATCCAGAGCATGCAGGAGTTCTTGAATATATTTGTCGTGTACTTTACCGGTTATCTTAGCCGGCAACATGACATTTTCGAACACTGTAATACAGTCAATTAAATTGAATTTTTGAAAGATAAGACCAACTTGGAATTGACGGTATTGGTCTGCTTGCTTTTCGCTGAACTGAGTAATGTCGTCACTACGACTTTGCTGCTTTTTATAAGGCTTATCCGAACTGTTTAGTCGTTCATCCGAATGAGTTAAGCGTATTTCCCCACTATCAGGTTTATCTAGTGCGGCTAGTAGATGTAAAAGAGTCGATTTTCCTGAACCGGATGCACCCTGAATACTAATGCTGTCACCTGCCTTTATGCTTAGGTTAACATCGTTTAGTATTGAGCGTTTCTCATCCGCATCGGTATAACTTTTCTTTAAATTTTTAAGGGTAAGCATAAAAAAGGCATCTAATTTTCATTGATGCCTAAGTATACGTTAACTGAACACTGAAAGACTACTGATGCAAAAAGCTTTCAATAGGCTCGCCAGTGACATTAGAAATTTGTTTAAACAAATACATTAATGCAAATATCAACAAAACCATGCTAGGAATTACAATAACGGGGTAACTCAATGCTGTCATGCGCCCGAGTTCTTCTGTATACGCGGTGGTGCCGGGTTCTGATACTAATATCCATTTTGCGAGCAAGTAATTCAACACTGAAGATAAGAAAAATGAGCTTGCAACAATGTATGAACTAACAGCGACCTTGCTATTAAATACAACAGTTAACCCTTTTTCTTCTAAAGTGCCATTTAGTTTTGGCCAGTTAACCAACTGCTCATTCAGAATAAGTGCTTTTACCAAGGGTTTTTTGCTGTACTGTGTAATGATCACCGCTAAACCGATCAAGGCAGGGATAGCTGCTTCTTTTATCGCAATATATTCAGCTGGAAGCTTCAATAAACTGATACCACCGGTCAGTAATACGCTCACAATCCCCAGTACTGAGAATGCGTTTACTTTTTTAGTTTGTTTTAGGTCATAGATCCCGAATATTAAAGGGAAAGCCAGCGCTAGAACAATACTCCAAGCAGGACCTAAGTATTCGTCTGAACTTAAATAGCTCATTATGATAACAGGTACAGCAATATTGAAGATTAAATTGCCGAAAAAGCCGGTTTGTTTAGGTTGCTCTTTTGCTGTTTCAGACATGTAATTTAGACTGCTCTTTTAGATTTATTGGGGATTGTACAAAAAGAAGTGAGACAATGTCACGCTGATTTTGTGCCAAATTATGACCGAGTTCGTAAAACCCAAGCTAAACATATACCTGCACTAAATCCAAATAAATGCGATTCCCAAGATATGTATGGCTGACTGGGTAAAACGCCCCAAATCATGCCACCATAAAAAAATGCGACAACCACCGCAATACCAATTTGAAATAAGTGTTTATTGAGAAAACCGGCTAATACTAAATAACCAAAGTAGCCGTAAATAATACCACTTGCACCCAAATGAAATGATGGCCTGCCAAAAATCCATACCAATAACCCAGTTAGCACGATGAGACCAAAAGATACACGGATAAAGCTTTTTCCTCCGAATTGTAGCATCAAGACCGAAAATATCGCTAAGGTTACGACGTTGGATGCAAAGTGAGTAAAGTTGGCGTGTAGAAAAGGTGCCGTGAAAATATAGGCTAAATAATTTACGTCTCTGGGATAAATGCTAAATTGATTGAAATAGCGGCCAGTCAGCATGTTGACCACTTCAATCACAGTTAAAAAACCAACAATATAGCTAACCCAAATAAGTTGTTTTTTTAAGGTTGTTGGTGATTTTAATACGCTCAATGTCATTTGTCCTGAAGGTTAAAAAGAATTACAAAATAATATGAGGCATATAGCGCGAGAGATCTTGCGTAATCGCCGACTTGTCCTCTCGCACAGATATACCAGCGGCCTCATCATCGACTAACCATGATCCTATTAAGGTATAATTATCGGCAAATTTAGGCAAAGGCGTGTGTGCTTGATAAATAAATCCTTCTTCACCATACGGACCATCCGATGATAGGCTCATTTTACCATTTTCTAAAATATCGATGTTCGCACCTTCGCGAGAATAAATTGGTTTTTTAACCCATTTTTTAACGTCTAAAAGCGCGTTCATACCTATTACGTCAGATTCAAAAAAAGCAGGTAGCAGATTTGGATGCCCCTTAAATTCTTGCCACAACACCGGGAGTAATGCTTTATTTGAGAGAATAGTTTTCCAAATAGGTTCAATCCAGGCCGTATTTGCTTTTAACGCGTGAGGGCCAAACTCTTCGCGCTGCATAAACTCCCATGGATAGAGTTTAAAGCAATGTGAAATGACTTGGTCTTGCAAGTCAGTGAGATCACCATTTTCACCAAGTCCTATATCTTCTATATGAACGAAGTAGTCGTCAAGGCCAGCTTCTTTCGCGCAGTCCTGTAAATATTGGACTGTACCGCGATCTTCATCTGTATCTTTGCAGCAAGCGAAGTGAAGGTAGTTAATGCCATAGTAATCAGCAATTACCTTAAAGCGGTTAACTAGCTTTTCTTGTAATGAATTGAATTGGTCGGCACGTTTACTGAGCTTGTTATTATCTACATTATTTTCAAGCCATAACCACTGCCAAAAGCCTGATTCATACAAGCTAGTAGGGGTGTCCGCATTGTTTTCAAGGAGTTTTGCTGGTGATTTTCCGTCGTAGACAAAGTCTAACCTTGAGTAAAGAGAAGGTTCTTTTGCTTGCCATGAATCTGCAATTGCTTGCCAGTAATCGCTTGGTATAGCAAATTGAGTTAGACGTTCTTCACTTTTTGAAACAAGATCCACCACATGCAAACACATCTGGTGGATTTCTTCAGTCGGAGACTCGAGGTCTCTCTCAATCTGCTCTAATGTAAATTGATAGTAAGCAGTTTCATCCCAGTAGGCTTGTCCGTGCATGGTATGAAAATGAAATCCATAATCACGTGCCATTTGCTGCCAGTTTTTCCTCGCATCAATGGGAAGTCGCAGCACTTAGCCACCCCAGCCTTTACCGCTACTTCTGGTGCCCCATGAGGCTTTTGCTCGGACACTACTACCAAAACCACCGCGACTCATTGTGCGGGTGACAGCTGGCTTTTTATCGAACGCACTCGGACTTACGCTGAGCTTGCTCCTTCTCGAATCACCAAAGTTACGGCCATCGGCCCCAACCCAGTTATTCCGATAGGACGAATAACGAGAATAGGAAGTAAACATGGGTTGATAATAGGGGCGCGGCGACATTAAGTTACCTATCATGTAACCGGCCATTAACGGCATAAAAATCGAGCTGCCGTTGTTGTTATACGTTTGGCATTGATTATTACCAAATTCATATTCACAGTCGTTTTTGCTATTGTACTTGGGAGCTGTTTTAGCCGCTTCCGCTAATGCGCCTTTATATGCTGTTTCGCATTGTTGCGCCATACCTGGAAGTGCATCAGTGCATTCGTCGACATTTTTAAATACCACTGCTTCTTCTTTTGCACCAGAACAAGCACTGAGCAGAACCGAGGCAACCACCAACGCTAACGGTTTGAATGAAAATGCTTTGCGCATTTTCGAGAGATTGATATTGCTGCTGCGTTTTTGTTTACTGTTAGTTTGCATATTTGGATTACTCCTTAGTAGCTCATGCAAGCGGCGTTAAGCAAGCCTACAGCCACTGACATTGCGCCTAACATGACGCCTGCGGATACTTCATTGTTTTGAATTCGTTCAGCAATTTTTGGCATGAAGGTAAAACGCAAAAGTGCAAACGCTAGCAGTTGCGCGACAATTGCAACGACACCCCAAATGGCATAATCGAGTAAAAACTCTGAATTCGTAACTGCACCTGACAATGCAATGGCAAAACCAATCATTGCGCCACCAAAACCAATAGCAGCAGCGGTACTTTTTTCTTCTTTTACCAATTTCCATTCATCATGCGGCGTTACAAAAGCATAGACAATTTTGAAAACAAAGAATAGGGCGATAGAGATTACAAAGTATAATGCGAAATTTTGTAATCCGGCGATTGAGTTGAGTACTGTGTCCATTTTATTTTCCTTAACCGTTTATTATTATATCTGCAGGTGACAAGTTAAAACCGGTGCTAATGACCAAACATCTGTCATGGTTATTGCCGACGATTTTTTCTTCACCTGATACTAATACTGCTTCTACGTCATCTTCTGAAATAGATTTCTCATAAAGCATTATAAATTGATCTGTTGTTGTGACGTCACCGTCTTGTTCGAAGGTCGTCTCGGTCATCGCGACGGGTGGTGATATTTCACCAACTGCATCCCAAACACGCTCGTATGTGTCATCACCTAATGAATACATGGGCTGTGAAATGCCATTGTTAAGTAAGTCTTGCCATTGAGTTTCAGAACCCACCGTCTTGGTATCATAAAAGTACCACAATTTGACGTCGGTGATATGATTCTCTGTTTCGCCACCATCGGTGATGACCTGTAAAAAGGCATCATCGTCTGTATAAAAGCGAAACATGCTGCCGCCGGAATCAAGTATTACCTTACCAACAGCTTGAATAAGATGCTTGCTTGCCGCACCACTAATTTTCAGAGACGGCTGTAGCAGTTTTAGTTTGAGCGGGTCCAGTTCGAAAGAGCCACCCAAGTACAAGCCCATGATTTCTGGACTGTCAGGCTTGTGTGCTTGCGCTTTATCTTTTTTTTTGAATAATTTACCGAACATATTCTACTCCTTCAACTCGCACTGCTCATAAGTGTAAGCTATTCCAATCAATATTGTTGATACGATGCTCTGCTATATAAAATACTTTGTTACCCGGTTTTACGACATCGTCGAAATTCGGATTAACTGATATTTGATTCACTCGTTCTGGCGAGGAATAGCCGATAAATGTCGCGTTGTATTGTTTTTTGAGCCCTAAAAATAACTTTTCAACACTTAACTCATTAACATTGAGCGGTAATTCGACCGAAAACTGGGCTTGTCCCTCTTCTACGTCCAGTAGGTCATGATGTAACAGGCTAGAACCCGGATCAAACACTGACTTTGCCAGCATTTCGACTGCAACGCTCGGCGTGCACTCTACTTCAGGACAATGCTGTTGCAGTAAACCGACCAAACTTTCATCTTCAAAATACGCCACCTTGTGTGCTTTAGGATTGCGCTTAGAGCAATACAACGCTGTAGTTAAGGTAAGGTCGTCATATGGATTATCGATGAGTATTGTTTTTGCGGTTGTGATGCATGCTCTGTCCATGTCCTCGTCTTGATTAAATGAGCTGACATGCACGAATTCGATTTCTGATGGGCGCGGATTTTCAATATCGGCCTTCACACAAAGCACAATATCCGGATTTTCCGGCGTGTCTTGCTTTTCCTTTATTAACAGTTTTAATAATTGTTCAGTGCGCTTTTCATTCCAACCAATAATTAAAATATGATTAGAGACATTTAACGGTTTCAAACCTCTTGCTCCTCTTCTCCACTGATTACTTACCCATGAAGCGATGCGTCCAATGATCAAAGCAAATATACTTAGTCCAAGCGGAATAACATACAACGCAACAATTAGCTTACCTGCAGGTGTTGATGGCGACATATCACCATAACCAACAGTTGAGCCCGTAACGACAAGCCAATAAAAATAGTCAGATGCATTTAGTAAGGCATGTTCGCCTGCTAAGAAAAGCAATATCCAACTGGAGACTGTATAGAATAAAAGCGCTAGCACTAAAGTATACCAACGCAACTCGGAAAAGTATTTCACGCATAGTTTTTTGAGTTTTACCCAATGTAACATGAATGAAAATATTCCTTTAAGTTTAACATACAACAAAAAACGGCAACCCGAAGGCTGCCGTTTCCAATTAAGTTACTTACCAAGTATACGACTTAGTTCGTCATCAGCTGATGCTGAACCGCCTTTGATACCCGCTCCAGCCAATCTTTTTTCGAGGTCATCAGAGGAATCGCCCTGTGCTAGTTCTTCAGCAGCTTCAAGTTCAGCACTTCGCAATGTCTGTTTTTCTTGAATTCGGGATAGTGATTCAGTTGCTGTTTTCATCTTGCTGTTAGCGCCTAAATGACTAGACGAAACTGCCACTTGTGCGCGCTGTACGGATTCCGTAGCCTTAATCATATCCACTTGCTGCTCCAAACGGCGTAAGTTGTTTTTTGCTTGGTTTATGTTACCCGCAAGTTGCTTTTCTGACTTCGTAAACTGATCCAAATAAGCTTGTTCTGTTTCAACTTGGCCACGCAACTCGGATACACGCTGAGCACAATCAAGCGCTAGTTGGCGGTCGGTGTCAATCGCCTTTCTGGCGTGAACTTCATACTCGCCGATAGACTTGTTTAGCCCATCTACTTTTTGCTGTGATAACTTACACTTTGCTAAAATTTGGGTACGTGCATGATCTGATTTTCTTAATTCATCTTTAGCTTCACGAATTTCTTGCTCAAGAATTTTAATCGCTTGAGTGTCAACAACCGCTTGCGCTGCTTCAGTAGCGGTACCTTTTACGGCAGTAAATAATTTTTTCCAAACTGACATGGTAATCTCCGGTTATTAATAAATTAATTAGCTAGATTTTAAAAAATCTTGGTAAGCATCCAAAAATGCTTCTACGTTTTGAAACAATGTTGAAATTTCAATCAACACACTCTCTTCTTTTGATTGACCACTTAGGGAACCAAAAGCCGTGTAATACTGATTTCCGGCAACTGACGAAATGCCGATCGTGGTCAGAGGAAAAATCATATGCGTTCTGAGAATCTCTTCATTTAACGCTGCAGGATCTTTCACTTCATCAAGCGAGAACAATAAAGATTCAACTAGTATTTGTTCTCCGCTAATTGCCAACCAGGCATCAATTCCGTCTTCATTCGCAATAAGCAAACAATCTGCTTCGTGTGTAACTACATATCCCTCTTGAGCAGAAACAACTTCTGCTAGTTGTGATAGTTCCCACGTCATTCATCTTCTCCTAAAAGTGTGTTTTACCATGTCGTCATCTATAATAGACTCTAAATATTAATTCAACAACATGACTGACCTCGAACTTGGCGCAAGTATAGTCATAGGGTAAAAATAAAGTCAAATATTATTTTCACATTTGGGTCAAATGATGTTTAAATGTGAATTATACATTACAAAAATAACTTATAGATAGGTTTATTATGAAGCCGAAAACAAGCGATTGGCGCAACTTAGTACAGCGATTACTAAAAACAGAATTGTCTAAAAAAGGAGTTAAATATCAGGATCTCAGCGATAAACTAAGTGCAGTCGGGGTTGATCAGAGTGCAGATAACTTACGAAATAAAATAAATAAAGGCATTTTGGGAGCCGACTTGTTGTTACAAATTGTTTTTGTGCTTAATATCAAACAAATTAAATATGAAGATATTGAAGAAATACTTGCTGACATGCAATAGAATCCAACATCGATGCCAACAAGCTATTTTGCTGTCTGAGTGCGTTGAGAGAACTGAGCACGAAAAGTGAAAGAAGTGCGAGTGGTGTGCTTATAGTTCGCTGATTGTATCAGTATAGTGAGTTGTTAGTGGAACGGTTAAAGCACTGAATTTCAGGCAAAAAAATACCCAGCATAACTGGGTAATAAGCAAGTTTGGGAGAACGTCACTTAATCTGGAACTTACCTTAACATTACGCCAAAAATGTAGAAATATCAGGCGTTTTACGTATTAGGACTTAGTATAAGGTATTGCGTGACATACGATATTTACTAACAAAATTATTTCGTCCCTTACTGACAAAGACACAGAGCGATTTTGAGAGAACCATGAAGTTATCAGATTTTTATTTTGATTTACCTGAACATTTAATTGCAAAACACCCAACTGAGCATCGAACGCAAAGTCGTTTGCTACACCTACAAGGCAACACTGGCGAGGTTTTACATAAAAAATTCACTGATATTTTAGACTTGCTACAGCAAGGCGACTTATTGATTTTTAATAACACCAGGGTCATACCTGCACGATTACACGGTATTAAAGCCTCGGGCGGTAAAGTCGAGGTCTTAATCGAAAGGATATTAAACGACGGCAGCGCAATGGCGCATATTAAGTCGAGTAAGTCACCAAAGTCTGGCGCAATCCTCACTATGGAAGGCGGATTGCAAATTGAAATGCTTGGGCGAGACCATAGCCTTTTTCATATTAAATTTTTGAGTGAGGGGAATGTATTTGACTTGCTTGAAGAATTTGGACACATGCCGCTACCTCCTTATATTGATAGAGCAGACGATGAAGCCGATAAAGAACGGTATCAAACGGTATACAATGAAAAGCCCGGTGCTGTAGCGGCGCCAACGGCGGGCCTTCATTTTGACGATGACATTTTAAATAGTATTAAAAAAAGGGGGGTTGACGTAGCGTTTATTACTTTGCATGTTGGTGCTGGCACTTTTCAACCCGTCAGGGTCGATAACATTGAAGAACATCAAATGCATGCTGAGTACGTAGAAGTATCGCAAGATGTGGCTGATAAAGTGATTGCAACAAAAGCGGCCGGTGGGCGTGTGATTGCGGTTGGTACAACTTCTGTACGGTCAATCGAATCAGCAGCTCAAGCGGTTAGTGATGAACTAATTAGCGAGTTTCTGTCGGATACTAATATCTTTATATACCCGGGTTATAAGTTTAAAGTGATCGATGCAATGCTGACTAATTTTCACTTGCCTGAATCGACATTGATGATGTTGATAAGCGCATTTGCTGGGCGCGACAATGTAATGCATTCTTATGCACAAGCTATACAGCAAGAATATCGCTTCTTTAGTTACGGTGATGCGATGTTTATAGAACGCAAAAATACGTGAGCCCAGCGCTATTTCTTGTTATAGTGCGCGCCAAAATTCACAGTAAGCAGCCCGTATGTTTGTTTATTGTATAACATCAGTATGATGCGTTATTCATTCCTGTATTCATTGTTGCACATTTTTGCGCAACATGTTCAAAGCATGGAAAACGTTGGATTCAGTCGTAGTTTGGCATGGCAAGTGCACTGAATCGCGAATGTTAGGTTAATAAATGAAATTTAATTTAATGGCTACAGACGGCAAAGCTCGTCGCGGTCAACTCATATTTGAGCGTGGTGTGGTTGAAACACCCGCGTTTATGCCCGTTGGCACATACGGCACAGTAAAAGGCATGACACCAGAAGAGTTGGATGAATCAGGTGCGCATATTTGTTTAGGAAATACGTTTCACTTAATGCTTCGTCCTGGCACCAGCATCATTAAGCAGCATGGTGATTTACATGATTTCATGCATTGGGAAAAGCCAATTCTGACTGATTCTGGCGGTTTCCAAGTTTTTTCATTGGGTGATTTACGTAAAATTACAGAACATGGAGTTACCTTTCGTTCCCCTATTAATGGTGAAAAAATCTTACTTACTCCCGAAAAATCAATGGAAGTTCAGCGTGATTTAGGCTCTGACGTCGTCATGATTTTTGATGAATGTACGCCTTATCCTGCAACTGAAAAAGAAGCGTCTGATTCAATGGAGATGTCCTTGCGCTGGGCTCAACGCAGCAAAGATTCGCATGCTGACAATCCAGCGGCATTATTCGGTATTATCCAAGGCGGTATGTATGAACACCTGCGCGATACGTCGTTAGCCGGATTAGAAGACATAGGCTTTGATGGGTATGCCATTGGCGGCTTGTCAGTGGGTGAACCCAAAGAAGACATGATCCGCATTATCAATCATACAGCGCCGAAAATTCCAGAGCACAAACCTCGTTACCTAATGGGCGTAGGTAAGCCTGAGGATATCGTTGAAGCAGTGCGCCGTGGTATAGATATGTTCGACTGCGTCATGCCAACCAGAAATGCGCGTAATGGTCATTTGTTCGTTACCGCTGGTGTTGTAAAAATTCGCAACGCGGTGAACAAAACGGATACCGGCCCGTTGGATGAGAAATGTGATTGTTACACTTGTAAAAATTATTCTCGGTCATATCTACATCACTTAGACAAATGCAATGAGATACTTGGATCAAGACTAAACACTATTCATAATTTGCGGTATTATCAACGGATTATGGACGGTTTGCGCAATGCGATTGCTGCCGGCGAGTTAGCTAACTTTGTCGCTGAATTTTATGCGCAAAAAGGATTGCCAGTTCCGCTTTTAGAGGACTAGCACTAGCATTTTGTTTTGTGAATGTCATATTCATAAAACAGGAAAGTAAAACAACAATAAAAACGAAATAAACGAGGATGTATATGAGCTTTTTAATTTCAAGTGCACACGCACAAGACTCTGCAGGTCAGCCAGGTGGTGAATTCGGCATGTTAATCATGTTGGCTGTTTTTGGTTTGATTTTCTATTTTCTTCTATATCGCCCACAAGCGAAGCGTGTAAAAGAACATAAAAACCTTGTTTCATCGCTTACAAAAGGTGATGAAGTGCTAACGCAAGGCGGTTTAGTGGGTAAAATCACGAAAGTGAGCGATGATAAAGATTTCATCGAAATTGCACTCAATGAATCAAACAACATCGTTGTACAGAAATCAGCAGTTAGTGCCGTTTTGCCGAAAGGCACAATGAAGTCAATTTAAACTTTCAACAAAAAGCAAAATAGCGCCTAAGGTGCTATTTTGCTTTTGTAGGGTCCCGTTGTGTTAAATAAAACTCCATTTTGGAAATATGTTTTAGTCATATTCGTTGTTGCAATAACAGCTCTATATGCCATGCCGAATATTTATGGTGAAGATCACGCTATTCAAATATCAGCAAGTAAAAATGCCTTTGTAAGTGAAGAGTTGAAAACCTCTATTGAGGTCGCTTTGAAAGAAAAAGGTATAGCAATTAAACGTATTGAACTTGAAAATGAACGTATCTTAGTTCGTCTTCTCGACTCAGATACTCAGCTAGTTGCAAGAGAGCTTATTGATAGCAAACTTGATAATGACGACTACGTTGTTGCGATGAACCTTGCGCCAGATACACCTGATTGGTTAGATGCCTTAGGTGCGAGCCCAATGAAGTTAGGCTTGGACTTGCGTGGTGGTGTCCACTTCCTAATGGAAGTTGATATGAATAGCGCGACAACCAAAGCGTACGAAGATGTTGTTGGTGATTTCAAGTTACAGCTGCGTGAAGAAAGAATTTTCTATCGCACGGTTGTACAAAACCCTGATTCAGTAGACGTTATCTTTCGAGACGCTGAAATGCTTGAAAAAGCGCAATTTTACTTGCGAAATCAGTTTCGCGATTTGAGCATTACTGAGCGTGAAGACTTAACCCTTAGGGCTGCATTTTTGGAGGTGCGCTTAGCTGAGATACGTGACGCTGCTGTAACCCAAAACGTGACGATTATTCGCAGCAGAATAAACCAGCTTGGTGTCGCAGAACCCCTCGTTCAAAAACAAGGTCAGGAACGCATCGTTGTCCAACTTCCAGGTATTCAAGATACTGCCAAAGCAAAAGAAATTTTGAATGCGACAGCGACACTTGAGTTTCGCATGCTCGATGAGAAGAATGATGTACGTGATGCATTACGCGGAAGAGCACCCGCAGGATCTGAAGTTATTTATCACAAAAATGGTCAACCTTATCTGTTGAAAAAGCAAGTGATGTTAACGGGCTCGCATATTATCGATGCCAATAGCGGTGTCGATCAATATGGTGTGCCTAACGTGAGCATCGACCTTGATTCCAAAGGCGGCGCTAAGTGGTCAAAAGCGACAAAAGAAAACATTAAAAAGCCAATGGCAACGGTATTTATCGAGTACAAAACAACGGGCGAACGTGACGTAAATGGTAAACTTGTTTTTGAAAAGAAAGAAGACATTATTAGTGTGGCGACCATCCAAGCACAATTAGGCTCTGCATTCCAAATTAGTGGTCTAGATTCACCAACCGAAGCAAGAGAGTTGGCGTTACTATTAAGAGCGGGTGCATTGATTGCTCCAATTCAAATAGTTGAAGAGCGCACGGTTGGACCGAGTTTGGGTAAAGAAAATATTGAATTAGGTATGACCGCAATTATTTGGGGATTGGCCGCAGTCCTTATATTTATGCTTATCTATTATCGTGCTTTTGGTGTTATTGCTAATATTGCATTATTACTTAATCTTGTCATGATCGTTGGAATTATGTCGATGATCCCAGGTGCAACATTAACCTTACCGGGTATGGCAGGTATTGTGCTAACCGTCGGTATGGCAGTTGATGCTAACGTACTCATTTTTGAAAGGATTAGAGAGGAGTTGCGTGATGGCAGAAGTCCACAGCAAGCAATTCACTTCGGCTATGACAACGCGTTCTCTACTATTTTGGATGCTAACATCACCACCTTCCTTGCTGGTTTGATCTTGTTTGCTGTAGGAACAGGTCCTATCAAAGGATTCTCAATTACGTTGATGATAGGTATCGCTACATCAATGTTCACCGCGATTGTCGTCTCTCGTGTGCTAGTTAATAGCATATGGGGCGGTAAACGTGTGACCAAGTTAGCGATATAGGAGAGTCATATGGGATTTCAATTATTAAAACTAGAACAAACCGTCGACTTTATGAAGTGGCGTTTCCCAGCGATGATTTTTTCAACGTTGTTGATCATAGGCTCAATTGTTTCACTGGGTGTTAACCAATTAAATTGGGGACTCGATTTCACCGGCGGAACCTTAATTGAAGTAGGTTACGAGCAGTCAGCGGACCTCGAAGCAGTCAGAGAAATCATGCTAGATGCAGGCTACACGGATGCCGTAGTGCAAAACTTTGGTAGCAGCCAAGACGTATTAATTCGCCTAGCACCGAGAGACGGTGTAAAAGCAGTTGAAATTGGCGATCGAGTATTAGCGACTTTGCGTGCCGATGGCACCAAAGTCGACATGCGTCGTATCGAGTTTGTTGGACCGAATGTGGGTGAAGAGTTAACCGAGCAAGGCGGTTTAGCTATGCTTGTTGCTCTAATTTGTATTCTTATTTACGTGGCAATGCGCTTTGAGTATCGCTTCGCATTAGGTTCTGTTGCGGCCCTGACACATGATGTTATTTTAACTTTGGGTTTGTTTTCAGTGCTACAACTTGAATTCGACCTAACCGTGTTGGCAGCTGTATTAGCGGTTATTGGCTATTCACTTAATGATACAATTGTGGTGTCAGACCGGATACGTGAAAATTTCAGAAAAATACGTAAAACAGAGCCAATTGAGATAATTAACATCTCGTTGACGCAAACCTTGAATAGAACAATTATTACTTCTTTAACCACTGCTTTAGTATTGGTCGCTTTGTTTTACAAAGGCGGCGCTCTGATACATGGTTTTGCTACAGCATTGCTATTTGGTGTTATCGTGGGTACCTATTCTTCAGTTTATATTGCAAGTGCCGTAGGTTTGGCGTTGGGGATTAGTAGAGACGATTTAATACCGACAGAAATTGAAAAAGAAGGCGAAGACCAAGACCCTGTGTAGGCAATTAGTTTTCTCTAGTACGCACAAAACAAAACCCGCTAAATAAGTTATTTAGCGGGTTTTTTATAACGTTTTAATATTAGAACTAGTTCAGATTCTCAGATTTTAAACTGAAAATATGCGAACAATATTTATTTGAGACTCTTTACAATAGCTTGCACTACGCGCGCGCTTCCAGCGACAATTTCACCGCTTAATAATGGGTCATTACCACCTGCAAAATCAGTCACTAGTCCGCCAGATTCACGCACTAATAACTCACCGGCTGCAATATCCCAAGGTTTAACTCCACGTTCCCAGTAACCGTCAAAACGACCAGCTGCAACATAAGCCATATCCAGAGCTGCAGAACCGCCGCGGCGTATATCGCCACATTCAGCAAATATTTTATTAAAGCTCGACATGTATTCGTTTAACGACGCTTTGTTTTTATACGGAAACGCAGTAGCTAAGATTGTACTACCTAGCTCTTTTGCTTGACTTGCGCGAATACGGTGACCGTTTAGTTGCGCACCGTTACCTCTGCTTGCTGTAAATAATTCACCACGAATAGGATCGAATACAACCGCTTGGTCTAAACGACCTTTGTACTGAAGGGCAATTGATACTGCAAAATGAGGAATACCTTTGATGAAATTAGTGGTTCCATCAAGTGGGTCGATAATCCATTTATAGTCATCGTCACCAGCCACAATGCCACCTTCTTCACCTACAAAAGTGTGGTCAGGGTATGATTGTTTGATTTTATAAATAATGGTTTGCTCAGCTTCCCTGTCAATTTTAGTTACGAAATCATTTTCGCCTTTTTGTTCGATTTGTAGGTCGTCGAAAGTTTCAAATCCACGAGCGATTACGTTTCCTGCTGAGCGTGCTGCGCGCACAGCGATATTGAGCATAGGATGCATAGTTAGAACCACCAAGTTGTAAAAAGAACATGTGAGTCATGCTGTCAAAACCTGCGCGTAGCGCGTTTTTAATTTGAGAGCATGCCTAAAAAATCGCGCGTAGCTTAACAGAAAGCTATTAATGGGTCTATTGGTGTTTTTCTCGCGTCCTAAATTCAGGTATACTTGCCTACCGAAAGTGGTATTACCTGTTAAATAAGCGTTATTGGTTCACTACCGATAACATTCAGTGGTATTAATTAAGTAGTGTTATAACTTAACTGTGTATTGCTCAAAGTATCGTCCATAAAGGTATTCTGTTGTTGAATAGGTTAATGAAATACTGCGGTGTGTTGATATTTTTGTTGCTAAGTTTATGCAATACTTCAGCTACAGAGTATCAACACGAATTACTAGATGAAAACGATGGTTTCGAATCATCAATTATCTTTTCTATCGTACAAGATGATAATGGCTTCTTGTGGTTTGGGACTGGTTATAATGGCGTTTTGCGTTATGACGGCAAAAATCTGGTTACTTTTCAACATGACTCAAACAATCCTAACTCCTTGCCATATGACAACACCGGAAATTTAACCTTAGATAATCAAGGTAATCTTTGGATTGGTAGTTGGGGTGGTGGCGTAATTGAACTTGATTTAAATTCACAATTATTCACACATTATCCCTATTCTGCAGACGACCCCAACAAGATTGGTTCGCCAAAAGTACAACGTATTTTCGAAGATGCTAATAATACATTATGGTTTGGTACTTTCAGCGGAGGTATCAATCGGTTTAATAGGGTTAGTCAACAATTTGAGCGACTTCCGGTACAAAATGCAGAAAGTAAAGGCCTCTCTGATGGAAGAGTGTGGGATATAGAACAAACAACCCCAAATGAACTATGGATAGCGACTGGATTTGGGCTGAATAAGCTAGACACCTCTACAATGATATTTTCTCACTTATTCCCAGCACCCGACATGCTGCTCTCTAACCTTAATAAAATACGTGTTATAAAAGCCGACCCAAATGGCAATCTTTACTTAGGTACACAAAATGGTGTTGTTTTTTTTGATACAAAGCGCAATAAATTCCATGCAATGAGTAACCCAAGTGCGACTAATATGGGGCCCATTTATTCAATAATAGCCACTGACTTTGGTGAATACTGGGTAACCAGTGACTACGGTGTATTTTCATTTACCCAAGCTGATAATACGCTTAAAAAAGTGCCATTGGACTTTGACGATCGCTGCAGCCAAACGCTATTTCAAGATAAACAAGGAACTATTTGGCTATCCTGTGAAGGTGTAGGTGTGTATAGAATTAGCCGAACGAACGTTTTTCGGTCCTTTAATGATCAACGGGTAAAGACTGCATTTGCACTTAAAGTAGCTAACGACGATAGTATTTTAATCGGCACCTCGCAAATTGGGTTACATCAATGGATTCCTGAACGCAAGCAGTTGATTAATTTAAGTAAAGGTGATGCTGATACTAATTGGCCTGCAATCAACTTTGTCACTCAAACATCAACTGATGATATTTGGTATGCCGACACACAAAGTCTATTTAAATTAGACCAACAGGGCAGCCAAATAGAAGTATCACCGCCGCGACTATGGTCGCCAGACTTTAAAAATATTAATGATTTGGAAGTAGACTCCCTCGATAATATTTGGGTTGCAGCGCCACAAAGACTCTTCATTATTAATTCGGTCGATTTATCATTTGATAGTATCTCACTAGAAAATGAATACACTGATGATTATGCTTCAGTTGAGTTGTATTTAGGCCCGCAAAATAATATGTGGGTAGCAATTAATAATACCTTGTTTCGGTGGGATCCTGAGACCAAAGCGCTGGAATTGATTAGCCGCGCTGAGTCACCTTCTGAATATTTCGATGACCATGATTATATCTATTCGATTTACATAGATAATAAAAGTCAATTATGGATAAGTAACAAAACAGGGTTGTATTTGGTAGATGCTAAATCCGGGACGAGGCAAGCTGTGAGCCATCATTTCTTGGAACGAGAAAATAGAGGTATTCGTTTCATCAGTGAAGATAATGAGGGCCTGTTATGGTTAGTGACTCCAATAGGTGTTAGTCGACTCAATCCGTTAGATGGTAAATTTCAACACTTTGATAAGCGTGATGGATTGCCTGGTTCTCGATATTTCTATAACCCCACAATAAGAAAATCAGACGGCACTATTTATCTGTCTAGTCGTGATGGTATTTCTTATTTCTCTCCAGCGTCCGTTAAAAACCGAATGATGGATGAAAATATAGAACTGACAAATTTCGAAGTGTTAGGCTCACCACAACGCTACAATATCGCGCAAATAAACGACCAAGGCATCAATCTGAATTATGACCAAAGCAATATTAAATTTGAATTTGCGACACTTGATCTTTTACATGCGAGACAAATTCAATATAGTTATTTTATGCAAGGTTTTGACGAAATTTGGATTGAAAATGGCAATAATAGCACCGCTACATATACTAATTTAGATGGTGGCGATTATGTATTTCGGGTGCGAGCCCAAATTAAGGGCAACCTTTGGTATGAAGATGAATTATCTGTAAAGCTCACCATTGGGATCCCTTTCTGGGAACGCTGGTGGATGTTTGTCGTTTACGCTTCACTGATATTGTTAGGTGGAATGTATTACATGCGGCGCCAAAAAAGAGCGCTTATTGAATTGGAACGTCAGGTTGCAAAGAAAACCGCAGACATAGCTCAAGAATCAGAAAAATTAGCTGTAGCTAATCGAATAAAAACACAATTCCTTGCAAATATGAGTCATGAAATACGCACGCCGTTGACAACGGTTATAGGCCAGGCCGAAGCCATTATTTGTCGCGATGTAAAACCAGAAGATATTTATAAAGAAGTTGAAATTATCCATGACAGCAGTCTTTATTTGCTAGCATTGTTGAATGATATTCTTGATTTGACCAAAATTGAAGAGAACAAATTTGAACTTGAATATGCCCCTCAAGATTTGCATCTATTATTAGCTAATATCAATACAATGTTTTCCATGCAGGCAAGAGTTAGAGGGCTTTCATTTAGTTTAATTGAAAACTTACCAATACCTTTTGTTGTCAATGTTGATGGCTTGCGTTTAAAGCAAATATTAATAAACCTATTGTCTAATGCGCTGAAATTCACCATCAGAGGACATGTCAAATTACGAGTTTTGATAGACGGAGAGCGCTTGCTCTTCCATGTTGAAGACACCGGAATTGGTATTAGCGAAGATCAAATTAAGCAAATATTTGGAAGCTTTACTCAAGGTGATAGCAGCATACGACGACGCTTCGGTGGTTCTGGTATTGGTTTACATCTGTCCAATCAACTTGCTGTTTTAATGGCGGGCAATATCACAGTTGAGAGCACGGTAGACAGAGGTAGTTCATTTACCTTTAGTATGCCAATACCACCGATTGTGTTGGGCCTGGAAACGCCCCCAGTGAACCTTGAGTTAACTAGTTCGTCGTTAAAACGTTTGTTTCAAGGAACGATACTACTCGCCGATGATCACGCTGATAATCGGCGGCTAATATCACGTTTGCTCACTAAGTTAGGTCTAACAGTATACATGGCTGCAGATGGATTTGAGGCTATTGAACTGTATAGAAAATATTTACCAGAAATGATTCTAATGGATATTCATATGCCAAGAATGGATGGCTTGCAAGCTTATAAGGCTTTGCGTCAATTGGGTTGTGAGAAGCCCATTATTGCGTTAACCGCGAATGCAATGACAAACGAAGTTGAAGAATACTTTTCGTTAGGCTTCGATGGTTATATTCAAAAACCAATTGACCGGCAACTACTAATTTCAACCATTGCGACATTTTTCAATGGCAACAATGATGACTCGATGCGCCAAGCAAATTCGATTCTTGGTAATATCGACATGTCCGATCTAGTCAGTGAATTTAAAACAAGCCTAATAAATGAGCTGCAACAATTCAGTGCCGAAAGTGAAAAGCAAGATGTCGAAGCATTGCGTTCTCTCGCTCACAGGCTTTCTGGTGCGGCCCATCTATTCGGATTTTCTGAATTAAGTGAGAAAGCGACTCAGCTTGAAACTAATATCAAAAACGACAACCCTGTGTTTGCAGACATACAGCCAAAAATTGATGCACTCATTGCCGAAATTAAACGCATAATAGGTTAACTTACCCTTTTCAACGTTGTATGAGCAATTGCACTACCTATTAGGTATATATTTTATTACTTTTTTGCAAAAGACAGTTATTATTGATTGTGATAACCTTTGCGCTCATAAAAAGCATCACACAAGTAGTTACAGTCCAGATCTCATATGGCGTTTAGCTAATAAGTGTAATACGCATTCAGGTTTAAAGCCCCGTGAGTCTTATTTACCCTTGTTATCTTCGTTATTACTCTTTGTTATTGCTCTATTTTATTATCCAAAATTCAACGGAATACGTTAATGCTTTCAGATATTCGAATTGTTTTAGTCAACACCAGTCATACAGGTAATATCGGTTCAGCGGCTCGAGCAATGAAAACAATGGGGCTAAGCTCATTGTACTTAGTTGACCCCATATCTCCCCCTGATGGCAAGTCTAGGGCGTTAGCTGCCGGTGCAGGTGATGTGCTGAGTAATGCAATAATGGTCAATACCCTTGAGGAAGCGGTTAGTGATTGCGCTTTAGTGGTGGGGACTTCTGCGCGCTCAAGAACGCTGCCTTGGCCTATGCTGACACCGCGTGAATGCGGACAAAAATTAGTTGTTGAAGCTGAAAATTATCCCGTTGCATTAGTCTTTGGGCGCGAAAATAACGGTTTAAGTAATGAAGAATTACAACAATGTCACTTTCACGTTTGCATACCAGCTAATCCAGATTACAGTTCATTGAATATCGCGGCTGCGGTACAAACACTTTGTTATGAAATCCGAGTTAATCATCTTGATATCGAAGCCCTGAAACATGCACCATCGGTTAAAGCAGACTATCCGTTAAGTGAAGATTTAGAGCGTTTTTATGTGCATCTAGAAAAAACCTTAAAAGAAGTAAATTTCATTGTGCCTAATCATCCGGGAATGGTGATGACTAAGCTACGTCGATTATTCAACAGGGCGCGGCCCGAAGTTCAAGAGTTAAATATTTTACGTGGTATGTTGGCCTCTATAGACAAAACGAATGGAAATAAAAAGTAATGTTTAGTCGAATTCGTGAAGATATCAAAAGTGTATTTCATCGAGACCCTGCAGCTAGGAACACCATGGAAGTGTTGTTCAACTATCCAGGTTTACACGCGATTTGGATACATCGCATAAGTCATCAATTATGGAAGTGGAAACTGTATTGGATAGCACGCTTCTTGTCGAATATATCACGTTTTCTAACCGGTATTGAAATTCACCCCGGCGCACAATTTGGTCGCAGAGTCTTTATTGACCATGGTATGGGTGTAGTGATTGGTGAGACAGCAGTGATTGGCAATGATGTGACTTTATACCATGGCGTTACGTTGGGTGGAACCAGTTGGAAAGCAGGCAAACGTCACCCAACACTCGAGGATAATTCAGTTGTTGGCGCTGGAGCGCAAGTACTTGGGCCTATCATTATTGGCAAAAATGCTCGTGTTGGTTCGAACTCAGTTGTGGTAAAGGACGTTCCAGAAAACGCGACGTGCGTTGGCATACCCGGGCGCAATTTACTGCAAAAACCAAATGAGCAGCAAATGTCACCAGAAACAAAGCATAAACGTGAAGTTATTGCAGAAAAATATGGTTTTGATGCATATGCAGTAAGTGAGGAAAACCCAGATCCTGTTGCTAATGCAATGGGGATAATGCTTGAGCATGTTCATCAAATGGACACCAAAGTCGAAGAAATGTGTAAGGTCATACAATCACTTGGCGGAGACGTGTGCAGTGACTCAATCCCCAAGTTAGGGGTTGAAGATTTTGCAGAAACAGGTATTTCACCGGTATTTAAAAATGCGGCTGCCGAGGCTTTTGATCCGAGTATATAGCGCCGCTTTACGTTTGTTTTATAGGTTTTTTAACCGCAAAATTAACTATCAAAATAATAACCTACCAAAATAGTCGGGTATATACTTGACAAATTTACTCAGGTATATACAATTTACTTATTATTTAAAGCCTACTGGCTGTTCAACGAAATGAGGGAAGTATGAAGCTGACATCAAAAGGTCGTTATGCGGTTACCGCAATGCTCGACGTAGCTTTGCATTCACGCAAGGGACCCGTTTCGTTAGCTGATATTTCAGAACGACAAGAAATTTCGTTATCTTATTTAGAACAATTATTCGCTCGTTTACGTAAAGAAAAGCTCGTATCTAGTGTCAGAGGTCCTGGCGGTGGTTATAAGTTGGGACGAGCAGCTAGTGATATCGCAATAGGCGAGGTGATTCGCGCTGTAGATGAGTCAGTCGATGCGACTCGTTGTCAAGGACAAGCAGATTGCCAGGGAGGTGAGCGTTGCTTAACGCATACATTATGGCAAGACTTAAGTGATAGAATTAGTCAGTTTCTCAACGGCATCAGCATTGGTGAGTTAATGACAACAAACGAAGTAAAAGAAGTGGCCGATCGCCAAGACGTTAACAAAGCGGCGGCAAAAAACCTAGTAAGCGAAATTGAAATAAGTATGCAACTTTAATCGGAGCGATAATGAGCAATATTAAGTTACCAATCTATTTAGATTATTCCTCAACCACACCAGTTGACCCTCGTGTCGCCGAAAAAATGAAAGAATGCCTCACCAATGAAGGTAATTTCGGTAACCCAGCTTCACGTTCTCACCATTTTGGGTGGGTTGCTGAAGAAGCTGTTGACATCGCGAGAAATCAAATTGCGGACCTAATAAATGCGGACCCACGTGAAATCGTATTTACATCAGGCGCGACAGAGTCAAACAACCTTGCTATTAAAGGTGCTGCAACGTTCTATCAAAAACGCGGCAAACATATTATTACGGTGAAAACTGAACATAAAGCAGTGCTCGATACCACACGTCAACTTGAGCGTGAAGGCTTTGAAGTTACCTATATGATGCCCGAACCAAATGGTTTGGTAGATTTGGATAAGCTGCAAGCCGAAATGAGAGATGACACTGTGCTAGTTAGCATCATGCACGTTAATAATGAAATTGGCGTGATTCAAGACATCGGTGCTATAGGCAAGATTTGTCGTGCACGTAAAATTTTGTTTCACGTTGACGCTGCCCAAAGTACAGGTAAAGTACCTATCGATTTACAAGAATTGAATGTCGATTTAATGTCCTTCTGTGCACACAAAACTTACGGTCCAAAAGGCATCGGTGCATTATATGTATCGCGCAAGCCACGGGTTCGTATTGAAGCGCAAATACACGGCGGTGGTCATGAACGTGGTATGCGTTCTGGGACGCTAGCAACTCATCAAATAGTAGGAATGGGTGAAGCTTTCCGTTTAGCCAAAGAAGAAATGGCGACCGAAAATGAACGCATAAAAATGTTACGTGACAAGCTCTATAATGGCGTTAAAGATATTGAAGCGGTATATCTAAATGGCGATGCTGTTCATCGTGTAGCACATAACTTGAACGTTAGTTTCGCTTATGTTGAAGGTGAATCTTTAATTATGGCGCTAAAAGATATGGCTGTTTCTTCAGGTTCAGCATGTACATCTGCAAGTTTAGAGCCATCTTATGTTCTGCGTGCACTTGGCCTCAATGATGAATTAGCACATAGCTCAATTCGCTTTAGTCTCGGCAGATTTACAACAGAAGAAGAAATAGATTATGTGATTGGCGTTATTCGCAACGCAATTCATAAGCTTCGCGAAATGTCTCCACTTTGGGATATGTACAAAGAGGGCATCGACTTGAGTACCGTTAAATGGGCCTCTCACTAAGTTCTTAATTGACCAAGCCAGCAGGGTATAAGTCTGTGCTGACTTGGCAAGAAGTTAGCTACCTAGGTAATATTATTTTAATGCCTAGGTACAAAAATAATTTAATTAGTTTAAAATCGCGAAATATAGAATACCTTTGCACTAAAGATGTCTTCTTATTACGCAAAACGTTAAGGGCAAAATCATGGCTTACAGTGAAAAAGTAATTGACCATTACGAGAATCCTCGTAATGTTGGTGGATTTGATAAGAATGACCCAACTGTTGCAACAGGAATGGTGGGTGCACCCGCGTGTGGTGATGTAATGAAACTTCAACTTAAAATAGGCCCGACAGGTATCATTGAAGATGCAAAGTTCAAAACCTATGGTTGTGGCTCTGCTATTGCTTCAAGCTCCTTGGTAACTGAATGGGTTAAGGGTAAAAGCATCGACGAAGCTGTATTGATCAAAAATACACATATTGCCGAAGAGTTAGCATTACCGCCGGTAAAAATTCACTGTTCAATTTTGGCGGAAGATGCTATTAAAGCGGCAGTTGCTGATTACAAAAAGAAGCATAGCGCTTAATATTGTAGTTTGTTATTTTATCAGGATTGCTAGTAGCAAAGACTAATGACACAAATTAAGGAGTATCTGAGTGGGTATTAAGGTAACTGACGCCGCTGCTGTTCGCGCAAAATCATTTTTAGATAGCCGTGGTTCTGGCTTGGGTTTGCGCTTGGGTGTTAAGACTACTGGCTGCTCCGGTTTAGCTTATGTACTTGAATTTGTAGATGGGTTAAATCCTGGTGACGAAATGTTTGAAGATAACGGTGTCAACATCATAATTGACGGCAAAAGTCTGGCATACCTTGATGGTACCGAGTTAGACTTTGGTAAAGAAGGCCTAAATGAAGGTTTTCAATTTAACAACCCCAACGCTAATGGCGAATGTGGTTGTGGTGAGAGCTTCAACGTATAATTCTTTATTTTAGCGCTAATCTATAATGGTTAGCGCCTTCTCTGTTTTCCAAAGCAAGGCTTCTCTCTGATGAATTACTTTGAGCTATTCAACCTACCTGAACAATTTGAGATAGATCTAAGCAAGCTCAAAGAGCACTATCAAACACTTCAAAAAGTGACCCATCCGGACCGGTTTGCTAACGCAAGTGAGCAGCAAAAACGGATGTATCTTATCAAAAACTCTCAAGTTAACGATGCTTATTCGGTACTTAAATCACCGATACCACGGGGCGAACATTTGTTAATGGCAAGGGGCGTTGAGCTGCCTAGTGAGCAAGATACGGTTGGAGATGTCGATTTTTTAATGGAGCAAATGGAGTGGCGAGAGTCATTAGACGATGCGAACTCCGTTGCAGCACTCGAAAAACTGGTTGCCGACAACCATGCTGTTCTCGTTGCACAAGAAAAAGTGATATCTGAGTTGTTGTCACATGATAGTGAGCAAGCTAATCAGGCGGCAGGACAAGAGTTGGGTAAAATGAAGTTTATGATTAAACTGGCTGACGAAATCGACACAAAACTCGACCGGATAACGGATAGTTAGTCAATAAAATAGAAGGTTTAAGTTATATGGCATTATTACAAATTGCAGAGCCGGGCCAAAGTGCAGCTCCGCATGAACGTAAAATCGGAATTGGAATTGACTTAGGTACAACCAATTCGTTAGTGAGTGCTGTAAAAAGTGGTCAATGCGTCACCCTGGCAGACGAACACGAAAGGCATTTGTTGCCATCCGTCGTGCATTATTCTGAAGCGTCAATTGATGTTGGCTACCATGCAAGAGATAACTCAAATGCAGATCCGGCAAATACAATTATGTCGGTGAAGCGATTTATGGGTAGAAGCTTAGCCGATGTCACCGCTCATTGGGATCAATTACCTTATAACTTTGTTCATGACTCTGTATCTCCGCGTTTTATAACGCCAAAAGGCGAGTTAAACCCAATTCAAATTTCCGCACATATTCTAAGCGCATTGAAAAAGCGTGCTGAAGCGCGGATGGGTGAAGAAATTACTGGTGCTGTAATAACCGTTCCAGCTTATTTTGATGATGCCCAGCGCCAAGGTACTAAAGACGCAGCTCAGCTAGCTGGTTTAAAGGTGCTGCGCTTACTCAATGAGCCAACAGCTGCTGCTATTGCATATGGCTTAGATAGCAAGGAAGAAGGTGTTATTGCGGTTTATGATCTGGGCGGTGGTACTTTTGACGTATCAATTCTGCGCCTAAATAAAGGGGTGTTTGAGGTACTTGCGACAGGCGGCAATTCAGCCCTTGGCGGAGACGATTTTGACCACTTATTAGCGAGTTATCTAGCACGACAACTTGGGCTGGACGCAGTCGCAGAAAAACAAAATCATCGACGCTTAATGAATGCGGGTAAGGAAATAAAAGAAGCATTAAGTAATGCAGATACCAGTCTTGTGTCAATTCAATTAGTGGGTGCTGAGCAAAGCACCGAGGTTAGCCTCGGGCTAGAACAGCTTAATCAAATGATTGGTGACCTAGTAAAACAGACAATCAGCACATGTAAACGCGCTATGAAAGATGCTCATATTAGTGTTGAAGAGGTCAACAACGTCATCTTAGTTGGCGGTTCTACGCGAGTACCGCTTGTGCGTCAGCAAGTTGAAGCCTTTTTCAAAATACCGCCGTTGACATCAATTGATCCGGATAAAGTTGTCGCTATCGGTGCCGGTATTCAGGCCGATATTCTGGTTGGTAATAAACCTGACAGCGATATGTTGTTATTGGACGTTCTTCCATTATCCCTAGGTATTGAGACGATGGGTGGGTTGGTTGAGAAAATAATTCCTCGCAACACCACAATTCCAGTTGCAAAAGCGCAAGAATTCACCACGTTTAAAGACGGTCAAACGGCCATGTTGGTGCATGTATTACAAGGTGAACGAGAATTGGTTGATCATTGTCGTTCGCTTGCCAAGTTTACTTTAAAAGGTATCCCTGCAATGACTGCAGGCGCGGCACATATACGCGTGACTTTTCAGGTTGATGCAGACGGCTTATTAAATGTCACGGCGATGGAAAAATCAAGCGGTGTGCAAGCTGAAATACAGGTTAAGCCTTCATATGGTTTAGAAGAATCAGAAATACTTGATATGCTGCAATCGAGCATGCAAAACGCCAAGCAAGATATGCAAGCAAGAATGTTAAAAGAACAACAAGTCGATGCAAGTCGAGTGCTTGAAGCTATGCACGGTGCGTTGGCTGAAGACGGTGATGAATTATTGTCGAGCAGTGAAAGACAAGCGATTGACCACGCTCTGACGAGTTTAGGGCTGTGTGCCGCAAATAATGATGTTGATGCTATTAAACAGGCCATTGATGTTGTAGATAAATTGAGCCAAGACTTTGCAGCGAGACGGATGGATAAGTCTATTCAAAAAGCGCTAGCGGGTCATTCGGTAGACGATATTTAAATTAGGATTGAAGAATGCCACAAGTTATTTTTTTACCCCACAAAGAACTTTGTCCAGACGGTGCTGTATTGGAGGGCGATACAGGGACTTCAGTGCTGGATTTAGCATTAAAAAATGGTATTGGTATTGAGCATGCATGTGAGAAAGTGTGCGCATGCACCACTTGCCATATTATTGTTAGAGAAGGGTATGATTCATTAGGTGAGTCAGATGAACTAGAAGATGATTTATTAGACAAAGCATGGGGTTTAGAAGCAGAGTCTCGCTTAGGTTGCCAAGCAATTATACGTGATGAAGATTTGGTTGTCGAAATACCTAAATATACAATCAACCATGCTAGTGAAGAACATTAGCAGGTATTAACTACTCTCATCCTGACATTGAGCGTTTTGTTGTGAATTATTTTAATATTCATAACGCGCTCGAATTAGTTAATTTAACTACTTTTTTAATTATCAACCTGCTGAATTATAGGCGTTATTTCATGTTAAATTGTCTATACATGAGTTTGGATTTACATAAACTCGCTGAATTTAAAAAACGAATTTGCGATGTAGGGGTATTCATTACCTCGTATCTTCTTTATAATCGCGCGAATTTTTAAATTAAGCAAACTGGAAGAATTAACCATGGCTTTAGAACGTACCTTTTCGATCATCAAACCTGACGCAGTAGCGAAAAATGTTATTGGCGCAATCTATAACCGTTTTGAAAGCGCGGGCTTACGCATCGTTGCTTCAAAAATGGTTCACATGAGCAAAGAGCAAGCTGAAGGCTTCTATGCAGAACACAGCGAACGTCCTTTCTTTGGTGCACTTGTTAGCTTCATGACATCTGGCCCAGTAATGGTTCAAGTACTTGAAGGCGATAATGCGGTTGTTAAAAACAGAGAAATCATGGGTGCAACTAACCCAGCAGAAGCCGCTGCAGGTACTTTACGTGCTGATTACGCTGCTTCTATTGACGAAAACGCATGTCATGGTTCAGATGCACCAGAGTCAGCAGCCAGAGAAATAGCTTACTTCTTCTCTGATGAAGAAATTTGCCCACGCACACGTTAGGCAAACAAAGTGTTATACTAAGGGAGCTTCGGCTCCCTTTTTTAATTCGATTATTAGGCTTAATGAGCCTAAGGTAAATCGCTCTTAATTGAGTTGGATCACGTACACTGTATGTGTGCGACATTATTGGTTATAATGTATGCAACGATATTTGTTATAAATTGTTATGAAGGTAGAAAAATGTCAGTAGGGCAATTAAATATAGAACCTCAAAAAGAGATGAAAAAAGTCAATTTATTAAACTTGGACAGGCAAGGCTTGCGCGACTATTTTACCTCTATCAATGAAAAACCATTTCGTGCAGAACAATTAATGCAGTGGGTTTACCAAAATGGTGAATCTGATTTCGACAAGATGACCAACATTAATAAAGAGCTGCGCGCTAAATTAAAGCGTAATTGTGTTATCCAAGCTCCGATTATTTCAGAGCACCAACAAGCATCTGATGGCACTATAAAATTTGCATTGCTGTTAGAGGGTGGGCAGGAAGTTGAGTCGGTGTGGATACCCGAAACTGACCGCGCAACGTTGTGTGTTTCTTCACAGGTTGGTTGCGCATTGGAATGTACTTTTTGTTCAACAGGGCAACAAGGTTTTAACCGTAATTTATCGGTTGCCGAAATTATTGGTCAGGTATGGCGTGTTGCGACCTTTATTGGATTGTCTAAAGATACCTCGCAACGTCCTATCACTAATGTGGTCATGATGGGAATGGGCGAACCGTTATTAAACCTTAAAAATGTTGTCCCTGCGATGCGTATTATGTTGGATGACTTTGGTTTTGGATTGTCTAAACGCAGAGTCACTTTAAGCACCTCAGGCGTCGTTCCTGCGCTGGATATGCTAGGCGACCAAATTGACGTTGCACTGGCTATTTCACTGCATGCACCAGACAATAAACTGCGGGATGAAATTGTCCCAGTGAATAAAAAATATCCAATTGAAGAGTTTCTAGCAAGCGTAAGGCGTTATTTAGAAAAATCAAAAGCAAATCAAGGCAAAGTCACTGTTGAATATGTTATGTTAAACCAAATTAACGATAGCACTGACCAAGCACATGAATTAGCTAAAGTATTGAAAGAAACGCCTTGCAAGATAAACCTGATACCATTCAATCCTTATCCAGGTACGCCGTATACCTGCTCAAGTAATTCAAGGATGGATAGATTTTCCAAGGTATTGATGGAGTATGGCTATACTGTAATGATCAGAAAAACACGCGGTGATGATATCGACGCAGCTTGCGGTCAATTAGTAGGCGATGTTGTTGACAGAACAAAAAGATTATTGAAAAAACAGATGAATGGGCAACCGATTTCGGTAAAAATGACACAATAACAAATATAAGAGAAATACCATGTTGAAGAAATTCGTAGCTGCTATTGTTCTTTGTGCGCTCCTCAGTGGGTGTGTGTCGGAACCAAGAGATCCAGCATTCGCTGGTGCTGATGGCATCAACCCTGATGCTGCAGCAAAGAATAGAGTGAGCTTAGGTCTTACTTATCTGAGCAATGGAAATTTTTCTCAAGCGAAAGCTAACTTAGATAAGGCTTTAAATTTTGCGCCAAAGTCAGCCGATGCGCATTTTGCAATGGCTTACTATTATCAACAGGTTGACGAGCTTGCGCTAACTGAAGAGTACTATCTTAAAGCCCTGAGACTCGATCCTGAAAACCCAAATATCATCAATAGTTACGGTGCGTTCTTATGTGAAGAAGGGCGCTATGAAAAAGCCAAATCATATTTCTTAAGAGCGGTAACCAGCAAAAGCTATGTGTCAGTCGCGGAAACGTATGAAAATTTAGCCATTTGTGCTGTAGACCAAGGAAAAACAGATGAGGCTATTGGCTTTTTCGAGTTAGCGTTAAACCACCAACCAACCCGTGGTAAAAGCCTCTTCTTTTTAGCACAATTACAAAAAGAACAAGGTAACTATGGCGAAGCAAAAAAGTCATTGTGGAAGTATGACCGTGTTTCACGAGTGTCTCCTGAATCACTTTGGTTATCCTACGAGATTGCACAAGGTCTAGGTGACACCAAAGCAGCACTCGGTTATGGCGAATTGATGAAGAGTATGTTTCCTGAACATCCAAACACGGCGCTTTTCAAGAAACAAATGGGTAAGTTTCAACCTGTTGCGACCGTAAAAAATAAACGAATAGCGAATTCACAGGCCGTCACCCCGACTGGTGGCAAAGCAGATATAAGCAATGCCGTTGCAAGCGATGCCGTTGCAAGCAATGCCCTTGAAAATACGCAAACGGTATCGCTTGAGAGCCCAGCTTTAATCAAAGTAAATAAAACGCTAACCCCGACGATAGCCGGTGAAGCTGCAAACACAGTGGTAAGCAACGGGGAGGCCAGTAGCGCTGTGGCAGGTCGGTCCGATGTGTTAGCTAATGTGTCCTCTGGCGTTATTCGCAAAGGCAGTGCAATTAGTACTGATGCCGCAGCAAAGCGTGAGGCTGAATTAGAGGCCGCACTAGCCGCTGATTTCAATAACACAAAGAGCGAATCTGTAAACAACGAGTCTGCAAGCATTGATGGTGCCGCCCAAAGAGTTAATAATAACCTTGCAACAGCTGATAGTGTCGCTGACGTTGCTGGGGATGAAGAACAAGATACGGCAACACAGCAAATAGATAAGGCAGAGTCTGGCAATGCCAGTTATCATATGGTGTTACCAAAGGAAAACTTGTATCGCATATCACTTCGATATAACGTTAAAATGAAATACCTAATGCAATGGAACAACCTTGACGATCCATCCGCTATAACAATAGGGATGAAGTTGTGGGTAAAGGACCCAAAAAATAATGACTGAAGAATATATCAAGACAAAAGAGTCGACAGCAGAGTCGACACAAGCTACGCCGGGTCAACAACTCAAAAAGGGTCGAGAGGCGCTAGGTTTGACTCAACAGCAAGTTGCTGATCGTCTGCACTTGCGCTTGGGAAATATTCAAGATATCGAAACGGACACTCATAAACCCGGGGTTTCAATTACCTTTACTAAAGGTTACGTAAGGATTTATGCGAAGCTATTGAGTATGCCAGTAGAGCCATTGCTTGAAACCTTTGATGTGTTGCATAAAGGTGAAAAGCAACCTGCAAAATTACAGAGTTTCTCGCAACGTGTCGCCAAACAAGCAAATGACGATCGCTGGATGATGGTGACCTATCTCATCGTCTTTCTGGTTGTTGCGTCGTTGGTTATCTGGTGGTATCAGCAATCTGATAAATCGATAATGAACAGATTAAATCTGTTTAATAACAATGTCACCGAGCCGTCTAATAAGGTTGATGAAGGCGAATCTATTAGTGCAATGACTAATATTCCAAACATGCCTGATGAGCTAGCTATTTCTGAGGAAGAGATTAAAAGCCAAAATGGATTATCAAATTCGGGTAACACTCAGGATACTCGAGGCCAAAATGGTGAAATTACAGACAGTGTCGTCGGTGAAAATGCCAATCAGATTAATACAGCGTCAACGGATGCAACTAATCTTGACTCTGAGAAAGGTGAGCAATCGGCCAATGAGTTATCCGACATCGACAAACTAGTTGTTGCTGAAAATGACGACCTTGGAGCTAATTTAAGCATTCAAAACGCAGATGGATATAACATTAATAGTGACGGTACTGTTGATGTTATTTTTACCTTCAAAGAGGATTGTTGGTTAAGCGTCAATGATGCTAATGGCAATGTGATGGCGGTAGGGGTAAAAGTCAAAGGCAGAGTAATGTCGGTTAGAGGTGTTCCTCCAATATCGGTAAATATGTGTCCGCCTTCTACTGTTGATATCGATTTTGCTGGCGCGCCAGTTGATCTTTCTAAGTATCCTCGCGGTATTCCAGTTAAATTTGAATTAGCAATTACAGGTCAATAATGTTTTCCGATTCTCCTATTATTCGTCGTAAATCAACTAGAATATATGTAGGCAATGTTCCTATTGGTGACGGTGCGCCTATTGCCGTGCAGTCAATGACCAACACGAATACGTTAGACGTAGCAGCGACTGTTGCACAAATAAAACGCATTCAAGGAGTAGGCGGTGATATCGTACGTGTGTCAGTGCCTACGATGGAAGCAGCAGAAGCATTCAAATTAATAAAACAACAAGTTAACATTCCTTTGATAGCTGACATCCATTTTGATTATAGGATCGCGTTAAAAGTTGCAGAATATGGTGTTGATTGCTTAAGGATTAACCCAGGCAATATTGGCAACATGGAACGGGTTAGAGCAGTTGTTGATTGCGCGAAAGATAAAAACATTCCTATTCGAATTGGGGTCAATGGCGGTTCATTGGAAAAAGATATCCAAGAAAAATATAAAGAACCAAACGCTGCGGCATTAGTTGAGTCAGCAATGAGACATGTTGATATTTTGGATAAACTCAATTTTGATCAATTCAAAGTGAGTGTCAAAGCGTCCGATGTGTTTCTAGCAGTTGGCGCATATCGCTTGTTAGCTAAGCAAATTATTCAACCTCTGCATTTAGGCATTACTGAAGCCGGGGGGTTTCGCGCTGGTGCAGTCAAAAGTGCTGTTGGACTAGGCATGTTATTAGCTGAAGGTATTGGCGATACAATCCGAATCTCATTAGCAGCCGATCCGGTTGAAGAAATAAAAGTAGGCTTTGATATTTTAAAGTCACTGAGAATTCGTGCTCGAGGCATCAACTTTATTGCGTGCCCCAGTTGTTCGCGCCAAGAGTTTGATGTGATATCAACAGTCAACGCGCTAGAAGAACGCCTAGAAGATATCCTGACGCCTATGGACGTGTCGATTATTGGCTGCGTTGTAAATGGCCCAGGTGAAGCTGAGGTTTCTGATTTAGGTTTAACCGGTGCGCGCAACATGAGTGGCTTTTATTTAGATGGTAAGCGACAGCGCGAACGTCTGTCTAACGATGATTTAGTTGACCAGTTGGAAAAACGCATTAGAGCTAAGGCAGCACTGCTTGACGAGAAAAATCGGATTAAAGTAACCGATATAAGCGACTAAACTGAATAATTCAGCGTAAAGCGAAAAAAAACCCGTAAAACATGCAAAAACCTGCCTCCTAAATTTTACCCCGCGCAACAAAATCCTTATAATGTCGCGCCTTATCTAATTAATCAGAGACAACTGTGGCAAAGACTATTCAAGCAATCAGAGGTATGAACGACTGCTTACCATCGCAAACTGGTATTTGGCAGTTTGTCGAGTCAAATATCCGTCGAGTTGTTGCCAATTATGGCTATCAAGAAATTCGTACGCCGCTTGTTGAAAGCACTGAATTATTCAAACGCTCAATTGGTGAAGTTACCGATATTGTTGAAAAAGAAATGTATACCTTTGAGGACCGTAATGGCGATAGCCTCACATTGCGTCCGGAAGGAACTGCTTGCTGCGTAAGAGCCGGTAATGAACATGGCTTGTTGTATAATCAACAACAACGTTTATGGTATATGGGCCCAATGTTTAGGCACGAACGTCCTCAGAAAGGTCGCTATCGTCAATTTCATCAGTTTGGTGTCGAAGCATATGGCCTTAACGGTCCTGATATCGATGTTGAAATGATATTGGTTGGGGCTCGCTTGTGGCAAGCGTTTGGTATTTCTGACAAAGTAAAATTACAAATTAATTCGTTGGGGTCAGCTGAAGCAAGAGTGGCTTACAAAGAATTGTTAGTGGTTTATTTGCAGCAGCATCACGATCAACTTGATGAAGATAGCCAGCGTAGGTTGTTATCAAATCCATTGCGCGTGTTGGACAGCAAAAACCCAGTTGTACAAGAAATCGTAAAAGACGCTCCAAAACTAATTGATCACCTAGATGATGAGTCAAAAGCGCATTTTTCACTTTTGTGTGAACGTTTAGACAATTTAGGTATCCAATACACAGTTAATCCAAGTTTAGTGCGTGGTTTAGATTATTATAATCGTACTGTGTTTGAGTGGGTAACCGACTTATTGGGTGCTCAAGGTACTATTTGTGCTGGTGGCAGATATGACGGACTCGTCGAACAATTAGGTGGTAAAGCTAGTCCAGCTGTTGGCTTTGCCATGGGCTTAGAACGTCTGGTACTGTTAGTTGAAAGCCTTGATGAATCGCTGTATGCAAACAATGCTGTAGACATCTATTTGATGCCCATGGGCGAAAATGCTGAGTCAGAATCGATAAAAATTGCTGAACAAATAAGAAACCTACTACCGACAGTTAAATTGCAGCAGCATTGCGGTGGTGGTAACTTTAAGAAACAAATGAAAAAGGCAATGGCATCTGATGCTGCGATTGCGATTATTATAGGAGATGATGAACTTGCCAATGCAAGCGTTTCCGTAAAGTATTTAAAACAAGATAAACCGCAGGCTAGTTTGTTATTAAGTGAGCTATCTGCTCTAGCAGAATGGCTTTAAACACTTTTTTAGTGCAGCTAGCCAGAAAAACATTAGTTATTAATCAGTTATATGCAGTAAGCGCAGAGGAATTCAATGGAACGTTACGAAACCGAAGAACAACAAGTAGAAGCAATCAAAGGCTTTTGGAAAGAAAATGGAACTGCGATCATCGTTGGGATCGGTATTGGTTTAGCTGGCTTGTTCGGTTGGCAACAATATAATGACATGGTCATTGAAGGCAAAGAAACCCAATCAATCGCATTTCAAAGTGTACTTCAAGGGATCGATTCTGAAGACGGTATAGCGCAAGCTGAAGCTTTTACAAAAGAAAATACCGGCTCGGGTTATGCCTTACTGACTAGTTTAGTTGCTGCTCAGAAAGCGGTAGAAAATAAAGATTTTGATGCGGCAAAAGTACATTTGAATATGGCAGTCAGTAATTCACCGAGTGCAGCTATCGCTGATCTAGCGAAAATTCGTTTAGCGCGAGTTGAAACTCAACTCGGCGATACAGCAGGTGCATTGTTAACATTGACGTCGGTGCAGAGCACTTCTTATAGTGACCAAGTTCAAGAAGTCAAAGGTGATATTTACGTGTTAACAAAAGAGTTTGATAAAGCGAAGCAAGCTTATGATGCTGTACTTGCTGAACAGCCTCAAAACCGCATCGTGGAAATGAAGCTAAGTAACTTAAATTATGCTGCGAATGAAGTGGCAGGTGTTACCCAGTGAAGAATACAATATTAGTAGCTTTGCTTGCTGTGTTACTCAGCGGTTGTGCAACCGTTTCTGATTGGTTTGCAGAAGATGAAGAACTAGAAATTCGTCGCTTAAAACCAATCGAAGCCGTTTTTGAAGCACAAATTAAATGGGAAACAGAAGTAGGTGATGGTGTTCAAGACTATTATTCACGTTTGTCTCCTGCTGTTGCTTATGGCAAAGTATTTGCTGCTAGCCGCGATGGTATCGTTGTTGCACTTGATCCAGAAACAGGTAAGCAAATCTGGGAACAAGATTTCGCAAATTACGAAAACTACAGTTTCAAAAAAGCAATGTTGTGGTATTCCAACCGTGCAGTGTCGGCTAAAATTGCCGGGGGCCTGTCGGTTGCCTATGAGTCTGTATTCTTTGGTACGGAAAACGGTTATGTCTATGCCCTCGAAGAAGCAACAGGCAAAGTCAAATGGAAGGTCGGCGTTAAAGGCGAAGTAATTTCTGCACCGGCAGTTGACGCAGGAATAGTCCTAGTTAATACGACCTCAGGTCATTTAATTGCACTCAATCCTGAAACGGGTGAGCAAAAATGGGTTACAGAGTCAGACGTTCCGCCTCTATCATTGCGCGGTGTTTCAGCGCCAGCTGCAGAAAGTGGAGGTGCTATCATTGGTACTCCTTCAGGAAAGCTCCAAGTCAGTATCATTGAAACTGGCATGGTGGCATGGGAAACGCAAATTGCTTCACCGTCAGGTGCAACGGAGCTAGAGCGTATCGTTGATATTGATGTCAAACCATTGGTTTTCGGTGGGAACGTGTTTGTTATCTCTTATAACGGTACACTTTCTGCTGTCGAACTTCGCACTGGTCAAGTCATTTGGACGCGTGAATATGGTTCTTACCGTAACTTAACCATCGACGGTAACCGCTTATTTGTAGTTGATAACAGTAGTAACTTATATGCTATTGACCGTCGTAGTGGTGTAGAGTTGTGGTCTAATGTTGGACTAAGAAGTCGTAATATTACATCAGCAACACCGCATGGTGAGTATGTTGTAGTTGGCGATATGTACGGTTTCGTACACTGGTTTACTCAGGATGAAGGTAAGCTGGTAGCGCAATTAGAGGTTGGTAACGACGATGAAGATGAAGCTATTTTTACCGGGCCAGTCAGCGCTGAAAATGTTTTATATGTAATAACACGAGAAGGTAAACTGGCAGCAATTACTCAACCATAGTGAGTTGATAACATATTTACTAAGCGTGCATTTACTGCGCTTATAATTATGCAATTGTTGGCAAGATAACGTGTTTGAACGAATAACGATACACGCCAATGGTATGCCATTGGCGTTTTTTATTAAGGGCGAGAAATGTTACCTGTAGTGGCCTTGGTTGGCCGTCCCAATGTTGGTAAATCAACATTATTTAATCGATTAACGAATACCCGAGACGCACTTGTTGCTGATTTCCCCGGTTTGACACGTGATCGCAAATATGGCCCAGCAAAATTCGAACACCGAGCTTTCATCGTTGTTGATACCGGTGGTATCACTGGTAATGAAGAAGGTATCGATATTGCTATGGCTGAACAATCATTATTAGCTATAGACGAAGCTGATGTGGTTTTGTTTTTAGTTGATGCAAGAGCTGGTTTAACACCTGATGATATTGGTCTTGCTGAGCACTTGCGTAAACAAAATAAAGCGATGTACTTAGTCGCGAATAAAGTTGACGGACTAGATGGTGACAGCGAAACTGCCGATTTCTTCAAATTAGGCTTTCCTGAGGTACTGCAAATTGCAGCTGCGCATGGTCGTGGTGTATCACAGTTGATGACTCATGTTTTAACGCCACTCGAAAAGTTATTTCCTGACATGGAGATAGTGGAAGAAGAAAGAGAGGAAGAGGATCCTGATGCGAAGCTAGAGCGCTTGCAAAATTCACCAATTAAATTGGCCATAGTAGGTAAACCTAATGTAGGTAAGTCGACCCTCATTAATCGCATTTTGGGCGAAGAGCGGGTTGTCGTTTTCGATTCTCCGGGCACCACTCGGGATAGTATCTTTATACCAATGAAGCGCGATGACCGTGAATACATTTTGATTGATACTGCGGGTGTTAGAAAACGCAAAAAAATATCAGAAACAGTAGAAAAGTTTTCTATCGTAAAGACATTGCAGGCGATTGAAGAGTCTAATGTGGTTTTATTAGTGATCGACGCTAGGGAAGGGATTACCGATCAAGACTTATCATTATTAGGTTTTGTACTCAATTCTGGTCGTTCGTTAGTGTTAGCCGTGAATAAATGGGACGGGCTTGAGACTCACGTTAAGGAAGAAATTAAGCGAGAACTAGACAGACGTTTAGGTTTTGTTGATTTTGCTCGTTTGCACTTTATTTCAGCATTGCATGGTACTGGCGTTGGGCATTTGTTTGAGTCTGTTCAAGAGGCTTATAACTCGGCTACTGTGCGTATTAACACCTCAGTGCTGACGCAAATAATGGAAATGGCACAGGCGGATCATCAGCCGCCACTTATCCACGGTCGCAGAGTGAAAATGAAGTATGCACACGCTGGTGGTTATAATCCGCCGGTCATCGTTATCCATGGTAATCAATTGAAGGACTTACCTGATTCATATAAACGCTACCTTATGAATTACTATCGCAAAGCACTTAAAACGATGGGAACACCGATAAGAATTGAGTTCAAAGAAGGCGCAAATCCGTTTGAAGGCAAGGTAAATAAATTAACTGTAGGGCAGGAACGTAAGCGTAAACGTTTAATGAATTTCCATAAAAAGAAGTAAGCGTTCTAGGTTTTACTATGCTGTGAACTGAACACGTGTTAAAGCTGTCATTTTCTGTCGAAAACGACAGCTTTTTTGTATCTGGGAGCTAGATTAAAATAATACTCATTTTCAGTCAGAAGCAAGGCCCCCTTGGAAAAGGCGACCTAGAACATAGGAGGACTGCATGAACCAATTTCTATGTTTCTTTACCAACAGCTGATTGTTAAAAGTGTGTTACCAACATCTCGTTACTAACACTGTTTACCAACCGCAATCTACCAACCGCAATTTACCAACCGCAATTTACCAACCGCAATTTACCAACCGCAATTGCGTCCTTCATTTTGCTTATCCAGCCAGACCTTCAGTGGTGCAAAATAGGCTTCAATAGTTGAAGCGTCCATACCTGGAGAACCCGTTAATGTGGTCATTGCTTCTTGCCAAGGACGACTCTTGCCCATTTCTAGCATGTTGTTTAGTGCTTCACCTGCTTTTTCGCTGCCATAAATAGAGCAACGATGTAGAGCTTCTTCACTGCCTGCTATATCGCACAACGCTTTATGGAATTGAAATTGCAATATATGTGCTAGAAAATAACGAGTGTATGAAACGTTCGCAGGAACATGGTATTTCGCGCCAGGGTCAAAGGCATCGACGGAACGTTCAACAGGAGCTCCAACGCCCTGATACTTTTCTCGTAGACTCCACCAAAGTGTATTGTATTGTTCTGGAGCAATGTCGCCAGCCAGTACCTGCCAACGCCATTGGTCAACCATTAAACCAAATGGCATAAACGCAATTTTATCCAGTGCTACTTTTAACAGCATGCCGATATCATTTGATTCATCAGGTATTTCGTCTATTAAGCCGATTTGCTGTAAATAAGTTGGCGTAATGGACAGCGCAATGGTATCCCCAATTGCTTCATGGAAGCCACTGTTAGCAGAGCCTCTATATAGCATTGGTTGGTCTTTATAAGCACGTTGATAATAGTTGTGACCTAATTCATGATGAATGACATTAAACTCTTCACCGGTCTTCTGGATGCACATTTTAATGCGTAAATCATCCTTTTCATCTACATCCCAAGCTGATGCATGACATTGTACTTCTCGTTCTTCTGGTTTTTGAAACATTGAACGTTCATAGAATGTGTCGGGAAGTGGCGCAAAACCCAAAGATGAAAAGAAACTTTCTGCTTGTTTCACCATTTTTATTTCATCATAACCTTGCTCCGCTAATGCCTTGGTTACATCAGGTACATTCATTTCTTGTTCGGGCTTCACAATATCGTAGATGTTGCCCCAACTTTGTGCCCACATGTTGCCAAGTAAGTGCGCAGGAATAGGCTTATCCAGAGGCACAATATCTTCACCATAGTACTCAGATAACTCGGCTCTTACATGGCAATGTAATGATTCATAAAAGGGTTGAACTTGACCCCAAAGACGGTCTAACTCTTTTGGGAATTCCTCTGCTGGCATATCATATTTCGCGCGCCACAACTCTGATGTGTTGGCATAACCTAGTTCTTTTGCACCTTCATTCGCAATACCAACTTGCTCAACAAATATCTCTTTCATTGGCACTGAAACTTCGCGCCATCCTTTCCAAAATTCTAGCATTAGGGCCGGATCACGACTGACTGCCATTTGTGAACTCATTTCAACCAGCGAAAAGCATTCGTTTTCAGTACGACAATATTTACCTGCGCCATACATGCCAGCTAAGTCTGAACCAATGGCGGCTAAGCGTTCCGCTTTAGCTGGGTCGGCAGGTGGAGCGATCTCTAAACCTGATTTTAATAAGTTGAGTTGTCTTCGTGTATCAGCATCTACTTTTACGTCATTAAACTTTGCCGCTTCCACTGCATATTTAGCCCACATTACTGATAATTGTTCGCCTAGATAGGCATCTACCTGGGCATTATCATAATTAATATTGGTAGCATAAGCCCATGCAGCATGTGAGGCCGGTTTGTTTAAGCGAGTAATATCGCTGTCTACTTTTTGCAAGAACGCCTTTGCATCATTTACTGTGTATTCTGCTTTTTTAATAGGCGTTGAGCTTGTACTATTTGGTGAGCAGCCTGCGCAAAGCGCGATAACGAATGAGGCTAAAAGTGAGATTTTTGTTTTATTCATTATTATTTTTCTTCTTCTTCTATTGTGAGTAGGTATATGCTTTGGCTATATTTTAGCTTCATTATCGATAAATGTAAAAACTCCCTTAAATATGTCATTCACTAATCTTTACTGCTTTTATGTTAACTAGGCGCAGTCGTGAATGACATAATTGGACTAGCGACTAACTCCATAGTCTTTGTTTACATCAATTACGCTAAGTCCAAGCTCTAATGCATTTATTGTGTCAAGAAAATTAAATTGTATTTTACACTCTGCTTTGATCATTTTAAGCCACACATAGCGCAGGCCGTCGGGGCGTCTGCCGATCCAGAATTCTTCAGTTTTGTTGATGTAGGCAATAACAGGCTCAATATGCCCATCACGATAAATGTGACGAATTAATTCGACGTCAGGGCCAAAAGAGCTCAGGACCGCTGAGCCGCTTACCTCAATAGATTTTAATAACTCTGCAAAGGCTAATTCATGCTTGTCTTGTCTGTATGCGATCCATGCCCGTGCTATACCTACAGAGTGTGTTTCGCTGCTAAAGCTGTCAATCACATCACCAGCTATTTGCTGCTCTATACTTAGCCCATCGGCATGCTCAAAGATGCGTTCAATTTTTGCAGTGACCTTATTGATAGGTTCGAATTGCGCACTGTATTTAAGATGCCTGCTTAAATCGCCTATCACTTGATAGGGATTTTTGCTTGTCGCTAAGCTTCGTTCATAGTCGTGCAGAGTATTAGCAAGTAAACGTCGATTTTTTGTCTCGAAATGAGCGAATTGTTTTTTAATATATTGATGATATTCTGGGTCGTGACACCCAAGCGCATAATAAGCATGGGCGGTTGAGTTTAATATTGTATTCATGCACAAAAATATTGCGACTAAGGATTTGATCATACAACGCACCTTCCAGATACAGTATAGCTTTTGTACTTAACATACTCGCAGAATGATCGTTAAGCAAAAGCTTATTTGCAGCAAGTGCAGACTTTCCAGACCTCGATAATTAGTAGATGAGTATTTCATCCTTGAGTGGCGAGTATATGACAAGCACATTAAGCACGCTCCCTGCAGTGGGCGACTAAGTTTTTTTAAATCAATAGCATGAAGGTCGCTAGCAACCGGAACTTTCTAAGGTGCAACAGATGTAGGATTCGAACTGTGCTGATCATCATCAGTCTGACGAACCTGCTTCATCAATGAAGACTCCAAGGGCACCGCAATTGCATTAACCGCTTCGGCAATTAAATTATTTGTAATTCGGGCAGGGGCATTAATACTGAATTTCACTACCTTGTCGTTTTTAACGTAAACATATTGGGTTGCAAAAAGTGGTTCTGAATCGGTTTGTAGCTTTGCTTCGAATGCAAATATACGAGTATCTTGCAAACCAGCAATACTTTCTAATTCGTAAATATCTGACATTATTAAAGCGTTTTTACCCAGTGCTTTGCTTATTGCTCGAATATCTTGTTGTTCAAGTAATAATTCATTTTGGCTTTGTATAGCAACTGAATGATTAGTTTTCAACGGGTAGACATAAACATCAAACACGGCAAGCGCAAAATCTTTGTGAATGTAACGCGTTAGCATACCTTTCATTGGGTCATTGAATAAATGCTGACGTGATAATGCAAAGTCACCGATTTGCTTGGGTACCTTCAGTTCATTTGTATAATCGCTTGCGCCTAAAACCTGATATAGATATTCAGCACTGAACAGTTGTTTACTTAGCGCAATTTCAACCCACTGGCTGAATAGTTGATTGCTTGCTTTGGCCATGCTTTGTGTTGTATCCAGAATGCTATTGTCTAAACCTAACCTCAATTGAATATCGTTTAGGGTGATGCCACGCCATTGTGTCGTGATCTCCAATAATAATTCTTGAACTGTCGCATCAGCGGTATTGTCGGCCACTGTGGCACTGCCAATTAATACTTCGTACTCAGTGCTATTAAGCGCCGGGAGGACTAGTTCAGAGGTGTCAGCTGCGCGCATTGATGTTAGCAAATCAGGTTGGGATAAAACGTTTAGCTTACATACTATTGCCGTTTTGGTTTGGCAGGAAGCCTGTAATTCTTCGGTAACGTGAGCAGCAAAAATGTTGATATCAGTGTCGTTTATGACACCAGTTGTCTGCTGTGCACTATTAATATGTAACGAATCTGCAGCATTTACTGGGGATATGAGTAGCAGACAAAAGGCAACGGAATAAAAGCACTTATCAACGAACGACAAAATAGCATACCGTTGTTTGATGAACGCCGCCTTTTCAAGCACTTTGTTCTCAGCAAAGCGTTGGGCTAAACTTTCTGGCATCCTTGTCATTTATATCCCTTATTATTATTTTTAATACGTTTTGTGTATTTTAACTGCCTCTGCATTTTACTGCGATATGCAAATGTAGGATAAAATTATATGTGTTCAAAAAGCCAATACCAGTCAAAGGTTAACAGATAATTTTATAGATAAAAAGAAAATAAATTGTAAAGAAATCAGACGCCTGACTATACACCCGGTGTCGTAAATGTCGTCTCGATTATTGGCGTTTTTGTGTAATTTCCTGAACTTTTGCAATGATACTGCCATCGCTTATACGTGTTTCAATCATATCGCCTTTTTTAAGTTGGGTAACTGTACGCACAACTTTGTCATTTTTGAATGCAATGCTGTATCCACGTGATAGGGTCGACAGCGGGCTGACCGAATTTAAAATGTCAGCAATGCGTTGCAATTGATAACGTTTCTCAGAAAGTTGACGTTGTTGTATTGAGTGAAGTTTGTCGCTGACTTTTTGTAATTGTTGTTTCTTCTCTTTAATCGCATTGTTTGGAGATACGTGGTGCAAGCGCAATAATAAGTTACCGCTTTTGCCTTTCACATCATTCAACTTTGTATTAATTGCTTGTGACAAACGCATCGTTAAGTTATCGGTGTGTTGATTCGCTTGTCTAATTTGTACTGCAGGGTGGACATTTGAAAGTCGCGACTCTATTAACTGCAATTTATATTCTATACGCTTTAAATTCTGCGCAAACACCTGTGACAAGCGATGTTGTTGTTGTTGAATATGCCTCTGTAGTTGGCTTTTGTCGGTACTTACTAGCTCAGCGGCTGCCGACGGTGTTGGTGCGCGCATGTCAGCAACGTAATCAGCAATCGTCACATCTACTTCATGACCAACCGCTGAGACGATAGGTAATTTCGATTCAGATATCGCGTAGGCCACTACTTCTTCATTGAATGCCCAAAGATCCTCTAACGAACCGCCTCCACGACCCACAATAACTAAATCAACTTCATCTCGCTTATTCGCAATATGAATTTGCTCAGCGATACTTTTGGCCGCAGTCGCACCTTGCACTAAACTGGGATAAATAATGACCTCAATGCTTGGGTTTCTGCGTTTTAGTACATTCAATATGTCGTGTATCGCAGCGCCGGTGGCTGATGTCACTACGCCAAGTCGCTTTACGTTAGTCGGCAACGCTTGTTTAGCAGCCATGGCAAACAAGCCCTCTGCGGATAGTTTGGCTTTCAGAGCTTCATAGGCTTGTTTTAATTGCCCGAGTCCTTCTGGCTCCATATGTTCGCCAATTAGCTGATAGTCGCCTCTCGCTTCATATAAACTCAAGCTACCGCGAATGACTACCTTGTCACCTGCCTTTGGTGAGAACTTGACACCTCTGTTGGCACCTTTGAACATCGCGGTTTTAATTTGCGCTTTACTGTCTTTTAAGGTGAAGTACCAATGGCCAGAAGATGCAGCCACAAAATTTGATAATTCACCCGACACCCACACTTGTCCTATTTCCGACTCTAAAACCTGTCTGGCAAGGCGATTTAACCGAGTTACAGAGATAATGCTGGGTTGTTTTGGTGGGGTAGAAAACATAAATCACTTTTATTATTCATTTGTATGCGAATTGTAGTTTACCTAAATACAAAAAAACACTACAATTCCACCGCAATTAGCCACTGCCCTAAGGTGTTACTTGCATGTTACGAATTATTAAAGAAGCGTTAACTTTCGATGACGTTTTACTTGTCCCCGGTCATTCGACCGTTTTGCCCCATACTGTCGACTTAAAAACCCGCTTAACGCGAGGTGTGACGCTAAATATGCCTCTTATTTCTGCGGCTATGGATACTGTCACCGAAGCACGCCTGGCGATTGCATTAGCGCAAGAAGGTGGAATTGGCTTCATTCATAAAAATATGACGGCTGAAAGTCAGGCAGCTCACGTTCTGCAAGTTAAAAAATATGAAAGTGGGGTTGTATCCGATCCAGTTACGGTCAGTAAAGACGCAACTATCGGTGATACAAAAGCCTTAAGTAAACAACTCGGTTACTCTGGTTTTCCAGTTGTTGATAAGGACAACAATCTAATTGGTTTGGTCACAGGTCGCGACTTACGCTTCGAAAATCGCCTTGATCAACCTATTAGCAAGGTGATGACGCCAAAAGAAAAGTTAGTAACCGTAAAAGAAGACACTAACCCCGATCATGTTATGGATTTAATGCATGAGCATAGAATTGAAAAAATTCTAGTGGTTGATGATGCATTTAAGTTAACCGGTCTTATCACTGTCAAAGATTTCCAAAAAGCCAAAAGTAAACCTAATGCTTGTAAAGATGCCAAAGGCCGCTTAAGGGTGGGGGCTGCTGTTAGCGTCGGTCCTGGTACAGATGAACGAATTAAATTATTAGTTGAAGCCGGTGTTGATGTATTAGTTATCGATACCTCTCATGGTCATTCGCAAGGTGTTATTGATCGCGTGAAAAAAGTGCGAGCTGATTATCCTAACATTCAGATTATTGCGGGTAATGTTGCCACAGGTGAGGGCGCAAAAGCCTTAGCTGATGCGGGTGTCGATGCAGTTAAAGTTGGCATAGGCCCGGGTTCAATTTGTACGACTCGGATCGTAACTGGGTGTGGCGTTCCGCAGATTACGGCAGTATCAGATGCTGTTGCAGCCCTCGAAGGAACCGGTATTCCAGTTATTGCTGATGGTGGTATCCGTTATTCAGGTGATATCGCAAAAGCACTGGCTGCTGGTGCTAGCTCAGTTATGGTTGGTAGCATGCTTGCCGGCACTGAAGAAGCGCCTGGTGAAGTCGAGCTATATCAAGGTCGCTACTACAAGTCGTATCGTGGAATGGGGTCTTTGGGCGCGATGAATCAAAGCCATGGTTCATCGGATCGTTATTTCCAAGATAACAGTAACGCTGAAAAATTGGTTCCAGAGGGAATAGAAGGACGCGTTGCGTATAAAGGACCTATTTCTACCATTATTCACCAACAGCTCGGCGGCTTGCGTTCAGCAATGGGTTTAACCGGTTGTGCAAACATTGAAGAGTTGCGCACTAAACCACAATTTGTGAAAGTGACGGCGGCTGGTATGGGTGAGTCCCACGTGCACGATGTGAGTATTACTAAAGAAGCTCCAAATTACCGTTTAGGATAAACCAAAGACGTTTCCAAAGGGCTGGTGTTGGTCGTGAACCGTCACATCTCAGCCCTTTTTCATTTTTATATTTAGGTAAAACAATGTCTGCAAACATACATAGTCAAAAAATCCTTATCCTTGATTTCGGATCTCAATATACTCAATTGATCGCAAGACGTATCCGCGAAATCGGCGTTTATTGTGAGCTTTGGGCGTGGGATGTGACTGAGGATCAAATACGCAACTTTGAACCCAACGGTATTATTTTATCCGGTGGTCCAGAGTCAGTGACTGAAATGGGTTCGCCACGCGCACCGCAATACGTATTTAATGCTGGCGTACCAGTTCTTGGCATTTGTTATGGTATGCAAACCATGGCACATCAACTTGGTGGCGCGGTACAAGGTTCAGATATCCGTGAGTTTGGCTATGCGCAAGTAGAAGTGTTGTCAGCATCAACAATTTTTGATGACATCATGGATGAAACTAACGATAACGGTAACGCCTTATTAGATGTTTGGATGAGTCATGGTGACAAAGTGAGTAAAGTGCCAGAAAGCTTTACCACTATTGCGCAAACGCCAAGTTGCCCGCATGCAGCAATGGTTAATCTAAAGAAACAGTTCTATGGTGTTCAGTTTCATCCTGAAGTTACCCACACTAAACAGGGCTTAGCATTGCTTAAACGTTTCGCTTTCGATATTTGTAAACTTGACGCTTTATGGACGCCTGCCTCTATTATCGAGGACGCCATTGAACGTATCAAAGAGAAAGTCGGTGATGCCGAAGTCATTTTAGGCTTATCAGGTGGTGTCGACTCATCTGTAACTGCGATGTTACTGCACCGTGCAATTGGCAAAAAGCTCACCTGCGTATTTGTAGATAACGGCTTGCTCAGACTTCATGAAGGCGAGCAAGTCATGGATATGTTTGGTGATAAGTTCGGACTCAATATCATTAAAATCGATGCTGAAGATCGTTTCTTAGATGCACTTAACGGTGTTGAAGACCCAGAGGCGAAACGCAAAGTCATTGGTGGCGAGTTTGTTAAAGTATTTGATGAAGAGTCACACAAGCTAGAAAATGCAAAATGGTTAGGGCAGGGCACTATTTATCCCGATGTCATCGAATCTGCTGGTTCTGCCACAGGTAAAGCACACGTAATTAAATCGCATCATAACGTGGGTGGATTGCCTGCTGATATGAAAATGGGTTTAGTTGAACCACTACGTGAATTGTTTAAAGATGAAGTTCGTAAAATAGGCTTAGAGCTAGGTTTACCTTACGACATGTTGTTTAGGCATCCATTTCCTGGACCGGGTTTAGGCGTTAGAATACTCGGCGAAGTGAAAAAAGAATATTGCGATTTATTGCGTCGCGCTGATGCTATTTTTATTGAAGAATTGCATGCAGCTGACTTATACCAAAAAGTGAGTCAGGCATTTACCGTTTTTCTACCGGTAAAATCGGTTGGTGTGATGGGCGATATGCGCAAATATGATTGGGTTGTGTCACTCAGAGCAGTTGAGACAATTGATTTCATGACCGCTCACTGGGCGCACCTACCTTACGAGTTCTTGGGTAAGGTGTCCAACCGTATCATTAATGAAGTCGATGGTATCTCTCGAGTTGTTTACGATATTTCAGGTAAGCCGCCCGCAACGATTGAATGGGAATAAAGTCTTTACTGAGTGGATTAACTGCCACAACGGCGGCTAATCTTAACTCAATGGAGGATAATACGACACTTGATTCTACCTCTATAGAAAAAGACCAAGACTGCTCAATAAAGTTGACCGATGTTGAATTGGTTTCAGCGAATGAATCGGAGCTCTCAATTATCAATCAATTTAATATTGGCTAGAGCTTGTTACCGTTTTCACAAAAAGAAGCATTTTGTTTGCAGTAAGAAGGTTTTTCATTGGCACAAATCGCTCAATTGACAGCATCTACTACTTTAGGTAGTCAACTAAAGCGCTGGCTGAATACGTCAAAGTCACTTATCGCAGTGACGTCATTAATTGCGCTAATTAGTGTTGTTTGGGTGGGGCAATATAAACTCGAACAAGGCCGTTTTAACCCGACCGAATACACGAGTATTCAAATTCATAGTTTTGCGCCACCTCAAGCATTAGCAAGTGATAATATTCGATTCAAATATAATGCGGCCTATAAAGACTTTCTACTGCAGCAAGGAAAATTGGCAGCGCATCATCAGTCTTCGGCGCAACTAAGAGTCAGCAATGATGGATGGAAGAATTATACAAATAGTCAGATTGTCTGAGCCTTTAAGATGCTAGTTCCGGTTAGCTTGCACTCGCAATAGTAGCGATGCCATGACTGACGCAATGCTGCTATCAGTCAATGGCACTGGATCGTAATGTATACGCCGGTTTTTAACCCTGAAATGTCATATTAAATGCGTTATCAAGGTCAGCGATTAGATCGTCGGGATGCTCTAAGCCAATTGAGAGTCGAATAAGACCGTCGGTTACACCGAACTTATCACGCAAGTCAGCAGATACACCAGAATGGGTTGTGCTACCTGGATGGCAAACAAGACTTTCGCTGCCGCCGAGACTCACCGCAGATTTAAAAATTGACAGATTATTGATCAGTCTGAAAGCGTCTGATTTTGACACCTCCAGCACGAACGAAAATGTTGAGCTAGGGCCTGAACATTGTCGCTTATAGACAGTTTGGTAAGCTTTATCTTGAATGAAGTCGGGATGCAGTATCTTTGCAGAAATGTAGGAATTATCTGCGATCCATTGTGCTACTTTTTGACTGCTATCAGCGGATCTTTGCATGCGAATGCTTAAGGTTTCAAGTGAGCGAGAAATCATCCAACTTGTATGTGGGTCGAGATTTAGACCAAGGGTTCCGCGAGTAGCGCGAACCGGACGCAGCATTTCATGGCTTCCGCAGACAGCGCCTGCGACGAGATCGCTGTGACCGCCAACATATTTGGTTAGCGAGTACATCGCCATATCGATGCCTTGGGGTACGACTTGCTGGAAGACCGGACCCATGAGGGTGTTGTCGCACACACTAATAGGGCGATAACCTGTTTCTGTCTCGATGGTATCTAGCACACGGTTTAGCGCTTCGAAATCAACGAGCGAATTCGTTGGGTTTGCTGGTGATTCAATAAAGACCATCGCCAGACGGCCTTTTTTACCAGCATCACGCAGGGAAGTGAGCATGCATTCCTCATCTAGCCCATCATCGAATTCAGCTGTTTGGATGTTGAATTGAGGTAGGAATTTGCGGATAAGGGTTTCGGTACCTCCGTATAAAGGTGCGCTTTGAACAATCACATCGCCGGGACGCAAGTAAGCAAACATGATAGCGCTTATTGCACCCATGCCACTGGAGCAGACTACAGAGCACTCTGAGCCCTCAAAAAGCGACACTCGGTCTTCTATGATTTCGACGTTGGGGTGGTTGAAGCGGCTGTAGATTAGACCTCCAACGCTACCTTCTGGAGCAGGTTTGCGACCAGCCATGATGTGAAAAGATTCTTCGCCCTCTTCCGGTGTTTGGAACGCGAATGTAGAAGTCAAAAAAACAGGCGGTTTGACGGAGCCTTCAGAGAATCGTGGATCGTAACCGTAGGACATCATCATTGTCTCAGGCTTAAGCTGATGATTACCGATTTTTCTTTTTTTGTAGTTTCCGTCGTTAGCCATTATGTGTTTTTCTCTTTATGGGGTTCGTTTTAAGTATTGTCGAAGTTGCTCTGCCTATTCTCCTGCATATATATCAATGAAGTCCGTTAATGAAAGCGTCACATGCACTCGTGAACTCAGCTAATTCAACTTCAGATTGCAATGTGCAAGTTGCTAGGAAACCTTGATCATCCTTCGTTTCACCAACTATTACAGGGCTCTTGTCGTTAGCACCTAAGTTCATGTATTTATTGATAGTTTTACCTTCGTTAATGACTTCGAAGTTATAGGGAGATTGTTGAGTGGTGAATTTTTTCCAGAAATCGCTATAGCTGTCAGAAGCATTATTTTTAAGGTCATATAATTTAGCCACCGAATAAAACCCGTCTTCATTTAAGTTCGGTCTGAGGCTAACGAAACCAACTACCAGCTTATCTGTGTTTTCAATTGAAATTTCAACTGCGACGTAAAAGTTGCTATCTTCTGATAGTTTCATATTTTTCATGCTACCGGAAAATGCACCAACATCAAATGTCACGCTGTCATCGGATATTTCTACTTTGGCGTCTTGCAAAAATGTTGGGATCATCTCTTTTGGTAATTGTAAAAACTCTTTCCATTCACTTAGCTTAGCCGTATACGAAAGCATTATTCTGTGAAGGTTTGTTCGATACCCCTTCTTTTGAACCTCTAACCACGTTGATGAAGTTGTAATTAAGTCGCAAACAATACCTTGAGGCATAGGTAAACAATAAATCATTAAGCCACGGTCAGAATATTGATCATTCCAAGCCGCGACTTGCCAAAGCCTACCAAAGTTATCTTCATAATTCTCTTCAAACACAGGTTCACCATAGGACGTGATGTAAACGTCGGTCTGTGCAATAGTCATCTTCCATTTTACCGACGTCAGAAAGGTATCCAAAATATTTTTCTTATTTTCAATAAATGCTTCCAAACTTATATCTTCGGGCTTCTCCATGAAGAATTGATAGCTGCCCATCATTTTTTCATTTGATGTAAACCACATGGATTGCTTACTATTAATTTTCACTTCCTTTTGTTCGCCGGGCTCAAAAAGAAGCCACTCACCATTTCCATTGATATCGATGATTGAGAAATTTTCGCTATTGGATTGATTCATTAAATACTTTTGAACATTTTCATGCTTTGGAAATATATCATTTTCATACTTGGCCAAAAATTCGGTTCTGCCCGATTCGAATCTTTCGTAAAAGCTCTTTTCAGCCACTTTTCTTAATGCCAGAATTTCTGCTGGGAGCTCAGCTTTGAAATTCCATGAGTATATTAAATTTTTAGTGGATTCGACTTCACCCATCTGACTATTAAAAAACTCAGCTTGAGTAGTCGAATATTCCATGAATTCTTTAATTGGGAAAGCATAATTCAAATTTTCACTACTTGACTTCATGGTAACGATACCCACAACTTCACCGGTTAAGTTGAGCAATGGACCACCACTGTTTCCGGGGGAAGCGGCAGCTGAAAAGCGAATGTTTTTCCATTTCCCGTCAATAGGTTCGTAAGTAAAAGAGGTGAGTGTCCCTTTTCTGAATATAACGCCTTCGCCATGTGCGTTGCCTGCAGCATAAATCACATCACCTTCTTCATAAGTGTCAGCTATCTTAAATTTATGATATTCAGTGGTATTACCTTCAACTGAAAACTGAATTAGATCGCGATAGTTTGAGTACTTTTCAACGTTGGTGATTTTGAAAATATTACCTTTGCTGTCGCGCACAGCATAATTTTCGGATAGTTGTGATTTATAACCAATGCTGAAAACATGGGCTGCAGATACAAATGTGTTGTCTTGTATAAGAAACGCGGTGCCTAGACTATGATATTTGTCATTTCTTAAATGAAATGGAATAAGCTTGTGTGGAAACTCTTCTTTATAAACGGCCTTGTCTTCTAGCTTTAACGCCACCACTTCGAAAATGCCATGTTTATACTTTTTTATTTGAGAAGAAGAGAACTCTTCCTGAGCATTTGCGCTAAAAGACCAAATGAGGATTAAAACTAAACTAATAAATAGATTTGATATATTTTGCATTGAGTATCCCTACAACTGATAAAAATTGAAAATCATCCTGTTAACGGCCTTGACCTTGCGGATGCAAATAAGGCTCATTAGACTGTCTTTATATGGACAAGCTGTGGCCTAATTTGGAGTGTACATTGTGTTAGATTATTTTACCTGTTCAATTTTTACGCACCTCAATTTTGTTGAGTTTGGACACCGGATTTAGTCTCAGCTTATGGGCCATTGTTACAGTTAAATAAAAACGTGATAGTTGAATGTGTTAGGTTTTATATAGCTAAGCCATTGTTGTTATCACGGCTCTTTTTAATTAGTTCGTCACCTGCTGCGTAGTCAGTCTTAGCCATACGATCATACAGCACCACATTTGCCGTCGCGGCTAAGTTCATGCTGTTGCGAGTAGGAACATAAACCACATGATCGCATGCAGCAACGATGTGCTCAGGAACAGAAGCGTCTTCTGGTCCAAAGATATAAAATGCATTCTCAGGGTGCACAAATTCAGGCAGCGGAATAGCTCCTTCAACCAACTCAATGACTATTTTGCAGGCATCTTTTGGAGCTATCGCTAGTAGGTCATCGACACCTATGGTAGGAATGATATGCCGCATCCGTTTAGTGTCAGCGTTAAAGTCTTTAGCGTAACCAAATCGTTGGCCGGTATAAAAAACGGCGCTGGCGCCATAGCACCCGCAAGCACGCAGAATAGAAGCAACATTTGCAGCCGACTTGGGGTTAACCAAACCGATACTCACCAAGCCGTGCCCTGACCAACGTGTAAAGTCATTATTGGTTTTTTGTAGATTAACTATGTCAATGTTGGTTGTATGTTGCATAAGTGATTTCATTGTCTTATTTGCGCGCAGATAATTCATTCATTAAAACAATTTTAATTGAATGCCAAGACCGATGCGCTGTTGGTGTCTATTGTAATCTATCAGTGAGTCACCATAGCCGTTAAAGTATTGCAGCAACCAATCATATCTATCGTTGATAGGGTAGGTCAGGTTTAATTCTATACTGCCACGATTTTCATTGAAGGACAGGTTATTAGTTAACTTTGTCAGTAAGTTTACTTTACCAAAGTTAAAGCCGTAGCCAAACTCGGCGCGGCCAATAAAGCTCGTAATATCTGGATTGTCATCGCCGGTTGGATCTAGCTCAAATGTTTTATCCTCTTCAGGCACTCGATACCAGGCTTTAAAGTAATAAAGTGAGTCAACATCACTAAAAATAGCGGTTGCGTAAAGGCGATTCCAACTCCTCGATTTTAGACCGCTTTGGCCGTTTGATTGATGATTTAAGCCCACGTTAAATTGATTAAATCGATAGCCAAACAAATCCCAGTCAGTTTGCCATTGATAATATACTTCAGGTTCGTAGTTGTTTTCCCTGAATGGTTTTGAGGTTTCGTTGTTGTAAACCTGCCAGAACGATATCAGCGTCATACCAAAGAAAACGCCACTTGCATCATCATCCATCAAATATAAAGGCATGTTAACACTTATCTGATACTTCGCTTCAAAGTTGTCGATATTCTCATCGGTTAGACCATCAACACTGATCGGATTAGGTGATTTTACGTGGGTAACAGGTAATAGATAATTTTGCCGATATTGAGAAATAGAGAACGGGTTCACGTTAGATTCTTTAACACGTTTTTCGCGCTTATCTAAGATTGATTCCGTTGTTCGATTATCATCATTGGCTTCTTGAACTACTTTCTTAACCGACTTAATTAACTCAGATTCTTCAACTGGTGGCGTTTCTTGCTCTGGTGATGGATGATCTTGAGCTATTGCTGAGCCTGAATAAACGAGCGCAACAGCCCAAAAACCTAAGAGGCATGCATTGACTGTTTTCAAACCGGTTCCTTTGTGCGGTATTGTTTGAGCAGATGATACACTGAAAAAGCTTACAGTTCGATTATTTGACCTTCGCGAGCGCCGAAACAAATAAGATCCATTTCCCCAATCTCTATTACCATGTTGCAATGCGCAATAATCTCGTCAATATCATCATCGGTGCGCTCTGGGTCATGACTATAAAGCGCGAGTTGTTTGACCTCACAAGCCATGGCTAATTTTACTGCTTCTTCAGCTACACTATGTCCCCAACCTGACTTTGCAGGCATATCAGAGACCAAGTATTGAGCATCGTGGATGAGAATGTCAGCACCCTTAGCAAACTGCACGAAATCTAAAAAGTCGGTTTGTTTGTTATAGGGAGGGTAGAGTTCGTTGTCAGTGATATAGGCAATTTTATGACCATTTTCTTGAATGCAATAACAACTGCCACCACCGGGATGATTCATTTTCAATCTGCTGACAAGACCGTTGCTGATATACCATTGGTCATCTTCCTGCACTGGACGAGGGATCACTTGTATTGAAGCTGAAAGATCATTTTTGTGAACCGGAAAATACGAACCTGTCATTTGATCAAGTACCGCTTCGGGTTGCGTCAATTCAGTTAATCCTGGGGTAATCAGTATTTCGCGATTGGGTTGATAAATGGGAATAAAAAAGGGAAAACCTTGGATGTGATCCCAATGATTGTGGCTTAATAATATATGCACCGGTGTTTTCTTAATCGCTAACTTTTTACCTAGTTCGCGTATTCCAGTACCTGCATCCAATACAATGTCGGTGCCATCATCCAGCTCGACATGCACGCATGCAGTGTTACCACCGTAGCGCACAAATTCGGCTCCAGGTGCTGGTGTAGAGCCGCGAACTCCACAAAAAGTTATCTTCATAAATGCTTTAGCCTAAATTTTTGATGTACTCAAGGAGGTTATCGACCTCTAGTAAGGTTTTATCACCTGATTTTCTATTTTTTATTTCAACCTGCTGATTATCAAGATTACGTTCGCCAATTACAACGCTGTAAGGTATACCAATTAATTCCATATCATTAAACATAACACCTGGACGTTCTTTTCTGTCATCAAATAACACTTCGATTCCAGCGTCACATAAGTCTTTGTAGAGTTTCTCAGCCACTTCTTCGACACGCGGAGATTTGTGCATATTCATTGGGATAATAACGACACTAAAAGGTGCAATGTTATGTGGCCAAATAATCCCAAACTTATCGTGATTTTGCTCAATGGTTGCAGCTACAATGCGCGTCACTCCAATGCCGTAGCATCCCATTTGCAGCAAATCAAACTTGCCTGCTTCAGTTAACACTCCACAATTCATGGCCTTAGAGTATTTGTCACCTAGCTGAAAAATATGCCCAACTTCAATACCTTTGGTTATGGCTAAAGTTCCTTCTCCATCGGGTGATGGGTCGCCCGCAACAACGTTACGAATGTCAGCAACTTCATATGTTTTAACATCTCTTTGCCAGTTTGCACCGGTAAAATGCTGGGCTTCTTTATTTGCACCACAAACAAAATCCGACACAGTTTGGGCGCTGCGGTCAACAATGACCGGCATGCTCAGTTTAACCGGCCCAAGAGACCCAAAACCACAGTCTAGTTTTGTTTTTACTGCAGTTTCATCAGCCATTTGTAATGGTGATGCAACAAGCGCTAATTTTTCTGCCTTTATTGTATTTAAGCTGTGGTCGCCGCGTAATATAAGAGCCACAAATTCGTGCTCAGATTTTTCATCTGCTTTTACAATTAAGGTTTTGACGGTTTGTTTTACGTCGCAGCCAAGCAACGTAGAGATCGCTTGAATTGTTTTAGCATCAGGTGTATCGACAAGTGCAAGCTGTGCAGAGCCTTCTTTTACCTCACCTATTGCGATTGCTTCGGCTAATTCAACATTAGCCGCGTAGTCAGATGTATCGCTATAAGCAATATCATCTTCTCCTGAGTCGGCAAGCACATGGAATTCATGCGAAACAGCACCTCCAATTGATCCCGAATCTGCAATGACGGGACGATAGGATAAACCAATACGCTCAAAAATATTGCAGTATGCTTGGTGCATATCCTGGTAGGTTTGACTTAAGCTTTGTGCGTCAATATGAAAAGAATAGGCATCTTTCATAATGAACTCTCTGCTGCGCATAATACCGAATCTGGGGCGCACTTCGTCGCGGAATTTAGTCTGAATTTGATACAAATTTAACGGCAACTGTTTATAACTACTGACTTCGTTTTTGACCAGACTAGTAACCACTTCTTCGTGCGTAGGGCCGAGCACAAAATCTCTGTTATGACGGTCTTTTATGCGCAATAACTCAGGACCGTAATCGTCCCAACGACCGGATTCAACCCATAAATCGCCCGGCTGAACTACCGGCATCGATATCTCGATAGCACCGGCTTTATTCATTTCGTCTCTCACAATGGCAGCGACTTTATTCAACACTCTTAATCCAGTCGGTAGCCAGCTATATAAGCCTGATGCGAGTTTACGAACCATTCCGGCGCGAAGCATAAGTTGATGACTAATGATTTCAGCTTCAGCTGGTGTTTCTTTCTGGGTAGCGAGTAAATATTGAGAGGTACGCATGGTGTTTCTGTGACCTTGAAGTTTTTTCTAACGATGTCAGAGGCTAAAATAAGATTAATCGATAAGTCTAGCAGTGGTCAGAGTGGCAACAAAGGATAAAATGAAGAAACCCTTTATTTATTTTAATATTTCTGGATAATTGGCAAAATTAACTGACAAAATTAACTGACAAAATTAGCGGGCCAAATTATAAAGTTGAACTGCAAAGTTGAGTAAACCTTAGTGAGTTTCAATATCAAGAACGTAATTGATTGAGTCGAGCACTTGCCATTTGACATCGACATTGTGCAAAAGTACCGAATAGATTTTTTCATCTTTGATTGCACTTTTATAGGCAGGTCGGGGATCTTGTTCTAGGACGTTATTGAGTAATCCTTCAAAATCAGGGTAAGTATTAAGTACGGCCTTGAGCTTTGAATATGCAAGCGGTGAGTAGTTAACTTGCATTTTCTTTGCGGGCGCACCCTCAGCATATCCAGAAATTGCGTGGTGAACCGAGTCTGCATAATGTAAGTAGGGTTTAATATCGATAATAGGCGTTTGGTCAAGCAAATCAACTCCCGCTACCACCAGCTGATTATGCTCATTAAGCCCAATGTTTTTCACCACAGAGAGGCCGATAGGGTTGGGGCGATAGGTACTTCTACTAGCAAAAACGCCAACTTTTTCATTACCTCCTAAGCGTGGAGGACGAACGGTATCTTTCCAACCACGTTGTATATTTTCATGAAAAATAAAGCTTATCCATAAATGTGAAAAAGCGGCTAAGCCTCGGCATGCATTGAGCGGGTTAATATCCGCTGTAAATTGAATGACACCGGTCGCTTTGCTTAGCGCTTGAGATTGTCTAGGAATACCGAATTTTTGTTTAAATGGTGTAGCGATGACACCTATCGAGCGAAATTCAAACGTCTCTGCGTTTTTTTTTCCTGAATTATTATTTGGATTGGACATGTGGGCTGAGTAATTGCTGAAAAAACGCTTTGCCTAATTTCTCTGCATGTTTCACGTTTCGCAGTGGAATATTTTCAGGATTTGGAAACGTTTCTAATACCGCCTCTAGGCTTTCCTCGCGGATAAGGTGCAACATCGGAAAAGGAGAGCGGTTAGTATAATGACTAGTTGCCTCTGCTGGGGCGTCAGCAAACATATAGCCGGGATGAAATGTGGCTAACTGGAAAACGCCTTCATAATGCTCTTGTTTCAATAGCCGATTAGCAAGCTCAACTAAATCCAAATAATCGAAAAAGTCTTTGCAGCCTTCAGTAATAATAAGTAAGGTCGTTTCGACGTCGGTATTGTTCTCCAGTAGTTGCATTTCATCTAATAACGCCTGAAGTATTAATGCGCTGTCGGTTTCTTCAGTCGAAATAGCACGAATACGGCCATTTTCTCTTTCTTTGCGCGCAAAGGGGCAAAAGTTTTCTCCAATGATGACTTTATCAACCCAATGTAACGTTTGTTCAACCGCGGTATTCGTTATCATATTATTTTTCGCTCAACGGTAAATTTCTTGCATTATGATTATGGTATTTGACATAGGCTTCAAGCGTATTTTCAATCAGACTAGCCACGGTCATCGGACCAACACCTCCGGGTACAGGCGTTATCCAATCAGCACGCTCCTTGGCGATGTCAAAATCAACATCTCCGGTTAGCTTGCCGTTTTCCAAACGATTTATACCCACATCGATAACGATGGCACCTTCTTTAATCCAATCACCGGGAATAAAATGCGGCTTGCCCACGGCGACGACGAGCAAATCAGCACGCATAACATGTTGCTTTAGTTGCTTCGTAAATTTATGACATGTAGTTACCGTGCAGCCAGCTAGCAAAAGTTCTAAGCCCATAGGACGACCTACAATATTTGACGCACCAACAATAACCGCATCCAAGCCTTTGACTGGGCGTTTGGTTGCTTCAATCATAGTCATGATTCCTTTGGGCGTACAAGGCCTAAGGGCCGGCATGCGCTGCGCTAAACGACCAATATTGTATGGGTGAAAGCCATCAACGTCTTTGTGCGGGTGAATGCGCTCTAGTACTTTTTCTGCATGTAAACCAGCGGGTAGTGGCAATTGTACCAATATGCCATCGATAGTCCCATCATCATTTAACTCGTCAATTAAAGTTAGCAGTTCGTCCTCAGAGGTATTCGCGGAGAGGTTAAATGACTTGGAAACGAAACCGACTTCTTCACAGGCTTTGGTTTTATTGCTCACATAGACTTTAGACGCTTCGTTGCTACCCACTAGCACAACCGCTAACCCTGGCATTCTTCGATTCGCTTCTTTTAGTGTATCAACGTATGCACGGACGTTATCTCTAACGTGTTTGGCAATTTTTTTGCCGTCTATTAAATGAGCAGTCATTAAGTATTCTTTTGTCTTCATATTTTAATAAGGGTAGTGTAATAAAATCGGCCATTAAAATACACTCTTAAAGATTCAACTTGTGCGCTTTTTAAGCAACTGCAAAAAAACGTGAATTGATCGTAAAAAGTGTTTGACGATACCTAGGCAAGTCGGTAATATGCGCCCCCCGTAGAGGTAGTGAACTACTTGTACGGTGTCGGTGAGTGGCGCAGCTTGGTAGCGCACCTGGTTTGGGTCCAGGGGGTCGTAGGTTCGAATCCTATCTCACCGACCATTTACTTATTTATTCGTTGCGGTTCCATAGCTCAGCTGGATAGAGCAACGGCTTTCTAAGCCGTGGGTCGAAGGTTCGAATCCTTCTGGGACCACCATGCTTTGGTAAGTAAATGATGTAAGTGAAAACAGTGGTGGGCGTAGCTCAGTTGGTAGAGCTCTGGATTGTGATTCCAGCGGTCGTGGGTTCAAACCCCATCGTCCACCCCACTTTTTTCTACCAAGTTCGATACGGTTTGGTCAACGCTGAATATCGGACACTTGGTAACCCTTGACAGGGTAAAGTTTTGCGGGAGTGGTGGAATTGGTAGACACGCTGGATTTAGGTTCCAGTGCTTCACGGCGTGAGAGTTCAAGTCTCTCCTTCCGCACCAAATTATGTGTTCAACACATAAAAAAGTAAAATGTCGGTGAGTGGCGCAGCTTGGTAGCGCACCTGGTTTGGGTCCAGGGGGTCGTAGGTTCGAATCCTATCTCACCGACCATATTTTTAGAAAAATGGTTTACATACCATCATCAAGCAGTACTTTTATTTGGATGCAATAAAAATCCAAAAATCCAAAAATCCAAAAAAGGCTACGAATGTTACCAATTAAACGTTTCAAAGCCTCAAATTTTAAAAGCTGAGTCAAAAAAACCAATTAATGCTTTTTAATGCACTGTTAAAATAATGAGCGATTCTCTATGTTCACTCTACGAATAAGCATATATTGGATTGAACATTTGATTTTCAAATTGTTAGATATCAAACTTATTTAAAATACTTAATCGCCTTGTTTATTCACCGTTAGAATTTGGGTTCTAAATGAATATTACCTACATTTTTGCACGGGTCTGCTGCCTTTCTGCTTCGCTTGGTGCTGTCGGAATTCAACTCTGATCGCAAGCGCCAATTGGCAGACTGCTGATTGGCGAGCAACCAAGGGATAGGCTTGAAGCGACTTTCTATCAGGGAAGGGTGTCAGGGTGATGTCGGAATCCAACCACAGCTTTGGACTTAACAATTAGCCTATTTTTGTAGCCATGGCGAGTACATAGCAATTAATTTACATTTATTACCCGTAATCACTCGACTCTGCCGTGCCGTCTCTGTATAATTCCGCGTCCATTTTTAAACTCATGTGGGTTAGTTTGACTAAGTCACATTCGACAACACCATGGCATTTGTCATATTAGCGTGTTGAATCATGTAAAGCGCACAGAAGCGCAAGTTGAGGTAGAACAATGCAAGTGTCAGTCGAGACGACTCAAGGTTTAGAACGCCGTCTTACTATTACCGTTTCTGCAGATTCTGTAGATACCGCTGTTAAAGGACGTTTACAACAATTAGCAAAAACACAACGTATTAACGGTTTTCGCCCAGGTAAAGTTCCAGTAAGCGTCATTAAGAAGCGTTTCGGTCAGGCAGTTCGTCAAGAAGTTGCTGGTGACGTTATGCAGCGCCACTTCTACGAAGCAGTAATGAAAGAAAAAATCACGCCAGCCGGCATGCCTACTTTTGAATTGATTAAAGATGTTGATGGTCAAGAACTCGAGTTTGTTGCTACTTTTGAAGTTTACCCAGAAGTAAAAGTTGCTGGTCTTGACAAAATCAAGGTCGAGAAACCGGTAGTTGAAATTACTGACAAAGACTTAGATGCTATGATGAAAACGTTGCAAACACAGCACGCATCATGGAAAGAAGTAAAACGCAAAGCTAAGAAAGACGACAAAGTGACAATTAACTTTGTTGGTACAATTGACGGTGAAGAATTCGATGGCGGTAAAGCTGAAGATTTTCCATTGGAACTTGGCAAAAGCCGTATGATCCCTGGTTTCGAAAAGCCGTTAGTTGGCGCTAAAACAGGTGACGAAGTTGTTTCTGAAGTGACTTTCCCAGATGACTATCACGCCGAAGCGTTAAAAGGCAAAAATGCCTCTTTTGCTATTACTGTCACTAAGGTTGAAGGTTTAGACCTACCAAAAGTAGATGACGAGTTTTCTAAATTGTTCGGTGTTGAAGAAGGCGGTGTAGAAGCGCTCAAAGCTGAAGTTAAGAAAAATATGCAGCGTGAACTAGACCAAACATTGAAAGCAGCCGTAAAAGAAAATGTAATTGCTGGTTTGTTAGAAAATAATCAACTAGATTTACCAAAAGCACTTGTCGATCAAGAAATTGATGCATTACGTCAGCAAGCAAAGCAACGTTTTGAACAACAAGGTAAGGGCGGTGATATTCCTGAATTACCAGCGGACTTGTTCATCGACAACGCTAAGCGTCGCGTAAGCATTGGTTTGTTACTTGGCGAAGTGATAAAAGATAATAAACTAGAAGCGGATGAAGCTAAAGTAACTCAATTGATTGAGACTGCAGCGTCTGCATACGAAGACCCTCAAGAAGTGGTCGAGTATTACCAGTCAAATACCGAGTTAAAGCAACAAATGCAAAATCTTGCATTAGAAGAACAGGCAATTGAAGTCATTCTTGAAAAAGCAAAAGTAAAAGAAGTTAAAAAAGCTTTTGACGAAATCATGAACAAAAATGCCTAAATTGTTCTTCAATAATTGACTTAACAGGTTATCAACTGATTAAATGCTCGGACTTTCCGGGCATTTTTTTTTATGAAGAGAAATATGACAAATATAATTACACAACCACAAAGCGCATTAGTACCTATGGTAATAGAGCAAACACCACGTGGTGAGCGCTCTTATGACATCTATTCACGCTTATTGAAAGAAAATGTCATCTTTATGGTGGGTCAAGTTGAAGATCACATGGCAAACTTAATTGTTGCCCAGATGCTATTTTTAGAAGCAGAAAATCCTGAAAAAGATATTTTCTTATATATCAACTCGCCTGGTGGGTCAGTTACAGCCGGTATGGCAATATATGATACAATGAATTTCATAAAGCCAGATGTTAGTACTGTATGTATAGGTCAGGCAGCTAGTATGGGAGCGTTTTTACTTTCTGCAGGTGCAAAAGGAAAGCGTTATTGTTTGCCCAATGCACGTGTTATGATTCATCAACCGTTAGGTGGATTCCAAGGGCAGGCATCTGACTTTGAAATACATGCTAAGGAAATCCTGTCTATTAAAGAGAAGATGAATAGACTGATGGCCAAACATACCGGCCAAGATTATGAAAAAGTGGCAAAAGACACAGACCGTGATAACTTTTTAAGTGCGCAAGATTCAGTTGACTACGGGTTAGTTGATGCAGTAATGACAAATCGTGCAGACGTATTGAAAAAAGCAGATTAATCGCCATATTAAGTTATTAAGTAGTAATGGCTCGCACTTTTTTTCATTTTGCGAGCCATAATAAAGACCCAATTTAGGGTACGAACGAAAAGGCAAATTTTATGAGTGATGACCATGACAAAGACGGCGACAGCAAACTACTGTATTGCTCGTTTTGTGGTAAAAGCCAACATGAAGTTCGAAAGTTAATTGCGGGCCCCAGCGTATTTATTTGTGATGAATGTGTTGAGTTGTGCAACGATATTATTCGTGAAGAAATCAAAGAGATTTCACCAAAGCAAAAAAATGATGCTTTGCCGACTCCAAGCGATATTCATAAGCACCTAAACGATTATGTGATCGGCCAAGAGCATGCTAAGAAAGTATTAGCTGTAGCGGTTTATAACCATTATAAAAGGTTGCGTAATAATGATGTCCATGAGGGCGTTGAATTAGGTAAAAGTAATATTCTCCTGATTGGTCCAACAGGTAGCGGTAAGACACTGCTTGCGGAAACCTTAGCACGTCTATTAGATGTACCTTTCACCATGGCCGATGCGACAACCCTAACGGAAGCGGGTTATGTCGGTGAAGATGTTGAAAATATCATTCAAAAATTATTGCAGAAGTGTGATTACGATCCTGAGAAAGCACAGCGTGGTATCGTATACATCGATGAAATAGATAAAATTTCGCGGAAGTCTGACAATCCTTCGATTACCAGAGATGTTTCTGGTGAGGGTGTGCAGCAGGCATTGTTGAAGCTTATTGAAGGTACGATTGCTTCTGTTCCTCCTCAAGGAGGCAGAAAGCATCCTCAACAAGAGTTTTTACAAGTCGATACTTCTAAAATTTTATTTATTTGTGGTGGTGCGTTCGCTGGCCTAGACAAAGTAATTGAACAACGAGTATCGAAAGGTGCTGGTATTGGTTTTGGTGCTGAAGTGAAGTCCTCTGCAGATAAAAAAGCCGTTAGCCAGTTGTTCAAAGAAGTTGAACCACAAGATCTAGTTAAATACGGTCTAATTCCTGAATTTATTGGGCGTTTGCCGGTTGTTGCTAGCCTTGAAGAATTAAACGAAGAAGCGCTGATTCAAATTTTGAAAGAGCCTAAGAACGCAATAACCAAGCAGTATGGTGCTTTGTTCGCCTTAGAGGATACTGAACTTGAGTTTCGTGATGATGCGTTGCATGCCATTGCAACTAAAGCGATGAATCGCAAAACGGGTGCTCGCGGTCTACGTTCTATCGTTGAAGCTGTGTTGTTAGATACAATGTACGAATTGCCTTCCATGCCAAAAGTAAGTAAGGTCGTCATAGATGAAGCCGTAATTAAAGGCGAGTCTAAACCACTACTTATTTACGATAACGCACCAGACAAAAAGGCAGTTTCAGAGTAACACTCTGTATTTAAGACAATCAAAGCTGAGCTGACAGAACCACAGGGACTGACTTCTCAGCTTTTTTTTTAATTAATTTTCGATTTTTTTTGAATTTTGGTTTGAACTTTGCCGGCCAAGCCCCATATAAAGAAGCAAGTGCAAAAACAAGAGAGAACTATGACAACTGAGCTCAATAATCTCAGAACAATGCCAATTTTGGCATTGCGCGATGTGGTTGTGTACCCGCATATGGTTATCCCGTTATTTGTAGGACGGGAAAAATCCATCCAATGTCTAGAAGCGGCAATGGAAAATGATAAGCAGATATTTTTAGTCGCACAAAAAGATGCTGGTATTGATGAGCCAGCAGTTGATGATATTTATACGGTTGGAACCGTAGCTACTATTCTACAACTGCTTAAATTACCCGATGGCACTGTAAAAGTACTGGTTGAAGGTAATGTTCGTGGGAAAATTGAAAAGTACATCGATCTCGACCCCTTCTTTACTGGAGAAATCCACGCAATTGAAGCCGAAACATTAGACGAAACTGAGCAAGAAGTATTGATACGCTCTGCTGTTTCCCAGTTTGAAGGTTATGTCAAACTAAACAAAAAAATTCCACCTGAAGTACTAACCTCCCTAAATGGTATTGAAGACGCCGCAAGATTGGCCGACACGATGGCTGCTCATATGCCATTGAAATTGGCTGAGAAACAAAAAGTACTTGAAATGAACGCCATTGTAGAGCGTCTAGAGTACTTAATGGCGCTGATGGAAGGTGAAATTGACTTATTGCAGGTTGAGAAAAAAATAAGAACTCGCGTTAAAAAACAGATGGAAAAAAGTCAGCGTGAGTATTATCTCAATGAGCAAATGAAAGCGATTCATAAAGAATTAGGTGAGATGGATGAAACGCCAGATGAATTTGAAGCGTTAGCTAAAAAGATCATCGACGCGAAAATGCCTAAAGAAGCGAAAGAGAAAGCTGACGCTGAATTAAATAAATTGAAAATGATGTCTCCCATGTCTGCTGAAGCAACTGTCGTCAGAAGTTATATCGAATGGTTGACCTCAGTACCTTGGTACAAACGCAGTACGGTGAAGAAAGACTTAGCTAAAGCTGAAGAAGTTTTGGATAACGACCACTACGGCCTAGAGAAAGTGAAGGAACGTATTCTTGAGTATTTAGCCGTACAGCAACGCGTTAAAAAGCTTAAAGGTCCGATTTTATGTTTGGTCGGTCCTCCTGGTGTTGGTAAAACTTCATTGGGTCAATCTATTGCGAGAGCGACAGGCAGAGAATATGTCAGAATGGCTCTAGGTGGCATGCGAGATGAAGCTGAAATTCGAGGCCATCGCCGCACATACATTGGTTCATTGCCAGGTAAACTAATCCAAAAGATGTCTAAGGTTGGGGTTAAGAATCCATTGTTTTTGTTGGACGAAATCGACAAGATGTCTTCTGATATGCGTGGAGACCCTTCATCAGCCCTGCTTGAAGTACTTGATCCTGAGCAAAATTCAACCTTTAGTGATCACTATTTAGAAGTCGATTATGACCTTTCAGATGTCATGTTTGTGGCGACTTCAAATAGTATGAATATTCCGGACCCTCTGTTAGACCGCATGGAAGTTATTCGTTTGTCGGGCTACACAGAAGACGAAAAATTAAACATTGCGGTGCGTCATTTAATAGGCAAGCAAATTTCGCGCAATGGATTGAAAGCTAAAGAGCTGGTAATAGAAGATTCTGCAATTATTGGTATCATCCGCTACTACACAAGAGAAGCGGGCGTAAGAAATCTTGAAAGAGAAATATCAAAAATTTGCCGAAAAGCGGTTAAACATATTTTATTGAATAAAGGCACCAAGAAGGTTGTCGTTAATCAAGATAACCTAAAAGAATACTTAGGTGTTCAACGTTGTGACTACGGTAAAGCTGACAAGAATAATCAAGTTGGTCAAGTGACGGGTTTAGCTTGGACTCAAGTCGGAGGCGACCTTCTTACTATAGAAGCCACCTCTGTACCAGGCAAAGGCAAGACAACATTTACTGGTTCTTTGGGTGATGTCATGCAAGAGTCTATTAAAACAGCATTGACTGTCGTTCGTTCCAGAGCCGATAAGTTACGTATTAATAATGATTTTCATGAAAAACGTGATATTCACGTTCATGTTCCTGAAGGCGCCACACCAAAAGATGGTCCAAGTGCTGGTATCGGTATGTGTACCGCATTAGTATCATCACTTACGGGGAATCCTGTAAAATGTGATGTGGCAATGACGGGTGAAATTACGCTTAGAGGCGAAGTTTTAGCCATTGGAGGCTTAAAAGAGAAGTTATTGGCGGCCCATCGTGGCGGTATAAAAACGGTCATAATACCAAAAGATAACGAGCGCGATTTAGAAGAGATACCCAAAAATGTGATTGGCGATCTCAATATTTATCCTGTTCAGTGGATAGACGAAGTGCTTAATATCGCGCTTGAGTCACCAGTTGAGGCGGTAGAATTTCCATCCTAACTTAGAGTGGAAACGTTAGATGACTTGCCTGTTGATTGAAAAGTAGGCAATTATTTCTATAAAAATACAGTTTTTTTACTTTTTTTAAATATTAAGGCTTTAAAACTACGTTAGTTATGCTACCTTAATGTCCGTACTCGCTTAATGCCTTGTCACGAAAGGGATAGCAAGCGATTTACTAGGAAGTTAAAAAAATGTTAATGATAGCTTGAAGTTCTACTGCAAGCTTGTTATAACTTTTAGACAATATAATTTTGCATTAAGCAATATAATAAAAAAATAAATCAAGGGGTCATATTGTGAACAAGTCTCAACTAATCGATACAATCGCTGCTAGCGCAGACATTTCTAAAGCTGCTGCAGGTCGTGCATTAGATGCTTTCACTGACGCAGTTACTTCTGCACTTAAAGATGGCGATCAAGTAGCACTTGTCGGTTTCGGTACATTCTCAGTTCGTGAACGTGCTGCACGCAGCGGTCGTAACCCACAAACTGGTGAGACGATCCAGATTGCTGCGGCTAAAGTACCTTCATTCAAAGCTGGTAAAGCATTGAAAGACGCTGTTAACTAAGAATTTTTAGTTTTAGTTTAAAAAGGCGATGGCTATTCCATCGCCTTTTTTGTTTATATTCTGTAAAAAAGAACCCTTAACAGTCGCGCAAGCGTTATTCAACGGGTATAATACCTAGATTAAAAGAGCGAATTAAGCGGCGCAGTCACTCGTTTGATTGCAACATAAAAGTTAGTATTAAAAGGTTGTTTTAACTCATGTTAGAAAGAATTAGAGAGGGCTCTCAAGGTCCTTTAGCCATGTCTATCGTTGGCTTAATAATTATTAGTTTCGCAGTTACTGGTGTTGGAAGTTACTTAGGTTCTTCATCAACGCAGGCAGCAGCGACAGTAAACGGTGAAGAAATCACTTTAAATGAAGTCGAATCTGCGTACCAAAACCAAAGAGCCAGAATGGAAGACCAGTTTGGTGAGTCTGTTGTTGCGGCGTTTGCCAATGAAACTTATTTGGCCAATTTTAAGACGCAGGTTTTAGACCAGTTAATTTCAGATAAGTTGGTTGCACAACAAGCAACTGAAATTGGTCTTCGTGTTAGCACTGAACAAATCAAGCAAACTATATTTGATATCGATGCATTTAAAATTGCAGGTCAATTTGATAACGAGACGTTTCAAGCGGTTATTGCTAGACAGAATTTCACACCGGCTAGTTTTAGGGATTATTTGCGCAAGCAGATGACCACTGAACAATTAAGCAACGTGATCAATGGTACAAGCTTTAGTCTTGACGACGAAGTATATGCAGTACTGCGTTTGCAACAGCAAACCAGAACCGCCAGAACGCTTGAAGTGAGTGCCGCTGACTTTGCGTCTGATGTCACTGTGTCGGAAGAGGAAGTTGCGCAATATTATCAAGCTAATTTGAGCGATTTTGATACACAAGAACAAGTGAAGTTGTCATATGTGACGCTTTCGGTCGATAACCTGATTGCTAACCAAAGTGTAACAGACGAGGATGTTCTTGCTAATTACCAAGAGAATATTACGGCTTACCAAACGCCAGAAGAACGTCGTGTTTCACATATATTAATTGAATTTGGCAGCGATGAAATAGTGGCTAAAGCAACAGCAGAAGAAGTATTAGCTCTAGTTAATGCCGCGGATGCTGATTTTGCACAAATTGCATCAGAACGTTCTACTGATATTGTCAGTGCTGAAGTTGGTGGTGACCTAGATTTTATTACTAGAGGTGACTGGAGCGAATTATTTGAAGATGCAGTTTTTGCGTTAAAGCAAGTAGGTGATATGAGTGGGCTAGTAAAAACCCAATTTGGTTATCATATTATTAAATTAACCGAATTGTCCCCGATAGTAACTATACCTTTTGCTGAAGTTAAAGAAGAGCTGACCCAATTGCTGTTAAGAGACAAAGCAATGGAGAGTTTCTTTGGTTTTCAAGAGCAAGTTGCTAGCGCTGCATTTGAGCAACCTGATAGTTTGAAAAGAGTATCCGAAATTACTGACAGGCCGATTATTGATACTGCCTTTTTTGAGAAAACAAATTACCCAGCATCGGTTAATTATCCACAAGTCGAAAATGTTGCTTTCAGTGCCGAGTTAATTGAAAACGGCTTAAATAGTGAAGTTCTGCAGATAACCGATGATAAAATTATGGTAGTTAGAGCTGTTGGTCATAAGCCGCAAAGAACCTTAGCACTTGAAGAAGTTAACGCGAGTATTGTGAACCAACTAACGGCTAGAAAAACCCAGCAAGCTGCGGTTGATTGGGCTGAAGGTCTTAAAACTAAAATATTTGCTGATGAGTCAATTGATGAGTTCTTAACTGCAAAGTCATTGGAACTAAAGGCAGTTGAGAGTCTTCCTCGTTTCGGTGGTCAAGTCGCTGTTGAAATGACTAATGCTATTTTTAAATTATCTCCAGTCGCACAGCAAAATGCGGCGGTTGTTAAGTTGAGCTCAGGTAATGTAGGTTTAGTTATTTTGGATTCAGTTCAAGCTGTAACTGAAGTTAAAGAAGAAGACTTACTCGCGGGCAGACAAGGTTTAGCAAGTAACGCAAGTAGAAACACTTACGCAAACTTTATTGACGCATTAAAGAGTGAAGCAGATATCAAAATTATCAAAAGATAACTTTTTACTAATGAGGCTGTTTGATATAACTCATTGAATGCACTGAAGGTAGAGAAAACCCCATAAGCTGTTTTGCAAAACCCCCGAAAGTTAGACATAATTTTCGGGGGTTTTTTATATCTTATAATAAGAGCATGATAATTGAAAAGGCGGCTAGGATAGTTCCAGAGATGACGATGATATAAATAAAGCCTTGTTTACCTTGGGATAATGAATTGCCCCTAGAACGCAAATAGGCGAGCCAAAAGAGGCAAAGAATAATAGGGATTAGAAATAAGAATTTAAACAATCAGGGTTACTCCATAGTCTTAATTTGTATTACGTTACGCTAACTATCACGTTACATTCGTATGTGTTTTTATTGTTTTCAGCCGTTCGTCATTTTGCAGCCTTTATCTTATTCACGGCGGCATTTTTCGTGATGCTTATGAAGAGAATACGTTATATTGGTTTAAATGGTGCATATTCTTTGTAAATCAAAATAGATATCGTTTAATTTTTTAAAAAATATCAATAGGAAGCGTTTGACTTGATTTATTATGCTCAAAAAAAAACGCCTAATAGGCGCTTTTTAAACTGGTTTTTATAACTCTCGTTTTTTCATACTAGAACTATAAACTGCTTGTAAGATATTTTCTCTTAAAGCGCGTTGATTTGTGTGTTAAGACGGCTCTTATGACGAGCTGCCTTATTCTTGTGAATAAGGCCTTTAGTTGCCATACGGTCTAAAACTGGAACGGCTACTGTAAACGCTGCTTGTGCAGCCGCTTTATCACCAGCTGTAATAGCGGCAAGTACTTTCTTGATGCACGTGCGGGTCATGGAGCGACGGCTTGCATTATGCTGGCGACGCTTCTCAGATTGGATTGCACGTTTCTTCGCAGACTTAATGTTAGCCAAGGTGAAACTCCTAAATAAATTCATGTCAAAATTGAGGGTGCGGATTATCCGGTTTTTAAATACCCCTGTCAATAAAATTGACAGCTAAAACCTAAAAATAACGTAAATAACTAAGTTGGTGGTCTACACTTCCTGTTTTACATTTATTTATAAGTAAAAGCGTTTGTTATTTGCGCAATAAACAATGAGTTATTGCGAGCATACAGGGATTAATGCGATTATAAATGGATTAAGTACCGTTGGCTACGAATTATAATAAAACTAAGGTGAAACTGCGTCGATGTTAAAATCAGGAATTGTCGTCAGCTCAATGACGTTAATATCGAGAGTGCTTGGTTTAGTGCGAGATGTTGTCGTTGCTAATTTAATGGGAGCTGGAGCCGCGGCGGATGTGTTCTTTTTTGCCAACAAAATCCCTAACTTTTTACGCAGACTGTTTGCCGAAGGAGCCTTTGCTCAAGCGTTTGTCCCGGTTCTAACTGAGGTCAAATCTAACCAAAATGAAGCTGAGTTAGAGGACTTTGTTGCCAAAGCGTCGGGTACACTAGGTGCCATTGTTTTTGTAACAGCGATAGTGGGCGTTGTTTTATCTCCCGTGCTGGCAGCACTCTTCGGGACGGGCTGGTTTATCAATTATTTAAATGACGAACCCGGCGGGGCGAATTTTGAACTAGCCTCCAGCATGCTAAAAATTACATTCCCATATATCTTTTTTATCTCACTGACTGGATTTGCTGGCGCTGTATTAAATACTCTCAATAAATTTGCAGTAGCTGCCTTTACGCCGGTATTACTTAATATCAGTATTATCGCTTGTGCATGGTTATTTGCTGAGAGATTAGAACAACCCGCTTTTGCGCTAGCTTGGGGCGTTTTCATTGGCGGGGTGGTGCAACTTTTATTTCAATTACCTTTCTTATTTCGAGCAGGCCTTCTGGTTAAACCAAAGTGGGGTTGGCGTGATCCTAATGTAACTAAAGTAAGGACACTGATGATCCCTGCGCTATTTGGCGTATCGGTCAGTCAAATAAACTTGCTCTTGGATACACTAATTGCTAGTTTCTTAATGACAGGTTCTATCAGCTGGTTGTATTACAGCGACCGTTTGTTGGAATTTCCACTTGGCTTATTTGGTATCGCTATAGCAACAGTTATATTACCCGCACTTTCACGAAATCATGTTGGTAAAGACGACCAAGGCTTCAAGAATAATTTGGATTGGGCGTTTAAGATTATTTGCTTACTCGGCATACCAGCGTCGACCGCCCTCGTGCTTTTGGCTTTTCCACTTTTGATGGTTATTTTTCAACGAGGCGAATTTTCGGTCGTTGATGCACAAATGGCCTCCTATAGTTTAATTGCTTACGGCAGCGGTTTATTGAGTTTTATGTTAGTTAAAATTCTTGCTCCCGCTTTCTACTCTCGTCAGGACACAAAAACACCGGTAAAATACGGCATTATTACGATGGCCACCAATATGCTATTCAATTTGATTTTTGCTATCCCTTTCGGTTATGTCGGACTCGCTATTGCTACTGCTATGTCGGGCGTTTTGAACGCCGGTCTTTTATATCAGCGCTTGCATAGACAAGGTGTCTATAAATTGAGTAGCGAGACCCTTCGTTTTATTATTCAAGTGGTCTTAGCATCAATTTTTATGGGAATATCCATTCATATGTTTAACACTAACTTTGCTTGGGAGTCAGCTATCTTAATCGAACGTATTTACATGCTGACTGAACTCGTTGGTTTAGGACTTGGAGTCTTCGCGGTCAGCTTAATATTGGTCGGAATTCGACCAAGACATTTAAAAATTCAAAAATCAGACTAAAAACTTGGTCTGGTCTCCTTATAATCATTGGTATTCACTCTGCTGTCGTTTATAATCTTGGGCTTTAAAGCGATTCGACCCATTTAATTTTTGTGTATTGCTCTCGGTTTTTGTCAAGAACCGCGAAGAATGCATAATTTAAACATCAAAAGGCAAGGTGGTTTGCAGTTAATTCGAGGCCTACATAATTTACGACAACAACATCGACGTTGTGTGTTAACTATTGGTAAGTTTGATGGCGTTCATTTAGGCCATAAAGCTGTGCTAGTTAATTTAGTTGAGAAAGCAAAAACACTCGGTTTGGCCTCAACGGTTATGATTTTTGAGCCCCAACCTGAAGAAGTCTTTGCTCCACAGTACGCACCTGCTAGGTTGTCGCGTTTTCGCGATAAATACGAACAGTTCAAAGCGCTGGGTATTGATCGCCTTATTTGCGTTCGGTTTAATACGGCTTTCGCTGGAATGAGTCCTGAAAGCTTTATTCAAGATTTATTAGTAACGCAACTCGGCGTTAAATTCTTAGTGGTGGGTGATGACTTTCGATTTGGGTATCAACGCAAGGGAAGCTTTGATTTGTTGCTTGAAGCTGGACTGAAATCAGGTTTTGATGTGGTCAGTACGCAAAGTTTTAAATTAGCAAATTGCCGAATCAGTTCAACGGAAATTCGCCAAGCGCTATCAAACAGCGATTTTGAATTAGCGAAGGACATGTTAGGGCGCGAGTTTACGATTGCTGGGCGAGTTAACCATGGGGATAAAAAAGGGAGAACCATTGGTTTTCCGACTGCAAATGTTTTGCTTAAACGATGCAAGTCTCCTATCAGTGGGGTTTTTGCTGTTGACGTTATTATTGCTAAAGAACATTTTAAAGGCGTGGCTAATATAGGTAATAGGCCTACGGTCAAAGGCACAAGATCTCAACTAGAAGTGCATTTGTTTGATTTTAAGCAAGACCTCTACGGTACTTATATAGAAGTAGTTATTAAACAAAAACTCAGAGATGAGCAAAAATTCGACAACTTTGAAGAGTTACACCAACAAATTAAGTGTGACGCTCAAGCAGCACGAGATATATTCAATATTTAAAGGCTTGTAGTAATAAAGTCCGTATTAAATTTATAAAAAAACAATTATAGAAGTGGAAAACCAGATATGACTGATTATAAACCGACGCTAAATTTGCCTGAAACGGCGTTTCCAATGCGTGGTAATTTGGCTAATCGCGAGCCGCAGATGCTGAAACAGTGGACAGAGAAAAAACTGTACGAGCAAATCAGAAGCGCTAAAGCTGGTAAAAAACCTTTTATATTGCACGATGGCCCCCCATATGCGAATGGCGATATTCACATAGGTCATGCGGTTAATAAAATTTTAAAAGATATTATCGTTAAGTCCAAAACGTTATCAGACTTTGACTCACCATATGTGCCTGGTTGGGACTGTCATGGTTTACCCATTGAGTTGATGGTAGAAAAGAAAGTAGGTAAGCCGGGCAAGAAAGTCACGGTTGCTGAATTTCGTGAAAAATGCAGAGCCTATGCGGAACGTCAGATTGACGGTCAACGCAAAGACTTTATTCGCTTAGGTGTCCTTGGTGACTGGCAAAACCCTTATAAAACTATGGACTTTAGCTCAGAAGCGAACATTATCAGAGCCTTTGGTAAAATTGTAGAGTCAGGCCATTTAGAAAAAGGTTTTAAGCCTGTTCATTGGTGCACAGATTGCGGGTCGGCATTGGCCGAAGCTGAAGTTGAATATCAAGATAAAGAGTCTCCTGCAATTGATGTAAAGTTTGAAATTACTGATTATGCTGGGTTTGCAGATGCTTTTGGTATTACGCCTGCACTGCTGCAGAAAACGAAGTCCTCAGTTGTTATTTGGACAACAACACCATGGACTATTCCTGCAAATCGCGCCATTAGTTTACACCCTGAATTAAGTTACGAATTGGTTGAAGTGGCGCTGCAAACAGGTACAGAAAACTACGTCATAGCAGCTGATTTAGTCGAAAGTTGTATGCACCGTTATGGCATCACAGAGTTTACAGTGCTCGGCGCATGCACCGGCGCAGAGCTTGAGAATTTATTTGTTAATCATCCTTTAAATCCCATTCAAGTACCATTGATTTTAGGGGACCATGTTACTACTGAAGCCGGCACGGGTTGTGTGCATACTGCACCAGCTCACGGAGTTGACGATTTTAATGTGGGCAAGCAATACGACATCGAGGTTTATAATCCAGTAGGTGGAAATGGTGTTTATCTTGAAAATACGCCATTGTTTGCCGGTTTGCATGTGTTCAAAGCTAATCAGCCAATTGCTGACGCATTAGCCGAGAAGGGCGCTTTAGCCTTACAAGTTAAATACGTGCATAGTTACCCACATTGCTGGCGTCATAAATCGCCGATTATTTTTCGAGCGACTCCTCAGTGGTTCATCAGTATGGATAAGAATGGTTTACGTCAGCAGTCGATCGCACAAATTAGTAAAACTAAATGGATCCCAGGCTGGGGTGAAGAACGTATTAAGAGCATGGTTGAAGGTCGTCCAGATTGGTGTATTTCACGTCAGCGCACCTGGGGTGTCCCAATTGCATTGTTCGTACATGAAGAAACTAACGAATTGCACCCACAAACGGCACAAATTATTGAGAAAGTAGCATCGGCAGTTCAGCAAAAAGGCATTCAAGCGTGGTGGGATATGGACGCAGAAAGTCTAATTGGCGCAGATGCAGATAAATATCAAAAAGTCACTGATACACTAGATGTTTGGTTTGATTCTGGTGTTACGCATTATTTTGTCGTAGACAAGCGTGATGACATTCCAGCCAGCGCGGATTTATACTTAGAAGGTTCGGACCAACATCGTGGTTGGTTTATGTCTTCATTAATTTCTTCTACTGCCATGCATGGGCATGCTCCATACAAAGAAGTACTAACCCATGGTTTTACTGTTGATGCCAACGGTAAGAAAATGTCAAAATCGCTAGGCAATGTTGTTGCACCTCAAGAAGTGACCAATAAACTCGGCGCTGACATTCTACGTTTATGGGCTGGCTCAACGGATTATCGCGGTGAAATGACGGTTTCAGATGAAATTTTGAAGCGCTCTGCTGATGCTTATCGTCGAATTCGTAACACCTGTCGTTTCTTACTCGCAAACTTAACTGGTTTTGAGCCTAGCCGAGATATCGTGCCTTTCGACGAAATGGTGGCATTGGACCAATGGGCTGTGTTGCGGGCGTCTTCAGTACAAAAGCAAATCCTTGAAAGCTATGAGCAATACGATACCTTAGTGGTGTGTCAGACACTGATGCAATTTTGCTCTATTGAGATGGGAAGTTTCTATCTTGATATCATCAAAGATAGGCAATACACAGCGAAGTCAGATGGGCTTGCAAGACGTTCTTGTCAAACGGCGTTATATCATATTGCTGAAGCCTTAGTTCGTTGGATGGCACCAGTAATGAGCTTCACTGCACAAGAGGTTTGGGAAGCACTACCAGGCGAGCGCGATGAATTTGTATTCACAGGTACTTGGTATACCGGATTACCTGCAGTTGATGCAACTGCAACCAATTCGCTGGATAACGATTTCTGGCAAACTATCATGAAATTGAAAACCGAAGTGAATAGTGCATTAGAAAAAGCGCGTAATGAAAAAACTATTGGCGGTTCGCTTGAAGCCAAAGTCATTGTTTATGTGAATGCAGAAAAAGCCGAGTTGCTTGCGAAATTAAAAGACGAGTTGCGTTTTGTGCTAATTACCTCTGAAGCCGAAGTGAAGAGCTTAAGTGAAAAAACTAACACAGCAATCGCATTGAATGATTCAGATGTATTTATTGATGTTTTAGTCGCCGACGGCGAAAAATGTGCACGTTGTTGGCACCATAAACCCGAAGTGGGCAACGATCCTAAACACCCTGAACTGTGTAACAGATGTATCGATAATGTTGATGGTGACGGGGAAGTGCGCGAATATGCTTAATCTTTTTAAGACGACGGGAATGCGATTTATTTGGATTTCGCTTATTATTGTGGTGCTTGATCAGTGGACCAAGCAGGCGATTGTAAACTCAATGCAATTGTATGAATCTATTCAAATCGTCCCGTTTTTTAATTTTACTTATGTGCATAACTACGGTGCAGCATTCAGTATCCTTTATGACGCTGGCGGCTGGCAACGGTATTTCCTTAGTGCAATTGCGTTAGGTGTCAGTGGCTTAATATTGTGGTGGTTGAAAAGTACAAGCCGACAACAAATATTACTGCCGGTCGCTTTTTCATTCATTTTGGGCGGCGCGTTAGGTAACGTTTACGATCGTATATTGCATGGTTATGTAATTGATTTTCTTGATTTATATTATGGGTCTTCACACTGGCCTGCATTTAACATTGCAGATTCTGCAATATTTATAGGCGCCGTTTTACTTATCATTGATATGTTTATTAACAAAGAGGCAAATGAAGTTGACAAATAATACCCTAGCCATTGGAGATAACTGCGAAGTTATTTTACATTTCGACCTAAAACTTTCAGATGGTTCAGCTGCTGACAGCACTAGGGTTAATAACAAGCCTGCAAAAATGGTGATGGGCGATGGCAGTCTTACCAAAAATTTTGAAGACTGTTTACGCGGCCTTATTGCAGGTGACAAAAAGTCCTTTTTGTTGAATGCTAACGATGCGTTTGGGATGCCTAATCCTGATAACATATATTATGTTGACCGCGCCAAATTTAATGCGGATACACCTGTGGAAGAAGGGATGATAATTGCTTTTGCACAGCCCGACGGGTCTGAACTTCCTGGTGTTATTCGAAGTATCGCTGGGCAATCAGTTACGGTTGATTTCAATCACCCCCTCGCAGGACAAAACGTCACCTTTGATGTAGAGATTATAGAAGTAAGAGACACAGGAGCGAAATAAAGTGGAGATTCATTTAGCCAATCCAAGAGGTTTCTGCGCAGGAGTCGATCGCGCTATTACGATAGTAGAACGTGCGCTAGAAATGTTTGGGCCTCCTATTTACGTGCGTCACGAAGTTGTTCACAATAAATTTGTTGTCGATGGCTTGAAAAATCGAGGTGCTGTTTTTGTCGATGAACTAACAGAAGTTCCAGACGACACTATTGTTATATTTTCAGCACATGGAGTGTCACAAGCTGTTCGTGCAGAAGCTGAACAACGCGGGCTCAAGGTGTTTGATGCAACATGCCCATTGGTAACAAAAGTGCATATGGAAGTAGTGCGTGCCAGCAAAAAAGGCACTGAGTGTGTTTTGATTGGACACCAAGGACACCCTGAAGTTGAAGGAACAATGGGGCAATATAATAATCCTGATGGTGGGATATATCTAGTTGAATCAATTGACGATGTAGCAACCCTTGTGGTTAATAATCCAGATGCACTTTACTATTGTAGCCAAACGACTCTGTCGGTAGACGACACTGCCGACGTCATCGATGCATTGCGTAAAAAGTTTCCAAAAATTGATGGTCCACGTAAAGATGACATCTGCTACGCAACCCAAAATAGACAAGATGCGGTAAGAGAACTTGCTAGTGATTGCGATATTCTATTTGTAGTGGGCGCACAAAATAGTTCCAACTCAAATAGATTGAGAGAATTAGCTGAAAAAATTGGTGCGAAAGCCTATCTGATTGCTGATGCACAGTGTATTCAGAAAAAATGGTTAGTTAACGTAAAACACATTGGCGTAACTGCTGGTGCTTCAGCACCAGAAATATTAGTTAAAGGAGTCGTTGATAAACTACTTAGTTGGGGGGCTGTTAATTCATCTGAGCGTCCTGGACGCGAAGAAACAATTGAATTTGCTGTGCCAAAAGAGCTACGTATTAAGCAAATATAAGTAAAAATAAAAATAACAAACTAGCGTGAAGCACCCTACCCATAAGGCTTTTCGCTAACTCCTTCGCTACAAACCTACTTTAGTTCAGTTTCGATACCTATTTAATACGTTAGACTTATTCACGATAACCAACTATCCATGCATCTCATGTAAGCTGATGACATGGAAAAGCTGTTTTTGAATAACTATGAAGCCGAATAAAATTACTAGTCGATCAGTAAGAAAATCAACCTTGTCTCAGAAGGGGCTTGGTATGGTCGAAGTATTAGTAACTCTTTTTATCTTATCGATAGGATTGCTTGGCGTTGCATCGCTGCAATTTGTCGGTTCGTTTTCCAACGCTGACGCCTTGAATCGCACTCAAGCTGTTTTCGTAGCTCAGCAATTTAGCGAACGTTTAACTGCAAATGCGATGCCATCTGATGTTGCGGACGGCTTTGTTGTTGACAATGCTTATTTTGATGAAGACATATATAACTTCAACAACCTGACTTGCTCAACAACAGATGCAAGTCCCTATGATTGCTATTGTAAAGCGCACCCATCGGCTGTTGCTAATTGCCAAGCTGGCGATTGTGATGCAGCTCAATTAGCTGAGTTCGATGGCTATCAAATGTCGTGTGCAGCGGTGCGCAGTAATCCTAATGCTCAAATAAGTCTGACATGCGCAGATAAGAACTTAGGTGATACTGATTTATGCACCGCAGGTTCTATTCATGAAGTCATCGTCAGTTGGCCTGTGCGCAGCTGGCAGAGCAGCGAGAGAGTGTTAAATACGGCTTGTAATAAGACTGCAGCAGATTCCAATGACTGCGTTGTAATTGAGGTTGCCTTATGAATTTATTTATCAACGAAAGCCACTATAAAAAGAATCAAAAAGGATTCACTTTAGTCGAAATAATGATTTCGATGGCATTAGGTCTCGTTATTTCAGGTGCGGTTATTCAAATAATGGTCAGCAATTCGGTAACCGAAAAATTAAACAGAGCAATGGCATCTACGCAAGAAAGTGGACGGTTTATTATTAATCGTTTGCGTGGCGAGATGTTAATGGTGGGTTTATACAACCAAATGAATCCAAAATTAAATATTGATGTTGATGTTGTCAACGAAAACAATTTTGTGCGCAATCACCCCGTAATATTACCTAACGAATTTGCAGTGAGAACAAGTTTAGGCACTACTCAAGGAAGTAGTGGCGGTAACGATACATTAGTCGTTAGCTTGCAAAGCAACATGGATTGCAGGGGCTACGCCCTCGGTTATGCTAACGATGAAGAATTTTACGTGGTTAACGAATATTTCGTAGATGACAATAAATTAAAGTGTAGAGGCTTTGATGGCCGCTATTTACGCGGGCAGAAAGCGGCTGAAGGGCACAACAGTCATAACTCAATTACTATCTTAGACGATGTCGCCAATTTTCAAGTGACCTATGGCGTTACCGACTTAGCATCTACTTTAGGGTCAGCAATTCCCACTCGCTTTATTACTGCTGATGGCATTCAAAATGCAATTGATAACGGTAAAGCAATTGTGGCATTGCGAATTGCTCTGGTCGTGCGCGCAGATAGTGACATTACGGTTGAGCAGAAGCCGTCGTTTAGGTTACTCAATGAAGCAAGTTATACCCCAAGCGATAATGGCCTGTATAAGTCGTTCGAAACAACAATAACATTAAGAAATATGAAAAATTTCGTAAGGAGTAATGCATGAAGAATCAGCAAGGTGTTGTTATGGTGTTCGCACTGTTGGTGCTGATGTCATTAACTATTCTAGGTGTTGCCTCAGTTTCTAGTGGCATCTTACAAACTAAAATGGCTGCCTCACTAGAACGTAAATCATTCGCCTTTGATGCGGCTGAGGCTGCACTCGCGGGTGTAGTTTATGAGTCAGAAGATGAATCATTATTATCCAATCCCCTTAAATCAGATCCACTGTCGGAGGCAAGGCAATTAAATGCATTGGATTTAGCAAACGATGAATTAAGTTGTTTTGATAATGATCGCACTGACCGCTTTATTACCAATGATGGGTTAACGCGCGGAAAGATGCATACAACTCAGGGTGATTTCAGAACTAATCCTGCAACAACCAGCTGGTCTAAAAGTGTTTTCGTTCGAGAGGAGGCATGTAGAGGATCAAGTAACGTTATTGGAGGCAGTAATATTAGCTGTCACATTTTCATGGTTAGAGGTTGTGGAAAAACTGCGGGAAGCAATTACGCCGTCGCAAATACACTGAGTGCAGCTGTCTTTGCACCAGCATCGAATTGAGGTATTAGGTATGTCAATCAAGAGAATTACAAGTTCGGTCAGTGCCTTCCTATTCACTGTCCTGATCAGTATGAGCGCCATGGGAGACGACCTCGAGATATATTTAGGCACAGGAGGAACGTCGAATATTTATAATCCTAATGTATTGTTTATTATGGATAGCTCTGGCTCCATGGGATCCAAAGATGGTACCGATGAGACTAGAATGCTTAGGGTGCAAAATGCACTGAAAACCGCATTAGGTTCAGCAACAAATATCAACGCAGGTCTGATGCGATTTTCAGATTTTGGAGGACCCGTTTTATTTCCCGTGCGCGCAATAGACTCTCCGGTTACTCCTGAGATTATTATTCCAATTATCTCAGGCTCCGATGATGGATATGAAATTAACGATGACGTTACTATATCCTCAAATGAGATTGAATTAACTAGTGGAACAGACACTGTACTAACGGGCTTACGTTATCAGGCATTGCGAATTCCAAGAGGAGCGGTAATTACTAGTGCTAAAGTGCGTTTTACATCTAGTACGCTTAATACGTCAGACGCCACTTTATCATTTAAGGCGGAGACAGTTGGCAACTCAACTACCTTCAAAGATGAAGATAATGATATTTCGAATCGTTCAATGACTAGTGCGGAAGTGATTTGGAACACTGATAATAGCTTTCCCTTATCCTCTGAAAATATTTTATCACCAGATATTAGCGCTGTGTTACAAGAAGTTATTAACCGAGGTGATTGGTGCGGTGGTAATAGCCTTAACCTGATTATAGAAGGCACCAGTGTGTCTGCTTCAAGTGGTCGCAAAAGCTCATCATTGGAATCTGGTGATGGTGTAACCCCTCAATTAATTGTCACCTATGATGAAACTACAGCAACAGGTTGTATGCGTGAACGTTTGATATATCAAATTAACAAGCAAGCGGAGAATGCAGAAGAAAAGTCAAATGGTTATCAAAGTACAGGGCAAGAGCTAACATTTAATGACAATTCGAATGAATACATTGGCTTGCGCTTTGCTAATGTGAACATTCCTAAAAATGCCACTATTTTAGATGCCTATCTTGAATTTACCGCTTATCAAAACGGGACTTCCAGCCAAGCATCCATGATCATTCAGGGTGTTAACGAAGACCATCCGAATGACTTTAATCCCTATTATCGATATATGCAGCGTAACAAAAGTAAAACGTCAGCGGTTACTTGGAGCAATATTGAATCGTGGTATCGAGATCGTGACTACAAAAGTCCGTCTATTGCTAACATTGTTCAGACCACGGTAAATCGCTCTGGTTGGACAACTGGTAATAAGATGATGTTCATTATGTCGAATTTCACTAATTCTAGTCGAGGTGCTTACACTCAGCGCGGCAAGCCATCCGGCGCAGCCAGATTAGTGGTTGAATTTGAAGGTAACGCCACGCCAGGTTCTTCAGCAACTGTTCGCCAACATCTCATGAGTAAAGTTGATGAACTGACGGCAAATGGTATGACACCGATTGTTGATACGTTGTTCGAAGCAACACAGTATTTCGCTGGTAGCCCAGTTTATTATGGCAGAAAACGCGGTGAGGCCTCGGTTAATAACAGTGTCAGACGTAGCACAAGAGTAAGTCACCGTGCATCATATATTGGAGATGACGCGATCCGCCCCTCTGGCTGTGATGAAGACAATTTAAGTGATTCGGATTGCGTTCAGGAGTTTATACCTGCAGGCGCTAATTACATTTCTCCCGTAACAGACCTGCAGTGTCAGGTAAACAATCATATTGTGCTGCTATCGGATGGCCAAGCCAATAACAACCATAGTGTTGGTGAAATAGAAACATTGCTCGGTAGCAGTTGTTCAGGCAGTGGTGGTGAGAAGTGTGGAGTCGACTTAGTTAAAAATATAAGCGATGCAGGTGACTCAGCAATTGATGCTAGGGTAATTACTCACACCATTGGTTTTGCAGCTAATAGCACTGCAAATAACTTCCTAAATCAACTTGCTTTGCAAGGAGGAGGAGGCTTTTATCAGGCGGACAATAGTGATGACTTAGTACAAGCATTTCAAAGTATTCTGCGCAGCGTGAAAGATGTTAATGCGACCTTCGTGTCTCCTGGTGTTGCCGTAAACCAATTAAACCGTTTAACGCACAGAGATGAATTGTATTTTGCCTTGTTCAAACCTTCTGAAGGTACAAGCTGGCCAGGTAATCTGAAAAAATACCGAATTAGTGGTGACCAAGTTCTTGATAAAAATGGTACTAACGCGGTAGACAGTGCATCAGGCTTTTTCTCTGAAAGCTCACATTCTTATTGGTCAACTGTTGAAGATGGTAATGATGTGAGAGCTGGTGGCGCTGCTAGCCGCCTAGATTTAGTCAGAAATGTATATTTTTTTGATAGTGTAGGCTCTGTCATTATCCCTAAAAATCAAGTTTCTGAAAGTAATAGCGAGATTACTGATGCTGACTTAGCCTTAAATTCCGCTACCGATCCAGCTGGCACCAGAGAGTTAGTTCTCAAATGGGCACGAGGTGTCGATGTTAGAGATGACGATGGTGACGGTTCTATAACAGATGTGCGTTTGCAGATGGGTGATCCGATACATTCGCAACCTGTTATTGTCAATTATAGTGCAACTGATAGTGCTGTTTTTGTTGCAACTAACCATGGTTTCCTACATTCGATTGACGCTGAAACAGGTGAAGAAAACTTTGCAATAATGCCCAGAGAATTAATGCAAAACCTGAATGATTTTTATCGCAACGGTAGTTCATTTAACCATATATATGGACTAGATGGCGACATGGTTTACCGTGAGAAAGAGGGTAAAAAATATATTTATATTGGTATGCGCCGAGGCGGTAATAATTATTATGTTGTTGATGTAACCGATAAAATGAACCCCAAGATCGTATTTACTGTTGATGGTGGACAAGGAGATTATGCGAAAATGGGTCAGTCATGGTCAAGACCGACTATTACTAAAATTAATATTGGTGGCGTAGTCAAAGACGTCATGATCATCGGCGCTGGTTATGATGAAGACCAGGATGCAAAAGTAAATCGTAGTGCAGATGTCGTGGGTAATGCAGTTTATATTATTGATGCAAATACAGGCGATTTACTGTGGTCTGCTAGTAATGATAACGCTGATCTAACGCTAAGCGATATGCAATATAGTATTCCTGCAAGGATATCGGTAATTGATCGTGACAACGATGGATTAGCTGACCATATGTATGTGGCTGATATGGGCGGACAGATATTTCGTTTAGATATCTATAATGGCGAGTCAGCGAGTAACCTTGTTAGTGGCGGATTGTTAGCGCAATTAAGTGGAGACCTACCGGAACAAAATCGCCGTTTCTATTACGCACCCGATATTGCTGAAATTTCCACCACAGACGAGCATTATTTTGCAATTGCTATAGGCTCTGGTTTTAGAGCTGGACCTTTGAACACGACCGTTGAAGATATTTTCTTTATGGGTAAAGACAAAGGTGTATTTGTGCGTGATGAGTTCGGTAAATTCCTACTGCCGGATACGCCTGTTAGTCTTTCAAACCTATATGATGCTACGGATCATTTATTAACTAGTGATAATGTTGACGAAAAAGCGCTACAAAGCAGTCTGTTCGCATCAAAATATGGTTGGATGATTAGGTTAACGCAAAATGGTGAAAAAGTGTTGGCGTCGCCCCTGATCCTTGATTATAAAATATTCTTTACCACTTACCTTCCTGCTAGTTCTAGTGCAAGTTCTTGTGCTCCGCCAACAGGAAACAGCAGAGCGTATTTAGTTAACCTTATTGATGGTAATGCGGTTGAAGACTTAAATGATAATGATCAAAAAGATGCGACGGACAGGTTTGCGTTACTCAAGCAAACGGGAATCGCCCCCGATACTAAGATACTGATAGAGAATATCGTTAAACCGGTTGTTTGTTTAGGTGCTGAATGCGTGTCTGCAGTCATAGAAATAGATGAAAATGGTCAAATTGTTTCTTGCGGCTCTGACTTTGAATGTTTAGCTAGAAACATATACGGTAAATTTGAGCGAGTTCAGAAAAATACTTGGAAAACTGAAGTGGAGCGTGAATAAATGAAATACCTACAAACTCAGCGTGGTTTCACGTTGATTGAACTGATGATTGTAGTTGCCATCATAGGGATAATTAGTGCAATTGCGTTTCCAAGTTATCAAAATATGATTAATGGTGCGGCGAGAAGTACAGGGCAAGCTGATCTTATGGCTTTCGCTGCAGCAATGGAGAGACATCATGCCTCTAGTTTTTCGTACAAAGGTGCAGGTGTAAGTGGCGCGAATACAGGGAAACCTAATATATTTTCCTCACATTCACCTAGTTCTGAACCGGCATCAAATAAGAAGTACGATTTGACCATAGATGACGTGTCATCGAACGGTCTCACTTTTCGTTTGAAGGCAACGCCAATCTCAGGAGGTTCGTTATCAAGCGATGGTGCACTTTTCATTTATAGTGATGGACGCAAGGCTTGGGATTTAGACAATAATGGCAGTATTGCTACAAGCGAATTTTGTTGGACCTGCTAGTTAATTTTTAATCCTCTATTACAACTACATATACAGCCTTGGTATCTGGAATATACATGGTCAAAGTAGTTCCCTTTCTTGCGGTAAAGAATCCACACGGCCGCTTTGCATGAAATCACTTGGCATGTTACCCAAGTAGCTTAAATGCTGCACCGAGGCTTTTAGGTTTGGGTTTTAAGATGACTTCATCTCCCCGTTTGAAGATGTCGACTTCCGACACATCAAATCGATACTCTTTTGGAATTCCAACCGCTTGGCTGTTACCGGACTGATAAATTTTGGCTTTCATAGTTAACTCCCAGAGTAATGTATATCCATTGGTGCATATACATTAAGCGTGGTAAGTAATATATTAATTTCAGCCAAACATTGCTCAACGAATTATTTCCCAGTAAAGAAAAAACATAATTTTAAGCGCGGAGAATGGAAATAGCTATTAGATAAACTGAATTGCAAACTTATCATTTAATAACCGTAACTGTACTCATCAGAATTTTATTGTTTACGAAACGACATGCGATTGCTACTTTATAGTGATAGAAGCCCAATTATACTCAAAAGAAAATAAAAACCTATCCTTTGATAAAATCGCTTTCTAGGAGAGTTTATTCAAGTTGCTTAATAGCAATACATTGATTATTTCGTTTAATTGCAGGTTAGTTCCACTCCATCCATATCTTCGTGTGTACCATTGTCGTCTGAATCAGTACTCACTTTTACTCGGCCTTGTAAGGACACTGAAAGTGCTCGTGCAAAAGTCTCGTCTTTGTTGATTGGACATATTTGAATACTGAACGATTGACTGGCAGCACCTGAACCTTTGAAATGAATATTCGTGCTTGGACCTGTGATTGTGGTCGAATTGGACGACTTAGATGTTGTTACTAAAAGTTCTTCACCTGAGCTTCTATTGCCATCCCCATCAGTATCAATAAACACAATTTTCGGATTGTTCCAATTCGTTCCACATCCTTCAAAGTCTGAAGAAGGACATACAACAACGTTGGTTTGCTCATCGATAGCTAGATGGCGAGCATATTGAATTATTCCGCTGACTTCATTAATTTCACCGGTAATCCTGTTTTTAATTAGGAAATTTTGCATACTGGGCGCGACAATCGTTAATACAATCGCTAATATCGCTATCGTGATCATCATTTCAAGAAGCGTAACGCCTTTTTGATTGGTTTTACTAGCTCGCGTGGTAATCTTGTTATTTAACACTGTGACCCCCGATAAAAATTCACACAACTATACGCTATTTCTATTTTAGTTGCGTATACACTAACAACGCTCGTTAGCGTAGTTAATACCTTGTATTAATGTATATAACTTGAACGTGGGATGATGAGCGCCATTATGCAGCGTAACTCGTTCATTTATTATCTCGAGTTTACATTTTATAATGAATATAGCTTGGTTAGAAAAAAAAAGAGGGAAGAGCTCATGTTGAAGTCTGAAGTAATCGAAGAAATGCGTGTATTACCTGAAATAGATGTTGAACATGAGATACAGCGCAGAACTCAATTCATTAAAGATAAGCTAATCGAGTCAGGTTTGCATAGTTTAGTGTTAGGAATTAGCGGTGGAATTGATTCATGTACATTGGGTCGTTTAGCACAATTAGCAGTTAATCAATTGAATCAAGAATCTGCTGATGAATATCAGTTTATTGCGGTAAGGTTGCCGTATGGTGCTCAAGCGGATGAAGATGATGCCCAAGCGTCTATTGATTTCATTCAACCTAGTTTACAAGTCACATCGAATATTAAGCCAGGCGCAGATGTTATACATGAAAGCGCAATAGCAGGATTATTAGCTGCCGGCGTATCGAGTTTCTCAGCTGAAAAGAGTGATTTTGTAAAAGGTAATACCAAGGCAAGAACAAGAATGGCGACTCAATTTGATATAGCCGGATTGATGAATGGATTGGTATTAGGTACGGATCATTCTGCAGAAAATATTACGGGTTTCTACACAAAGTTTGGTGATGGTGCATGTGACTTAGCGCCCTTGTTCGGTTTGAATAAGCGCCAAGTTCGCAGCGTAGCAAAACAACTTGGGGTACCAGACAATATTATAACAAAACCACCCACAGCAGATCTAGAGACGTTAACACCACAAAAATCGGATGAATCATCATTGGGCTTAACATATGACCAAATCGATGACTTTTTAGAAGGTAAAAGCACGGATAAAGTTGCCGACGATAAACTATTAGCTATATACTTAAAAACGCAACATAAACGACTTCCTATCCCTACCGTTTATGACCATGAATAAGGAAACTCAAATCTAATGAAAAAAATTGAAGCTATCATAAAGCCGTTTAAGCTGGATGACGTTCGAGAAGGACTATCTTCAATCGGTGTTAGTGGCATCACAATGACTGAGGTTCGAGGTTTTGGAAGGCAGAAAGGTCATAAAGAACTGTATCGTGGTGCAGAATATAATGTCGACTTTCTACCTAAGATAAAAATAGAGCTGGTGGTCCCAGATGACTTGGTAGATAGAGCTGTTGAAACTATTTTAGTGCATGCAAAAACAGGCAAAATAGGCGATGGAAAAATATTTGTTTTTGACGTTGAACAAGTTGTTCGGATCCGCACGGGCGAAACTGACGAAGACGCTATATAGCGCCTTCGAAAACATGTATTGTAAGGGCAGTTGGAATACTGCCTACAGTATGTAAATTGTCGATTTTGGATGCGTCATCTGCAATAGATTTTACACATAACTAGTGGACAATCTTAGTGTGAATGGCCGCAACCACCTTCACCGTGCACATGGCCATGTTTTATTTCATCTGCAGTTGCTTCGCGTACGTCAACAACTTCAACCTCAAAGGCTAATGACATACCGGCTAATGGATGATTACCATCGACCGTCACGGTTGTGTCTGTTTTATCAATAATCATGACTGATTGTTCGCCATCATCCGTCGTTGCTCTAAAGCTCATACCTACATCAACGTCCATATCATCAAACATATCAGATGAAACTTCTTGAATTAAATCGTCATGGCGGTCACCGTAAGCTTTGTCGGGGTCAACAGCCACTGCGAACTTGTCACCTTTTACTTTCCCAACCAATGCTTCTTCAATGCCTTCAATCATAAAATGACTACCTTGCAGAAATGACATAGGTGGCGCTTCATAAGAGGAGTCAATGACATCTCCCTCTGTGGTACTTACAGTGTAATGAAGTGTTACGACATTATCTTTCTGTATTTGCATCTTGTATCCTATTATTAATCTAATTTATAAGGTAGAGCGCTTACTTCAAACGTATGCTCTGGTAACGCTTTCAATCTTAACACATCACCTGTTTGCGTGTCATTTGCAAGAACAGCAAACACGACGGTTTTGTCGTTAAGCACTGCACTTTGCAAAACTGTCCCGCCGCTACGCCAGTTTTCACCGGCTTGTTTTTCCAACGCATCCCCTGGGTTTACTGTCTCAGATATATCAACTCCTTGATGAATCAGTATATAAGAAGCTCTTTTGTTGCGGCCTAAGAATTTTGTGCGCGCCACGGTCTCTTGACCCATGTAGCACCCCTTATCAAAATCGATACCTGCGACGGCTTGTAAATTAAGCATTTGGGGAACAAATTGGTTACTAGTTTGAGCTTCCACATAGGGTATACCGTCAAATATATCCATAGCCTCCCAGTGACTTTCATCCTCATAATTATCAGCGTTAATTAGTTTATTAAGCAAGGTAGAACCGGCTATGTTTAACCCGAAAATATATCGTGGTGTGCTTCTGTTCAGACAAATTGCACTACCAAATTGGTTACTAGTAACGCTAAGGTGTTGCTCACTAAGCTCTGCAAACAATGCTTTAACAAGGGTCAATGTTGTGCTTCCTGTGACGCCGAAGAAGCTCAATTCTTCGCCCGATTGCTGAATGTCTACTTTAGAAAAAACACCATATTTTTTGAATTCGGCTAGACTTTTTTCTAGCGCAGATTCGCGCATAATTAAATGAAAAACCTCATTAGTGTAAAACGCAGTAAATACCGACCAAGTTTTACCCTTAAAGTCACAATGCGCACCGAATCTTGCCGCATTAGCATCCATTTTTTTTACATCTACAGTCACCTGACCTTGCAAATAGTTTTTAGCTTGCGGTCCTGAAAATGTGATACAGCCGAGGCTGTTTAATTTTACGATAAAGTCGTTTTGAGATGACATTTGTAGCCTCTAATGCTGTCGAGATTGCTTATTGTAAAACAATAATTATGCAAATTAATGCGCGTATACAAAGGATATTGGGATGGTACGTTACTTTGCAAGATGATGTTCGGTTCAAGGCGATATTAACTGGAATTTTTTGGCCTACTATATCGACTTTTTAAATATCTTTTGATCAGTTCTGCAATCCTTCACGTTATGCTATTATTAAATGAAATAAAGCATAAGGTTACCAATGTTTACAGCAAAAAGAGTCGCTAGGTTGAGATGGGCATGCCGACGGGGAATGTTAGAATTGGATGTACTATTTCTTCCTTTTGTTGAGCAAGCTTTCGATGAATTGCCGGATGGCGAGAAAGTAGTTTTTGAACGATTGTTAACCTGCGATGACCCAGATTTGTTTGCTTGGTTCATGGGGCATAAAAAATGTGACGATCCAGATTTGGCCTACATGGTTCACAAAGTGTTGCAAAGAGTGAAGGTGTAGTTCGATATCCAATATCGTGACATCGTTGTGACTCGATATGAGTGTGGTTTAATTGAATTTTTTAACGGCTACGTTGTACCACTCATTTTATGCTGGTCGTTGCCATCGGCTAAACTTTATATATTGCAGTTAGTTTTTACCGCTGGTCTTAGCATTTGGTTCGGGTTCAAATTTTTCTGTAATACTATATTGGCGACACATTTTTTGATTTCGATGGGTCAACAAGAACGACTGCTTTGTAAATATTCTGGGGGCAGAGTGTCAGGTGACAATGGTCACGAAGCGCAAATGCATGAGCAATCTGCGGAGCAAAAAAGTGCCGTTGTTTACCAAATTTCTTCCCGCTCGCGGTGCACGCAGTTGTGTATTTTCTTAATATTAGAATCTAAGCAGGGAAATATACTAAGCTCAGGTGTTGGTCACAGGACCGATAATGATGCGCAGACCACTGCGCGCATTATTACCTCGACTATCTTATTTAAGTGGCAGACCACAGAAAGTCACTACCGGGCACTGGCTTCTGCAATTGCCCAAAATAAAAAACCAGCAAGCTAAAAATGACTATCAGCGTTGTTCAGTTGACATAAAAACTTAATCTAGGAAGACCAAGTAGATGATGAATATGGGCTTATTAAAAGCGGTGTTGTATAACCCACAACCCCTTGATTGTGATATACCTATGTTGCCCGCAAGCAGTCTTCAAAAAGAAATCCAAATAGACACAGTTCATTGTGAACGTTACAACAAGACCGTCAACTGGAAGCTTGGTATCGCATCTGTAATACACCCCAGTTATTTGCAAGTACTTACCCTGCCAATGCAACTGGAGATGATGGTTAATAAACCGTTTCCTTTTAAACCTATGGGATTGGTGCATTTAGCCAATCATATCGAGGTAAATTGGTTGCCCGAACAAAATTCAAAATTGATGCTTAAAACATCGTTTAACGGACTAACTAAACACAAAAAAGGATGGGTTTTTGCTGTCTTGAGTGAGGGTTTTGTGGGTGATAAGTTAGCCCTGTCTGGCACGTCTTACTATTTGTCGAGGCAACGACACAGCCCAGAGAATGAAAGTAGGCGTGTGATTGCTGATATGAGCACCGTTGAGCTAAACTCTAAAGCTCAGAGCGCAGAACAAATGCCTTCTGCAATGCCCATAGTAAACGCCGTCACGCCACCATTTGATAGTACTTCAGAACTGACTTTCCCGCTTGGGATAGGGCGCAAATATGCCCGAGTATCGGGTGACTTTAACCCGATACACTTAACTCGCTGGAGCGCAAAATTCATGGGTTTTAGGCAAGCTATAGCACATGGAATGTATTCAAAAGCACTTTGCTTATCAGCGGTAATAAAGCAACAAACGCAGAACAGCCAATTGGCATTGGCACAAACACCGATGCAATTTTCTACACAATTTATGCAACCTATTTATTTGCCAACGCGCTGTGAGTTAACAGTCAATTGTGGCATGAGTCGAATAGACTTTTCGCTCACTTCACACAGTCGCTCCAAAGAAAGAGAGCACTTGCGCACCAGTGTAGTGATTGGTTAGAACGTCATCATTGCCGCTGTTATTAAGTTTTCTTCTGAATAATAGTTGGCTCGGGCTTCTCTAGCATATTAGGGTAATCCAGATTGTAATGTAATCCTCTGCTTTCTTTTCTTTGCATAGCACACGTCACAATTAATTGCGCTACGCAAACCAGATTACGCAACTCCAACATATTATTGCTCACCTTGAAATTACTGTAATACTCGTCAATTTCTTGTTTCAGTAGATTTATGCGCCTCAAAGCACGTTCTAGTCGCTTATTTGTGCGCACGATACCAACATAATCCCACATAAAAAGCCTAAGTTCGTGCCAATTATGTTGAATAATGACTAGTTCATCTGAATCAATTACTCGGCTCTCATCCCAAGCTTGTATTGGCTCATCAATCCAGTTTCCGTCTATACGATTACCAATATGCTTGGCAGCTGCATGAGCAAATACAATGCATTCTAGCAGGGAATTGCTGGCCATTCGGTTGGCACCATGCAAGCCTGTGTATGCGGTCTCACCAATGGCATACACATTCTCTAAGTTAGTGCGGGCATCAAAATCGGTAACAACGCCTCCACAAGTATAATGCGCAGCGGGCACAACCGGTATTGGTTGAGACGTAATATCTATGCCTAATGAAAGACAACGCCGATAAATATTAGGAAAGTGCTTTTGGATGAAATCAGTAGATTTGTGGCTAATATCCAAGTACATGCAATCTGCACCAAGACGTTTCATTTCAAAATCGATGGCTCTAGCCACAATATCACGAGGCGCTAAATCACCTCTGTCATCAAATTTATGCATGAACTTAGTGCCATCTTTGTGACATAGAAATGCGCCTTCACCACGCAATGCCTCACTGATAAGAAAGTTTCCAGCGTCCGGATGAAACAAACAAGTAGGGTGGAATTGGTTAAATTCCATATTGGCTATTTTGCAACCGGCTCGCCACGCCATTGCAACACCGTCACCACTCGACACGTCAGGATTGGAGGTGTATTGATAGACTTTACTACCTCCGCCGGTCGCAAGTGTTGTAAAGCGCGACCTAATAACTTCCACTCGCTCTTCTTTACGATTCCAAACATAAGCGCCGACGCAATGCTCTGGGGCGACTTTGCTCTTTATCAAGTCAATGGCATTATAGCGTTCGAATAAGTGAATGTTAGGGTGATTGGCCACGTTGTCAGCTAGTGTCTGTTGCACAGCGGCGCCGGTAGCGTCGGCAGCATGCAGTATTCTTCGATGACTATGCCCACCTTCGCGTGTCAGATGAAATTTAGTTTCACCATTTACAGTTTTCTCTTGATCAAAAGGAACGCCTTTGTTAATTAACCATTCCATGCTTTCTTTAGCATTACGCACTGTAAAAGCAACAACCGCCTCATCGCATAACCCCGCGCCTGCATTTAACGTATCTTTTATATGGTTTTCGATCGAGTCTGTATCGTCAAATACAGCAGCAATGCCACCTTGAGCGTAGCGAGTGCTACCTTCATTCATGTCACTTTTGCTCAAGACCATAACGTTACAGACTTCAGCCATTTTTAAAGCAAGACTTAAACCTGCAGCGCCACTGCCCACTATCAATAGGTCACAACGATGTTCAATTGTTTGAGACATAGATTATTTTTCGGGTAACATGTAGAATTGTGTGTATCGCCATACTAATCATCTAGTGAAAAATTACAACTGATGGTTATTTATAAATTATTTTAGCTGTCTATCGAACTTATCCATAAAGTGTCTGTCTATTACTACACTTGCATGAGCTATAAGTGATGTGTTTTAGGAGTAGTGGCTCGAATGAGCGAGCAGAAAACCGATCAAGAATTAGTTGAGCAGGTACAAAAAGGCAATAAGAACGCTTTTAATTTGTTAGTTATTCGCCATCAAAACAAGGTGATGAATATTGTAGCAAGGTACGTGAAGAACAGTGGGGATGTAGCCGATGTAACGCAAGAAGCGTTTATAAAAGCTTACAGAGCACTACCTAACTTTAGAGGCGAAAGTGCATTTTACACATGGCTATACAGAATAGCGGTAAATAGTGCAAAAAATTATTTAACATCTCAAGGGCGCAAACCGCCCGCGAGTGACGTTGATGCAAGCGAAGCTGATTATTATGATGGAAGCGATGCGTTAAAGGAAAATAACTCTCCTGAGCGTGCTTTGTTATCCGAAGAATTACAGCAAAAATTATTCGCAGCAATTGACGCGTTACCTGAAGATTTGCGTTCGGCAATTACGTTACGTGAAATCGAAGGCTTGAGCTATGAAGAGATAGCTGCAGTGATGGAATGTCCGGTTGGGACAGTACGTTCAAGAATTTTTAGAGCACGAGAAGCAATAGATAAAGTTATTGTGCCTTTAATGCAAACATAAACACAATGAAGTATAGCGTTAATTAAAAAAGACGATGTATGTTTAGCGGTGTTAAAGTAGGAATCTGTTATATGACGCAACAGTATGAAAAATTATCAGCATTTGTAGACGGCGAACACCAAGATCCTGAAATAGCTAAAAGCTTGTCTCAAGACTCTGAACTCGCCGACAAGTGGAAACGTTATCACTTAGTTAGGGATTGTATTCGTAATGAGATGAGTGCCGATATTCACTTTGATATTAGTGCTGAAATTGCCAAACGGCTGGAAAACGAGTTGCCAATGGTTGCTCCGAAGCGCACTTGGCGAGAACTGCCAGTGGTTGCAAGTATTATTCCGTTAATGAAACAAAGTGGTCAGTTGGCAGTGGCTGCTTGTGCGACTGCTGTGATGATATTTAGTTATCAATCGTATAATCAACCAGAAGATACTCAACCGTTTTTAACCGCGCCGACACAATTTGGTCCTCAAGGTGGTTTGGCTCCAGTGAGCTTAAATAAAAGTCAGAGTGTTGACCGTGAAGGCATGGCGATATTGTTAGAACAGCAACGCCAAATTAATGCAATTATTGAAGACCATCAGCGTCAACTTAAACTCAAAAATGCTGGGCAAAGCAGAAAGTCAGAGATACAAGAGCCGAGTGCAGAACAGCCACAAAAGTAGTATTAAAAGCGGAGTAAACAATGTGAGAAGTAGCGCCAATATCGGTAATCTGCTATGCACGCGGAGTTTACTTCTGGGTCTTCTTGGTTTTTTCGCCCCTATTGCCTATTCAAACGCTATGGTGGCGTTACCAGTAGAGCAATTATCTGAGCAAACCCAGGCAATTGAGGAATCACAGCAACTACAAAAAGAATCAAAAATTATAAGCTCAGAAACCCAAAAGGCGCTTGCACGAGAGGTGGCTGAAGGTGTGTTAAAAGTTAAAGATTCCTTTGATCCCCTGTCAGCAATTAGTTGGCTGGAGCGCTTAGCGAAACAAACCTCTTTGTTAAATTACGAAGTCTCATTTGTATTAAATATTCCAGGTAAAGATGCTCAACCATTTTTGTGGCGGCATGCAAAAATAGACGACGACACACAAATAGAACAACTCAGCTTGTTAAATGGTCCCGGATTCGAGAATATTCGAGTTAATGATGTCGTTAGTGTGTTTCAGCCAGGATATCCACCTTATAGTATGTATGGGAACGCAATTGACGGCCCCATTCCATACGCGCTTTTACATGAACCTAACCAACTTCAAATGAGCTACCAATTCTTACTTGTGGGCAGAAATAGAATATCGGGACGTGCAGCGCAACAAATTCGGATTACTAGTATCGATAAAACTCGATACGGGTATCATTTGTGGTTGGACGAAGAAACTGGCATGTTGTTGAAGTTAAATATGCATGGCTTGGATGGTAAGTTATTGCAGCAAATTCAAGTCACTCAACTGAGAATCGATGATAGGGTTGCTGAAGTATTCAGTCAATTGCAACAAGATAACTTGCCTCGAGTGATTAATGTTGTAACTCCACCACAGCGAAAGCATGAATGGACATTGGCCTTCTTGCCTGAGGGTATGAAACCGGTAAAACAGGATATTCATCAATTAGCAATAACAGGCCAAGTGGCTGAATATAGTTTATTTAGCGATGGTCTGGTGAATGTGTCTGTTTATATTCAAGCCGCAACAGGTGCTTTTCAAGATGACGTGAATTTGAATAATGGTGCGAATACTGTTCACTCTCGTACTGATGGCAAAGTACAAGTTACGGTGGTTGGAGATATACCTTTAGTGACAGCCCAGCTCATGGCAAAATCAATTGAAGTGATAAATTAATACTAAATTATGATTGAAGAAACCGGTATTGTTAAAAAAGTAAAAGGTAATGAAGTTTGGATTGAAACCCAGATCAAGACGACATGCGGTACCTGCCATGTCAATAAAAATTGTGGAACAAGCGTTGTTGCAAAAGCCTTTACTGCCAAACCAGAATTACTTAAGTTAACAAGCCCCTATCAGTTAAATGAAGGGCAGACAGTCAAACTGGGTATACCAGAGGAGCAATTAATGGGTGCCTCGATGTTGGTTTACGTTTTACCAATATTAGTATTGATTGCTAGTGTGTCAAGTATGCAATTTCTGCTACCGGATGTGCATGAAGGTTGGCAAGTTGTATTTGGTTTTGCTGCCACCGCGGTTAGTTTTTGGCAGATTTCAATATTTGCGAAAAAACAAGACAAAGGGCAATTTTCTCCAGTTGTCCTAGGCGCGGTAAATAACCCAACTATTACCATGAAAAATGAAATTCCACTCAAAAAACTCATCTAATTCGGGCCCTTTAGGTAAAATAAATAGTACCTGTAAATAGAATAAGTAACACTTCTTAACAACTTATTGTCAGCTTGTGGGCAAGTTAACCAGTCAAAGCGTAGTAATAATGCTGTAATCATTCGCATTTGTGCCGATAAAACGGTAAAATCGCGTCTTTATTTTTCGCTTATAAAACCAAGGTAACTTCAGACGGCAAACCAAAGCGTCTTAGGGTTAAATATAGACCTCGGTAACTTCAGGACAAGTAGCTAAATTTATGCAACTAAAGAACATTCGCAACTTCAGTATTATTGCGCATATCGATCACGGCAAGTCGACGCTTGCCGATCGACTTATTCAAACTTGTGGCGGTTTAACTAATCGCGAAATGTCAGCTCAAGTACTCGATTCAATGGATATTGAGCGTGAGCGTGGAATAACCATCAAAGCACAAAGCGTAACGCTCTATTATGAAGCGAAAGACGGAGAAAAGTACCAACTTAACTTTATTGATACACCGGGGCATGTGGATTTTACTTATGAAGTGTCACGTTCGCTAGCTGCGTGCGAAGGCGCTTTATTAGTTGTTGATGCAGGACAAGGTGTCGAAGCTCAGACACTTGCAAATTGTTATACGGCGATGGATTTGAATATGGAAGTTGTGCCAATTCTAAATAAAATAGATTTGCCACAAGCTGAGCCAGACCGTGTTGCTGAAGAAATTGAAGATATTATCGGTATTGACGCAATCGATGCTGTTAGATGCTCTGCTAAAACGGGTATTGGCATTGAAGAAGTGTTAGAAGAAATAGTGAGACGTATTCCACCACCGATCGGTGATGTTGATGCGCCACTTCAAGCATTAATTATTGACTCTTGGTTTGATAATTATCAAGGCGTTGTTTCGCTTGTGCGCATCGTTGAAGGGCAACTGAATGCAAAAGATAAAATTCAGATTATGTCAAATGGTGTTGTGCATCAGGTTGATAAAGTCGGTATTTTTACGCCCAAACAGACCGACACAGGTACTCTGCGAGCAGGTGAGGTCGGCTTTATTATTGCCGGAATTAAAGAAATTAATGGCGCTCCAGTTGGCGACACAATTACCTTAGCTAAAGCGCCTGCTAAAAAAGCATTGCCAGGCTTTAAAAAAATAAAACCACAGGTGTATGCCGGTTTATTTCCGGTCAGTTCGGATGACTACGAAGACTTTCGCGACGCTCTATCTAAACTCAGCCTAAATGACGCATCATTGTTTTATGAGCCAGAGAGCTCTGCTGCATTAGGCTTTGGTTTTAGAATTGGCTTCCTAGGTATGCTGCATATGGAAATCATTCAAGAGCGCTTAGAGCGTGAATATGATTTAGATTTAATCACTACGGCACCGACGGTTGTTTACCAAGTCAAAACGACCAAGGGCGAAGTACTACAAGTAGATAACCCGTCTAAGTTACCGGCGATTAATGATATCGACGAAATTCGTGAACCTATCGTCATCGCAAATATTCTCGTTCCACAGGAATATTTAGGTAATGTCATTAAGCTTTGTGTGGACAAACGCGGCATGCAAACAGCTATGACATATCATGGTAAACAAGTCGCTGTGACCTACGACATGCCAATGGCAGAAGTGGTTCTTGATTTCTTTGATAGATTGAAATCAACTAGCAGAGGGTTTGCATCACTGGATTATAACTTCAGTCGTTTCCAAGTTGCCGATATGGTGCGCTTAGATATACTCATTAATGGTGAACGAGTTGATGCGCTAGCACTGATAACGCACAAAGCGAACTCACAGAAGCGCGGACGTGATTTAGTTGATAAGTTGCAAGAGTTAATCCCAAGACAAATGTTTGATATCGCAATTCAGGCAACTATTGGTACGCATATTGTTGCTCGTAGTACGGTTAAGCAATTACGTAAAAACGTAATTGCGAAGTGTTATGGTGGTGATATCAGCCGCAAGAAAAAGTTATTACAAAAACAAAAAGCGGGTAAAAAGCGTATGAAGCAAGTCGGAAATGTAGAGTTGCCTCAAGACGCCTTCTTAGCAATTTTAAAGGTGGATAATTAATGGCGAACTATTTTGCAATGTTTCTGGTAGCGATGACCGCTATTACAGGCGTTATCTGGGCAATTGATGCCCTGTTATTTGCACCAAAAAGAAAAGCAATGGCGCTAGAAGAACGAAAAGCTATTTTAGGTGATAACAGTATTACTAAGTTAGAAGGTGAGGAAGCAGATCCTTATTTACCGGCCTTAGTAGACAATGCAAAACAGTTTTTCCCTATTTTTGCGCTCGTTATGGTGTTCCGCTCTTTTTTGTATGAACCCTTTCAAATTCCATCAGGTTCGATGATGCCGACGCTATTAGTGGGTGACTTTATACTAGTTGAAAAGTTTAGCTATGGTATTAAAGATCCTATTTTTAGAGTTAAATTAATTGAAACAGGAGAGCCCCAAAGGGGCGATGTGGTTGTGTTTAAGTTTCCAAACGACCCTAATGTCGATTACATAAAGCGTATTATTGGTCTGCCTGGTGATAAAGTCATTTACCGTAATAAGCAACTGTATATCACAGAGGCTTGTGACAGTCAGCAGCCTTGCCCAAAGGAAAAAGCGGTTAAACAAATTTATTTAGGTAAAACGGATTATTTTAGCCGTGGTGCTTACCTTGAAGAATATACAGAAAATTTAGGTGGTCAGCAGCATTCGTTGTTGCGCAATCCGCGAGCGATTGACCAAACTGGACGCTATAAACCAGTACAACCTGGAACGGCTATTAACGAGTGGGTAGTTCCACAGGATAGCTATTTTGCGATGGGAGATAATCGCGATAATAGTGAAGACGGCCGTTATTGGGGTTTCGTACCAGAAGCCAACTTAGTTGGTGAAGCTGTGTTTATTTGGGTTAGTTTTGAGTTTGATAGAGTGCCAGAAGACTTATTACCTACATGGGTGCCCTCAGGTATTCGTTTTGAACGTAGTGGTCGTATTGGGTAATTTGCCTTTATTGCCAATGCTGGCCTAACTATCTAAATGATAGTTAACATCAAGGGTGCCTATATCTTTTGCGTTTCCGGTAACCAAGTATTGCCGCAAGAGTCGCAAATTAAATAGGCATCGCAAAGAGCTATAATGAATCCATATATAAGATTAGACAAAGTACTCGACTACACGTTTGAAAATAAGGCTTTGCTTGAACAGGCATTTACGCATCGTAGTGCCGCTAAAATTCATAATGAAAGACTCGAGTTTTTGGGTGACGCTGTGTTAGGCATGGTTGTTGCTGACCTGTTATACCAGCAGTTTCCTGAGCAACCTGAAGGAAAATTGACTAGAATGCGCTCATCACTCGTAAAAGGTGATACTTTGGCACTGATTGCCAAGGAGCATGATTTTGGGGCTTTCTTGAAATTAGGTTCTGGTGAGATGAAAAGTGGAGGGCATCGACGTAGTTCAACTTTAGCTGATGCTGTTGAAGCAGTCTTAGGGGCGATATTTTTAGAAGCGGGTATAGACGCTGCAAAAAATACTATAGTTAAGTTATTTGAAAGTCGCATTGAAAAGCTCGATCCGCATAGACAAATAAAAGACAATAAAACACAACTGCAAGAATTTTTGCAGTCCAGACAGTTGCCACTGCCAAATTACGAAGTCGTATCGATTAGCGGTAAAGATCATGCCCAAACTTTTGAGGTTGATTGCACCGTAGAGCCATTAAACACTAGCCAAATTGGTAAAGGTAAAAGTCGTCGACAAGCCGAGCAAAACGCAGCTAAACAAACATTAGAGAAGTTATTAAATGAGTAATAAACATTGTGGGATGGTTGCCATCGTTGGTCGCCCGAATGTTGGTAAATCGACTATCCTAAACCAAATTTTAGGTCAAAAAGTCAGTATTACCTCACGCAAGCCGCAAACAACCCGACATCGGATCATGGGTATTGATACGTTGGGCGAACGCCAAGCAATATACGTTGATACTCCGGGCTTACATGGTGACGAAAAGCGCGCTATTAACCGGTTGATGAACCGCGCTGCAGCTAGTTCACTGGGCGAAGTTTACTTAGTTTTGTTTGTTATTGAGGGAACGCGTTGGACTGAAGATGATGACTTGGTTCTATCTAAAATAAAGCAGGCGAATATACCTTGTTGGTTAGTGGTTAATAAAACCGATAAAGTAACCGACAAAGCGCTTTTGATGGATACATTAAAGACACTTAACGAAAAACACGATTTTGAAAATGTTATTCCGGTCAGTGCAAAACAGAATAAGCAAATCGATCATTTGCGTAAGTTAGTGATGAATTCATTACCACAGAGTGAGTTTTATTTTCCGGAAGACTACATTACTGATCGCTCCAGTCGATTTATGGCAGCTGAAATAATTAGAGAAAAACTGATGCGCTTTACTGGTGATGAACTGCCGTATGCAACAACAGTTGAAATAGAACAGTTTAAACTCACGCCAAGAGGTATTTACCATATTAATGGCTTAATACTAGTTGATCGCGAAACCCAAAAACGTATGATTATTGGTAAAGGAGGCAGCCATCTCAAAACGATGGGTGGCGAAGCACGAAAGGATATGGAAGCTTTATTCGATAATAAAGTTTTTCTTGAGCTTTGGGTTAAGGTTAAAGCTGGTTGGGCAGATGATGAGCGTGCATTGCGATCCCTTGGTTACGATAACGACTATAAAGGGTAGCGTAAGTGACAAAACTATTTTTAGTGTTATTTTGGAATATTAAAATATGCAACCCCTTAGTGATTTTAGAAAAGAATATAAAGCAGGGCGTTTAACATCAGAGGTGCTTACTGCGCATCCTATTGATTTATTTAGAATATGGTTAGACGACGCTATTAACGCAAAACTTCCGGACCCAAATGCCATGACAGTGGCTACTGTGGATGTGAACGGGCAACCCAGTCAGCGCATCGTATTGCTCAAGGACTTAAGCAACGAAGGTTTTGTTTTTTATACCAACTTAGGTAGTCGCAAAGCAAAAGATTTAGCCAATAATGCAAAAATTTCGTTGCATTTTCCTTGGTATTTTCTAGAGCGCCAAGTCAGAGTTAGCGGTGTTGCTAAAGCCCTGTCCCGAACGGAAGTCGCGAAGTATTTTTTGTCACGGCCCAAAGACAGCCAGCTAGGTGCTTGGGCATCACAGCAAAGCCAGCCAATTTCAACGCGTGAATTATTAGTGACTCAATTTGCTCAAATGAAAGAAAAGTTTGCGAACGGCCAAGTTCCGTTGCCTGACTTTTGGGGCGGTTTTCGAGTTGAGCCTCAACAAATTGAATTTTGGCAAGGAGGCGAACACCGTTTGCATGACCGCTTTGAATATAATAAACAAGACAATGACAGCTGGATAACACAACGGTTAATGCCTTAAGTCATGATTGATAGTCATTGTCATATTGACCTTGATGCATTTGATAGCGACCGTGAGAGTGTGCTAAAACGTGCTTTTGAAGCTGGTATCGAGCGCTTGTTAGTGCTGGGTTTAAGTAACCATCAATTTGCTACATTACTTAACTTGAAGCGGGAATATCAACAAATTGATATCGCTTTAGGTTTACATCCTTATTTTCTTAAATTGCAGGATGAAGTTCAGACTCGACTCATGCTTAATGAATTTTCCCGTTTGGCGAGTGTATACCGAGACGATTATATCGCTTTTGGTGAGATGGGCTTGGATGGCACCTTAGCACTGGATATGGCCTACCAGAAACAAATATTACGTTTTCAACTTAACCTAGCTAGCGAGTACAAAAAGCCAGTTATTCTGCACCACAGAAAATCTCATAATCAACTGATTAGCCTTTTGAAAGAACAAAAATACCAGGGAGGAGGTATACTTCATGCGTTTTCGGGTAGTTATAATGAAGCTAAAACATATATTGATATGGGGTTTTTGTTAGGGGTCGGAGGTACCATCACCTATTCGCGCGCGAGTAAAACGCGAGACAGTATTGCACAGCTTCCTTTAGAAACCCTTGTTATAGAGACTGACTCGCCTGACATGCCGTTAAGTGGCTTTCAAGGGCAACGCAACCAACCAAGCCAACTTGCGCTGGTTATCGATGCGTTAGCTGATCTCAAAAAAATATCTGGGCAAGAAATTGAACAACAAACGACGATTAATTATTTAACACTATTTGGTCTATCACTGAATTGATAGTTGGCTCGGATTTTATAAAATAAGCGAGTGAGGATCATAGCACAAATAGCGGTTAGTAACATAATTAGCCCAGTTTGCATCATTTGCGTGCGATTAAATGCCTTGTGATGTTTAATGATAGCGTCCCGATCTAACAACAGCTTCACGTAACCTATAGTCTTCCCGTCATAAATGATGTCTTCAACAAAGATAAGTGGAGGCTGAGCCAATACTCTAAATTGTTCTACAATCGAATAGTCCTCATCAAAGCTTTTAATCGTCTTACCAGAATGGTCATACAGAGACGTACCTTTGACTAAGCTGTCAATCTCAATAGTACTAACGTAGTTTTCGATACTTTCTTGGTCGTCTTTTTGCAATGGTCCAGCCAGCATTCGCGAGGCTTGACCGGCTAAGCTCCTACCTAGCTGCTCGGACTCTAAACTATACCATTCAGTCGCATTTTTGTTGTACATGAACCATAAATTAATACCAATCACCACAATACACACCGCCAATATGAAATTGGATATGCGTTTTAACACAGAAAATTTAGGTGTGATTTGACTAAACAAAGGTTTCTCAAGTGGAATGGCAACCAAGCAACAATAGGATAAATAACGCTTTTTGCCAAGACTTTGTTTTATTGCGGATAGCCTTTAGGTATGATCACGTTTATAAAAGAAATACATCTTATTAGGATCTACTTTGTACTTTATACCCGCATCAACTACCACAGCACTCAGCACGGCAAAGCTGGCTAACTATTTAGCTCATCAAAACACATTGTGGTTAGTCTATGCCCCTGCAAAGGAGCAGAGCCCAAATAAGCAGCATTCAAACCGCAATGCAGATAGTCCTGCAATAGAATTATTGATGTGCAGATGGTACAGCCAGAATAAGATAAATGGCGTTGATGAAGCGTCAGATATTACCAAAATCAATGCTCTACATACAATTATTGTTGCAGCTGCAGGGCTTAATTTTGACATGCTTGAGGAAATTATCTGTGCGTTGCCTACTCATTCAAGCTCAGTTAAGGTAACTGCTAACGTCTATCATTATGCATTTGATAAGGTGGTGGTGAATATAAATTGCCATATCGACGAGTCTGAGATAACAACGGGAGAGCTCAACAGGAAACTTAAACTGTTAAGTGAAGCTCTGTTTATTGATGTTTTTTTGAAACCGAGTGTCTCGTTTGCGAGTCAGGGGCTTGCCGTGTTTGATATGGACAGCACATTGATAGAAATGGAGTGTGTCGATGAAATAGCGAAGCTCGCTGGTGTAGGTGATGCTGTAAGCAAAGTGACTGAACTCGCAATGCAAGGTGAAATAGCTTTTGCAGAGAGCTTACATCACCGTGTAGCATGTTTGAATGGCGTGAACATTGATGCATTATTAAGTATTCGAAAGCGTCTACCATTTATGCCCGGTTTCGTTATTTTGATGACTGAGTTACGACGTCATGGATGGAAAATTGCAATAGCATCTGGCGGTTTTACTTATTTTGCTGATTACATCAAGGCTTTATTCGAATTAGATTACGCTTTCAGTAATACCTTAGAAGTTAAAGATAACAAGCTCACAGGGAAAGTATTAGGTAGTATTGTTGATGCGCAGAGCAAAGCGGATATTTTGCAAAAATTGGCAAAAGAAAATAACATTCCTATTACCAACACAATTGCTGTTGGAGATGGCGCTAACGACCTAGTGATGATGTCTGTGGCTGGCACTGGTGTGGCCTATAAGGCAAAACCCAAAGTGCAGGCACAAGCCGCTAACTCTATTCGATTTAGCGGCTTGGAGGCTGTGCTGTATTTGTTGGGTTAATATAAGCTTGAGTTCCCCAAAGCGGCACGGTGGACAGACTATGTTTGAAGCTGCCAGAGGTTTCCTTGGTAGAATAAGATACATACATTAAGGTTTGAGAGTCAGCGTCAAACACGCGACGTATTTTCATTGATTTGAAAAAGATACTTTTCGATTTTCTAAAAACAATTTCACCTGATTTTGATTTATCAATTAGTGCGATCATGTCCGCGGTTATTTCGCCAGTTTGTCTGCAAGCAATTGAGCTATCTGACGGGTCCGCTAAGCTTAAATCAGCTTCAATACTGGCGACATGACAGGTAACACCTGTCACTATTGGGTCAACAAGTGTATTGAGTTTAATATCTTGAGTGGTAAACACACCTAGCGAGATATCTCCCACCTCTGACTTATCACAACCAAATAGTCCAATCGCAACTACTAGTGCCATTGCATGTAGTTTGTATTTATTCATTTACCACCTTTAAAGATTATTAGATGTCGCTCAAAACCATCGTTACACCATTATTAATGGTAATTTAGCACTCAATCAAAGTCGCAAGCAAGCCAACGATGTATTATTTAAAAGATACAAGCTGCGATAGATATAAAATTCAGGCACAAAAAAGACATATTTTTGCCGTGTATTTGATTTATAAAGAGGATATATAGATGCTGATAGGTCAAAAAATAAAGCGACAATATCTATATTGTAGGAAGAACGTCTTAAAACAGTGAAATAGCTTCTACAAAGTGTATAAAAAAATAAAGGGTTTTATGGTTAATATATAAAATCATAATAAAAACATATAATTACAATATAAGCATATTCTTTTTTTAGACTAAAGTCTAATTTTTGCATGTATGTAATTCTTTTAAATTGAATTATAATTAATATAAAACAATAAGTTAAATATATTTGATAAAGTAAATTTTGTTTATTACTGTCCCGTTGGGTTAAAACCACTTAGTTCGTCCGAAACTAGGTGCTTTAACCGTAAAATCAAAGCTTAATTGTGGTAATAAATAAAAAATTGACTAAAAAACGTACTTATCCATTTCAGTGAAAATCGATAAAAGTATTGATGTACTAAAAGTAAGCAAATACTGCCTACAAATATTCTGTTTTACTGATTTAATTGATAGCGATAAATGGCTTCTTGCGTAATATCGGTTACATAAACTTGCCCAGAAATATCCCACATTTGTTCTTCTAATTGTTTTGCTTTGTGGATAGCGTAGTGAGTAACGTATGTCATTTCTTGCTCTAAGAACGAGGTGTCAGGTCGAGTTGAGCGACTAATATGAACGCTGAATGCATAAAATTCACCTCGGGCTATCGCGTTTTTAATGAATTGTAATTTTGAACGGTGAGTGGACAATTCGTTTTCCCATTGGGCGACGATGGCCGTTTCATAATCAAGATCCGTAGGATCAAATGCGACATACATTTCGGCTTGAATAGGACGTTTATCTATACGTAGTGTGCGCATTGCATCTCGAATGAATGCATTACTTTTATGTTTATCTTGAAATAACCAAGAGGTATTCATTTTTGTTGCCGGCATATCGTGTTTCAGCAAGTTCAACCAAGACGCCCTTAATGGCCGCATTGTTGTGATGCTAGGAAAATATCCGCCATTTTGTTTTTGCATATAAACGCACAATTGTGGTGTGTTTCGAGCTTGCATACAACGCAAAGCGTGGCCCATACCAGGCACAGACTCTTCGTTTGTAATAGTTTTTAATTTGTCTTTATTAGTTTCTATTAATAGTGTGAAAAAACTCTCTGCAACACTAAGCTCCTGTTCTGAAATTGCTTCTAAATGAAGTACCTGCTTGTCGTAATTGATATGTTTGACTCTGTACTTCAAGTCTTCTAGCACAAATTGTGTGGTTTTTTTCTGTAAAACAGGAAAAGAGATACTGACTCTTGAATTAATGCGCTGTTTAAAAGGTGAATCGAGTTCTATTTTAAGTCCGCTAATAGAGCAATCTTCGCTAACACCCGTCATTTGGGTATCGTAATTTTCCAAGTTAACGGCTGTGCGCAACTTATATCGTGTTTCTTTGCGTAATTCTTGTTGCTTGTAACGAAATGACAGCACCGTTGCTGGCGGTTTATTTCGAGGGTGACCAAACGTGGCTAAGAGCTTAATTTTATCCCTGTCCAAGGTGTTTTTCTGATAGCACTGTTGAGCAACAAGCTGAGTCACATCTGTAATGCTTATCATATGCTGTATGTTTTGTAGTTTTGATTCAAGTCTTGGTGTTAGTGGGCGATTTAATTTATCAATTTTACGATTAACACCGGATGGCATCGCACTGGGAATGTAAGCCGATGTTGGATCAATTTCTGTACAGACAACTTTATATACACGCCAACTGGCCTTGCGTGAGGCATAACTCAAAAATACTGATTTTAGTTCAGGTTGATGTGTTAATTCTTCGCTTGTTGCTGAATAAAAGTAAACTTTACCGTCTTTTATATGCGTAAATGAATATGCCCATAAACACGCTTCTGAACTTGAATTAGCAATCATGTCAAGAAGTCTTTCTGGGTTCAGTAAAAAACCAATGTTTTGTTCATCGTCTTCATTCAACCAATAATCCATGATCTCTTTGTTCGTCCCATTCACACATGCAAACTTTGCCGCGGGTGTTTGTGGGTCTTGAGTATCTATGAATACTGCCAATGAAGGTGTTGTGCTCGCGAATGATTGTTCATAGATTTTGTCATCTAGAGCAGCGACTGCATTGTCAAGATTGACTTTGTATTTACGTTTGTGACTTTTGATCAGTTTGTTCACATAGCTATTGAAAAGTTGGGGGCCTTTTTTAGAGTCGCGATACACATGAATTCGGGCCTTTTCGCCTTCTCCAGAAACACCTAATACTTGGTATTCGATGGCATCTTTGGTCAATCTGGAATCAGATTGAAAACCACGAAAGACAATACTCACAGGCGTTAATGCCTTTATCAAGTCGAGCTCGTCAGGGTTTTTAAGTTTAAGCTTCAGACCACTTTGACTAATGTCGATTGTTGCGGCAAATAGGCTTTGATTATTTTCTAAAAATATTTCTATCAAGACCACGTAATTCATACGTTCTTCGCGGCGGTGTGGAAAGTTTAACAATTGTTGATTGCTAACAATGTACTTTTCAGCGTTCGATTTGGGGGTTTCTGGTCGTTGTTCTTCAGATGATGTCATTTTGCCCGCATTGGAATTAGACTCATGCTCGGCCAAATTTGATACCGACTCATACACTCCAAAAGTGTAAATACCGTAGCGCTCCACTAATTCTCCAAATAACTGGATTGCAGGTTTGTGCAAATAATGCTTAATTCCTTGATATGAGATTAATTCGCAAGGTGAACTAACACGAGTTCTTAAGTCAATTGAACGAATGCATGGCTTTGACAGCCGTTTCATTTCCATTTTTAGTAAAAACCGATTTTCATTGCTAAAATCTTTAGTTGCTTCAGTTAACAGGCGCTAAAATTCGGGCTTCTCTGCAAGTGGAGCGAGTTTGTGGATAAGATATGTATGTTCTGACAGATCGTTTGTCATGCATTCCTGTTCTTTAGGCAATCGTTTTTATTAAACATTTTTATTAAACGTTTTATTCAGAGAATGGTTATTATCTCGCTTGCACGTTTCAATAACACCTATAAATACATTTATCGGCAAAAAACTTCATTTCTACAAGGATTTTTGTCTCAATTTTCGTTATTCTTCAACGATAGCACGAAATGTCAAATGACCCCTATATTGAGAACTCAAATAAATCATGGCTAAAAGAAAAACAGCTTTTGTTTGTAACGACTGCGGTTCAGACCATCCGCGCTGGCAAGGACAATGCAATGATTGTCGCGAATGGAACACGCTCACTGAAATTGTGATTGAAAACTCAGCGACAAAAAGTGTCCCTGCCAGTCGCAATGGTTTTTCTGGTATCACAGCAGCGAAAGTTGAAGTCCTTAATGAAATTGATTTAGCCGCGCTACCGAGATTTTCGTCTGGCTTTAAAGAACTTGATCGTGTGCTGGGCGGCGGCATTGTGCCCGGCTCAGCAATACTGATCGGTGGCTCTCCAGGCGCCGGTAAAAGCACCTTGTTACTACAAGTTATGTGTTTGCTAGCTAAAACTAAGTCAACTCTATATGTTACTGGTGAAGAATCATTGCAGCAGGTGGCAATGCGCGCAAAACGACTGCAACTGCCCGACGATAAGCTCAAATTATTAGCTGAAACAAATATAGACACTATTTGCCAACTGGCACTTCAGCATAAGCCAACGATTATGGTTATCGATTCAATACAAGTGATGCACATGAGTGATATTCAGTCAGCACCGGGAGGTGTTTCGCAAGTAAGAGAAAGTGCGGCTGCCTTGACGCGTTTTGCAAAACAGCATCATATCGCCATGTTTTTAGTCGGGCATGTAACCAAGGATGGCAGTTTGGCTGGCCCGAAAGTGTTGGAACACTGTATTGATTGCTCAATAATGCTGGAAGGTGAAAGTGATAGTCGTTTTCGTACTTTGCGTGGCACTAAAAATAGATTTGGCGCGGTTAATGAATTAGGTGTGTTCGGGATGACAGAAAAGGGCATGAAAGAAGTGTCGAACCCATCCGCTATTTTCTTAAATCGTGAAGAAGAAGCCTCTCCTGGCAGTATCGTGATGACAATTTGGGAAGGAACCCGTCCGCTACTTGTTGAGATACAAGCGCTGGTAGACTATTCACAGATGTCGAACCCAAGACGAGTTGCGGTAGGTGTCGATCAAAATCGGCTAGCCATGTTGCTAGCCGTCATGCATCGCCATGGTAACGTGCAAATGAATGACCAAGATGTATTTGTGAATGTGGTGGGTGGAGTCAAGATTACGGAAACAGGCGCCGATTTAGCTGTTTTGTTAGCAATGGTTTCTAGCTTTCGCAATTACACATTATCAAAAGAATTAATTGCGTTTGGTGAAGTGGGTTTATCAGGTGAAATAAGACCTGTACCCAATGGTATTGACCGTATAACAGAAGCCGCTAAACACGGTTTTAAACGTGCAATAGTACCCAAAGCAAACATGCCTAAACATAAAATAGCCGGCATTGATGTCGTGCCTGTCAGTCGACTATCCGAAGCATTAGACGCTATTTAAACGTATTGGAAGTTATAAATGCCCCATTCAATTAAGACACCTGTTGTATTTTTCCCCGGAACGCTTTGTGATGAACGTATTTTTATCCCACTATGGCAGGCACTCAATGCCAACGGTAACTCATTAGAAAATAAAGCATTCGTGCCACTGCAATGGGCTGATGATTTAGCACAGATGCTAGCGTTGAGCGAAGACCGCTTAGCCTATTTTCCGTCAAAGGTACATTTGCTTGGCTTTTCTATGGGGGGATACATTGCAGCCCTTGTTGCGTTAGCTAACCCACAAAAAGTGGCGTCGTTAACACTTTTGGCCTGCACAGGAAACGCGTTAGCAGATGCAGACATAGCGCAACGTAAAGTATTGTTGGGAGCAATTAAAAACAAACAATATAAAGGCATAACACAGTCTCATATTGAATTTATGTTGCATAGTAAGAACCATACAGATAGCAGTATTACTGGCATTATAAAAGAGATGGCCGATGATCTAGGGCCATCGGTTCTATCCGCACAAACTAACGCCACAGCGAACAGACAGGATTTGATTACAAAGTTGAGTAAACAAACTTTTAGAACTCATTTTGTCATCGGTGAGCAAGATAATATTGCGAGCGTGATGGAAATTAAGGATATTACGGCAAGTGCAGATTCATTGCGCAGAGAAGTGATTAATAATGCCGGTCATATGCTACCGCTTGAACAAACAGATGCATTAGCAAACTACCTTCATCTTACATTAGCGTAAATGCGCTGTTGTGGGATAAAAAAGAGCATGCATCGAAATGCAGCTCTTTTTCATTATCTTTCGGCTCCCTCTAATATCAATCTCTAATATCAGTCTTTAATATTAATATCAGGTATTAGCTAAATAACGCCTAACTTAACTAATTTTCTTGTATTTTAAGCGATGTGGCTCGACAACGTCATGACCGTAAGTTTCTTTCATCCACGTTTCATACTCATTATAGTTACCTTCGTAGAAGTTAATTTTACCTTCATCTCGATAATCCATGATATGCGTAGCCACTCTGTCCAAAAACCATCTATCATGCGAAATAACCATCACGCAACCAGGAAATTCTAATATTGCATTTTCTAATGCGCGCAAGGTTTCAACATCAAGGTCATTGGTTGGCTCATCCAGCAGCAATGTGTTGCCGCCTGCCTTTAAAAGCTTAGCTAAATGAACACGATTGCGCTCTCCACCCGATAAGTCTTTTACAAACTTTTGCTGATCGGATCCTTTAAAGTTAAACCGACTGCAATACGCACGACTATTAAGTTCAAAGTTACCAATTCGAACAATATCTTGACCATCGGACAGTTCTTGATAAACCGTTTTGTTGCCATCCATGTGATCTCTAAACTGATCAACACTGGCTAATTGAACCGTCTCGCCTATGTCTATTTTCCCTGCATCAGGTTGTTCTTGACCTGTCAGCATTCTAAACAGAGTCGATTTGCCCGCGCCGTTAGGTCCGATAATGCCAACAATAGCGCCTTTGGGTACTTTGAAACTGAGATCATCAATCAATAGGCGATCGCCATATGATTTTCTCAAGTTAGTCACTTCAATTACTTTGTCACCTAAACGCTCACCTGGTGGAATAAATAATTCATTTGTTTCATTACGTTTCTGGTAATCCCCGGAGTTAAGCTCCTCAAAGCGTGACATTCTTGATTTACTCTTTGCTTGACGGCCTTTTGGATTGCTTCGCACCCACTCGAGTTCTTGCTTGATAGAGCGCTGACGCGCACTCTCAGTGCGTTCTTCTTGGGCCAAACGCGCGTCTTTTTGTTCTAACCAGCTAGAGTAGTTACCTTCCCATGGAATACCTTGGCCACGGTCAAGTTCTAATATCCAACCAGCCACGTTATCAAGGAAATATCTATCATGGGTAATGGCAACAACCGTGCCCTCATAGTCATGTAAGAAACGTTCTAGCCACGCTACTGATTCTGCATCTAAATGGTTGGTAGGCTCGTCGAGCAACAACATTTCGGGTTTTTCTAACAACAATCGGCACAGAGCAACGCGGCGTCTTTCGCCACCAGAAAGCGTGCTGACATCAGCATCCCAAGGTGGTAAACGTAATGCATTGGCAGCTCGCTCTAATGCATTCTCTAAATTGTGCCCATCTTTGGTTTGAATAATGGCTTCCATTTCACCTTGTTCTTGCGCTAGCGCATCGAAGTCGGCATCTGGTTCAGCGTAAGCTGCATATATCTCGTCAAGTCGTGAAAGGGCATGAGCAACATCAGCTACAGCTTCTTCAACATTTCCTCTAACATCTTTGCTTTCATCTAGTTGAGGCTCTTGTGGCAAGTAACCAATTTTCAGACCGGTTTGCGGAATGGCCTCACCTTCAATATCAGTATCAATCCCTGCCATGATACGAAGCAAGGTTGACTTACCAGAACCATTCAAACCTAAGACACCAATTTTGGCACCGGGAAAGAAGCTGAGGGAAATATTTTTCAGGATTTGACGATTAGGTGGAACAATTTTCCCCACTCTATTCATGCTGTACACATATTGAGCCATAGATCTCTATTTTAACCTTTATGTTGAAATGTTGTGTTAATTCAGAACATAAATACGTTTGAATGCGTAAGTATATTAAACAGTATGCGTTTCACTAAATTTGCTTGTCTGAATTGTAAGGACTTTGGCAATTAAGTACTAGCTAATATCTGTGATATCATTAATAAAACACAATAAAGTTGTAATAACAGAACTTTACTTAAGGAGTCGTATGCCAGCGTCTTACTCTTTGCAAGAACTTGCACAACATATCGGCGGTGAGTTACACGGCGATGCAAATGCCATTATCACTAGCATGGGCACGTTAGAAGGTGCTAAAAGCGGGCAGATGTCATTCTTAACTAATTCAAAATATAAGACTGCAATGTCAAATACAAAGGCAACGGCTGTTATTCTAAAAGAGGCCGATGCTGAATTCTGTACAACCAATAAAATTATTCATGTTGACCCTTACGTTGGCTTTGCAAAAGCGGCTCAATTACTCGATTCAACGCCAAGCCCTGACACTGGGATTTCTGAGTTTGCACGTATTCACCCAAGCGCAAATATCGGCGAAAACGCGAGTATTGCTTCTGGTGTTATTATTGAAAGAAACGTAAAGATTGGTAAAAATGCGATTATCGGCGCTAACACTGTCGTTGGAGAAGGCGCGCAAATAGGAGATGACCTAAATTTACGTGCCAATGTCACTATTTATCATCGCGTCATTTTAGGTGATAGAGTGTCAATTCACAGCGGCACGGTTATTGGTTCTGACGGCTTTGGCTACGCCAACGATAAAGGAGTCTGGGTAAAAATTCCACAAACGGGTACTGTTGTTGTCGGTGATGATTGTGAAATAGGGGCTAACACCTGTATTGACCGAGGCGCACTGGATAACACGATTATTGGCAACGATGTCATTATTGATAATTTGGTGCAAATAGCACACAACGTTACGGTGGGTGATCACTCATGCATATGCGGCGGAACTGGTATAGCCGGTAGCTCAAATATCGGTAAATATGTGGTGATTGCAGGGACCTGTGTTATCAATGGGCATATTGATGTTTGTGATAAAGTACAAATAACGGGTTTTAGTATGGTCACTAAATCAATCACGCAACCCGGAGTGTATTCGTCAGGGATGCCGGTACAACTAAACAGAGAATGGCAAAAAAACACCGTTAGGCTGCGTCAAATAGATAAATTAGTTGCGCGAGTCAAAATCTTAGAAGGACGGCATAAGTAAACATTACAATTGCTTATATTTAATTCCAATAAAGCGCTATACAAGCGCCTGAAAATGCTTAAAATATCACTCTGAAATTTAGGCGAACATTCATATTATTATGATCCTCTTAGTATCATCGGTAGAATTAATGCAAAAGACGATTTATTTGCATTGTTTTCGAAGAATTGAGACGAACTAAAATGTTTACGCAAAACAAGCTCAGCAGGAGATCCACATGTTATCACGTAAGATGAATATTGCAGAATTCGACCCAGAATTGGCCGCTGCGATAAATCAAGAAAACCAACGTCAAGAACACCATATCGAGCTTATTGCGTCTGAAAACTATTGCAGCCCTCGAGTGATGGAAGCTCAAGGCTCACAACTAACTAATAAATACGCTGAGGGTTATCCTGGTAAGCGTTATTATGGCGGTTGTGAATTTGTCGATATTGCAGAAGAGTTAGCGATAGAGAGAGCGAAACAGTTGTTCGATTGTGATTATGCAAATGTACAACCACACTCTGGTTCACAGGCTAACACCGCCGTGTTCATGGCCCTAATTGATGCCAATGACACTGTGCTAGGAATGAGCTTGGCTGATGGTGGTCACCTTACACATGGTTCGCATGTTAATTTTTCGGGTAAAACGTATAACGCGGTTCAGTATGGCTTGCATCCAGTCACTGGTATCATCGATTATGAGCAAGTTGAAGCACTTGCAGTTGAACACAAGCCTAAGTTAATTATTGGTGGTTTTTCTGCTTATTCAGGTATTGTTGATTGGGCTCGGTTTCGCGAAATTGCCGACAAAGTTGGCGCTTACTTACTAGTGGATATGGCTCATGTTGCTGGTTTAGTTGCGGCAGGTGTATATCCTAGTCCGCTTCCACATGCGCACGTTGTGACCACGACAACACATAAAACATTAGCAGGCCCCCGCGGCGGTTTGATTTTGTCAGCTTGTGGTGATGAAGCCTTATACAAAAAATTCAATAGTTCAGTATTCCCGGGCAATCAAGGCGGACCTTTGTGCCATGTTATTGCTGCTAAAGCGGTTGCATTTAAAGAAGCGCTCGAACCTGAATTTAAAACTTACCAGCAGCAAGTGCTTAAAAATGCAAAAGCGATGGTGGCTGTAATGCAAGAACGTGGTTATAAGATTGTGTCAAACGGCACAGACAACCATTTATTCCTATTAGATTTAATTGATAAAGACATTACGGGTAAAGCAGCCGATGCAGCCTTGGGTAGTGCGAATATCACGGTAAATAAAAACTCTGTACCCAACGATCCAAGGTCACCTTTCGTCACAAGTGGTTTGCGTATTGGTTCTCCTGCGATAACCCGACGCGGATTTAAAGAAGTAGAAGCAAGTCAAGTGGCTACTTGGATGTGCGATGTACTGGACAATATTGAAGACCACAGCGTAATAGAAAGAGTGAAAGGCGAAGTCGTTGAATTATGTGAACGCTTCCCCGTTTATGGTTAATGAGTGTATAGCTAGTTAACGCATTTTTTAACATAAGCTAAATTGCAGGCCATACATTATGTGTATGGCCTTGCGTATTTTTGGAGCGTTTGCTCATGTTTTGTCCGTTTTGTTCAGCACAAGAAACCAAAGTTATTGATTCAAGGCTCGTTGCCGACGGTGCTCAAGTGCGCAGGCGTCGAGAGTGCCTAGAGTGTCGTGAACGATATACCACTTTCGAAATTGCTGAATTAGTAATGCCTCGCGTTGTTAAACGTGACGACAGGCGAGAGCCTTTTAATGAAGACAAGCTGAGGGCTGGGCTGCAAAGAGCACTCGAAAAACGCCCTGTTAGCACTGAAAAAGTAGAAAATTGTATTGTTCGTATCAAGTCGTCGTTAAGAGCAACGGGAGAGCGAGAAATTAAAAGTGAGTTTCTTGGTAGCTTGATAATGGATGAACTCAAAGAATTGGACAAAGTGGCGTATGTTCGTTTTGCCTCGGTGTATCGTTCATTCGAGGATATTCGCGAGTTTGGTGAAGAAATTGCCAAGCTAGGTGATTAATGCCAACTTTCACTAAAGTAGATGCACATTGGATGTCAATGGCATTGAAACTGGCGCGTAAAGGCCGTTTTTCAACAATGCCGAATCCGAATGTAGGCTGCGTTATTATTGCTCCTTGCGGTAGCTTAATCGGCCAAGGCTACCATCAAAAATCGGGTCAAGGGCATGCCGAAGTGAATGCTCTGATAGACGCGGGTTTTACTCCTCATCAACATATTGTAACTGAGCAAAGCGCACATCATGCAAAACCTGTCACATTCGGTGCAACTGCTTATGTGACTCTTGAACCCTGCAGTCACGCAGGTAAAACACCTCCTTGCGCAAAAGCGCTTATTGAAGCTCAAATAGCACGAGTGGTGATTGCGAGTATTGATAAAAATCCTCAAGTTATGCATAAAGGCATCGCGCTTTTACAAAATGCGGGTATCCAAGTTGACGTTGGATTAATGGATGCTGAAGCACAAAAAGTAAACACCGCATTCAACTTTCGGATGGCACAGCATTTACCTTGGGTGATAGTCAAACTAGCGCTTAGTCTGGATGGTAAAACGGCCTTAAAAAACGGCGAAAGCAAATGGATTACAGGGCCCAAATCGCGTGCTAATGTGCAGATTGAAAGAGCGCTTAGTTGTGCTATTTTGAGCGGTGCTGATACCGTTATAACCGACAATCCAAAATTGAACGTGCGTGTTGAAGAATTACCTGAATTTGAATGTTCGCTTTTTCAAAAGCGCGCCGATCAGCCTCTTCGGGTGATTATTGATGGACAAAATAGACTGCACAATAACTATCAAGTGTTTAAAGATGAGCACAAGGTGATTGTATTTAATGCGCAACATAATCCGCTGTTAACTACAAAAAACATCGAACAGATTCAAGTATCATTGATGGATCCAATAATAAATGAATCATCACAGCCTCGCCAATATTTAGATTTACAGGCTATAATGCACGCCTTAGCTAAAATGCAGATTAATCGGGTATGGACTGAAACAGGTGCGGCGTTGTCCGGCGCACTTTTAAAGGCCAATTTAGTCAATGAACTGGTTGTCTATCAAGCGCCTATATTACTTGGTAGTGACGCCATAGGTGGTGTAACTATTGGTCAATTGACCAGTTTACAACAGGTAATAAAAACAGAGTTTGCAGAAGTGACTCAGGTTGGAAGCGATCTAAAACTTCGTTTATCAATTAAAAGCTAACAACAATTAAACAGGATTAGGAGCGTCGGTAAATGTTTACTGGGATTATAGAAGCCAAAGGAACGATTAAGTCATTGGTCAATCATGGCGATGATATTCGCCTGACTGTAGAAACAGGTAAGCTCGATATGAGCGACGTCGCTTTGGGTGATAGTATATCCACTAATGGAGTGTGTTTAACGGTTGTTGATTTTGGCGCACACTATTATAGCGTTGATATTTCCTCCGAAACTATAAAATACACAGGCTTTGCTAACTATACGAATGGTAGTGAAGTGAATCTTGAAAAAGCCATGCGCGCAGACACTCGTTTTGGTGGTCACATTGTCAGTGGACATGTCGATGGTGTGGGTGAAGTTCTGTCTGTTACTGATCATCAGCGTTATGTTGAAGTCTGGGTCAAAGCGCCGGATGAATTAGCTAAGTACATTGCCCACAAAGGCTCAATTACTGTTGACGGAGTAAGTTTAACTGTAAATGAAGTTAAAGGTGCTGCCTTTATGTTGTGGTTAATACCCCATACCCTAGAAGAGACGGTTATTGGAACCTATATAACCGGTACTAAAGTCAACTTAGAAGTTGACCTCATCGCGCGGTATCTAGAGAGGTTGATGCTAGGCGATAACGCGGCACAAGAAAAAGAACAAGATATCAGCATGGCATTTTTAGCTGAACATGGCTACTTGAAATAGACTCATTTGCACTAAGTTCATCGTTCGTATTAGAACTGCAGAGTGAGAGCGAAACTTAGAAAGCATGTTTTCAGAATATTTACAAAAAACGAAGAGAAATGTAATGGCATTGAATACAACACAGGAAATTATTGAAGACATCAAATTGGGCAAAATGGTTATTTTGATGGACGATGAAGATCGAGAAAACGAAGGTGATCTGATCATGGCAGCCGAGCATGTTACGCCAGAAGCGATTAACTTTATGGTCACTCACGCACGCGGATTAGTGTGCTTACCTATGACTGCCGAGCGTTGCAAATTGTTGAAACTACCCTTGATGGTAGATAACAATAATGCTCAGTTTTCTACTAACTTTACTGTGTCAATTGAAGCTGCAGAAGGCGTGACAACTGGCATTTCTGCCGCCGACAGAGCAAGAACTATTTTAGCGGCAGTCAGCATCGATGCTATTGCGAAAGATATTGTACAACCTGGCCATATATTTCCGTTGATTGCGAAAGAAGGTGGCGTACTCAATAGAGCGGGGCATACTGAAGCTGGTGTTGATTTAGCTAGAATGGCAGGTTGTGAACCTGCTTCTGTTATTGTTGAAATACTTAACGATGACGGCACCATGGCGAGGCGTCCTGAGCTTGAGGTATTTGCTAAAAAACACAATTTAAAGGTTGGTACTATTGCTGATCTTATCGAATACAGAAATTTAAACGAAACAACCATTGAGCAAGTGGCGACTTGCAAGCTGCCCACCGTTTATGGCGAATTTGAACTGATTACCTTTAAAGACGTCATTGATGAGCAAATTCATTTTGCGCTTAAAAAAGGCGATATCGTTGAAGATAAACCCACCTTAGTGCGGGTACACCTGCACAATACCTTGAGTGATCTGCTCAGCTCCACTAGAGCGGTTAACCGCTCTATGCCTTTGTCTGAGTCGATGCAACGGATTAATAAAGAGGGCGGTGTATTGGTCCTGCTAGGTAAAAAGGAAGATATCCTATCGCAAGTAAAGCAATTTCAAGCAGAAGATAACGATGAAGTTGCTGAGGGTAAAGCTTGGGAAGGGTCTTCGCGCACAGTGGGCGTGGGTTCGCAAATATTAGCAAGCCTTGGCATTAAACAGATGCGTCTATTAAGCAAGCCAATTAAATACTCGGCATTGTCTGGATTTGGTCTTGAAGTGGTCGAATACATTTACGACAAAAAATAAACATTGATAACAATTAATCTTTGCGTGAATTATGGTATACTTCGCGCCGATTTTTTTGGAGAGCAAAATGATAGAAATTGAAGGTAATATCCGAGCGACCGGTAAGAAATTTGCCATTGTTGTAGCACGCTTTAACGGCTTTGTAGTTGAGAGCTTGTTGGATGGTGCATTAGATACACTAGAGCGCTTCGGCGAAGTTAACACTGATGACGTTACAGTGGTTAGAGTGCCAGGGGCCTATGAATTGCCAATCGTTGCCAAAAAGCTTGCTGAGAAAAATAAATATGATGCGATTATTGCACTAGGTGCAGTGATTCGCGGTGGTACTCCACACTTTGAGTTCGTCGCCGGTGAATGTAATGCAGGTTTGGCGAAAGTATCTTTAGAAGCCGGTATTCCAATTGCATTTGGTGTCATCACTACTGACAGTATCGAGCAAGCTATTGAGCGCTCAGGTACTAAAGCCGGTAATAAAGGTTCTGAGGCTGCATTATGCGCACTTGAAATGGTTAACGTGATCAGTGCTATTGAAGAGGCTAACTAAGTGAAACCTGCTGCGCGACGCAGAGCTAGGGAGCTAGCAGTTCAAGGTTTGTATGGTTGGCAAATGAGCGGCAATCCGATAGAGCAAATAGAACTTAGTATTGCAACCACTAATAATATGCAAAAAGTGGACATGGAGTACTTTCAAGCCCTATTGCGCGGAGTCGCACAGCGAACAGAAGAGCTAGATAAAGCGATTAAGCCTTATTTGGGTCGTTTGCCCGAAGAACTAGATCCGGTTGAAAAAGCGATTTTACGCTTGGCGACATTAGAGTTGGTTGAACGTTTTGATACCCCTTTTAAGGTTGTTATCAATGAGTCAATTGAGCTAGCTAAAACTTTTGGTGCAGAAGAAAGTCATAAGTTTGTCAATGGCGTGTTAGATAAAGCCGTTAAAACACTCCGAAAAGACGAAAGAAGCTAATTTAGTGAAAGAGTTTGATTTGATTGCTAACTACTTTGCAAAAGGTGGTTATGTTCGTAAAGATGTATTACTGGGTATTGGAGACGACGCCGCAGTAACTAAAGTGCCTATCGGGCAATGCGTTGTTACAACAACAGATACGCTTGTTAAAGGAGTTCATTTTCTTCCTGAAACCTCGCCAGAAGCGATCGCCCACAAAGCGATTGCGGTAAACCTAAGTGATCTTGCTGCCATGGGAGCACAGCCCGCTTGGATAAGTTTATCACTTTCGTTGCCCAGTATTGATGAGAATTGGGTTAAAGCATTTTCAGAAAAGATCCATAGTCTCAGTCACTACTTTTCATTCCAATTGATCGGTGGCGACACCGTTCAAGGTCCTCTTAGTATTACTATCACTGCACAAGGTTTTATACCTGATGACAATCAGATAACACGCAGTGGTGCTGAGCCAGGTGACTGGTTGTTTGTTACCGGTTTTTTAGGGGACGCTGGTGTCGGTCTGGACCTACTTAAAAATAAAGTCAAAGTAAGTACTCCTGAGCACGCGTCGTATTTGAAAAATCGACATTGGTTTCCAACGCCGCGAGTACTCGCTGGAACCACGCTTAGAAGAATTGCTAGCTCATGTATTGATGTGTCTGACGGGCTATTACAAGATTTAAAACAAGTCATTTTGCGCTCTGAAGTGGGCGCTCTTGTGCATCTTGATAAATTACCTATGTCGGACGCGATGACCCAAAACATCGAAAACGTAATCGATGCCATTACTTATGCAGCTACTTCCGGCGACGACTACGAACTGCTGTTCACTATTCCAGAGGAACAAAGAGTTCATATGGAAACAGCACTGGCGAGCTATGATATTCCAGTAACTTGCATCGGACAAATTACGGGTGCAACAGGTAAGATTGACCTTCGACTTAACGAAAAACCATTCGAGTTCACATCTAAAAATCTCGGTTTTGAGCACTTCTCCTAATGGACAAAACTTTACGTCAACGAGTTAGCATGAAAAATCCTGTGCACTTTTTGGCTTTGGGTTTTGGTTCAGGACTAGTGCCTATGATGCCCGGCACATTTGGTTCGCTAGCAGCCGTGCCTATTGTGTGCGCGATGAGCCTTGTAAGCCTAGAAATTTTTATGCTGATTACTGTCCTTAGCTTTTTCGTCGGTATTTATATTTGCGGCAAAACGGCTCGTGACTTAAAAATGCGTGACCATGGCTCGATTGTATGGGACGAAGTTGCAGGCATGATGGTGACCTTCATCGCTATTCCAATCAATCCACTTTCTTTATTACTTGGTTTTTTATTGTTTCGCTTTTTTGATATCCTCAAACCTTGGCCAATTAGTGTATTTGATCGAAGAGTGCACGGAGGTTTTGGGATTATGATTGATGATATTGTCGCGGGTGCAATAGCTTGCGCTTGTTTACACGGTATATTGTACTTATTATCAGGTGTAATATAACGACTTTTACAGTTTCGAAATAAAATAACTTGCTGCAAGCTCACATAGCAAGCTCACATAGCAAGCTCACATAGCAAGCTCACATAGCTCACACCTAACCTAACTTACACCTAACCTAACTATTAGCCGCTGCAGCTGCCAAAATACCCTTAGTATCCAATCCTAATTCAGCATACATCTCTTGCTGTGTCCCTTGCATAATAAACTCATCAGGCAAACCTAACTGCACTAAGTTCGGGGTAAGTTTATGTTTAAACAACGCTTCGGCAACACCACCGCCAGCGCCGCCTGCTATAGCACCATCTTCCAATGTTATTAGTAGTTTATGCTGTTTAGCAGCGTCAACTAAAGCAGCTTCATCAAGCGGTTTCACAAAACGCATATCAATTAACGTTGCGTCTAATTGCTCAGCGGCTTGTGCTGCGTAAGGCATTAAGGTACCAAAGTTTAAAATAGCCACTTTTTGACCTCTTCTTACGATTTTTGCTTTACCAATTTCAAGTAATTGCATCTCGCCGGTGGCATCAATGCCAGTTCCCGAACCTCTAGGATATCTCACTGCAGCCGGCTTATTTGCTTTGTGGCCGGTATATAACATGTTACGGCACTCGACTTCATCAGAAGGTGCCATGATGATCATGTTTGGAATACAACGAAGGAAACTTATATCAAACGCACCTTGGTGGGTTGGACCATCTGCACCAACAAGCCCGGCGCGGTCAATAGCAAATAGGACCGGTAAGTCTTGTATTGCAACATCATGAATTAACTGGTCATACGCACGTTGTAAAAAAGTAGAGTAAATAGCGACGATGGTATTTTTACCTTCTCGCGCCATTCCTGCCGCAAGTGTCACGGCGTGCTGTTCAGCAATCGCTACATCAAAGTATTGTTTTGGAAAACGTTGAGAAAATTCAACCATACCCGAGCCCTCGCGCATTGCTGGCGTAATGGCCATTAAATCTGGATCTACCTTGGCCATGTCGCATAGCCACTGACCAAATATTGCAGAGAAGTTGGGAGAACTGGGCGCAGCTTTAGGTAGCTTGTGCTCTAAGTGATTAAACTTAGGAACCGCATGCCATTTAATTGGATCTTGCTCGGCTAACTCATAGCCTTTTCCTTTTTTGGTAACAACATGCAGGATCTTAGGCCCCGACATTTTGCGCATATTCGTCAGTGTATCGACAATAGCGAGCACATCATGGCCGTCAATAGGCCCAAAATAATTGAAACCCAACTCTTCAAAAATAGTACCAGGCACAACCATGCCTTTAATATGTTCTTCAGCCCTGCTCGCAAAGTCTTTAATCGGAGGTACAGTGCTTAATAGTTTCTTACCGCCATCTCTAATGCTATTAAAAAAATTGCCAGTTAAGAGGCGAGCCAGATGACTGTTTAATGCACCTACGTTTTCGGATATCGACATTTCGTTATCATTTAAGATAACCACCATGTCTTTGCCTATATCACCAGCGTGGTTTAATGCTTCAAATGCGATACCCGCAGTCATCGCCCCATCACCAATAACGGCTACAACTTTACGTCCTTTTTTTTCTTGTTCGGCAGCAATAGCCATACCTAGCGCAGCACTGATTGACGTTGAAGAATGACCAACGGCAAATGTATCGTATTCACTCTCAGGAGGCCAAGGGAAGGGATGTAACCCGCCTTTTTGACGAATAGTGGTCATTCTGTCACGCCGACCCGTTAGGATTTTATGTGGGTATGCTTGATGGCCTACGTCCCATACGATACGGTCGAAGGGCGTGTTATACACGTAATGAAGGGCAACGGTTAACTCCACTGTCCCCAAACCCGATGCAAAGTGACCACTGCTTAAACTAACGCTATCGAGTAAATAGCGTCGCAATTCGTTTGCAATTTTGGTCAAAGAGTCTTTAGGTAACTTACGTAACTCTTCTGGTATGTTTGCTTTCGCTAAATTTGGATAATCAGCTAGGTTTAACGTCATTATTTATTTTATCTTCTATCAGTGATACCGCGTGCTAACGCGATTATAACATTGTTGATGAGTAGCAAAGGTGTCTTTTTCCATTCGCAATTGGTTAAATTGAGCGCAAAATTCACGCTTTTAGCGCGATATTTAGGTTTCTACTACTAATATTTTCGTGAAACCAAAAAGTCCGTAAACGCTTTCAATTGCTCTGTATTATAAGGTAAATATGTAACTGCTTGGAGCGCTTCATCATGTAGTTTTTGTAAAAAGATTTGAGACCCTTCTAAACCAAGGTGTGACACAAATGTATTCTTATCTAATGCAGTGTCTGAACCTTGCGGTTTACCCAAGGTTTCACTATCCGATACTACGTCTAGTATATCGTCTTGCACTTGAAAAGCGAGACCGATACTGCTGGCGTATTTTTGTAATAATTGAATGCTTTCGTCTGATATGTCCGGCGCGAGAATGGCTCCTAACGAAACACATGCACTTAATAATGCGCCGGTTTTTAACTGATGAAGTTGAGTCAGTTGCTCCAGCGATATTTCATTACCTGTAGCAATTAAATCAATGCTTTGACCAGCACACATGCCATTCACACCAGACGCATTGGCAATAACCTTTGCCATATCAATCCGTTTTAGCGCATTTTTTGCCGACAGTGGATGATTCAGAATGATTTCAAAGGCGAGAGTTTGCAGCGCGTCGCCCGCTAAAATTGCTGTCGCCTCGCCGAACTGTATATGACTTGTTGGTTTGCCTCGGCGCAATGCGTCATTGTCCATGGCAGGTAAGTCGTCATGAATTAATGAGTAGGCATGAATACATTCAATAGACATACTCGCTACATCAAGGTCGTCTTTGTTCGCGCCCAACATATCGCCGACAATCGACAACAACAATGGACGTATGCGCTTACCACCGCCTAAAACACTATATTTCATTGCGCCGATAAGTTCATCAGCAACGTGTGTTTGTTGGTCAATAAAGTGTTCTAACTTTTGATCAAGGCGTGTTTGCAAAATTTGTTGAATAGTCGATAAAGACATCGTTACTAAAGCTCATCGTTTTCAAAATCGGCAAGTGTTTCTTCGCCGTTTGATTGCATTAGTATCTGCACTTTTTGCTCTGCTGCTTTGAGCTGTTGCTGGCTTTGTCTAGCTAATTGAATACCGCGTTCGAATTTCTTCAGTGAGTCCTCTAAAGGGATGTCCCCTTTCTCCAATTCGACAACGATTTCTTCAAGCTCTTGCATAGCGGCTTCAAATGATGTTTTTTGATCTGTCATTAACTTCAATTTTGTTTATAAATACTTTAGCAGAACCTTAACTGAGGGGCGATTCAAGGTCAATTTATTTGCCCAAATATGAGTAAAAACATTCTTTTGTCAGTAAAGCTTTTACTATTTATGCCGTTAATACTTTTGCAGACTATCATTAGCCCAAAATACAAAGGTATTGAAATCGATACTGCGAATTTTAGCTTTACGGGTACACTGCGTAGTAACAATGGTAGTAATTTTCTAAAAAGCATTTTAACTAGGAGTGACACGTGGATTTAGCAACCCTGATAGGTATGATTGGTGCCATAGGTTTTGTCTTAATGGCAATGGTCTTAGGTGGCGATTTAGGGATGTTTTTCAACGTACCTTCGGTGCTCATCGTATTTTGTGGCTCTATCTTTGTCGTGCTTTCACAATATCCCCTTGGTCAGTTCTTGGGGGCCGGTAAAGTTGCCGGAAAAGCATTTATGTTCAAAATCCAGAAGCCGGAAGAGCTGATTCAAAAAATTGTAGAAATGGCTGACGCAGCGCGTAAAGGTGGTTTTTTAGCATTAGAAGAAGCCGTCATTGAAAACGCCTTTATGCAAAAAGGTGTCGACATGCTGGTAGATGGGCACGATGTTGAAGTGGTCAGAACGACGATGGGAAAAGATATTGCTAATACGAGTGAACGTCACAGCGCTGGTTCAATTATTTTTAAATCGTTGGGTGATGTTGCACCAGCGATGGGTATGATTGGTACCTTAGTTGGTTTGGTTGCTATGTTATCCAACATGGATGACCCAAAAGCGATAGGACCGGCGATGGCCGTTGCACTATTAACAACATTATATGGCGCTTTTTTAGCGAACATTATTTGTTTACCGATCGCTTTTAAACTAGGCGTGCGTGCGGGAGAGGAAAAGCTAAATCAAAGTCTTATTCTTGACGGCATTTTGGGCATCGCTGATGGCCAAAACCCGCGCGTTATTGAAGGTGTGTTAAAAGGCTATATTGCTGAGGGTAAACGCGGTAATGGAGAAACAGAATAGTGGATGATGATGAAGAATGTCCAAAATGTCCCCCCGAAGGTCTGCCTGCGTGGATGGGAACTTTTGCTGACCTAATGTCGTTGCTAATGTGCTTTTTCGTGCTCCTGTTATCGTTTTCTGAAATGGACGTTAGGAAGTTTAAACAAATAGCTGGTTCAATGAAGTTTGCATTTGGTGTTCAAAATAAAATTGAATTAAAAGATATTCCAAAAGGTACTAGTGTCATTGCGATGGAGTTTCGTCCGGGTAAACCCGATCCTACGCCGATTGAGACAGTGCAACAAATCACCCAAGAAATTACTAAACCGATGCTGAACTTTCAAGATGGCGAAGAAGACAGTGCTGGCGGCAGACAAAAACAACGTGGTACTTTCAGAGGTGGTCAGTCAGCTCAAACAGCAAGTCAAACTGCCGCAGCAGCTGCTTCTGCAGCTAGCAAAGCGCAAACTGAGAAAAACACGAAAAAAATAGAAGATTTACTGCAAAAAGAAATCAAAGACGGTGCGATAGACGTCGAGAACTTAGGACAACAGATTGTTATTCGAATACGAGAAAATGGGTCATTCTCTGCAGGTTCAGCATTTTTACAACCACAGTTTAAACCTGTTATTCGCCAAATAGGTGATCTACTTGTCGACATGCCGGGCGAAATTGAAGTCACAGGGCATAGCGACAGCGTGCAGATTTCGAATGAGTTATATCGGTCGAATTGGGATTTGTCAGCACAAAGAGCAGTTGCTGTGGCTGAAGAACTGCGCAAAGCTCGTGGATTCGATGAAGCAAGAATGAAAATAGTTGGGAAAGCATCGACTCAGCCAATTGAGGCAGATGACACACCTGAATCACGCAGCCGAAACAGACGTGTTGAAATATCAATTATGCAGGGTAAACCGAAGTATTCAGATCCTATATCGGTATTAGAAAATTAGATTTATTTGGGAAAATAAAGCAATGCAGCAAAGTACTGCGAGCAAACATACACAATATTGCTGATATGTATGTGTAAAAAAGCCCTAAACAAGTTTATGTTTTGCAATACCCCCGATGCTCTGTCTAACTTTCGGGGGCACTTCATTCAAGGCTTTTTTATTAACATTTAATGAGCAACTAATAAGAAGCGAGTAATCAAACAGGATTAACCAGAAGCGACCAATAAGTCGCTGCTACTTTTAAATCAAGAACGCTCTAATTCTGCACGATAATGCGGTTTACTAATAACCAGTTGCACTGTACTGATAGCTCGCTCTAAAAAACCACCTTCGCAATAGTTTAGATAATATTGCCACATGCGAGCGAAGCGCTCGTCATATCCATCTTTCTCTAATGCTTCTTTGTTGTTATCGAAGGCAACATGCCAGTCATGCAATGTTTTCGCATAATCCAGACCAATATCATGCAAGTCACGTATATTCATATCAGTAGACGTTTTTAAAAACTTATTGATAGCGAATTGGGAGGGTAAAAAACCACCAGGAAATATATGTTTTTGAATAAAATCAACACTATTTGAGTAGCTGTCATAGCGACGATCGTCGATAGTAATGGATTGTAGCAACATCAGTCCGTTTGGCTTTAGTAGCGATGAGCACTTCTCAAAGAAGTTAGCTAAATACGCTTTGCCCACGGCTTCAATCATTTCTATTGAAACCAATTTATCAAATTTACCTTCTAACAACCGATAATCTTTTTTCAATAACGTAATTTTATCACTGAGTCCTTCTTTGCTAACCCATTTTTGAGCAAATGCATATTGCTCATCAGAAATAGTGGTTGTGGTTACTTTACAGCCATAGTTCTTGGCTGCGTAAATAGCTAGACCGCCCCAACCAGTACCAATTTCAACCAAATGGTCATTTGCGCTGAGTTGCAGCTTATCGCAGATAGAGCGAAGCTTGTTCTCTTGCGCTTCGGCTATGGTTGCCTCGGGTGTTGGATAAATTGCCGATGAGTACATCATTGATGGGTCTAAAAATTTTTCATACAACTTATTACCCAAATCGTAATGAGCAGAAATGTTTTTCTTCGCTTGGTCACGAGAATTACGGCGCAAGAAGTGCTGTATTTTCAATACAGGCATAGTCACCCATTTGAATTTATTTTCCCATTCATCCAAGGTGCTCAAGTTACGCGCAAATATACGAATAACGTTGGTTAGACTTGGCGTTGTCCACCATCCGTCAGTAAAAGTTTCGCCAGACGCTACACTGCCACCTAGTACTAGGCGTTTGTAAGCGCGTGTATCGATGATGTTCACCTCTGCATGCAAGTCTTGATCTGGATTACCGCACTGTGCAACTAATCGACCATTTTCTTTCAAAGTCAGATGTCCTTCAGGCATATTTTGCATCGCTTTAACAAAAAGCTGACGGTACGTGCGCTCCATAAATGTCATTGAGTCGTTGTTTTGTATTGTTTGTTCGCCATTTAACATAATTCTTCCTTACATCATGGATGCATATAAATTGGTACGCGCTTGATAAATAGCTTAAGAGCTTGCCAATAAATTCCTGCAACCGTTTTTAAGGTCATACTAGGAATACTGAGTAAAGCGCCACGTAGTGTTTTAGTTGTCAGGGGCTGACGTTGCATATCCAGGGCAGCCTCAAAGTGTTTCTGTTGCTTTATACATGATAAATGCAGTCTAAGATTTTTATCTGGTTGTTTTATTTTCCATCGGTAGCTCATATCCATCGGATTAAACGGAGAAACATGAAAAACCTTATCGCAATCTTCTTGTTTTGCTAAGTCGACCAAATAGTGATGTCTTTTATTCCAGGGTGTATTACTTACTTCAGCAAGCATATGAGTATAAACGCCGTTTGCATTTCTTAAATAATAGAAATTAGCGGGGCTAAAATACCAACCAAAGGTGCGCACTTGACCTAGGAAGAATACATCTCCGCATAAATCTGTACCGTTTAATTCTGACATCCTCGCGAGTACCGAGCTTTCCAATGATTGTGCTGGGTCTCCCAAATAATCTTCACGTAAAAACTTAACCGCACTAAAGCCTTTTCGTTTGTTCGAAAATCCTTTCACATCAGTATTTAGTTGCTCTATTTCGCTCAGTTTTAGCCAATATAGATAAATTTTGTAATCAAAACGGTGTACTTTAGGTACAAATCGCTGGTGATGCACAATACCCTTATACAAGGCTGACTCTGTGTGTGCTTGGGGCGATGATACAGTGGACTTTTGCATAGTCATTAGAGGCTAACACCAAAGCGCTTACAAACATCTAATGCGCTGCGAACGCCATCTTCATGAAAGCCGTTGTACCAATATGCCCCGCAAAAATGAATACCCTCTTTACCGCATATCTCTTCTCGGCGTTCTTGTGCTTTTACCATCTTAGGACTGAATTGTGGATGCGCGTAATGGTATGTACCCAAAATTTTATTTGCTGCGATGGCTCGAGTATTATTTAAAGTCACACAAAAAGTAGTGTCGCTTTGCAAACGTTGTAAAATATTCATGTTGTAGGTGACTGCTGCTAGTCTTGATGCTTGCGCTTGAGCACCTTCAATTTCGTAGTTCCAACTAGCCCAAGCAAGGGGACGCGAGGGTAAAACTGATGTATCAGTATGCAACACGACCTCGTTCATTGAATAGGGGATAGCAGCGAGTATTTCGCGGTAAACAGACATATCAATATTTTTTTGCGTTTGTGCTGATAGCATTTGTAATGCTTGGTCACTATGACAGGCGAAAATCACTTCATCGAAGGTTTGTTCTCCACTGTCGCTAATTACAACAAAACTATCATCGACTTTCATAACACTTTTAACTGCGTCGTTCAGACTAATTTTGCTTTTGTATGATTCAGTTAATGGACCAATATATTGGTTTGAACCGCCAATAATAGTAAACCACTGCGGTCTATTGGTAATATTTAAGAGGCCATGATTGTTAAAGAATTTCAAAAAGAAAGACAATGGAAAATTAGCCGACGCCTCTAGGCTGGTTGACCATATTGCAGCGCACATTGGCAGAATATAGTTTTGTGTAAAAACATCACTCAGTCCATTTTGACTAATAAACTGCTGCAGCGTGATGTTGTCAGTTTCTTTATTTTCAGAAAGGTGCGCTTTACATACTTTATTAAATTTGACTATGTCGAGCACTAAGCGCCAAAACGAAGGCTTTAAAATATTTCGACGTTGGGCAAACAGACTGTTAAGCGTATTACCATTGTATTCCATTCTGGTTTTTAAGTTTTTAACACTAAAACTCATTTCAGTAGGTTGCGTATCGACTTGTAGCGTTTTCATTAATTTGATGAAATGTGGATATGTCCACTCATTGTAGACTATAAAACCGGTATCAATTGCATACTCTCTGTCATTTACTGTGACATTCTTCGTAGCTGTATGACCACCTACATAACTATTTGACTCATATACTTTTATATCATGCTCTTTAGTGAGCAGGTAAGCTGAGGTTAGGCCCGAAATTCCAGTACCAATGATGGCAATTCTTTTTGTCATTGTGACTTTTCTCTTTTTCTTTTTGGCTGTTGTCGCATGTTGATACAAAGTCGTTTTTGCAATCCCTCGGGTAACATATTCAACAAGCGCACGATAAAGCTAAACCGACGGGGGAAGTAAACGCTAGAACGAGAAGAAAGGATCCCGTTTAGCATATATTCAGCCGCAGCCTCCGCACTGATGACCATGGGCATTGGGAAATCATTTTTGTCTGTTAATGGTGTTTTAACGAACCCAGGAGACAAGGTTTGTACCGCTATTCCTGTGTGCGCTAGATCAACTTCAAAACTTTTTGCTATGTAATTTAATGCCGCTTTACTTGCCCCATAAGCCTGGCTTTTTGGAAACGGGAGTAAGCGAGCCAAACTATCTACAAATACAATCTTATTACCTGGTTTTAGGACGGGGATAAGTGCTGAAACAACGTTAATCACACCAAATACATTGGCATCGAAGACGCGTTTAAACATATCTGGTTCAACATCGTTAATGTCTACGTATTCACATGTGCCAGCGTTTAATACGGCTATGTCGCATTCAATATTGGCTAAAGCCTCTTTGGTCGCTCTCTCGTCAGTGACATCAAAACGGCAAGTTGTTATATTCTCAACTATTGCTAGTTCGGCTAGTTTTCCTTCATTTCGGCCGCAGGCAATAACTGAATGTCCTGCTTTGGCACAGCGATTCGCAAGTGCTTCGCCGATGCCTGAAGTTGCGCCAGTGATAAGTATTGTTGGCATTATCCCAATGTCCTTTTTATGCGTTTAATCAACCAGCCTAAAATTGGCACATTCTCGTACACCATCTGACCTAAGTCATAATAATCACGGTGATACATAATTTTATCATCTTGAATCTTTAGTTGACTAACACCGTCAACATGAATGGGTTGACCTCTATTAATTCGGGCCGATGTAAATGTCATTTTCCACGTGGCGAGGTAAGAAGACCCGTCTATCGTATTTTTACTTTCATCCTCATTTTTATTAATGAGCTGTATCGAGGACGTTTTCTCTATTGAGTGTATCGTGAAAGTACAATACTTTGCGTTCTGTAGAAGTTTGCCAAAGTATTTTTCGACTGCAGTAATGCCAGAGTGCGCAGCAATAGGGTCTATAAATGTAACGTCCTCACTATACAGGTTAGCCAACTCCTCTATCTTCATTGACGCTAGGTCGGTATAGAAGGATTCAAACTTTCTGATTGCATTCATGGCGTGCTCATGTTTTATATGGATACCAAGTCTACCTAACAAAGTGTAGTTGAGATCAAGATATTAATTTTTTTTAATTTTGTGTCTTTTCGATCTAATTTGTTTGCTTGTCGTAACAACCCCTGTAACTAGTCAAATTGAGAATGTCTGAAATTATGAAGTGTCCACTATTCCCATTGTCTGCGCACATTCTTCCTGAGGGCCGAATGGCATTGCGGATTTTTGAACCACGCTATACACGGATGATAAAAGAAGCCTGTGCAAACGACGCTGGGTTCGTTATTTGTATGCTGAATTCTAAAGGGTCTAAAGAACAAAATACACATATATTCGCTACCGGAACCTACTGTAAGGTTATTGACTTTGACGTTTTAGAAGACGGTCTTTTAGGAATAACAGTAGAGGGAATTTACTGCGTAACCGTAAGCAATATTGCAACTGAGAAAGATGGTTTGCGCGTTGCGGAATGCGAAAAAATTGATGTTTGGTCTTGTGATATTGATATACAAGAACTTTCTCCAATGAATGAACGCTTGGGCGAAATTTTTGATACTTACCATGAAATCAGTTCGCTTTATGAGACCATAAAGCTAGATGATCCTCGTTGGGTAATCAATAGATGGCTAGAGTTACTCCCTGTTGATGCAGAACAAAAACAACACTTTTTAGCGCAAAAAAATTGCACTAAAATTGTCCAGTATCTTTCGGAACTAATAGAATAGTGTAGCTTACTTCTATCGAAGGGGCGCAGTTGTCCCAGCCATCGACATCCCTCCTTCAATGGTGTTAACCGGAGCAAAGTGGTCAACCCAATGTTTTTCAACTGGTCATATTCAAATTAAATGCCCTGATCTTTATCTTTCGTGATCTTTCTAATTAGTGAAACGTATACTATTATAATGCATATCACGGGGACACATGAATGCTTATCGGAATAACATTGGAAAATAACAAACCAGACGTCAGAAAACCAAAGGATTGTGCCGCAGAGATGGCAGCGCACTTGGACACGGTTGCAAAAGAACGTTGCAAAGCGTCTTTCGCAAAAGTGTTTGGTTACTTTGCGCCTCGTCTGCGCTCATATGCGTTAAAACAGATGGGTAACGAAGCGATTGCGATGGAATTGGTGCAGGACACCATGTCTAACGTGTGGCAGAAAGCACACTTGTTTAATGCCGAAAAAGGCTCTCCATCTACTTGGATTTTCACTATTGCGCGAAATATTCGCTTTGACATGTTGCGCAAATTACAGAATCGAAAAGAAGACGTTTGCTCTGACGACATGTGGCCTATATTGTGCGAGCAAACAGCAGACCCGAAAGAAAAATCACTTGAACAAAAAGTAACACTTCAGCAAGTCGGTGAGTTGTTCAATCAATTACCAGAAAAGCAGAAAGCAGTAATTGAAGCGATCTATATTGAAGGTAAGTCACAGCAAGAAGTGGCAGACGAGTTGGACATTCCACTTGGTACGGTAAAGTCGCGCACCAGATTAGCTCTTCAGCGCTTGAAAGATATGTTGGAAGCACATGATTAAGTTTCACCCTACAACGCAGCAGTTGAATACATTTTCCGACGGTCTAATGGCGCCGGCTGAGGCTCTTATTATATCCGCGCACTGTGATATGTGCTCGCAATGTTCAAAGAAGATGATGCTTTATACCGAAGCTCATTCTGAAACTGTGTTTGAGCAGGGCTTGCAAAAATTTGAGCCAGATATGTTTGGTGATATGCTTGCGCAGATTACTTCTGAAGTACTTGATAGAGGTATCATTGTTGAGTCAAGCAACAGAGTACTTGAGCTGGACGGTCGAAAATTCACATTACCACGGTCTTTGAATAGAGTAGCAGAGTCAATGGGCAATTGGTCACATATGGTTGGTAAGTTGTGGCAAGCCCCTGTGAATATAGGTGGCGACACGGTTGCTAACTTCATATTCATGGAGAAGGGTGGGGGTGTTCCTGAACATACCCATCGCGGTAGTGAGATGACACTCGTTGTTAATGGTGAATTCAGTGATGGCTTAGCTGATTATGATAGTGGTGATTTTATGGTTATGGATGGTCAAAATGTCCATACACCATCAACTACTTCTGACGAAGGTTGTTTGGTATTCAGTATTATCGATGCACCTTTGCACTTTACATCTGGGTGGGCAAGACTGATTAATCCATTCAGTCACTTGTTTTTTAAATAATGGCAACATTAGTTATAATTGAGCGATAATGATTAATTGACTCAACATTCATATATAAAAAAGCACGCTTAAGCGTGCTTTTTTATTTCTCAATTTCCTCGTGTTAAGAAAGCACTATTGTCTATTCTAAGAATTCACTATCAGGATAATTTAATCGCAAGGTTCTCATCGTATTTTCTTTTAATTCAGTCAAGTTAAGCTGATTGTAACTAGATACCATAATTTCTAATGCAGGTTGGACCTGACTAGTATCAGGGAAGTTTTCAATCACATACCTTCCACGGTTTGCTGCAGCAACGTAAGCCTGCCTTCTCATATAATAACGAGCTACGGCAATTTCGTAACTAGCCAGTCGGTTCTTAATATGTAACATGCGCTCTTTAGCATCCGTTGCATATTTACTGTTTGGATACTTTTGAATTAGACGTCTAAAATCTTCAAAAGCTTCACGTGATTTAGATGGATCTCTGTCTGAGCGATCGACGCCTAACATTTCTTGGAACAAATTGCTGTCGAGTTCCATATTAGTAACACCGCGCATAAAATAAGCGTAATCAACGTCAGCATGATTTGGGTTTAAGCGAACGAAGCGATCAATTGTCGCTAACGCTTGGTCAGGTTTACCTACTTTGTAATATGAAAAAATAAGATCTAGTTGCACTTGATGTGAATGTGGACCAAAAGGGTATTTTGAATCAATCGCGCTCAATATTTGAGAAGCCTGCGCAAAGTTACCGTTCGCCATGCTTTCACGCGCATCAGCGTAAAGCGCTTGAACGCCTTGGTTCGCGACAGCTTTAGCTTGCTCCTCTTCAGATGATGCGCAGCCTCCTAATCCAATGATTGCAGCGGCCAGTATTACTATGCTTATCTTATTTTTCAGTATCATTTGAAGTTGCTTTACCTTTTTTATTTATTAACGAGTTGGTTTATCGTCAAACCAACTCTCTATCTTTTTCGGCGGTTTATTGCGCCATATTGTGCCCAAACTGCCAGATTTTAACATTCTACACTAAGGTTTATTTGCTGTGTAAGAAAATCTTACTGTTATGCAACATAACTTGCTTGCTATACTACGGACATTATTTATTAATGCGAATGTTATGGCTACCAATAAACTCCAAATTAACCTTTCGGCAACCGTGCCAGAAACGTTATTCGACAAAAGACTAGACCAATGTTTAGCGGTTTTGTTCCCTGAATACTCAAGATCTAAGCTAAAAGAATGGATATTGGCTGGCTTTGTGACCGTTGATGGTGAAAAAATAGACACTCCTAGACTGAAACTCAAAAGCGGTGAAGAAATCGTTATTGGTGCTGAACACGAAGTTCAAGTGAGCAGTGAGCCTCAGCACATGGATTTAAACGTTGTTTATGAAGATGAACATATATTAGTCATCGACAAACAAGCTGGTTTGGTTGTACATCCTGGGGCAGGAAATCACGATGGAACATTGTTAAATGCTCTGCTAGCAAAAGTACCGAGTATTGATCAGGTTCCTCGAGCGGGCATTGTTCATCGCTTAGACAAAGATACTACTGGCTTAATGGTTGTAGCGAAAACATTGCCGGCACAAACAAATCTAGTTGAGCAGTTACAAGCACGAACGATGGGTCGTGAATATGAAGCGTTAGTGATGGGAACCATGATTGCTGGTGGGTTTGTTGATCAACCTATAGCCCGCCACGCTACCAAAAGAACGGCGATGGCGGTACGAGAGGGGGGTAAGCCTGCGGTAACTCATTATAGAGTGAAAGAAAAGTTTCGTGCTTATACCTACTTGCGTTTGAAACTGGAAAGTGGCAGAACGCACCAAATTCGTGTGCATATGTCGCATATTAATCATCCGCTTGTTGGCGATGCGCTATATGGCGGAAGGCCCCGACTACCAAAACATGCTAGTGAGGAATTTATTGCAGCCCTACGCGGGTTTAAACGTCAAGCCTTGCATGCTGCGCAGTTGACACTTCTGCATCCTATCAGCGGTGAGGAGATGACATTTAAGGCACCTATTCCTGAAGATTTTGTAGCGCTGTTAAAAGAAGTACGTGAAGACACAAAAATCAACGGAATCGATATCTAATTGACTTCACTGACGTTTATTCAGCCTACGTGGCCAGTTAATAAACGGGTATTTTGCGTTAGCACCACTATTGATGGTGGTGTTAGTCGCGATGCTTTCGAAAGCTTAAACTTAGGTGATCATGTAGGTGATGACGCGTTTTGTGTAGCGAAAAATCGTCAACGCTTAGCCTCTGAGTTGAAGAGTTGTATACCAAATATAAAACCAATTTCGTGGTTAAATCAAACCCATAGTACAAATGTCCTGCGATTTTCAGAACCCACTATTGCTGGTGCTGACAAGTCTGATGCCGCTTATACTCAAACACTTAATTTACCTTGTAGTGTAATGACGGCTGATTGTATGGCGTTAATGATTTCAAATTCACAAGGAAGTGAAGTTGCTGCTGTTCACGCGGGTTGGAGAGGGCTATTGGACGGTATTATTGAAAATACGATAGCGCAGTTTTCGTCTCCTCCTCATGATATTCACGTTTGGTTCGCACCTTCTATTTGTCAACAACATTTTGAAGTGGGTATGGATGTGGCAGGCTTGTTCTCGCAGTTTCCAAGTGCATTGAAAGCATCTCCATCAAAAAACAGATTGCTATTGGACTTGCTTGCAGTAGCAACTTTGAAACTCGACACTTTGGGCGTTTCACATTGCTACTATTCAAATATTTGTACTTATACTGCTACTAATTTATTCTCACATCGTCGCGCGACACACCAAGGTTTATCAACCTGTGGGCGCATGACAAACTTGATCTTAATCAAAGACCTGCACGATTGAATAAAAATTAAGCTTGAAAGTCGTGTTTAACGACTCCATTGAGAAGTTATATTGATAATGGAGTTAAATGATTTATGAGATTAGACCGATTTACAAGTAAATTTCAAGTTGCCATTTCTGAAGCACAAAGCCTCGCATTAGGAAGAGACCATCAGTATATTGAGCCGGTACATCTTATGATGGCGTTACTTAATCAGCAAGGTGGTTCAGTGCGTCCTTTGTTTGACCAAGCAAAAGTAAACGTTAATAGCTTGCGTTCTTCTTTATCAGAAGCGATTGAGCGGCTGCCACAATTACAAGGCATTGGTGGCGATGTTCAGATTGGTAAGGATACAATCAATCTATTGAACCTAAGCGACAAGATTGCTCAGAAACGCAAAGATGACTACATCACCTCTGAAATATTTGTGCTTGCTTCCATGGAAGATACCGGCCAGTTGGGCAAAATATTCAAGACGTTAGGTGTTAAAAAAGAAGATATTGAAGCGGCTATCGACGTGTTGCGTAATGGTCAAAAAGTGACAGACCCTAACGCTGAAGACGTTCGCCAAGCACTCGAAAAATACACTATGGATCTGACCGAACGTGCTGAGCAGGGCAAACTAGACCCTGTTATTGGGCGTGATGATGAAATTCGTCGAACAATACAGGTGCTGCAACGCAGGACCAAAAATAATCCGGTATTGATTGGTGAGCCTGGGGTTGGTAAAACGGCGATTGTTGAAGGCTTAGCACAACGTATTATTAACGGCGAAGTACCCGAAGGATTGAAAAATAAACGAGTGTTGTCCTTGGATATGGGCTCACTTTTAGCGGGGGCAAAATTTCGCGGTGAGTTTGAAGAACGCTTGAAAGCAGTACTCAATGAATTATCTAAAGAAGAAGGGAAAGTCATTCTCTTTATTGATGAACTTCATACCATGGTTGGCGCAGGCGCTGGTGAGGGAGCAATGGACGCGGGCAATATGCTCAAACCTGCTCTAGCACGCGGTGAACTGCACTGCGTAGGTGCGACCACACTTGATGAATACAGAAAATACATCGAAAAGGATGCGGCCTTAGAACGACGGTTCCAAAAAGTACAGGTGGATCAACCTTCAGTAGAGGACACCATTGCTATTTTACGCGGATTAAAAGAGCGCTACGAGTTACACCATTCGGTAGATATTACTGACCCTGCGATCGTCGCTGCGGCTAATCTGTCCAACCGGTATATTAGTGACCGCCAACTTCCGGACAAAGCGATCGATTTAATTGATGAGGCGGCCTCTAGCATTAGAATGCAAATCGACTCCAAACCAGAAGAAATGGACAAGCTGGAGCGTCGTATTATTCAGTTAAAACTAGAAGAGCAAGCATTATCCAAGGAAACGGATACTGCGAGTCTTAAGCGACTTGAAGTTATTGAAATTGAACGAGAACAACTTGAACAGAAATTTGCTGAGTTAGATAAAATTTGGCGTGCTGAAAAAAGTGCAATGCAAGGGACTCAGTTCATTAAAGCAGAACTTGAGCAAGCTAAACTTGACTTAGAAATAGCACGCAGAGCGTCTGATCTTTCTAGAATGTCAGAACTTCAATACGGTCGCATCCCTGAACTAGAGTTAAAGCTTGAGCACGCAAATGAAGCCGAAACTGAAACAACAGCTACGCGACTGTTGAAAAATAAAGTCACCGAAAAAGAGATTGCTGATGTGTTATCGCGCTGGACCGGTATTCCAGTCAGTAAAATGTTGGAAGGTGAGAAAGACAAATTAATCAATATGGAAGAAATCATAGGTAAACGTGTTATTGGTCAAAAAGAGGCAGTGGTAGCTGTATCAAATGCTATTAAACGATCACGCGCTGGATTAGCAGACCCAGACAGACCGACAGGATCATTTTTATTCTTAGGTCCAACAGGCGTAGGTAAAACTGAACTGTGTAAGTCATTAGCTAACTTTTTATTCGATACTGAAGATGCCATGATCCGCATTGATATGTCTGAGTTTATGGAGAAGCACTCTGTATCGAGATTAGTCGGCGCGCCTCCGGGATATGTAGGCTATGAAGAAGGGGGTTATTTAACTGAAGCGGTAAGACGTAAACCTTATTCTGTTATTCTGCTGGATGAGGTTGAAAAGGCACACCCAGACGTATTCAATATTCTATTGCAAGTGTTAGACGATGGTAGGTTAACTGATGGGCATGGGCGAACGGTCAATTTTAAAAATACGTTAATTATAATGACCTCAAACTTAGGTTCGGAAATCATTCAAAAGCATACCGACGATAGTACTTATGATGAGATGAAGAAAGAGGTAATGGTTGAGGTATCGACACACTTTAGACCCGAGTTTATTAACAGGGTTGATGACATTGTCGTATTTCATTCACTGGGTAGAGAAGAGATCAAATCCATTGCTAAAATTCAGCTACTTGGTTTGCGTCAACGTTTACAAGAAATGGGGTTGAAGTTAGAAATTTCAGGAGCGGCGTTGGAGATTATTGCAGATGCGGGATTTGACCCTGTGTACGGAGCTCGTCCGCTGAAACGAGCGATTCAAACGCAGATTGAAAACCCCTTAGCCGAAACGTTGCTAAGTGATAAATTAGTGGACAAAGAAGTAGTAAAAATTGATGTTGTCGATGGTGTATTGAGTATTAGTTAACAACAAGAAATAGGCTGTATAAGATGCTAACTTGTAGGTCGGGTGCCCGGAATTTAATAACATCGGACCGACTTACATATACAGCTCTATTGTTTATGTACTACAATTAATCAACGAATAACAATGCGCGTCAACAATATCTCTTAGCCACGATAATATGGCATAGTGTGTTGAAGCGCAGTTAATATAAAACTATTGAGTACTACTATAAATATGCCAGCCAATAAACGAAAAGGTATTTATTTATTACCTAACCTATTAACCACTGCGGGTCTATTCTCCGGCTTTTATGCAGTCGTTATGTCAATGAATAATCATTTTGAATCTGCAGCAATCGCCATTTTTGTAGCAATGATATTTGATGGACTCGATGGTCGTGTAGCAAGAATAACAAACACGCAGAGCGATTTTGGCGCCGAATATGATTCTATGGCAGACATGGTTTCGTTTGGAATGGCACCTGCGCTGGTGGCGTATAACTTTGGGCTTGCTGAGTTGGGTAAGATCGGTTGGCTTGCAGCGTTCGTATATGTTGCCTGTGCCGCACTTAGACTCGCTAGGTTTAATACACAAATAGGCAAAGCCGATAATAGTTTCTTTCAAGGCTTAGCTAGTCCCGCCGCTGCCGCATTGGTTGCTGGTATGGTTTGGGTTGGTATTGACTATAAAATCGATGGCAACGAATATGGTATCGTCGTCGCTATAGTAACGGGTTTTGCAGGTTTATTAATGGTCAGTAACTTCAAATACAACAGTTTTAAAACCTTAGATTGGCACGGCAAAGTACCCTTCGTTGCTATTCTCGTCGTAATGCTTGTATTTATAGTTGTTGCCACAGCGCCATCTCTGGTTTTATTTATAGCATTCCTCCTTTATGCGATTGCTGGACCAGTGAACACGTTCAGAACCGTGGACAAGGTAACACTTGAAGATGTTGTTGGTGAATCTCAAGAAGACGCCGACTTTGAAGAAGCTGTTGATACAGCTAATAAAGAGCCTTCAGCTAATAAAGAGCCTTCAGCTAATAAAGAGCCTTCAGCTAATAAAGAGCCTTCAGCTAATAAAGAGCCTTCAGCTAATAAAGAGCCTTCAGCTAGCGAACAAACTGATACGACCAACAAGAACAATACATCGGCTAAATAATACTTATAAATAAGATTCAGGCACATTAACTAATTAGTATCTTTAATTAGCGATTGTGTCTTAATTAGCTACCTTTGTTAGCCTTATTAATTAAGTACTTTATTTTAATTGGCTGATACGAAATCAGTAATATCATGAATTAATTGCCTTTTTTATCCATTGTGCATTATTATTATACAATGTTATTGCCCTTTTTTAGCCGTCTAATAAAATAATTACAGAAAACACTTGAACAGTTTTTCGGTTTCTGTAGAATGCGCTTTCTGGTCAAGGGAGGCAGCCAAGCAGTTGTTTGGTAAATCACTTGAACAGGGAGTTTTAGCGCAGTTTGGATTAGTTTTATCGTTGTTTTCGATTAAAAATAAATTCAGAAAGAATTGCAAAAAAGC
>Ga0163215_100175_pt1 | contig 169036 bp, 148 predicted proteins | sample SynspAceP_FD_185934 | JGI IMG/M metagenome (GOLD analysis project Ga0163215, IMG submission 185934) | Saline lake microbial communities from Ace Lake in Antarctica - Synechococcus sp. Ace-P (Hybrid Assembly) | ecosystem: Environmental > Aquatic > Non-marine Saline and Alkaline > Saline | place... | reverse complement strand
CGGGGTCAGCTTCGAAATCGGGTATCTATCAGCGAGCGTCCTTCTGAGGCTGCAACCCGTGAACGAATCGGCGACTGGGAAGGCGACACTGTGCATGGCAAGGGCAGTAACTTGGTCACGTTGGTGGATCGGAAAAGTGGCTATCTCAGCGCCTATCCGGTCAAGCGCAGAACGCGCCGCCAGGTGACGCGGGCCATTAATCTTCAACTAAAAGGACACCAGGTGCATACGCTTACGCTGGACAACGGCAAGGAGTTTGCGGGGCACGAACGGATCGCCTTGAAAAGCGGCTGTAGCGTTTACTTTGCCGACCCTTATGCGTCCTGGCAGCGCGGCACCAATGAGAACACCAATGGTCTGTTGCGCCAGTACTTCCCCAAGGGAGCCGATTTCAGCACGATGACCGTTGAGTCGGTAAGTAAGGTCGCAGCGCAGATCAATTTACGCCCACGCAAACGCCTGGGATGGAAGACGCCGTACGAAGTGTATACAGGGGTGAGCGTTGCACTTATGTGTTGAATTCAGGCAGGTTAACTCTTTGATCTGCCTGTAAATGTCTCTCTATAAAGACAATATGAAGTGGGGCAGGCCTTATGTATTAACCCATTCGGGTGGAAGTGCTCAGTCGTTATTGACTTGACCATGGTTAGCAATAAAACTCGCCGCCAGTTGATGGTGTTTCTCTGGTCCGTGGACCATCAACAACTTCGCTCTAATAATAAAATCGGCGTACTATCCATGGAGTTCCAATGAAAACAACTATCTTGCCAAAGAGTCTGTCTGCTCTTCTTGCCGCCAGCGCACTTGTCTTTTCTGCCGCCACGATGGCTGCCAATCCGGTGCCCCCTCAGGAGCCAGTCGACCCAGGTGGTTTTGCCCGTGGTCCGGATCCTTCGGTGTCCTTTCTGGAAGCTGACCGTGGCCCTTATTCAGTCAATACCAGCCGAGTATCAGGGCTGGTCAGTGGCTTTGGTGGTGGCACTATTCACTACCCCAGCGGTACCACCGGCACGATGGCTGCGATTGTGGTGATTCCGGGTTATGTATCGGCTGAATCGTCGATCGAGTGGTGGGGGCCAAAGCTGGCCTCCCATGGTTTTGTGGTCATGACAATTGACACCAACAGCGGTTTTGATCAGCCACCCAGCCGCGCTCGGCAGATCAATAGCGCACTGGACTATGTGATTGCCCAGAACACCCGCACCGGCAGCCCGGTTCGCGGCATGATCGATACCGACAGACTTGGCGTGATTGGTTGGTCGATGGGCGGTGGCGGCACCTTGCGCGTTGCTACCGAAGGTCGGATCAGTGCAGCTATTCCGTTGGCACCCTGGGATACCTCAAGCCTGCAGTTCCGTAATGTGCAGGCTCCGACCCTGATTCTCGCCTGCCAGTCAGACGTGATTGCACCGGTGCGCAACCATGCCTCGCCTTTCTATGATCGCCTGCCGAGTGATCTGAACAAGGCCTTCGTTGAACTGGATGGTGGCAACCATTACTGCGCCAATGGCGCCAGCTCCTTTGGCCGTTATGACAATGTGCTGAGCCGCATGGGTGTGTCCTGGATGAAGCTGCACCTGGATCAGGATGATCGCTACAAGCAGTTCCTTTGTGGCCCTAACCACACTTCCGATAGCCGTATTTCGGCCTATCGTGGTAACTGCCCTTACTGAAAGCTGTGTGAGCAGCACGCTAGTGGTAGAGGCGTGCAGCGCCAAGGCCGGGCCCATGAGGTCCAGCCTTTTTTTGGGTCATGGAGACGGGTCAGGCTTGGGACGGTAAGCCGGGGGCAATAGTGGCAATCACCAGACGTTCAATTTCTTCGGCCCAGGCGCGCATGTAGGGCTCATCCTTGCGCAGTAGCAAGGCATAGCGCCGGCCTCCCCAGACGGCCAAGTGCAAGGCTTCGATGGTCGCGTCCGACGGGCGCTGCGGCAAATCAGTACAGGCCTGAAACACCCGCAGCCACATGGTCTTCAATTCCTCATGCGCGCGCTGCTGGTGCTTCAACTCCGCAATGGAAGGCTCCAGGTCGAGCATGTCCGGATGAAACCAGGGCAGGCCAGACCGATCAGCGCCACAGGCTATTTGCAGGAGGCGGTGAATGCGCTGGCGCCAGTCAATATCAACAGGCTCCACGGCTTGCTCCTCGACCCGCTGGATCAAGGACTCGATGCAATAGCGCACGTATCCGGAGTGCAGCGCGGTCTTGTTCGGGAAATAGTCATACAAGGTGCCTACGGCAATACCGGTTTCCAGTGCCACGGCCCGTGTAGTGACGCGCTGCCAGCCGTCACGCTGCCATATCCGAACAAAGGCATCAAAAATAGCCTGAACGGTCACCTTGGCGCGCGCCTGCGAAGGGCGTTTCAGCGGCCTGGCCTTGGCCGGTGGTTCAGTAGAGCGCATCTTCAGTAACCGAACCCGGGCCGCGATTCAACCCGATAGAGTAAGGACATGCTGTATCACCCAATGGAGCAATGAATAATGACAAAGCTGACTCAACTGCAGACCGACAAATCAGCCCTGGAGCGCACTCGCATTGTAACCAGCGAACTGCCCGCACTGCAGCCGGGCGAGGCGCTGATGAAAATCGACGGGCTTGCCGTGACGACCAACAATATCACCTATGCCGCCTTTGGTGACACGCCCCATTTGCGCTACTGGGACTTCTTCCCGACTCAGGAAAAGGGCTGGGGGCATATGCCTGCCTGGGGCTTCGCCGAGGTGGCAGAGTCGACGGTTGAGGGGCTCGAGAAAGGCGAGCGTTTCTATGGTTATTGGCTCATCGCCAGCCATCTGGTGGTCAAGCCCGTGCGTGTTGGCGAGCGCGGCTTCTATGACGGCAGCGAGCATCGCCTTGAGCTGACCTCGGCGTATAACCAGTATCAGCGTACGCGGACTGATGCGGCCTATCGCGAAGCGGATGAGTACTATCAGATGTTGCTCCGGCCGCTGTTTATCACCTCCTTCATGCTGGCCGATTTTCTGCAGGACAATGACTTTTTCGGTGCGCGGCAGATCGTGGTCTCCAGCGCATCAAGCAAGACTGCTTACGGCACGGCGTTCTGTCTGGAGAATCTGCAGCAGGTCAAGTTGTACGGACTGACTTCGCGTGGCAACTGCGCTTTTGTCGAGTCGCTTGGCTGCTACGACCAGAGCCTGGGCTATGAGGATCTGGAATCACTGGATGCCAGCATACCGACCCTGTATGTGGACTTTTCCGGCGATGACCGCCTGCGTTCGCGAGTGCATCACCATTTCGGCGATTCGCTGGTACATAACTGCTACGCCGGTTCCGCCCAGTCGCATGAGCACCTGAATGACAGCGAATCTGGCTTGCCGGGCCCGGTGCCGCAGCCCTACTTTGCGCCCTATCAGATCAAGAAGCGTAACGCCGACTGGGGTGCTGCAGAGGTGACGCGGCGTTTCAATGAGGCGCAGCTGGCCTTTACGCGCCGGGTCAGTGACCCGCAACAGCCGTGGATGCAAGTGAATGAACATCAGGGTTTGCAAGCCGCATCTACTCTGGTCGACCACCTGTGCGCGGGCCGTATTGACCCTCGCGAAGGTCACGTAGTACTGCTCGACTGAGCATCATCAATACGCCGGGCGCCGCAGGCGCCTGGTGTCTTTGCGCTCAGTTCCCCTCGCGGCGCAACGCCTGGGGGGAAAAATCGCGGGGGTTCAGGTTGGCCTTGAAGTTGTACATGGGCTCGTTGTTATCCAGACCATCGACAAAATAATTGCCGCTGTTCAAATGGTAGAGCGTCTCCAGGGTGCTCCCAAACATGGGCACGTCGTAATAGTTGATCGGATGGCTCTCCTGCAGGCCGATCAACTCTCCATTCTTGTCGCGCAGGTCCACGGCCAGAATTTGCCAGCTATCCTCATCAATATAAAAGCGCCGCACGACATAGGGGTGGGTGTAGCCATAGCGCAGGTTGGCATCGACGATCCATACCCGGTGTAACTCATAGCGCAGCAGTTCGGGATTCAGGGTTTTTGCCTGCACTATCTGCTTGTAGGGTATGCCCTGCTGGTGCACCGCATAACTGTTGTACGGAACCAGCATTTCCCGTTTGCCGGCCAGGGTCCATTCGTAGCGATCCGGCGCGCCATTGTAGGAGTCCACTACATCAGCGGTGGCCAGGCCACTGGTATCGGGCTGCGGTGAATCGTAGGCCAGCGACGGAAGACGCCGTACCCGCCGGCTATCCGGGCTGTAACGCCAGGCCTTGCGGGTGGTGAACACCTGATCAAGCGGATCCTGCACGACCAGCGAGGTACCGGACAGCCTGGCTGGCGCGGTGACCGTATATTTGTAATACAGCAGGGTGTTATCGAGTTTGTCAGGCGTCATGCCTTCGCGGCCATACACGTAGTAAATCTGCCGGTCGCGTCGAATCAGGTTGGCGTTGCCATTGATCACCACTGCCTGGTTGTTGATAAAGTGATTCTGGTCGCCCCGGTAATGCAGGATATGGTTCCAGATGGCTTCGGTGCCATTCTGCGGTATGGGGAAAGGTACCCCGGCTGCGGCACCCGTGACGCCGTTGCCATTTTCGACCAGTTCGGCATTCAAGGCATTGTTGTAGGTCGCGTCGTAAATCCGCTGCGGTGCCGACGCACTGCGGCGGGTAGGAAACACTCGCAGATAATAGTCCGGGTTACGTTTCAACAGTTCACGCAGGCCCTCGGGTAACAGGCTGGCATTCTGCTCGGCATGTTCATGGCTGATCTGATAGAGGACAGTATCTTCAGCATAGGGGTCAGGGTGGTGCATGCCTTCGCGATAGTTCGCAGGCGGGACCACGCCGCCGGTCCAGCTCGGTATGCTGCCTTCGGCATTGCCGGCACGCTCTGCGCCCAGGGGCGTCAGATCCGTGTTCAAGCGGGCAGCCTGCGCACTATCCACCTTGGCATGCGCTTGAAGGGCAACGGTAGCCAGCATGATCAATGCAAACGTCCTGTACATCTACTTACTCCCTGTAACCGGTTGGGCGTGTCGCGCACGCGTTTAGCCTGGGGCGCAAGGTATTGAATCGGCCCATAGGTAAAAGCGCGCGAATTGTAGCCTTATTTGTGCGGCTTGAAACCCCGCTGAACTCAAGTCGATCAAGGCGTTGAGACATGGGCCACAACTTGAGCCTGCTGGTCTATTTTTCCTCGAACCAGTTGCCCAGATGGATACGGCTCTTGCCTTTGCGGCCCTGTTCTTTAGGTTTTTTTGGCTTTTTGGGTTTCTTGATCAACTGGCCGCCCGGTGCGGTGACCGGCACTTTATGAACCGGCTCAAAGCCTGGCTCGATTTCACGCTTCAATAATTGCTGGGTAAGCGTCTCGATGGCAGCCAGTTGCCGGGCCTCATCGGCGCTGACCAGCGACAGCGCGTCGCCTGAAGCGCCGGCGCGCCCGGTTCTGCCAATACGGTGAATATAGTCTTCGGCGACAATCGGCAGGTCCAGGTTCACGACCAGGGGCAGGGCGTCGATATCCAGGCCGCGAGCGGCCACGTCGGTGGCGACCAGTATCTGCACCTCGGCTGCCTTGAAGCGGGCCAGGGCGCGCAGCCGGCTGGGTTGCGGGCGGTCGCCGTGGATGGCATCGGCAGTGAAGCCCTCTGCGGTTAGGCTCTCAGTCAACTGATCGACGCTGTTGCGGGTTTTCGCGAACACCAGTACCTGGCCCCATTGCTCACGGCGCAGCAAGTGGATGAAGAGTTCAGTCTTGCGCTTCTTGTCGACGGGGATAATCCATTGGCGCACCGATTTGGCTGCAGTGTTCGGCGGGCTGATATCGATCAGCAAGGGATCGCGCAGCAGCTCGCCAGACAGCGAGCGAATCTCGCTGGAAAAGGTCGCGGAGAACAGCAGCGTCTGCCGCTGTTTGGGCAAGGCGGCAAAGATCTGGTCGAGTTCATCTGCAAAACCGAGGTCGAGCATGCGGTCGGCCTCATCCAGGACCAAAACCTGCAACTGATCAAACTTGACGGCGTTCTGTCGGTACAGGTCCAGCAGGCGACCAGGGGTGGCGACCAGCACATCGGTACCCTTGCGCAAGGCCATCATCTGCGGATTGATCGCCACACCGCCGTATACAGCATAGGTGCGCAGGGGCAGATCCTGAGCGTAGCTGCTGAAGCTCTGCAACAACTGCTCTGCCAGCTCGCGAGTGGGTACCAGTATCAACGCACGCACGGCGTTACTCTGCACGCGCGAGCCTTGTTGGGTCAGACGCTGGAGCAAAGGCAAGGCAAAGCCAGCGGTTTTACCCGTGCCTGTCTGCGCCGCCGCCATCAGGTCGCGGCCCTTGAGCACCGCAGGAATGGCCTGCAGCTGGATAGGGGTCGGGGCGGTGTAGTCGAGCGTCGCCAGCGTGCGTTGCAGGGGTTCGATCAGGCCAAGAGAGGCAAAAGTCATTGCACGCTCAAACAGTGGGAAGTGAGTTTTTTATTTTACCTGCAGTGACGCTGATCCGAGCACAGCTTTTCAAACGGATCGGGAAAAACATTGCTAATGCTGTTAGTGTCTGGCTCCTGATAATGTCAGTGACTGGGCTGGCCTGAACTCGTGTCAGGACTGGCGGTCTGTATTGAATACCTCAACCGGCGTGGAAAACTCTCATGCGTACGCAGCGCTTTAACTCCAGTTGGCCTCTGGCCGCTCTTTTGATGTTGACGGCCTTTTTGAGCGGCTGTGGCATCAACAATATTCCGACCTATGATGAGCAGGTGAAATCGGCCTGGTCGCAGGTGGAGAATCAGTATCAAAGGCGCGCCGACCTGATTCCGAATCTGGTTGAAACCGTCAAGGGCTTTGCCCGTCAGGAGCAGGAAACGCTGACCGCTGTGGTAGAAGCACGCGCACGCGCCACGTCTATCCAGATCAGCGCGGATGATCTCGACGACCCGGCCAAGATGCAGGCATTCGAACAGGCCCAGGGTCAGTTGACCGGTGCCTTGAGCCGCCTGATGGCGGTGTCCGAGCGTTATCCTGACCTGAAATCGAATCAGAATTTCCTAGCCTTGCAGTCACAGCTTGAAGGTACCGAGAACCGCATCGCGGTGGCCCGTCGTGATTACATTGCCTCGGTGCAGCAGTACAACACCGAGATTCGCACGTTCCCCGGGCGCTTCTGGCATAGCGTGATGTACAGCGACATGCCGATTCGCGAAAACTTTGAAGCCACCACTGAAGATGCCGATCAGGCACCTGCGGTGAGTTTCGAATGAGGTATGCCGCTACTTCACTGGCGAGCGTAATGCTTGGCTTGCTGCTGCTGGCAAGCCAGGCGATCGCACAGGAGCTGGTGCTTCCCGAGTTGACGGGACGGGTAGTTGACCAGGCAGAAATGCTTGAGCCACAAAGCGAAGCGCAACTGACCGCGATGTTGGCCAGCCACGAGCAAGCCACGGGTGAGCAGGTAGTGGTGGTCACGGTGCCAGACTTGCAAGGGCGCAGCATTGAAGAGTTCGGCGTGGATCTGGGGCGTACCTGGGGTATTGGTGAAGCCGATGCTGACACCGGGGCGCTGCTGATTATTGCTCGCGATGACCGGCGTATTCGGATTGAAGTGGGCTACGGGCTGGAAGGCCGCCTGACGGATGCGCAGTCCTCGGCGATCATAAACAGCATCATCACTCCGGCATTTCGCCAGAACGAATTCGAACGCGGCATTCTTGAGGGCGCCGCCGCCATGGTGCAGGTGCTCGGCGGCGATCCGCTGCGGGTTGCCGAGGCGCAACCGGTGGGCGAGGGCGATAAACCGCCGATAGGCATATTTATCCTGCTGTTCTTTATCGTCATGGGTTTGATTGGCGGCGGCGGACGCGGTGGCCGCGGCAAGCGTGGCCGCTTGGGCACGGCAATGCTCGCTGGCGCCTTGCTGGGCGGTATGGGTGGTGGCCGTGGCGGTATGGGCGGCATGGGTGGCGGCGGTTTCGGCGGTGGTGGTGGCGGCTTTGGAGGCGGTGGCGCCTCGGGCGGCTGGTAATGTCCAGGATGGAAAAGCAATGACTCTTCTTACACAAAGCGAGCAACAGCAAGTAGCTGATGCGATTGACCGTATCGAACTGACGACCGATGCCGAAGTGGTGACCGTGTTGGCGGCCCAGGCCGACGACTATCATTACATACCCCTGCTGTGGGCCAGCCTTGCAGCCCTGGTGCTTCCTGGCGCCGTGCTGCTGTTTACAGACTGGCTTGGGCCTAGCCAATTATTGCTGGTGCAGTGGGTGATGTTTATCGTCCTGGCGCTGGTTTTCCGGTTGCCGGGCGTACTGACCCGTTTGATTCCTGCGCCCGTGCGCTACTGGCGTGCCAGTAATCTCGCGCGCAGGCAGTTTATCGAGCTGAATCTGCACCATACGGATGCCGATACGGGCATGCTGATCTTCGTATCCGAGGCCGAACGCTATGTGGAAATCCTCGTCGACCGGGGCATTTCCAGCCGGATTGATGATGCTGTATGGGAGGCAATCGTCGAGCGGTTCACCACGCAGGTTCGCAACGGGGAAGTGCTGCAGGGATTCCTGACGTGCATCCAGGAATGCGGCGAGCAGTTGCAGCTTCATGTGCCAGCTACCCATGAGCGCAACGAATTGCCCAACCGGTTGGTCATGTTGTTGTAATGGCAAACTGAGCTTCGATTGTTGGCCAGTTTGAAACAGTCCTTTCCAGATATCGTAACTCAGGTTAAAGAATACGGCGTTCCAGTCGATACCAGGGTCAGATCGGTCAACTGTTGCTGTCTGCCCTTGCCGCGTGCTCCAGACGATCGATAGATATCTATCGTCTGGAGTGTTGCCATGTTTACCGTGTTCCGGAATATGAGTTTCCGCTGGAAGTTGACCCTGCCATTGGCCTTGTTGGCCGCGTTGTTCTGCACACTTGGCGCTGTGGCTACCATCGCCGTCTCGGACCTCTCTTCCAGACTGTCACTGTTCTCAGCCAACCTGCTACCTCAAGCGACCAATCTCCTGGAAGCCGATCGCGACCTTTACCAGGCGTTGATTGCCGAGCGGGCCTTTGTTCAAGGCGTGGAACCTGAAGAGTTTACCGCCCTGGCCGCTGAGCATGATGACAACCTGCAGCAGGCGATGGATCGGGTTAACGTTTTTGCTTCCACGACGACTTCCGCTCAAGGCAAGGCCATGGCGCAGCAATTCAATGAGGCATTCAACGCCTGGAAACGCGCCAGTGATGAAGTGGTACAGCTGGCGCAGAGCGATTACGCCGCGGACATGCAACGGGCCGAGCAACTCAGTTACGGATCAGCATTCGAGTTGTTCAGTCGAGCCCGTGATCTGATTGATCAAATGACTCAGCAGGTGGACGTACAGGCGGCGCAAGCGGTCTCGGACGCGGATGCGGCAGTGGTCTATGACAGTGCCATTGTGACCGCGGTGACGTTGATCGGTCTGGCCATCTGCTTGCTGATGATGGTGTTTTTCCCAGGCCTTATTTTACGGCCGATTCAGAATATTCTGGGGCGCATCCGCGATATCGCCGATGGCGAAGGGGATCTGACCAAGCGGGTTGAAGTGACTTCCACTGACGAAATAGGCCAATTGGGCACCTCCATTAACCAATTTCTCGCCCAATTGCAGACGCTGATTCGCCAAGTGGCCGATTCCACTCTTCAGGTAGCTGCAGCAGCGGAGCAGATGAGTACTATCGCCGCAGGCCAGGATCGGCTGGTCAACGAACAGTACAGCGCGATCGATCAGGTGAGTACTGCTGCCACCGAAATGACGGCAGCCATCCACGAGGTAGCCGACAACGCCCACAGCACGGCGGAAGCCGCCAGTCAGGCTGACAAGCAGGGGCATGCTGCCTCCGAAGTAGTGGGTCAGACCATGAATGCGTTGCGCAGGTTGGCCGGAGATGTGGAAGAGGCCGCGGGTGTTATCAATCGGCTGGAGCAGGACAGCGACAAGATCGGCGGTGTGCTTAGCGTCATCCAGGCGATTGCCGAACAGACCAACCTGCTGGCGCTGAACGCCGCTATTGAAGCGGCCCGTGCGGGCGAGCAAGGCCGTGGTTTTGCCGTGGTCGCGGACGAAGTACGTGCGCTGGCCGCGCGTACTCAAGCGTCAACACGCGACATTCAGGAGATGATTCAGAGCTTGCAGGCCGGTAGCGGTCAGGCAGTAGCCGTGATGCAACGCGGCGCTACGCTGGCCTCGCAGAGCGTGGAGCAAGCTGCTGGAGCCGAGCGCTCGTTAAGCGACACCGCCCAGTCAGTGGTGCGAATCAACGATATGGCCGCGCAAATTGCCTCCGCCTGCGAGGAGCAAAGCCAGACCACCGAAGAGATTGCGCGCAATATCAGCGGCATTCGCGATCTGTCGAATCAAGCGGCGCAAAGTTCCGAGGAAAGCCGCCAGGCCAGCGAGGCCATGGCCCGGCTGGCGGCCAACTTGCAGCAGCAAGTCGGCCGCTTTCGCACCTGAAGTTTCCCTCTTTGAGAGTTCTTGTACTAATGGGGAGCTCTGCAACGAGTCGGTTGCTCTAACCGACACCGCGCAGCGGCTCCACTCCCTGACCGGCCAGGTCAGGAAAATCATCGTGTACTTCCAGAGGTTCAATATTACGCCGCGCCCCGAGATATTCAGGGCGTTCGCGTTTGGCCGCGAAAGGCTTGGCCAATTGATTGTCCACGCTGTTATAGACAAAAAACAGATTCGAGCGCGGCCAGGGTGACATATTGCCATTGGAGGCGTGGAGCACATTGCACTCGAACAACAGCAGTGAGCCTGCGGGGCCTTTGGGTGCTTCGATCCCGCCGCGTTGGCCCAGCTCTGCCAGCACTTTTTTGTCAGGTACGCCCAGCTTTTGCGCCTTGAGCGAGTTCTCCCAATTGGCCTCGGGGGTTTCCCCTACGCAGGGTACAAAATGATGATGCGATCCGGGTATGAGCATCAAGGGCCCGTTGAATTCATTGTTGTCGGTCAGCATCAGCGACGCGCTGACTGCACGCATGCGCGGCATACCATCTTCAGCGTGCCAAGTTTCAAAGTCCGAATGCCAGTCGAACCCACTGCCCTGGAAGCCGAATTTGTCATTGATGCGCGACTGATGGATATAAACCTCACTGCCTAATAGCTGCCGGACCATGCCCAGAATGCGTGGGTCACGAGTCAGTTCGCTGAACCTGGCCGAGAGTTCATGCATGCCGAAAACCGAGCGGATAGCGCCACTGGCAGGGTCCGCGATGACCTGATCGGATGCCAGCAAGGTAGGGTCGCTGGCCATGTCTTTGAGCTCCTGAAAGAACGGCGCCATGCTTTCCTGGGAGAAAAAGCCTTCAAACCAGAGGTAGCCGTCACGCTCATAATGCGACAGGGCTACCTCGTCCAGCGGGCCATTCCAGCGATGCTGGTTGCGCGCGTGTACCACGGGGTCACGCCGGCGCAGCGGGTCGCGGTGGTCTGGCAGGCGGGTGGGGTATAGATCTTGGGATGTCGTCATGCGGGTAACCTCCAGGGTTATCTGACTGGTTATCTGATTGTAAGAGCACAGCCAAGAGGCACTGCGAAGACCGAGGCTGACAGTGCAGTCGGTAACAGCTGATCCAGAAGTTGCTCGCCAGGGAGGCATTGCATGAATGCGGATACGTCAGGGTGCTGTAGCAGATGGCGGTGCCAGCGTGGGTGTTGCTCTTTTACTTGATCGTACGCATGCGACAGGGGGGCTGTGAAAAAAGTTTCAAGAGTTTTCATTGACCTCACCACAATGACTAAACAGAGTGTAGGCTTGGCAGCTATTTGAAAAACTGCATCGCACTTGCGAGCAGATCAGCATTGGAGGACATCGCATCATGGGAGAAGCAAAGCAGCGTCGGGCTACAGGCGAGCCAGGGCCGAAGCGGCCGGGGCGGCAAGGCAAGCAGGCGTTGATATGGGGTGGGGCGCTGGTAGCGGTGCTGGCACTGGGAGGTCTGGCTGTGTACCTGGCGACACCAGGCAGCGGGCCAGCCACTGCATTGCCCGTTGCACCTGAAGGTGCCGCGGCGTTTCCGGCGGAGCTGGATGCTTATGGCGTTCAACTTGGCGACCCTGACGCGCCGGTCGTGGTACGCGAATTTGCCGATTATCAATGCCCGGCCTGCGCCAGCTTTGCGCGGGTGCATGAGCAGTTGAGAACGGACTATATCGATACCGGCAAAGTCCGCCTGGTGTTCTTCGAACTGCCCTTGAGCCAGCACCGCAATGCCATGCCAGCAGCCCAGGCGGCGCGCTGCGCGGGTGATCAGGATGGCTACTGGGGTATGCACGATGCTCTGTTTGCCAATCAGACCACCTGGAGTGCGCAGAATGATCCATTGCCGACCTTCAGTGGTTACGCACAGGAACTGGAGCTGAATCAGGGACGCTTTGAGCGCTGCATGAGTCGTGAGCAAAAGCGCGAGGAGGTTGAGGCCAGTGCATCGCTGGCACAGCAACTCAGGGTCGCCAGTACGCCTACCGTGCTGGTTGATAACATTCCATTGACGCGGCCCGGTTGGGAGCAGCTTTCAGGCTTGATTGAGCGCCAACTGGGCAACTGAGTTATCTGGCCAAGTAGTAGCCGAACCAGGAGAAAAGGTGGATTCAGCGTGGCTGTTCAGACAGCCACGCGGTGACCTCGTCCGCTGGGCCAGGGCGGCGAAACAGATAGCCTTGAAACTGGTCACAGTTCATCATTTCCAGGTCAATACGCTGGCTGTCTGTTTCAACCCCCTCTGCTACCACTTTCATGCGTAGCGCTCTACCCATGGCAATAATCGCCGATACTATCGAATTGTCGCTGCTGTTGCTGTGCAGTCCGGCAATAAAGCTTTGGTCTATCTTCAACTTGTCGATCGGGAAGCGCGTTAGATAGGACAGCGACGAATAGCCGGTGCCAAAGTCATCAATCGACAGCATGACACCGATGGCTTTTAGTGCATGCAGGGTGTCAATGGCCTGGGCAACACCGTCCATAAACATGCTTTCGGTCAGCTCCAGTTCCAGGCATTCCGGAGCCAATCCGGTCTTTTGTAATACTTCCTCGATCAACGGCAGTAATTGCGGCGAGTGGAATTGCCTTACTGATAAATTCACCGCTATACAAAGGCCAGGGTAACCCATGCCTTGCCACGCCTTAGCCTGACGGCAAGCTGCCCGCAGTGCCCAGGCGCCTAGGGGTACAATGAGCCCTGTTTCCTCGGCGATCGGGATAAATTTGTCAGGGCCAATCAGGTTGCCCCCTGTGGGAATCCAGCGCAGTAGCGCTTCAAAGCTCACCACTTTGCCCTGGCTTACAAGTGGTTGGTAGTACAGCAGAAACTCTTCCTTCTCCAAACCTCGGCGCATGCGGGTTTCCAATGACAGCGACTCACGAGCATGCAAGCCATCATTCTGGTTGAAGAATCGAAAGGTATTGCGGCCCTCCGCTTTGGCGCGATACATGGCCATGTCTGCCTGACCTATCAGCGCCAGCGGGTCCTGGGCGTTATCAGGATACAGGCTGATACCGATACTCATACCGACAAAACTTCGGCGCCATTGGACAGGGTAAAGGGTTGCTCCGAGAACAATTCGATCAGTGAGCCGGCAATGTCAGCCGCAGTGGCTTCGGTGGTGATATTTTCCAGGATGAGCAGCAGCTCGTCGCCGCCGAGGCGACCGAGGCAATCGGTTTTCCTTGCACGGCTTGCCAGCTTTTGCGCGACCAGGTGAATCAGTTCGTCGCCCAGCAGGTGCCCGAAGCTGTCATTGACCTGTTTGAACCGGTCCAGATCTATATACAGAAGGGCCACTTGTTGCTTGTTTCGGTCAGCCCGGATGATAGCGTGATGCAGGTTGTGGTTCAGCGCTGTTCTATTGGCCAGACCGGTAAGCGCGTCGCTGTGGGCAACACGCTCGAGCTTTTCCTGGTCGCTGCGGTACTGGGTGATGTCCTGAATCGAGGCGACATAGGCGGTATCACCCAGGTAGTCGATCTCGGTGACTGCCAGGCGTAATGGGAAGCGCTCACCGTTCTTGCGCAGGCCTTCCAGTTCCCGCCCTTTGCCGATAACTTTGGGGATACGTGTGCGCTGGTAGTTGGCCAGGTACTGATCGTGTTGCCTCGCATGTTCTGCGGGCATGATCATTTTGACATTCTGGGAAATCAGTTCGGTGCTGCTATAGCCGAATATTTCCTCCGCAGCAAAGTTGACGCTAAGCACCTCACCTGCTGGGTTGATCGAGATAATGCCTTCAGCGACATTGGCGAGAACCGCTTTGGTGAACTCGGCCTGGTGGGCGAGGGCGCTCTGAGCTTCAAGGCGTTCATTGATATCTCTGACAATCGCTACAAAGCAGGGCGGCTCGCCTTCGGGCTGGAAGTACTGAAGAAAGATTTCCACCGGAACCAGACTGCCGTTCTTATGGCGATGGACGGTTTCAAATTTCAGAAAAGGGCTCTGGCCCTTGATAAGAGGGGCGACCATCTCGCGGAAAAGCGGTTCAGGGAAACTTGGTTTTATATCATAAGGATGCAGGCCCAAGAGCTCATCCTGGCTAAACCCCAGTTGCCTGATGGAGCCAGCGTTGACATAAGTAAACAGCAGGCTTTGAGCATCAAACATGAAAACGCAGTCCAGCGTGTGATCAAGAACGTGTCGGAAAGATCTGAGCTTGGCCCGTGCGTTGACCCCGGCCGTTATGTCTGTCTGGATCGAGATGAAACCGCGGATACCGCCTGCGCTATCGAATAAGGGATTGCAGAGAATATTTACCCATCGCTCCTGGCCATTCTTGTGATAATTGAGAACTTCCACCTGAAAAGACCTGGCGGCAGCCACGGCGTCGTGCATTTCGATCACGGTCCCGGGGTCGGTCAGGGGGCCTTGCAAAAGGCTGCCGGGGGTACGACCTGACATCTCGGCAAGGCCGTAGCCGCAGTATTGCGAAAAGGCATTGTTGACCCATTCGACCCGGCCCGCTGCATCGGTGATGACAACGCCGCTCAATGTATGACGAGCCACTAACGCAAGGCGCTCCAGCTCAATCTGATGCCGTTCTACCTGTGCGCTCAAACGTGACGTGTGCAGTTGCTGCCCAAGCACTTTTAGCAGTGGGTCAACAAAGTCGACTATGGTCTGCTCGTAAAGCGATGAGGTGCTGACCAAGCCGACTATAGCGACCATACGCCCATCGAAATGCACCGGTAGGCCGAGCACAGCATGAGTCAGCGCGCTACTGCCCTGGCGTCCTTGTCGGGTGCTTGGCGCATGAAAGCTCTTGAACAGAGGCGTGGCGCCGCCAGCCAGTTGCGAGGTCAGTTCTTCAACGCAGAAGCGACGGGTCTCTCCGCTCTCGAGCCAGTAGGTAAATACAGCTGAGTCAGCGTCACTGCCTTGAATAGGTGCTGCGCGCAGCGCACGAATCCGAATAACCGCCGGCGGCCCAATGGCAGTGTCTACTTCGACAATAAAACCGTACTGGCTAGTAGTCAGCTCGAGAAAGCGGCCTAACAGGGCAAGGAAAGTCTGGTTGTCACCTGGGTTTTCGGCAAAGTCGCTAAAGGTGCTGGCGATGGCGTTAACCATGGCGCGGTCAAGGTTCGGAAAGTCAAAATCAAGACCATTGGTATTGAGAGCGTTGTGCAACATGGACAGGGTCCTTGTACAAAGTCGAACTCACCTTGCTTTCGACAAGGGCACGTTCCACGCCCTGAGGTACTAGTGCTCAGTGTAGACAGCTTCAGCCTATATGCACGAGGGCATTGCTGCGGAGCCGTATGATGAAGTTTCCAGGGCTCAAGAAGGCACTTCTCAGGAGGGATAGTTCAAGTGGGATGGTGAATCTGTACCGGGGCGAACTTGCCGTGCAGGGAGATCGGATACTGCTGTCCGAGGTGCAACAGGTCGCGGGCGACCATGATCACGTCGTCTTCATCGGAGTAGATATCGCTTAGCCGCGCTTCCACCTTGGCACCCAGCACAGAGGCGTACAGGCGTTGAGCGCTTGTAGCTGCTCCGGTGGTGATCACTATATGCTTCAACACAGAGCGATGCATCGCCAGTACGCCCCGAACGTCCTCAAGCGACTCCGTCAGCAGTTGCGCTGCTATCCCTCGTCCGCGGAATGGAGGCGCTACGGCAATTTGCTCGAGCTCAATGACCACTTCCGGGCGAAAGCCACTCTTCTGGGTCCAGATACAGTAGCCGATGCATTGCTCTTCGCAGGTGATGACGTAGCTTATGATGCGTGGATAGGCCACCAGATTGCATGCCAGCCAATGGAAGGAATTGCGCTGCCGGGCAAAGGCATTCTTGTGGATCTTTGCGGCGGCAACCAGGTCGCCCTGCTGCATGCGACGAATAAAGCATAGCTTGTGACGCATGGGGTAATCCGTGTTCGGCATCCAGAAACCAGCGTGGCTGCGGGGTAGTGGGTGGAAAAAAAGGGGCGGATCTGAGGAGCCGCCCCGGTAGGAGGTCGAAGCCGGACGTCAGCTATTACCGAGCTCGTGCTGCTTGGCGAGAAACTCTTCTTGCAGCAGTGCATCCTTGACTGCTTTGGGCTCTTCGTCCAGCAGGGGGTCGCTAAGCACTTTTCTCGGCGTCGCCTTGGCTTCGAGTTTGCCCATCAGGTGCTCTAGAGCATGACGCGCCTTTGTGGCGGCGCCATTGACTGCCTGTTCCAGGGAGTCGGCTTTGTGGGTGACCGACATAGCCTGGTGACCTTTGGGCCGAAACTCGATCTGGCAACGCTTGTCGTCAGAACCGGTCTTGTGGGCATTATCGTCGCTAAGGTGGATTTCGACGCGAGTTAGATAGTCGTCAAAATGGTCGAGCTGGTCAGTGACGGCGGCGCTGACCCATTCCTGGAGCCTTTGGCTGCCTTGAATATGTTTGCTGTTGACCTGTACCTGCATAGGAAATTCCTTATGGTTATGTACTTGCGTTTCGGCACTCGCTTGAAGCTGAAACGTCCACTACCACGCTTGCTTGAAAAGGGTCGTCACCTGTTGTCGATCCTTTCACCATTCCAAACTGCGCCTTCAAATGGCGCTTGGCAAGCGTCATTCGTTAATGGGTGGCTCATCATCGCGCATGGCATCTATTTCATCTTCCACGCCGTCGGGCCCAACGTCATCGTACGGATTGGTTTTTTCCGCCCCGTCGCGGGTTCCCGGAACCTGCGCAGAGCCACCAGATTCGGTATCCGAATGCGATCCCTGGGTATGCGTGGGCTCCGTGTGTTCTGCATCTGACTCGTTGGCCATAGCCATGCTGGCAGCACCAATGGCAGTAAGCGCCAAGGCGGCGGTTATTATCTTGAATGTGGGCATGAACAGTTCTCCTGTTATCCAGCCTGATAGCTCATGGTTAACTGATGGGTGCGCCAGGCTGGTAAGGAGTAGACACGTAAAGCGGCGGGCTGTTCAGTACGAGGGTAAATTTTCCCAAGAATCAGGTGTATGCAATATTTTGTTGCTAAAATGCTGAAGCAATTCCGATCAATACAATTGAGTTGAAAGCATCCATGAGCGTGAGCAGATATGACTATTGAAACCTGGCTGGCGTTTCTGGTGGCGTGTTGGATTATCAGCCTTTCGCCGGGGGCGGGGGCTATTGCGTCCATGTCCAGTGGCCTGAACTACGGGTTTGTCCGAGGATACTGGACAGCGCTCGGGCTGCAGCTGGGATTGTTGTTGCAGATCGGGGTGGTTGCGGCAGGCGTAGGGGCGCTGCTCGCGACCTCGGAACTGGCCTTTACCTTGATCAAGTGGTTTGGCGTGGGCTACCTGCTTTATCTGGCTTGGCGCCAATGGCGTGCCGCGCCTATGGATATGAGTATCACGCCTGTGGGCAGACCCATTGGTCGGCCCCTTAATCTGGTGCTGCGCGGTTTCCTGATCAATGCAAGCAACCCCAAGGCGGTGGTTTTCATGCTGGCCGTGTTACCGCAATTTCTCGACCTGAGCCGACCCCTGATCACGCAATACCTGGTTATCGCGGCAACAATGGTCGTGGTAGACCTGATTGTAATGGCGGGTTATACGGGGCTTGCGGCTCGTGTTCTGAGGCTGCTCCGATCCCCAAGACAGCAGAAGATCCTGAACCGGAGTTTCGCCGGGCTATTTGCCGGGGCTGCGGGTCTCCTGACGCTGGTACGCCGCACTGCAGCTTGAACAGACAGCGCGTAGGCATTTGAAATTCGTCCTGCCCGGCACTTTTTGCGTGCGCGGTTGCCCAACGCGGGCGGCTTAATTAGCATGCACTAAATCAATCAAGAGGATGAGACTATGTCAAATGAAGGTTATCACGAACCCGTTGCCGAACTGAGCGACGAGACCCGGGATATGCACCGGGCCATTGTGTCGCTGATGGAAGAGCTGGAAGCCATGGACTGGTACAACCAGCGTATGGACGCCTGCAAGGACGCCGATCTGAAAGCTGTGCTCAAGCACAACCGTGACGAAGAAAAAGAACACGCAGCCATGACGCTGGAATGGATCCGTCGTCGTGATCCGGTATTCGACAAGGAACTGCGTGACTGGCTCTTTACCGATAAAGACCTCGCTCACCACTGAAGCCGGCCGCCGATTAGTTCCTGGCTCAGTTCATGACTCAGTCCATGACCCGGACGGACTCGATCACCATGTCCAGCACATATGCGGTACCTGACTGATCGGCTGGCGGGTTAGCCACTTCAAAGCGCTGCAGTCTTAGAACATTGCGCGTGCCGGGCTGGTGTTCGTAGCCTTCAATGCCCTGATAGAGCATGGTCCAGTCGCCCTCGGAGGTTTTAATGCCCTGGGCGTCATAGGTCAGTTCGCGAACCTGCAGGCACTGGAAGTCGGGGATCAACGGATGTGGACATGTCACCGTCTGCGCTTGAACCTCCATGAATAGCTGTTCGCCTTTACTCCCGTAACGGGTTTCCGGGGTGGCGCTGCCCACCAATACCAACTTGCGCCCGTCACCAGTGGTCAGCGTCAGCTTGGGGCTGTGCGGATGCGCTTCCAGGGTCATTTCCAGATGGCTGTTCAAGTAATCCTTGATGCTGGCCTCGCGGAGCATCAAAGGCTTCTCGCATGCCATCATGGTTTGCATCAGAGTCCCGGTGATCAGGGTGTCACGCTTGATAGTGTAAGAGCCGCCAAGCCGATTGCAGACGCCGGAAACACTCAGCATATTGCCGTCAAAACGTAGCTGAAGAGCCTCGTCATCGCCGCCAAACAGGTCCGGATTATGATAGCCATAACGGTCTTCGGCTTCGTCCAGAGTCCAGTAATAGGAGGGCAGCAACTGCTCCGCTGACACCGGCACATCGGCCGGATCGCTTGTCAGGCTGGCACAACCAGAGAGAGTCAAACCGGCGAGAGCCAGGCTGGCAAATAATACGCGGGTGAACGTGGCGGGTTTAGCGATCAGCATCGGTGGGGCCTGTCCTTGAAGAAGAAAGGGCAGGATTATAATGCTGAAGCAGGTTGGTTGACAGGCAGATGCAGTGATCTGGAACACAGATTTGCCGCAGCGACAGTACAGGCATGCCCGGGAGACAGCCTGCACCAGCCGCGAGGCAGGATTACATCTGCGATTGCAGGAAGTTTTCCAGGCCAACCTTGTCGATCAGACCTTTTTGCGTTTCCAGCCAGTCGACGTGTTCTTCTTCTGATTCGAGAATGCTCTCACACAGCTCTCGACTGCCGTAATCACCCACGCTCTCGCAGTAGGCAATGGCTTCGCGCAGATCCGGGATGGCTTTCATTTCCAGCTTCAGATCGCAGTCGATGATTTCCGGTACGGTCTCACCGATCATCAACTTGCCCAGATCCTGCAGATTCGGCAAGCCTTCCAGAAACAGAATGCGCTTGACCAGCATGTCGGCGTGCTTCATTTCATCGATGGACTCGTGATACTCGTGATCGCCCATCTTGTTCAAGCCCCAGTCCTGCAGCATGCGCGCGTGCAAAAAGTACTGGTTGATGGCTACCAGTTCATTGCCCAGGATGATGTTCAGGTGCTGAATGACCTTTTTGTCGCCTTTCATGACTGCTTCCTCGCGTTAATCAAGTGTTGAGTTTGGTCATCGCTGGCTGGCCTGTCAAATGGCGGTTAGGGTAAATCGTTGAAATAACTGGAGTAATGATTTTGATCCGCATTTGTCGATCTGCTCGGCGCTGAAGCGACTGATTATCAGGCAGTCTGGATGGGTTCGGCTGACCTGAGCAATTGTCCTCAATAATAATCTTGATAGTGGAGAAACCTATGCTTTATGTGGACGGTTTTGTGGTCGCGGTGCCTACCGCGAATAAAGAGGTATATCGCCAGCATGCGGCTGACGCAGCGGTGGTTTTCAAGAACCATGGTGCATTGAGCCTGGTTGAATGCTGGGGCGACGACGTGCCTGATGGCGAGGTGACCTCCTTCCCGATGGCGGTCAAGTTGCGCGATGACGAAACGGTGGTTTTCTCCTGGATCACCTGGCCGTCTCGAGCAGTGCGCGATGTGGGTATGGAGAAAGTCATGGCAGACCCGCGCCTGGATATTAAAAACAACCCCATGCCGTTTGATGGCAAACGCATGATCTATGGCGGTTTTCAGATGATCGTTGATGCCTGATGGACGAACTGAGGCTGGCCTTGCCATTGGGCAACAGCCAGCCTTAGTTTGATCAAACGTTCTGATCTTTCGGCGGCAGCTCCCGCACCGGTCGCACTTCCACACTGCCGAGCCTGGCAGGGGGAATGTGGCTGGCCAGTTGCAGCGCCTCGTTCAGGTCTCGCGCTTCGAGCATATAGAAACCGGCCAGCTGTTCCTTGGTTTCGGCGAAGGGCCCATCGGAAATAACGGCTTCACCATCGCGTACCCGCACGGTGGTCGCGTTGCTGACCGGCTGCAGTGCCTGGCCAGCCAGGTAGTGGCCTTTTTCTGTCAGGTTTTCCACGCAGCGAATGCATTGCTGGTTCAGGTCATGCCACTCCTGTTCTGTCATCGCGTTGATCAGGCTTTCCTGATAATAAACCAGTGCCAGATATTTCATCGTCATCTCCCTTTTCTATACCAAGTTCTATGCCAAACACCAAGTTCTAGGCCAAGCCGGTTTTATGCTGAAGCAGCGGTTGTTTGCGTGCAGTTCTCAATGGATGCAACCCCGGCATTCAGCATCCAGGCGATCCCGAAGCGGTCAGTCAGCATGCCAAAACCTTCAGCCCAGAAGGTTCTGTCGAAGGGCATTTGCACCGAGCCCCCGGTGGCCAATTGATCAAATACCTTGCGCGCGTCTTGCGCTTTGTCGTACTGCAGCTGCACACAGTGTCCCTGAGGTGGCTGGTAGCAGTCACCCATCATGTCTGCGGCCATGATGGTATAGCGGCCGATCTGGATCTCGGAATGGATGATCAACTCCTGGCACTCGGGTGGAACCTCGCTGGCTGCAGGGGTCTCGGCGTGGGTCAGCATGGCAAGGACTCGCGCACCCAGTACATCGGCATACCAGTTCATTGCCTCGCGGCAATTGCCGTTGAACACCAGATGCATGCTGACGCTACCGGGTCTGCGGGCCATGCTGGCGGCCATCTGCCGATGTTGATCGAGACCGGCGCCGGGCACAAAATCCTCCAGATCGAAATAGCGTCGTAGTTCCAGTGTGACGTTACCGCCGTTATCCATGCGCGGCCATTTGCAGGCCCACTCGATGGCTTCTTCCCGCGAATCGACATCCAGAATGCTGTAGCCGGCCAGCAACTCGCGGGTCTCTGTGAAGGGGCCGTCAGTGACCGTTGGGACGCCATCACGAAAGGTGATGCGGCAACCTTCAGAGCTGGGACTCAGGCCATTGCCGTCGACGAAGACCCCGGCGTCGAGCATTTGCTGGTTGTAACTTGCCATTGTCGCGAGCATCTCATTGCTCGGCATTTCACCGTGCTCCGTCCGGTCATCGGCCTTGCGCATCAACATGTATTTCATGTCCTTCTCTCCATAAGCTGAACGTTAATGGGTGCTACATGGATGAGTCGGGGAGCAAGACACGAAATCGACAACCTTCTAAATTTTTTGCGATTTATCTGTTTGAATAGGGGCCAGCTCCAACGCATCGAGCCGCCTCTGCAGAAAGCGTTGTTCCGGCCCGAGCTGGACCAGTCGCAATGCTTGTTGATAAGCCTCGCAAGCAGCTGATAGCTGACCTGAACGGCGCAACAGATCGGCGCGCGCGGCGGGCAACAAATGGTAGTTCTGCAGCGCTGGGGCATCGTTGAGTACGTCGAGCAGGGCCAGACCCGCCCGCGGCCCATCGCGCATGGCCACTGCCACGGCGCGGTTCAGCGCGATGACCGGGGTAGGGTTGCGCTGCAGCAATACGTCATACAGGCCGATTATTTGTGTCCAGTCAGTATCGGCGGTGTTGCTGGCCTCCGCGTGCACCGCAGCAATCGCAGCCTGAAGCGTGTAGATCCCCACGGGCGGGCGCTGTAGCGCCGCTTCCAACCAGCGTACACCGTCGTTGATCTGAGCCTGGTGCCAGAGGCTGCGGTCCTGATCCTCCAGCGTAATCAGCTCACCAGCGGCTGATTGTCGGGCATCGCGGCGCGAATCCTGCAGCAACATCAGCCCCAGCAATCCGTAGACTTCGGTGTCAGGCAGCAGGCTGGCCATCAGCGCGCCAAGCCGGATAGCCTCCCTGGCCATGTCGATATTGACTACCTGCTCACCGCTGGTGCTCGAATAGCCCTCGTTGAACACCAGATAAATGACCTGTAATACGCTGTTTAAACGTTGCGGTAGCGCCTTGTGCTCGGGCACGTCATAGGGAATGCCGGCTTCGCGGATCTTGCGTTTGGCCCTAACGATCCGCTGCGCCACGGTCGCCGGTTGCTGGAGCAGTGCCCGTGCGACCTGCTCGGTGCTGAGACCGCACATTTCCCGCAGGGTCATGGCCAGTTGGGTTTCTATTGCCAACGCAGGATGGCAACAGGTGAAAATCAGCCGCAGCTGATCGTCGGCGATGCTGTCTTCGTTCAGCTCGTGGGTGGGGATGTCATCCAGGTCGAGACGCTGCAAATGTTGGCTGGCCGTCTGGCGGCGGCGAATCTGGTCTATCCCCTTGTGCCTGCCGGTACTGACCAGCCAGGCACGCGGGTTGTCGGGCACACCTTGCTCCGGCCATTGCTGCAATGCGGCGGCAAAGGCCTCCTGCATGGCTTCTTCGGCGAGTTCGAAATCGCCTAATAGCCGAATCAGCGTAGCCAGAACCCGCCGCGATTCGCGTTGATAAACCAGATCGACTTGCTTGCTGACTGACATGGGCGTATCTGCACTTGATTGAAATACAGGCGTGTTTGTCATCACATATCTGATGATGGTTGCGCCGCCTCTCGCCCCAGTCAAGCGCTTCTGACAGCAGAGCATTGGCCGAGCCCCAGCAAGTGATAGCCGATAGGGCGGTTGGCATTCAGGTCCGAAAACCGCCAGCTTTTACGCTGCGTGGATGTAGACTTGGCCCATGGATATTTCAGCGAACGATTGCTATCAGGCTGTTGTGGCGCGTGACGAACGTTACGATGGGCGTTTCTTTACCTGTGTGACCAGCACGGGCATCTACTGCCGCCCGGTTTGCCCAGCGCGTACACCGCAGCTCACCAATTGCCGCTTTGTCGCCAGTGCCGCCGCCGCACAGGAGCAGGGCTTTCGGCCGTGTCTGCGTTGCCGTCCGGAAAGTTCACCATCATCTGCGGCCTGGTCCGGTACCTCAGCGGTAGTCGTTCGTGGGCTGTCGCTGATCGAGGCGGGCGCGCTGGACCACGGCAGCCTGGAAACCCTGGCCGAACGCCTGGGTCTGGGCACAAGGCAATTGCGTCGGCTGTTTATCAAACATCTGGGCGCCGGTCCACATAGCGTCGCGCAAACCCGCCGCTTATTGCTGGCGAAACAGCTGATCCATCAAACCCGCCTGCCAATGAGCGATGTAGCGCTGGCGAGCGGATTCAACAGCATAAGACGTTTCAATGAGGCTTTCAGCCAATTGTATGGTCGGCCGCCCAGCAGTTTGAGGAGCGCGACAAGCAGCACCCCTGAGAGCTCAGACATCATACTGCTGCTGCCTTACCGGCCGCCCTATGACTGGGAATCCATGCTGACCTTTCTGCAACGCCGGGCGATTCCGGGCATGGAGCAGGTGGTAGATGGGATCTATCGGCGCACCATTCGCATCGGTGAAAACCAGGGCATGGTGGCCGTTGAGCATCTGCCTGTGCGGCACGCCTTGCGGGTGAAAATCAGCTTTACCCAGTTGCAGGCGTTACCGCAGATCATTGACCGTTTGCGTCGCATGTTTGATCTGAAGGCTGATCCGGAGGCGATCAACCATCGATTGTCGCAGGACCCCGTATTGGCGCCGCTGGTTTCAGCCCGGCCGGGTTTGCGCGTAGCCGGCGCATGGGATGCCTTTGAGGTGGCGGTGCGAGCAATACTCGGGCAGCAGGTGACAGTGACGGCGGGTGTAAATCTGGTCAGCAGGCTGGTGGCCCGACTTGGGGAGCCCGTTGCTGCCCCGTGTTCAAGCGGCTTGACGCATTATTTCCCGCTTCCAGGGGCATTTGATACACAGGTTATATCATCGCTGGGGATGCCTGGCAGGCGAGCAGCAGCGCTGGCGAACTTAGCTCGCGCCTATCTGGCCGAACCGGATCTGTTGGAACGCCAGCGTGACCTGACCCACACCTTGGAAAAACTCTGCCTCTTGCCAGGCATTGGCGAATGGACGGCTAACTATATCGCCATGCGCGCGATGCAGGAGAGCGACGCCTTTCTGGCTTCTGACGTGGCATTGCAGCGGGCCGTGGCCAATGACGGAGCGCGCCCTGACGCCAGGCAACTGCAGGCGCAAGCCGAGCAGTGGCGGCCGTGGCGTGCCTATGCGGTGATGCATCTGTGGTCTGCAGATGCCCTGGATGCCAAGCTAATGCGGCCCATAAACAAGCAGACAATAAAGGAGAATAAAGATGCGATTCCTGCTGGATACCTTTGAAACCCCGGTAGGGCAGCTGTTTCTGGTAACAGACGAGCAGGGGATGCTGCGCGCGCTGGATTTTGAAGACTACCACGCGCGTCTGATCCGATTACTCGACAAGCATTACCAGCGTTATCAACTGGAGGCAGTACCAGGATCTGCACCGGAGCCGCTGACCGAGGCATTAAATGCGTATTTTGCTGGCGACCTCCGGGCCCTGGATCAGATCAGTACCGAAACCGCCGGTACCGATTTTCAGCGTTCGGTATGGCAGGCTTTGAGAGATATTCCGGCCGGGCAGACGCGCAGTTACGGTCAACTGGCGCTCGCCATTGGCCGGCCAGCGGCCAGCCGGGCTGTCGGCCTGGCCAATGGCTCGAATCCGGTCGCCCTGGTGGTGCCTTGCCATCGGGTGATTGGCGCTAGTGGCAAGCTGACCGGCTATGGTGGCGGGCTGTGGCGCAAACACTGGCTGCTGGAGCACGAGGCCCGATACGCCGGTGCTGGCGCTGCGTTCGCGCTGGTTTGAACCTGTTCTGGCGCGCCTAGCTGAACTTCTGCGCGTGCTCTGGCCTGGTCTCCTCAGGCGCACTGTGAAAGCGAGTGTCGGCCAGCTCATGGTGATTGGGCCGCGGGCGTTTTCGGTGCTGCTGCAATCCAATCAGAAGTAGCGGGACGACGATCATCGCGCTGCCGGCCAGGAACCAGATATCCGGCACTTCGGCGAAGAACATCCAGCCGATGATCACCGCCCAGATCAGGCCGGTGTATTCGGCACTGGTGACCTGATTGGCATCCACATGCTTGTACGCCAGCAACACACAGACGTTATAGCCAAGGATAAACAGCGAGGAACCGGCGGCACTGATAAACACCGCCTGGCTCCATTGCGCGCCCTCCCAGAACATCAAACCCAGGCATACAGGCGTGATCATCAGATAGTTGAGGAACAGCTTGTGCATTGTCGACTGTTGGCGCGGCAGCTTGCGCACCAATACGGCGTTGATCGCCAGTGCGGCTGCCGACCCCAGCGCGGCCAGCGCCGCCCAGCTGAAGTCGACCGGGCGCAATATCACCAGAATGCCGGCAAAACCGCTGATCACCGCGGCCAGGCTGAGCTTGGTCAAACGCTCACCAAAAAACATCACCGACAGCAGCATGACCATCAGCGGCGCCGCATAAAAGACCGCGTTGGCGGTGGCCAGGGGCAGGGCGATCAAGGCATAGACCATGCACACAATCCCGACCAGATGCACATGGCCGCGGATAAAGTGCAAGCGGCCGCCGGCAAACAGATTGCCGGTATCAAGCTGACGCCAGAACGGCAGCAGCAATGCCAGTGTCATCACACAGCGCAAAAACGCATATTGAAATACCGGAGCATCGGCCTGCAGAAATTTGATGAACACATCGGAGATCAAAGCCAACGCGTTGCCGATCACCAGCAACAGAATGGCACTGTTGACGGTTTTTCCTGACATGCTGACCTCCGGATGGTTGATTGGTGAGGCGCAGAGTGTAGAGATTCTCTGCTATCCGTGAAAATGATATTTAGCTAGTATCTATTAGAAATATAGATACTGAAGGTAGTCATGAAGTTACCTCCATTGAAGGCGCTACCGGTATTCGAGGCCGTGGCGCGGCTAAACAGTTTTTCCCTGGCTGCCGAAGAGTTATCGGTTGGGCAGAGCGCGGTCAGCCACCAGATCAAACTGCTGGAAACCTACCTGGGTGAATCCCTATTTACCCGTACCGGGCGATACCTGGCATTGACTGATGAGGGCCGGCAATACTTTGATGCGGTGAGCACCGCGCTGCTGCAGATTGAACGGGCCAGCGAGCAGTTGCTGGGGCAGGATACGGCGCGGCTGCGTCTGTCGGTATTCAGCTCCTTCGCCGTGCGCTGGCTGGTACCAAGGCTCCCAGCGCTACAACAGGAATGGCCGCAGCTGGATTTGTCACTGGAGATGAGCGGAGGCAATCCGACGTTATCAGACCGGGTGGCCGATTGTTTTATCACCGTACGACCGGACTCCTCTGCGTTCAGTTACGAGCTGCTGTATACCGAGCGCATGTTCCCCGTCTGCAGCCAGCAGTACTGGCAAACCCTGTGCCGTCAACAGCAGATTGATCCAGCGGTGCATTTATCTTCCAGGCCCTCGCTCAGCCCTTCAGTGCTGGCGGGCTACCCACTGCTGTCAACGCACAGCATCTACAATCGGGCGGGTGGGGACTGGGCGGCCTGGTTCGAGGCGGGCGGCGACAGTTTGCCCAAGGGCAGCCGCCTGCAGCACTTCAGCCACATGCTGCTGGCGCTGGAGGCGGCGCGCTATCACCAGGGTATCGCGCTGACCAATGACTACATGTTGAGCAACCGGGCAGATTCAGCGGACTTTGTGCGTCTGCCCTGTCACCATCTGGTAACCGGAGATCAGTTTTTCTTTGCCTGGAAGACCAGCCGCCGACATGAGCCGGGGATTCAGATATTGCGCCGCTGGCTGCTAGACCAGAGTATTGAATCTGGTCTGAGGCACGCGGCGCAGAGTACGGGGTAAGGCAAGAAGGGTGGAGAGCAGTGCCGGATCAGGCTGCGACGAACTGGCCGCTGAACGCGTTGGAAGCGGCCAGTACAGATTCATTCAACAGCGATTTGCAATCGCGTGCGCACTTGCCGCACTGGTTTGCTACATCGAGAGCTTCGCGCAGGTCGCGCATGCTGCAGGCACCTTCGGCAACGGCGTTACGAATCTGCTTGTCTGAAACACCTTTGCAAAGACATACATACATGGCGTTGATCCCGGGGCAATTGACTATGCTCTGCATGCTAATGTGAATGAGAATGCTTGTCAAACAGATTCATGCCTGTTTTTGCCGAGCCGCTTTTCCTGCCATTGCAGCACCATGATGGTCAATGCGGGCAGCATGGTCAGGGTCACCAGGGTGGCACCAATGATGCCGGCCATGACGATCACACCCACCCCGCGATACAGTTCGCTACCCGCTCCTGGCAGGAACACCAGAGGAGCAAGACCACAAATGGTAGTGATCGTCGAGATGGCTATCGGGCGCAGGCGCGAAGCGACGGCCTCGTTGACCGCATCGACGGGACTCATGCCGTCTTCCAACCCATTGCGAATGGCCCTGTCGACAATCAGAATCGGGTTGTTGACCACGGTGCCCATCAGAATCAGGAAGCCTAGCATCGAGATCATATCGAACGGCTGCGAGATGCCGTTCATGCCCAGTTGTTGCATGACCCAACCGGTGAGGTTGAGCAGCGCCAGGCCGGCTATACCGCCGGCTATGCCAAGGGGTATGGTCGTCATGATCAACAGCGGGTAACCCCAATGGCTGAAAATGGCGACCATGAGCAGATAGACGATGATCAGTGCGACCAGGTAATTGCTGGTGAGCGACTCACGGGTCGCATCCAGTTGGTCTGCCGCTCCGGAAATGGTCATGTTGACGCCGGTAGGGACTTCGCCGTTGTCGCGCAGATACTGGACGACGTCACGGCGAACCATTTCAACGCCGCTTTCCAATGCTACGTTGCGCGGCGGAATGATGTTCAGCGTGATGGTTCGGCGGCCATCCTTGCGGCGGACGGTGCTGGTATCGACACTTTCCTCGGTCTGGGTAAGTTCCGAGAGCAACAGGGTTTGGCCAGAGGGCGTGTAAACGGCGATATTTTCCAGGGTCTCCAGCGTGGCGCCAGGGCCTTGCTGGTTGTATAGATACATATCGATCTTGTCGTCGGCGAGGAAGAACTCGTTGACGTAGGCCCCGTCTGTGAGCGCCGCGATGGAAAAGCCGATATCTTCGGTAGTCATACCGATTTCCGCTGCTCGCTCCCAGTCAGGCCTGACCTGCAACAAGGGTTGAGCCAGTGCCAGGCTCGGAGGCTGGGATTGCAGGCCGGGGTTGTCAAAGACTTCGCCGGCGCGGGCATAGGCACGCTGGGCAACCGCGTAGAGCGTCGCCAGGTCGGGGCCGGAGATATCCAGGTTAACGCTGCGCGTACCTCCATCGTTACTGCTGATGATCGACCCTCTTGCGGCGAACGCGCGCATGCCGGGGTAGGTTTCGTATTGCCGCTCGAGCGCGGCCATCAAGTCTCCAATCTGTGAAGGGTCCTTGGACTCGGTGATGATCCTCAGACTTTGTGCATTGACCCCCAAATTCATGTACTGCATCGCGGGCACATCGGTTTCCCCACGCGCAAATTGCGCCGGGTCGTCATCCAGAAAGGGCAGAAAGTAGGCCTGAATTTCTTCGGCATAGGCTTCCATCGTCGCCAGGTTGTAGCCCGGAGGCGCATTCATCACGGCGAAAGTCTTGGGCTCTTCGCCCTCAGGCAGATATTCGGCTGGAGGCGTCAACAGCAGGATGATCGAGAGACTTGCAATCAGCGTGACGGCCAGGCAGGCCGCGCGGCGCGTGGCAGTGGCCACCAGCCAGTTCAGGCGGCGCACCACCGCAGCATGCAGACGTGCTCCGGCGTTTTGCGGATCGGATATCTGTTTGAAATCCAGACGTGCACTGATCGTCGGGATCACTGTAATCGCCACCAGCATTGAGGCAAGAATCGACGCTGCTATGGCAATGGCAACGTCGGAATACAGTTGCCCGGCTTCTTCGGCGATAAAAGCCACAGGGAGAAATACCATGATAGTGGTCAAGGTGGAGGCGAGCACTGCTGGCCATACCTTTCTCACACCGCTGATTGCAGCCTTGAGCCGGTCCAGCCCACGGCGTCGCTCCAGTTCGATGCTCTCCAGCACCACGATGCTGTTGTCCAGGGTCATGCCAATGGCAAAGGCTACGCCCGCCAAAGAGATGACGTTAATAGTGCGGCCAGCCAGCATCAGCCCCAGAAAGGCAGCGATAGTGCAGATCGGTATGCCGATGACGCCGACCGCGGTGGCGCGGAACGAGCGCATGAACAGGTACATGATCAGCGTGGAGAGTACGGCGCCGAGGAGCAGGTTCTTCCAGACATTGATGATCGAAGCCTGCACATAGACCACGTCATCGGCCGTCAGACGCAATTGCATGCCTTCCGGATTGAGCAGCTCCAGGTTGATCAATTCGATCTCGGCTTGCATGTCCTCCTTGATCTGGATGACGTTGGAGCCGCTTTCCCGACGGACAGCCAGGCTGATCACCGGGCTACCGTTGTAATACGAGCGATCACGGATGCGGAAATGATCCAGCTCGACCTCGGCAACATCACGCAAACGCGTCAGGCTATCTGCGCGGCGCGCGAGTATCATGTTTTCCAGGTCTTCAAGGTCGTCAAAGCGGCCGACGGTGCGAAGCAGGTAGCTGCGCTTGCCGCTATCGATCTCGCCACCGGAAATATCCTGATTGCGCTCGCCAATCGCTTGGCGCACGTCCGTCAAGCTCAGTCCTCTTGCGGCAAGGCGTTCCGGGTCAATGCGAATCTGCACCTGGCGCGCGGCACCGCCGCGTACTTCAACCTGGGCAACACCGGCGACGCTGGACATGCGGGTGCGGACGTTATCTTCGATATAGTCACGCATCATGTCCATATCCAGCCCGCGCGGGTTATCCGGCAGCGGCGACACGGTGAAGTACATGAACGCATTGGAAGAAAACGAAGTAGCGCTTACCCTCGGCTCGTCGACGTTCTCCGGGTAGGAGGGCACCTGGGTCAGCGCATTGTTGACGCGGATCAGGGTCTCGGTGATATCCACGCCGAAGGGAAAGTCCAGCTCGATCTCCGCAGTGCCTGTGGTGGCAGTCGAGGTGATTTCTTCAAGATAGGGGATATTGCGCAGAAACTCTTCCTGCTCAATCAGAATTTCCTTCTCGATATCCTGTGGGGTCGCTCCCGGCCAACTGGTTTCGATCGTGATGGTGCGAGTTTCCAGGTCGGGGATCATCTGCACCGGAATGCGCAGCGCCGCGATCACCCCCAGAACACAGACAATCAGCACTGTGACAGTAACCAGAATGCCGTGCCGGACAATGTGCTCGAACATCGGCCTACTCGCTTTGTGGGGCAGTTATCTGCACAGCCTGGCCCTCTCTGAGGGTTTCGTTGCCACGGGTTACAATGCGTTGGCCTGCCTCAAGGCCAGCGCTGATCTCCACCTCTCCGGCAAAACTCAGGCCGGTTTCCACCTGCTGCTCGCGTACGGTCGGTGACTCATCGGCTGAGGGCGGGTCATTGACGATCCATACACTCACCCGGCCGTCGGGGTAGCGCCGCAGGGCATCGCGATCAACCACCACGCCGCGGCGCTTATCGGTCAAGCGCAGCACGGCGTCGGCTGACATGCCAGGTATCAGTGCAGGCGCATCGGCTTGTTCAAGTTCGGTGCGCAGGAGAAAAGTGCGGGCGTCACTACTGCTTAAAGGTACCTTGCTGACTACCGTACCGGTGAAGCTGCGTTGCGGGTGGGCGTCAAAGCGGATGTCCAGTTTGGCTTCATTCTCAACCAGAGGGTAGAAACGCTGGGCCAACTGGAAGTCGACTCGCAGCTGTTCGGTGGAGACAAGCTCGAGCAGCCCCGTGCCGGGCGTCACCCATTCGCCGACTTCGACCAGTTTGCGGCTCAGGGTCCCATTGAAGGGCACTTCAATGCGATGCTGGCGCAGTTCTGCTTCACGCTGCCGTACCTCGGCGTTGGCTACCTGCAGCGCCGCAGCGTTGATCTTCACCACTGACTCCAGGCCACGTACTTCGCTGGCTGCGATCGCACTGCGTGCTATCAGCGCCTGTGCTTCATTGAATCGCCGCTGGCTGTCAGTGCTTGCTTCCCGCGCGCTATTGGCTGACGCCCGGGCACTGTCCAGGGCGATTTCTGCCATTTCGCTGTCCAGCTCGACCAGTAGATCACCACGCGTTACCTGATCACCTGCCTCGACATGAATGCGTTTGACCAGCCCGGCCAACTGCGATGACAGGAGCGCTATCTGCGACGCGGAAACGCTGCCGCTCACGGGGATCTCATTGATCAGCTCCGCCTCGCGAGCCTCACGCACTTCAACATTGACAGCCTCGTTGGCCTGTGCTGAAAGGTTGCCCAGTGTCAGCAGCAGCGCGAATACCTGCAGTCGTGAACGCTGCAACGGTGGCCAGCGCAGAAGAGAATTGATGGTCATGATTGATGTGGCCACGGGAAAAGAGAACACAGAATACACAGGCCCGGGCTTGACGCAATGTGCAGCCCGGTCGATGTTGCCACTGGATTGCTACAAAAGTTGTACACGCCCAGGGGAACGATTCCAGGCGGGCTCCCTCTATTAATGCAGAGGCTGACGATGCAGTGGCTTTTGTTGAACCCTTTGTTGAACCCTCTGCATCAAGTCTATTTTGTCATTCACTTTGAGGAACGACCCATGGAAACGGAAATTAAAGATATCGGCACCCTGTTTGAACAGCTGGGGCTGCCTGCGGATGAGGCCAGTATTGATGAATTCATCGCCAGCCATTATCCGCTGCCTGATGACGTCAAGTTATCCGAGGCACCTTTCTGGAACGCCAGCCAGGCCGGGTTTCTCAAGGGCGAAATACTTGAAGATGCAGAATGGGCGCCGATCGTAGACGAGCTCAACGCACGCCTGCATGCCAACAAGCCCCGCTGAATTCAGGTCCGGGTTACTCAGTAGCCGACTGAGCCTTGAAGCAAGGTAGTCGGCTACCTGCAGCGTGACTGCATGCCTGTCTCAGTTTATTCGGGTGTGCAGAAAGACATGAGTGTACACAATTTGTATAAGTAAAAGGCGCTTACCTTTGCCATAATTGACAGGTTCTTTAGAACCGCGGGACTATCGACGTATCCGCGGTGCTACCGCCAAAGGAATCTGTACATGACAGCAGTAGAACAGCAGCGGCTTCAGTCCTCCAACAGCCTGCTTCCGCGCACGCCCTTATTGTCGGGAAATGATCCTGAGGCAAAGCGTGCCGAAATCGCCGATTATTTCGTCAGCGTATTTGATCGCTACGAGTCCCTGTTCGATGTGCTGAGCGAAGAGGCCGCCTTTTACGTCAAGCCTATCCCTTTGCGCCACCCCTTGATCTTCTATTTTGGCCACACGGCCACCTTCTATTCCAACAAGCTGGTACTGGCCAAGCTGCTCCCGCAGCGAATCGATGCTCGGCTGGAGTCGATCTGCGCAGTCGGCGTGGATGAAATGAGCTGGGATGATCTGGACGATGCCCACTATGAGTGGCCCACCGTAGGTGAAGTGCGTGCGTACCGGCAGAAGGTTCGCGCAGCGGTGCTCAAGTTGATCAATACCTTGCCGCTGCAACTGCCGATTCAATGGAGTGGTGCCTGGTGGCCGCTGATCATGTGCATTGAGCATGAGTTGATTCACCTGGAAACCAGCACGGTGCTGATACGTCAACACCAGTTGAAGTATGTCCGCTCTCTCTCTGAGTGGTCACCCTGTGGCGAGCAAGGCGCGGCGCCTGACAACCAACTGGTATCCGTCCCCGGCGGGTCGGTATTGCTGGGCAAGGCACGTGATGCCGATCGCTACGGTTGGGACAATGAATTTGGCGCGCGCCAGGCTAACGTATCGGCCTTTCAGGCCAGCCGTTATCTGGTCAGTAATGCGGAGTTTTTGCAGTTTGTCGAGGCTGGCGGCTATGCCGATCAGAGCCTTTGGGACGAAGAGGGCCTGAAGTGGTGTGAGTTCACCGCTGCCGAGCACCCGACGTTCTGGGTCTGGCGAGATGCCTGGTATCTGAGGCTGATGACCGAGGAGGTCAGCATGCCCTGGGATTGGCCTGTGGAGGTTAATTGTCTGGAGGCCAAGGCTTTCTGCCGCTGGAAGGCCCGTGAGAGCGGTGAGCCCATTCGCTTGCCGAGCGAAGATGAGTGGTACCGGCTGTATGATCACGCCGGTGTTCAGGAGGTGTCCGAAGAGGCTGCCAGCGCTAATGTGCAACTGGATCATTTTGCCTCGTCCTGCCCGGTCACGCGCTTTGCCCACGGCGATTTTTTTGATGTGGTTGGCAATGTCTGGCAATGGACGCAGACGCCGATCTATCCGTTCGATGGCTTTCAGGTGCATCCGCTGTACGATGATTTCACTACACCGACCTTCGACAATCAGCACAATCTGATCAAGGGCGGGTCCTGGGCTTCCTGCGGGAATGAAACCTTGCGCAGTGCCCGCTATACGTTCCGTCGTCACTTCTTCCAACATGCGGGGTTCCGCTACGTGTCTTCCGATGCACCAGTCATAGAACCGAATGCCTATTACGAGAGTGACAGGCAAATGTCCGAGTACGCCGAGTTTCATTACGGCGATAGCTATTTCAATGTGCCGAACTTCCCCAAGGCGATGGCTGAACTGGCGATTGCGGCGATGGCCGGCAGGCCCGCGAGAACCGCATTGGATCTGGGTTGCGCTTCGGGCCGTGCGTCTTTTGAGCTGGCCAGGCATTTCCAGCAGGTGACCGGCATCGATTTTTCTGCCCGCTTTGTTGGTCAGGGGGCGGAGATGGCCGAGCAGGGTGTGCTGCGCTATACCCTGACAGACGAGGGCGAACTGGTGTCCTACAAGGCCAGTAATCTTGCTGACCTGGGGCTTGAGAGCTGTGCATCGAAAGTGCAGTTCTATCAGGGCGATGCCTGCAGTCTCAAACCGCAGTTCAGTGGTTACGACCTGGTTCTGGCGGTCAACCTGATTGACCGGCTTTATAATCCGGCCAGCTTTCTGCAGACGGTGCATGAACGCATCAACCTGGGCGGCGTGCTGGTATTGGCCTCGCCTTATACCTGGCTGGAAGAGCATACGCCCCGTGAGCAATGGGTCGGTGGCTTCAAGAAGGATGGCGAGAATTACACCACGCTGGATGGCCTGCAGGACATGCTCGGCAAGCACTTCAGGCGGGTTGGTGAGCCGACTAAGGTCGAGTTCGTGATTCGTGAAACCCGGCACAAGTTCCAGCACAGCTATTCCGAAGCCAGTGTCTGGGAACGGATCTTGTGAGCAGCGTGCAGTGACCACCCACGACCTTATTGGTGCTGACGTGTTCGACTTTGATCGAGTTATCCAGCGCGAGGAAACCGACTCGGTCAAGTTCGATGCGCGAAAAGCGGTTTTTGGCACTGATCAGGTTATCCCGCTGTGGGTCGCCGATATGGATTTTGCTGCGCCGCAGGCTGTGTCTTTGGCACTCGAAGCGCGTGCTCGGCATCCTGTGTATGGCTATAGCCTGTTTCCAGAATCGCTGTATCAGTCGCTGATTGAATGGTTCGCGGCGCGGCATGGATGGCGCATCGAACGCGACTGGATAATGATGGCGCCGGGCGTGGTGCCGTCGTTACACGCTGCCGCCATGGCTTTTGCCAAGGAGGGCGATGGGATCATAATCCAGCCACCCGTCTATCCACCCTTTTTCAGTTCGGTACAAAAGACCGGGCGACGCGTCATAGAGAACCCGTTGCGTTGGCAGGATGGCGAGTACCGTATGGATCTCGAGCATCTGGACGCCTGTGCGGCGCAGGGTGCAAAAATGCTGATTCTCTGCTCTCCGCATAATCCGGTCGGGCGGATTTGGCGCGAAGAGGAATTGCAGGCGCTGCTGGAGATTACGCGCAAGCACAATCTTCTGGTGTTGTCGGATGATATCCATTGCGATCTGGTGTTTGCCGGTCACCGTCAGCAGATGCTCGCCAGCCTGGCAACGCCAGCGGAGCGCATCATCACTGCGGTAGCGCCAAGTAAGACCTTCAATATCCCCGGCATGGGACTGTCGGCGCTAGTGATTCCAGACCCCGCTCACCGGCAGGCGATGAAGCGGGTGTTTGAGACCCTGCATATGGAGCAGGCCAACCCGTTCAGCATTGTGGCGTTCGAGACAGCGTATCGGCAGGGCGGCGCCTGGCTGGACGCCTTGCTGCCCTATCTGGAAGGCAACCGCCAGACTGTTATGGAGTTTCTTCGGCAGCATGTGCCGCAGATCCGGTGTGCGCCGACCCAGGGGACTTACCTTTTGTGGCTGGATTGCCGCACGCTGGGCATGAGCGATACGCAGTTGAAGGCCTTCTTTATCCAGAAAGCCGGCGTAGGGCTGAACCCCGGCATCAGTTTTGGTGCGGCTGGTAGCGGCTTTATGCGACTTAACATAGGCACGCGCAGACAGGTCCTGAAACAGGCGCTTGAGCAGATTCGGGACGCCGTGCAGTCGCACTGCGCCACTGCACTGAGTCGTCAATCGCGCTAGCTGGCGGTGTCCTGGGCGGGCACCTGCGTGCGATCCGCCAGACCAAACTGCAGTTCGGCCAGCCGGGCATAGAGCGCGTTACTGTTTATCAACTCCTGGTGGGTGCCCAATGCCACCAGCTTGCCGTGCTCAATCACGGCAATACGATCTGCGTGTTGAACCGTCGCCAAGCGGTGGGCAATTACCAGGGTAGTACGTCCCTGCATCAAAGCGGGTAGCGCCTGCTGTATCAAGTGCTCACTTTGTGCATCCAGTGCACTGGTGGCTTCGTCCAGCAGCAGTATGGGTGCATCGGTCAGCAGTGCCCGGGCAATCGCCAGGCGCTGCTTCTGGCCGCCGGAGAGCCCCAGTCCAGCGTCGCCCAAAGGCGTATCGTAGCCCTGCGGCATCGCATTGATGAACTCGTCCGCATAGGCGGCTTTTGCCGCGCTGATCACCGCTTGCATATCTGCCTCGGGCCGGCCGTAGCGAATATTGTCGGCGACACTGCCATAAAATAACGCTGGATTCTGCGATACCAGAGCAAAGCAGCGGCGCAGATCGGTTGGGTCCAGTTGCCGAATATCACATCCCTCCAGAGTTATACGTCCCGTGCTGGGATCGAAGAAGCGCAGTAGCAGATCCAGCAAGGTGGACTTGCCTGCCCCGGACGGGCCGACCAGCGCCAGGGTTTCGCCGGCCCGCACTTGCAGGCTCAGCCGATCAATAGCGTTCACCTCGAGTCGGGTGGGATAGGCAAATTTCACGTTTTCAAAAGCCAGATTGCCGCTGACTCTGGCAGGCAGTTGCAATAACCCGGTGGTGGGCGGGGTTATCTCGGCCTGAGTCTGCAGCAGCTCGACAATACGCGCGCCCGCACCAGCGGCGCGCTGGAGTTCACCAATCACCTCGCTCAGCGCGCCGGCAGACACACCCACAATCAGCGCGTAAAAGACAAAAGCCGCCAGCTCGCCACCGCTGATGCGCCCGGCAATAACATCCATGCCGCCGACCCAGAGCATCACGCCAATAGCACCCAGGACCAGCACAATAACCACAAAGGTCAGCCAGGCCCGTTGGCGGATACGCTGGCGAGCGACCTCAAAGGCCTGCTCAACCACGGCAGAGAAACGTGTACGGTCCTGTGGTTGATGGTTATAAGCCTGGACGGTCTTGATCTGGCCAAGTATCTCGCCGACATAGCTGCCGACGTCGGCGACGCGGTCCTGACTTTGCCGTGAAAGGGTCCTGACGCGGCGGCCAAAAAACAGAATCGGCACTATCACCAGTGGAATGGCGAGCATAACGATACTGGTCAGTTTGGGGTTGGTGATAAACAGGAGAACAATGCCGCCCAGCATCATCAATGCATTGCGCAGCGCAATGGATACGGTAGAGCCGATGACCGATTGCAGTACCGTGGTGTCTGCAGTGAGGCGCGACTGGATCTCCAGGCCGCGATTGCTCTCGTAAAAGCCCGGATGCAGGTCGATCAGATGATCAAATACCTGGCGGCGGATATCGGCCACCACCCGCTCGCCAATCCATGACACCAGGTAAAAGCGCGCAAAGGTGCCTACCGCCAAGGCCAACACCAGCACTGCAAAGAAGCCCACCGATTGATTGAGCAGTTCCGGCGAGCGGGTAGCGAAGCCCTGGTCAACCAGCAGACGCAGCCCCTGGCCCAGCGACAGGGTAATGGCCGCAGTGAACAGTAGCGCCAACATCGCGCCGGCGACCTGCCAGCGATAGGGCGCGATAAAACGCAGCGTTAGCGCCAGGGCTTGGCGGTGGGTGCCTGCTATAGTCTTCATGGGGCGTCCGGTCGTGATTCAGTGTCAGCTATGGTACGCTTGCGCGCTCATTTTTTTACCGTTAATGGCCTGCTGGAACCCAACTGATGAGCTCTCGAAATATATGGACCCACAAGGGTACCTTTCTACTGGCGGCGGTGGGGTCTGCCGTCGGCCTTGGTAACCTCTGGCGCTTTCCCTATCTGACGGGTGAAAACGGCGGCGGAGCCTTCATCCTGGTTTACGCGATGACCATCGCCATTGTCGGTATTCCGATTCTGATCGCTGAGACGCTGTTGGGCCGAACCAGCCGCAAGAGCCCGATCATGGGCATGAAATACCTGACCGAAACCCACGGCGCCAACAAGGCCTGGCGCAGCATCGGCTGGATGGGTGCTGCCGCGGCCTTCATTATCCTCAGCTTCTATTCGGTCATTGCTGGTTGGGCGCTGCATTATACCGGATTGATGTTCAGTGGCTCGCTGGCCGGTGCGGATGCAACTGCGATCGGCGCATCCTTTGACTCCCTGCTGGCCTCGCCAGGACTGCTGGTGCTGTATCACACGATCTTCATCGGCGCGTCCGGCTTGATAGTGGGTATGGGTATTCACAAGGGCATCGAGGGCGGTCTGCGCTTCATGATGCCCGCCCTGTTTCTGATTCTGCTGATCGTATTGGTATACGCCTTGATGGTCGGTGATGCCGGGGCGGCCATCAGCTTTCTGTTTACCTTCAATCTGCAGGATCTGAGTCTGGAGGGCTGGTTGCAGGCGATGGGGCAATCCTTCTTCACCTTGAGCCTGGGCATGGGTGCGATCATGGCCTATGGCGCCTATATGTCAGGCGAGGCTTCATTGACGCGCACGGCGATCTCGATTGCGCTGGTGGATACAGTGATTGCACTGATGGCCGGCGTGGCGATCTTTGCGCTGGTGTTCGGTAGCGGTCTGGAAGCAGGGCAGGGGCCAGGGCTGATGTTTGTCACCTTGCCGATCGCATTCGCTGAACTGCCTGGCGGCGCGTTTCTGGGGGGGATCTTCTTTGTATTGGTGATTGGCGCGGCGTTGACCTCGGCCATTTCCCTGGTTGAACCAGTAGCAGCGTGGCTGGTGGAACGCTTTGGCTTCAGCCGCCCGCAGGCGGTGGGCATGATGGTTGGCGCCTGTTGGGCATTGGGGCTGGTCACTGTGTTCAGCTTTAATATCTGGGCCGAGGGCACCTTCACTCAGCAGTGGTTCAACCGCTCACCCTTTGATGTACTGGAATTCATTACCAATATTCTGATGCCCCTGGGCGGTCTGTTGATAGCCCTGTTTGTCGGCTGGGCACTTAATCGTGACGTGCTGCTCAAGGAGATGGACACCAACGCAGGTTGGTTCCGGATCTGGCAATTTCTGGTGCGGTTCGTAGCGCCCACGGCAGTGGCCTTCGTCTTCCTTCGGACCATTCCGCAGATAGAGGGGAATCTGCTACCGGCAGTGCTGGCTATCCTGATGATAGGCGCATTCAGTATTGGTCAGCGTTTACTGGCGCGCAGCTAGCGTCGGGCCGCGTTTGGAGCAGCGACCGTTAGGCCTGCTCCGATGACGCCGTCAGGCCGGCTGCGGGCTGGGCCAGGGCGACCTGGTTGCGCCCGGCCCGCTTGGCCTCATACATGGCCTGGTCGGCCATGTTGATCAGGTCATCAGGTGTTTGGGCGTCAGCCGGATAGGTTGCTATGCCCACACTGGCGGATATCTGCACCAGAGTATCCTGAACGTCGAATGGCTCGCATAATGCCGCGGTAATCTTGCTGGCGACCTTGAGAATCTGATCGGCGCTGACTTCGTTAAGGGCAACGGTAAACTCGTCGCCGCCCATCCGAGCGACTGTGTCCGATTCACGCAGGCAGTCCTTGATGCGCTGCGCCACGAGACGCAGGAGCATGTCACCGGCCTCGTGCCCCATGCTGTCGTTAACGTCCTTGAAGCCATCCAGGTCGATAAACATCACCGCCATGGACAAACCTGCGCGCTCGGCGTGGCGCAGATCCTGTTGCAGGCGGTCCATGAACAGCCGGCGATTGGGCAGGTTGGTGAGAATGTCGAAGTTGGCCTGGTGCCAGCTCTGGTCTTCAGCGGCCTTGCGCAAGGTTATATCGCGGGCAATACCCACCACGGCTTCAACCACTTCCGGATAATCGTTCTCTTCGATCAGTACGGGCGAGAGGATGTATTCGAACTGCTGCCCCGCACCAAAGGTATAGGAAAACTCACCGCGGTAACTTTCCCCGGTACTCAGCACCTGTATGAGGTTGCGTTGCAGGCTGGCGGCAAAGTCGAAGCCGAGGTCAAAGCACGTTTTGCCGATCACCTGCTGCTGCGGGCGATCAAACAGGTCTGCGGTGGCCGCATTGACGTAGACAAAGCGGCCTTCGGGGTTGAGTACAAAGGTTTGATCGGTGGAGGCGCTAAGGATGGTTTTCAGCAGCCTGGTATCCATGTCCTTTTCACTGGTATAGCTGGCCAGCGCTTCATCCAGGGACTGATCTATGGCCTCGTTGAAGCGCAGGATATCGTTGAGCGCGTCAGGCGAAGCTGCAGTATCAATCTCCTTGATCCATAGCCGCAGCACATTGACGCGTAATGCACGGTACTCCGAAATCGCTTCATTGATAGTAAAGCCGGCACTCAGGCGGTCAATGCCATGTTCCTCGGCGGCAGTATCGGCGTTAGGATCTACCGGTGCCTGGCCTTTGGAGCGGGCTATCTGCTGCTCTTCTGTTTGCGGCTTGTCCAGATCGTCGGCGATCGCCATGAGCATCTCTCTGGCGTGATCACGACGGCCGGTCTTGTCGAGGTTTTCAGCCGACTCGATAGTGAGGGCGAATTTATCCCACTCCAGCAGAAGGGTTTCGATATTACTGCGGATAAATTCAGCCAGCTTCACTGGTTACCTCACATGCGCATTTGGTTGTGCCCAGGCATGTCGATGGTCAAGCGACGAAAACGCACTCTGCGAGTATGCCGCACATCTGACACAGATTTTCATTACGTAAATGGAGGCAATATACCACTCTTTAGAGCTGATGAAAGCTCTGTTACACAATGATGGCTAAGTGCCTTAACACTGCTGAAGGTGGCGGATGGCGTGCGTTCCCAGCCTGGAGCATGTTTACCCGCCCAAGCGTGCTACCGCGTCGGTGGCGCCCATGGCCCGGGCAAGATCCAGAGCGGTTTGCCCTTCGTCGTCGATGGCGTTGGCATCGGCGCCGGCTGCTATCAATTGGTCAATAATAGGGCGCTGATTGAACATCGCGGCGAACATCAGCGCCGTTTTGCCACCGGGCGGGCGATAGTTTATATGAGCTCCCCCTTGAATCAGCGCCTCTATTAGTGTGGTTTCGGCTTTGAATACAGCGCCGGCCAACGGGGTCTGTCCGCGGTCATTGGCCAGGTCGGGATCTGCTCCGTGACTGAGCAGCAACTGGGTGGTGTTCAGATAGCCGTGATAGCTAGCCTGCATCAACAGACTGTCACCCTTGTGATTTCTCAGATTGGCCGGCAAGCCAGCGGCCAGCAATGGTGCCAGATCCTGCGTCTGGCCGTTACGGGCGAAGTTGAAAACCTTTTCGGCAAAGGCCAAGGCATCATCATCCAGGGTGTCAGCGGGCGGCGTTGGCATTGGGTTACCTCTTGATCAGGCGTGAAAGGGAGACATATCTAAGGCTCGCCAGGCCTGTTTTGGTTCAATAGCGTCCCCGGGGGGAGCCACCTTCGGGCCTGTGCGGAAACAGTCTGTTGCCAGCAGCGCCGGGGCATTTCTGGCATTATGGTTGTCTATGTTCTGCTCATGTTTACGGCAGACTGCCAGTTATCGGATATTACATGCCCCTTAAAATTCTGCTCATTCTGGGCGGGCTCAGCGCCTTTGGCCCATTGGCGATTGATCTTTACCTCCCCGCTTTTCCCGCCATGGCGAGTGCCTTCTCCACCGACATCGAGCATATACAGCTGAGCATGTCGGTTTATTTTATCGGTCTGGCTACCGGCCAGATATTCTATGGCCCCATCGCCGATCGTTACGGCAGGCGCAAACCGCTGATGTTCGGCATCGGGCTGTTCTGCCTGGCGTCACTCGCCTGTGCGCTGGCACCGACGCTGGAATGGCTGCTGGCTGCGCGCTTTGGCCAGGCGTTGGGCGGCTGTGCCGGGATGGTGGTCACCCGGGCGGTGGTCCGCGACCTGTGCAAACCCATTGATGCCGCCAAGGCTTTTTCGCAACTGATGCTGGTGATGGGCGTGGCGCCGATTCTCGCGCCGCTGGCCGGCGGCTGGTTGCTCAAGCTCGGCGGCTGGCCGTCTATCTTCCTGTTTCTGACTCTATTTTCGGGGTTGTTCGCCTTTGCGGTGTATTTCGGTCTGCGCGAGACGCTGGCCAGCCACGACAGGCCGGCTTTATCGACTGCGTTGGGCCGCTATATGGGGTTGCTGCGTGAGCCGGTATTCATGTTCCATGCTCTGACTGGCGGGATCGCGATTGCCGGGATGTTTGCCTATATCGCCGGCTCGCCGTTTATCATCATGGAGCTGTATGGCATCGCTCCTGAGCATTTTGGCTGGTTTTTCGGTGCCAATGCGGCTGGATTTATCCTCTTTGCGCAGTTCAACAGTCGCATGTTGCGTCGCAGGCCGCCGGTAAAGTTGCTGCAACGCACCACCCTTATCTATCTGCTGTGCACCTTCTGGTTGCTGTGCACCGCCTTGTGGCAGCCGGATTCGTTGTGGCCGCTGATGTTGCCGCTGTTTGGCAGCGTCGCGGTGATAGCGCTGGTCTTGCCCAATTCCTCGGCATGCGCGATGGCCGGGCATGGTCACCAGGCCGGGGTAGCCTCAGCGCTGATGGGCACCATGCAGTTCGTGATTGCCGGCATCACCTCGGCTCTGGTCGGTGTGCTGCACAATGGCACCGCGGTACCGATGGCGGCTGTGATGGCAGCGTGTGGCGTGCTGGTGGTGCTGATGGCGCGGCAGGCGCGGCGTGCAGGTGGACTGGACTTCTAACCCAGTACTCAGATCAGCCGGCGCTGCTCGCCGATGTGGCGGGTGAATCCGGCTTTATCAAAGTATTCCAGCACGGCCACACTATGGTTGCGGCCTATGCCGCTGTGGTCGCGAAAGGCCGCCGTGCTGAACCGCCCATCGCTGCTGTGCGCTGCGAGTTCTGCGGCCAGCGCGAGCAGATGATCGATGCTCTGCGGCAGCAGGTAGCGATTGCGGCCGATGCGCACCAGTAGCCCCAGTGCGCACAGTCGGTCGAGTCTGGCCAGGAGCTCGGCCTTGTCCAGAGTCAACTCGCTGATCAGCTCGCCAATTACCGGCGGCCGCGGCGCACAAGCGCTGAAGTGTGGCAACACCTGCTGTAACCAGCCTAGTGTCTCGGGATCGGGGCGAGGCTGGTGCTCGGGCAGGTGCAGTGCAGCGCCACTCTGCCTAAGCGATCGGCCATCCAGAGCATGACGTACCGCTGCAGCCAGTAAACGGCTGTTGATGGGCAGCCCCAATTGCCTGGCAAGCTGTGGGCGGGTCATCCCGGTCTGTTGCGGTTGATGCTGGTGATGCACGGCAAGTTCCGTCGTCAGGCGCTGCAGGCAATGGTCAAAATCAGCGGCGAGGCATAGCCAATTGCCTCGGCGCAGGATTTGCTTCTGCTTGACGAGAGCGGGTTCACTGGTCAGATGCCTGCTGAGCATAAAGCGGGGCAGGTCGACCCCATCGGGCAGTGCAGCCAACAGACGTTTCAGGCTCTGATCGGTATCTGCTTCGTCCATTGCCATCAAGGCAGCAAGCCTCTCCGGGCGCTGCCGCCCTTTACTGAGGGCGAAGGGGTCGATCACTTGCCCGCTACCCAGTAACTGCCGGCTGGCCGGATCGCGGATGATAAAGCGCTCGCCGTGCCGGCAACAGACCGATTGTTCAAGAATCCATTGGGCGTAATGTCGATCACTGGGCAGTTGTTCACCCTTGAGAGGCACCCAGCGGGCATTGATCACGGCATTGCCCATATGCAGCTGCAGGGTAGAACGATTTGGTAACGCTCCTGACAGATCCAGCCGGCTATCCAGGCAGGTGGTGGGTGCAAAAATGCCAGGGTCAAGTAACTGACTACCACGGCCCAGTTCGGCTCCGGCCAGGTCGCCGCTCAGATTCAATGCACAACGCTGGCCTGCTTTAGCGGTTTTGAGCGCCTGGCCGTGAATCTGAATGCCACGTACGCGCAGGTGACTGCCATTGTCGGATAGGCGCAGGTTGTCGCCGATCTTTACACTGCCGCTCAAAAGGGTGCCTGTGACGATATCGCCGGCGCCGGGCTGGCTGAAGTGTCGGTCGATGCTCAGCCGAGCCGGACGCAGCCGAGCCGGACGTTGATCCTGCGCTGAAGCAGAGGTGCCCGCCCATGTGTGCAATTGCGCGAGCAATTCTACGATGCCCGCACCGCTCAAGCTGTCTACCATAAAGGCAGGAGGGGCTAGCACCCCGGTGGTTGCCAGGTGCTGTAACACCTCATTCTGCACTTGTTCAGCGCGTTGCCGGGTTACTGCAGCACATTTACTGATGACCACGAGTACAGAGCTGATGCCCAGTAGGCGCATTACCTGCAGGTGTTCCTGGGTTTGCGGCATGATGCCGTCATCTGCGGCCACCACCAGCATCACCGCATCCACACAGCCCATCCCGGCCAACAGTGTGCGCATGAATTTCTCGTGGCCGGGCACGTCTACCAGATCCAGACTGCTGCCGTCGGGGCAATCGAGCCAGGCGTAGCCGAGTTCGATACTCATGCCACGGCGCTGTTCCTCGGCAGTGCGGTCGGTGTGCTGCCCGGTCAGGGCCTTGATCAGAGCCGTCTTGCCGTGGTCAACGTGGCCGGCGGTGGCGATGATCATGACCAGGGTTGCATCTTGAGCTGGCCAACCAATAGTTCTTCTTCATCGAGGCAGCGCAGGTCCAGCAGCAGGCGGTCGTCATGCACACGTCCAACCACCGGCACCGGTAGCGCTCTCAGTGCCGCCTGCATGCTCTGCAGTTGCCTGTTTACCTCACGCTTCGCAGATTGCGGGTGCAGGGCGATGGCGTAACTGGGTAGACGTTCGATGGGCAGGGAGCCGCTGCCAATCTGGCCCATCACCTCCACCGCTGTAACCTGAACGGCTTGGCCCGCCCAGGCCAGGAAGGCCGGTAACAGACGTTCGGCCTGCAGCCGGATATCCGCCTGCGGTCGGCCAAGCCAGCGTAAGCTTGGCAGCCGCTGGGCCAGGGTTTCAGGTTGGGCGTAGAGTTTCAGTACTGCTTCCAACGCTGCTAGAGTGACCTTGTCGCACCGCAGAGCGCGCTTGAGCGGGTTCTTTTTCAACTGATCAATCAGCGCCCGCTTTCCCACAATAATCCCGGCCTGGGGGCCGCCTAGCAGCTTGTCACCGCTGAAGGTAATCAGGTCGGCACCCTTGGCCAGGCTGTCCATCGGCGTCGGTTCGTAAGGCAAGCCCCACTGACGCATGTCGATCAGGCTGCCGCTACCCAGATCAATCGCATAGGGCAGGCCCTTATCGTGGGCTGCCTGGGCGATCTGCTGCTCCGGCACGCTGGCGGTAAAACCCTGGATCGCGTAGTTACTGGCGTGAATAGTCATCAGCAACCCGGTTTTGGCGTTGATCGCCTCGGCATAGTCGCGCAAATGGGTGCGATTGGTCGTGCCGACTTCGACCAGCTTGGCCTGAGCACGACGCATGATGTCCGGCACGCGGAAGGCGCCGCCGATCTCGACCAGCTCACCACGCGAGACCGGCACTTCCTTGCCCTTGGCCAGCGTATTGAGGGTCAGCAGCACGGCGGCGGCATTGTTATTGACCACGGTAGCGGCTTCGGCGCCGGTGAGGCGGCAGAGCCAGTCTTCGACATGACTGTCGCGGTCACCGCGCTTGCCCTTGTGCAGGTCGAATTCCAGGTTGCTGGCGCCGCGGGCAACATCGCACATTGCCGTAATGGCTTCTTCGGGCAGCGGCGCACGCCCCAGGTTGGTGTGCAGGACCGTGCCGGTGAGATTGAAGACTTTACGCAGTGAGGGCGCTAGCAGTTCGAGAAGTCTGCCCTGCACGTTGTACGCGAATTGATCCGGCTCGCACGCCAGCTCTTGTTGCCGCAGTTGTTCAAGTTCGCTGCTGATGGTCTGTTTGGTGAAGGTGCGCCCGTGGGCGGCGACGAGCTCGCCGATCACCGGCCAGTTAAGCACCTGATCAACGGAGGGTAGGGCGCGGCGAGCATCTTCGGATGTCGACAGGGTAGTATTTGGCACGAAATGCTAGCCTCGTAGAAGATGCGAAACATAAGGCTCGATAAACGCGGAAGCTGATAAGGGCGGATGGGGCACCCCAGTACAAGACCGTCAATGCCAGGGATGGCATTGATGAGCTACACGGACGTACTTGCCGCGTGTCTTGTACTGGGGTGCCCCATCTGCCCAGAGCACGAATCTTTGCAATCAAACCTTATGCACGGGCCGCAAGGCCCGCCATCATCACGAGTCTTGCAGCGTTAGTGCCTCCAGAATACTGGCGAAGGCGTTGTCAGCCAGTGTGCGCAGCTCATCATCGGTACGGTCCTGAATCGGGTGGGGTACAAACACCATTTTCGGGTCCATGCCCAATGCCTTGGACTGCAACGCTGCTGCTTCAACGAATTCGCTGGAAGCAATACCTACGCCGGGGATCTGCCGGCCTTCGAGGTCGCCTATATCATGCATACAGCACGAGGTACAGGAGCCTCAGTCGGCCAGGCCTTCCACCAGCAGATCGCATTCACTGGCGATCTGTTGTTTCAGATCCGTGGGTGCAATGCGTGCAAAGGTAGGCTTGCGATAGCGTTTAACCTCGATACCGCGCTCACTGAGCAGCTCGTCCAGACGGTCCAGCAACACGTTGCCACGTGCTTTGGATATGTCCAGCAAGCCCACAGTCAGGCCCTCGATTGAGGCGGGTCTGACGGTCAACGCGCGGCTGGTAGCCGAGCGTTCAGCGGTCGGGTCGAGCAGTATGGTTGGCGATGTCATGCCAGTACCTCCTTGCTAACCGGGGTGGAGCCGGTCGGGCCAGAAGCGGCCCAGCCAGCAATAACGGCGGAGAACAGACCAGCCGGGCCACCGGCTCGGACAATCAGCAAACCACCAGGTCGAAACTTGGGTAAATCGGCGCCGGCAAAATTCGCTGGCATGCCTTCGGTAATATCCTGAGCGCCTATCACCAGATCCTTGCCGGGCAAGGTCAGCAGGCGTGCCAACTCTTCATGCAGACGCGCCTTGCTCCAGCCCGCGTCGGTAAATACCCGACAATGCTCGGGCGATACTACCAGGATGGCGTCGCCATGCATCACCAGCTTGTAGTGATCCACTGCGCGCAAGGAGAGTGCGAAACTGCGAGCGAGAGATTCGGGTGTACGCGATTTCTGATCGACAATCGCCTGCACGCCTTCGGCGGCAAACAGGGTAACGACTGACTGGTCTTGAGTGAAGCCGCGCTCTACGGCCAGTGAATCCCATTCGCTGTCTTCGGCCTCGGCAAAACAGAAGCTGTATTTGCCGGGTGTGCCCATGGTCGCCCGGTCGATTTCGCCGGGGCGGCCGCCGCCGACGTTGCGCACTATCAGTTGCAGGGCCCGGCCAATACTGGCGTTGGCGCGGTTGCCCTGGCCCAGGCAGTTGACCCCGGAATTCATGCCGATCCGTTTCGCGACCGGACCGTTGACCAGCACAAGGGGGCCAGCAAACATGGTGGTACAGAGAATGCCGTGCATGCCGAACTCGTCGACCAGTGACGCTTCTACAGCGGCCAGTACCACGGGCATATATTCAGGTTTGCAGCCGGCCATCACGGCATTGATCGCGACCTTTTCAACGGTGCAGGGCACCAGGTCCGGAGGCATGAGTCCCAGCACTTCATCAGCTTTGCGCGACGTGCCTAGCAGCATGCGATAGACCCGTTCCGGGGTCGGAGGCACGACGGGCAGGCCGTCGCTCCAGCCGCGTTCGTGGCAGGCCTCGATGGGGTCTTCGCTATCACCGATCTCGACTTCGCGCGATTCAAAGGTCACGGCGCCAAAACGTATGGCCAGCGTCTCGGCCATGCCTGGGTCTTGCGTTTTTGAGCCGCAGCCGGGGCGGGAAGCTGGCAAATCCGACCCAAGGCCGGTCATGTTGCTGAGCTTTTCCCAGTCCTCACGAAACCAGCCGTAAGTCCGATCCAGCTCTTCGCCGTTGGCGCGCTTGATCAGTGTGGGAACGATTTCGCAGTCCAGTTGCCAGGACCATTCGAGCGTATCGTCCTGAATCTGCTTGCCAGCGCCGACATTGAAGTCGGCAGTGTCTTGTACAATCACAGTCAAGGATTGATCACCGGCGGCCAGTTGCGCTAGCACGGGTTCGATCAATGCGCAGGTCGGGCATGCGCGCTTGAGTATGACGATGAGTCCATCAGGGAGTGTTTGCATAGTTGATTTGTAGCAGCTTGAGCGCCACAGGCAAGCACTATCATCGGGTTTGATATTGCTTGCCCACTGTCATATATCGAGACAGTTGCACCTGCTTTCAGGTTCAGGGCGCGCGATCAACTCGCTATTGCAGTCGGCGCCGCTCTGTGCGTGGTCTGGCCTTGATTGAGCAGGGCGGACAAGCGCACATCAGCGCCGATCACGTAGCGCAGTTGGCCATCGGCGGAGAACACCGGCGCGGACAGGGTGAAGCAGAAGGCATCCGTGGCAGAGGAACGGTAAACCGAGCTGATATGCGGCGTGAGACTGTCCTTAACGTTGCGAAACCAACTGCGGCTGGACCAGTTGCTGCCCTTCATGCTTTTGCCAGAACCGGGTTCGAGATCGGCAGCCGGAATATTTTCACTGACCTGCAGGCCATCCGCGCCGACCAGGTACATCAGTTCAAAACGGGCATCCTGAGTCAGGCAACTGCGCATCAGGCGTTCGGCATCCATGACACCACTGCACAGTGCCGGTTCGCGCGCCAGGCTAACCACTCGCTCACAAATCTGCCGGTGAACGCCAAGCTGGAATTCGCCCAGGCCTTCGAGCAGCCGATCGCTTTCCTGGCGGACGGCCTCGCTGTGCTCGCGTACCTGCTTGGCGCTGCCTTTGAGTAGGCTCGCTACATCAGCCACCCTTTGTACGTCAGTGCTGACCGAGCGCACCGCGGCACCAATCTGTTCAGTACCGCTAGCCATGCTGGCAACCCGTTGGTCCAGCTGGGTCATGGATTCGGCGGCTCGGCCCAAACCCTGATCGACCCGTTGAATGCCCTCACGGCCATCGGAAATCGCCTGGTGCATGCTGTCCCCGGCCTGGTTCAGCCGCTGCATGCCGCTGCGCAAGCCATTGATGATCTGGCCAACCTGATCAGTTGCTTGGGTCGTATGGCCAGCCAGCCGCCGCACTTCATCGGCTACCACGGCAAACCCGCGTCCCTGTTCGCCAGCACGGGCTGCTTCAATGGCGGCATTCAGTGCCAGCAGGTTGGTCTGCTGGGAAATGTTGGCGATCATTGCAATGACCTGATTGACCTCTTCAATCTGCTTGCTCAAGGTCTGAATTTCTGCCGCCAGCAACTGCTCTGTCGACTGTATGGTCTCGACCTGGCCGAGTACCAGTTGGCTATCGGTCTCGCAGGAGCGCAGTTGGCTGGTCACCGTATTGGCCAGATTGGCAACCGCCGTGGCGCCGGGCACCAGCTCCGATTCCAGGCTGGCACTGATCTCCTCGATGGCGCTGGCAATCATGTCGGAGGATTCGGCCAACTGATCACCCTGGGTTTCGCTTGATCTGGCGATACTGGCGAGCTTGGGTGCATGGGCGGCGATACCAACAGCGGCATGCAGGCTCAAGGTGATGCGCTGTTGCAGCTTGCCGGTCAGACGACCCAATTTGCCCAACAGGCCAGGCTGGTCCGGCAGGCTGACGCTCAAGTCCAGTTGATCGAACAGGCGATCCAGCTGTTCGGTGTCTTGTCTGTCCTTGCGGGAAAAGTTGAAGAGGCTCATGGCAGGTTCCTTGGCCAGGTATGGCTATCAATCTGATATCAGTCTCTGCTGCCAAGCAAATAGAGTGCCATGCGGGAGGCCCAGATTCAGGTGGTAGTGAGTTGCAGCGGTGCGTTGATTTGGTGCGAGCGGGGCGGCGGGCGTCTGCAATGGTGCGCTGGGGGCACACTGAGAACCTGGGCTCGGGCGTGATCTGTCTTTGCGGCGGACAAAAAAACGGGCGCTAATGCGCCCGTTTTATTTGAAGCTGCAGGCTATCAGGCGCCAGTCCAGCGCTTCATGACCAGCGTTGCGTTCGTGCCACCAAAGCCGAAGCTGTTGGACATCATCAGATTCGCGGCTTCGTCTGCGCGCTCCAGCAGAATCGGCAAGCCGGCGGCGTTTTCGTCGAGCTCTTCGATGTTGGCTGAAGCGGTGAGGAAGTTATCGCGCATCATCAGCAGACAGTAGATCGCTTCCTGTACGCCCGCCGCACCCAGCGAGTGACCTGAGAGGCTCTTGGTAGAGCTGATTTTGGGTGCCTTGTCGCCGAACACTTCGCGAATCGCCTTGAGTTCCGCGACGTCGCCCACAGGTGTAGAGGTACCGTGGGTGTTCAGGTAGTCAATAGTGCCATCGACGGTAGCCAGCGCCTGCTGCATGCAGCGCACGGCGCCTTCACCACTCGGGGCAACCATGTCATAGCCATCGGACGTGGCGCCATAGCCGACCACTTCGGCATAAATCTTCGCACCGCGCGCCAGGGCGTGCTCGAGTTCTTCGACCACGACCATGCCGCCGCCGCCAGCGATGACAAAACCGTCACGCTTGCTGTCGTAAGCGCGGGAAGCTTTCTCTGGGGTGTCGTTATATTGGGTGGAAAGGGCGCCCATCGCATCGAACAGCATTGATTGCGACCAGTGCTCTTCTTCGCCGCCGCCGGCGAAGACCATATCCTGCTTGCCCAGTTGGATCTGTTCCATGGCGCTGCCAATGCAGTGGGCGCTGGTGGCGCACGCGGACGAGATCGAGTAGTTGATACCCTTGATCTTGAACGGCGTAGCCAGACAGGCGGATACGGTGCTGCCCATGGTGCGCGGTACGCGATAAGGCCCGATCTTCTTCACGCCTTTTTCACGCAGAATGTCGATCGCTTCCATCTGGTTCAGCGTGGAGGCGCCACCGCTACCGGCGATCAAGCCAATACGCGGATGGCTGATCTCTTCTGCGGTAAGGCCGGCATCTGCAATCGCCTGCTGCATGGACAGGTAGGCGAAGCCCGCGGCGTCACCCATGAAGCGTTTGACCTTGCGGTCGATAGCGGCTTCCAGATCAATGTCGACGGTGCCGGAGACGTGGCTACGCAGCCCCATTTCGGCATAGGAAGGATTATGGCGAATGCCTGAATTGCCGGCCTTGAGGCTGGCGGCGACCGATTCCAGGTCCTGGCCCAGGCAGGAAATGATGCCCATACCGGTAATTACGACGCGACGCATGGTGAGTATCCTCAGAAGCTATCGGTAGATGTAAACAGACCTACCCGCAAACCTTCAGCGGTGTAGATTTCACGCCCGTCGACCGCCATGCTGCCGTCGGCGATGCCGAGGGTCAGAGCGCGGTTGATAGTGCGTTTGATATGGATGGTATAGGTGACTTTCTTCGCGGTAGGCAATACCTGGCCAAAGAATTTGACCTCGCCTGAGCCCAGCGCGCGGCCTTTGCCTTCATAACCCAGCCAGCCGAGGTGAAAGCCAACCAGTTGCCACATGGCATCCAGGCCCAGGCAACCGGGCATGACCGGGTCACCTTCAAAATGGCAGGCGAAGAACCAGAGATCAGGATTGATATCCAGCTCGGCTACGATTTCACCCTTGCCATACTTCCCACCGGTATTGCTGATATGCGTTACGCGATCGATCATCAGCATATTGGGGGCGGGCAATTGTGCGTTTCCGGGCCCGAACAATTCGCCACGGCTGCATTGAAGCAACTCTTCCCGGGTATACGCATTCTGTTTAGACATGTTCGCTCCTGCTCAACCCCGTTCGGTGGGGTGCGATTAATTCGGCTCTGCGGTGCTTGGCGAATTTATCCGCCAGCGTAAGCTCAGACAGCCCGTCCCGGTTCAGAGTCACAACCGGGTAACGGACTGGCGAGTCAGGCGTTGAGGATACCTGCGATGCTGGCCGAGGACAAAGTTTCTCTGCCCCGAGCCTGCCTGCTATTGCTCTGGATCAATCAAGGTTGCCGTATTCGGCCTGGAACTGATCGCGCAGTTCGCGCTTGAGCACTTTGCCGATGGCACTGCGGGGGAGCTCGTCGGTGAGAATCAGACGGTTCAGGCGCTGGGTCTTGCCGACGCGAGCATTGAACCATTGGCAGATATCCTCGGCGTTGCCCTGCGCACCGGGCCGCAGTACGGCATAGCCCACCGGCGTTTCGCCCCAACTGCGCGATTGCACGCCGATCACCGTGACCTCAAGCAGGTCAGGGTGCTGGCGTAGTTCCAGTTCCAGATCGCTGGGGTAAACATTGAAGCCACCACTGATGATCATGTCCTTGCGGCGGTCCATCAGCGTCAGAAAGCCTTCGCTATCAAAGCGGCCGACATCGCCGGTGCGGATGAAACGCTTGCCCTCGGCGTCATACCATTCGGCTTCGGCGGTTTTTTCCGGCTTGTTCAGGTAGCCGGTCATCATTGCCGGCGAATGGCCTACCACCTCGCCGACTTCACCGAAAGGCAGCTCCACGCCATCCTCGTCGATCACGCGCATATCGTGATTTTCCAGCGGCTTGCCAACGGTGGCCAACTTGTCCGGGAACTGGTGCGCGGCCAGCATGCAGGAGCCGCCGCCTTCGGTCATGCCGTAGAACTCGATCAGGCCACCCGGCCAGCGCGCCAGGATGTCGGCCTTGAGCTCGGCATGGAAGGGGGCGCTGGTACTGAACTTCATGTGGAAGCGGGACAGGTCGTAGCTGTCGAAGTCCTCGCGGGCCATGATGCGTTGATACTGCACCGGTACCAGCATGGTGTGAGTCACACCCAGTTGCTCCGCCAGCTTCAGATACTTGGCGGCATCAAACTTGGCCATCAGCACGACGGTGCCACCAAGACCGATGGACGGCAGGAAGGACACCAGCGTGGTATTGGAGTACAGCGGTGTAGAAATCAGAGTGACGCACTCGGGACCGTAGTCGAACACGATGCCGCGCTGGATGTGCGACCAGCGCATGCCGTGCGACTGAACGATGCCCTTGGGTTCACCAGTGGTGCCCGAGGAATAGATGATATTGAACGGCATCTCGGGGCTGATAGTGACGGGTGCAGGCTTGGCATCGGCCAGCCATTGGCTGAAACCCTGCTCCGGTCGGCTGTCATCCATGCTGATCAGGGTGATCTGGTGTTTTTTCGCTACGTCGTTCAGCGCCTGATCCACGGCCTGGTCTACAAACACCAGCTTGGCGGCCGAGTCCTTGATCATGGTGGCCAGGCCTTCAGGCGTGGAGGAGGGCGCAAGCGGTGCCACGACCATACCGGCGCGCAGCGCGCCGATATACAGAAGTGCGTAGGGGATTGAGTTGTTGCCGCAAATGGCAATGCTGTCGCCGGGGTTGAAGCCGTCACGCTGCAGCGCCGCCGCTACCTGGTCCACCTTCTGATTCAGCTCCTGATAATTCAGTTGCTGAGCATCCTGAATCAAAGCGGGATGGCTACCCCGGTTCTTGGCATGCAGGGCGATGAGTTCAGGTAATACGCTAAAGGGCGTTTCAAGGGTGATGGACATGACAGGTTACTCGCAGGGCTGTTGATGACAGCTGCGTAGTATCACCGCTGGATGCAGGCTTGCACAGGAGTGAAATAGTGGTGGATCAGCGCGGTCAATAATCCGCCGCGCCTGGCCTCAGGCAGGCCTCTAGCTCCTGCTGCAAAGCCTTGCGTGAAACCGGCTTGCTGATAAAGCCCTGCATTCCTGCCTCGGTACACTGTTGTCGATCACTCTGCATTGCACTGGCCGTCAGCGCAATGCAGCTCACAGGCGTGCGCTCCTGGCTGGCACAGTGCGCCAGATAGCGGCGGTACACGCTGAAGCCATCCATATCCGGCAGTTGCAGGTCCATGAGTATTGCCGAAAAGGCCTGCCCGTGCTCGGTCAAGAGGCGCAGGGCTGTCTGGCCGGTCTCGGCGGTCACGACCTGGTAGCCGAGGCTGTGCAGCATGCCCTCGATGACCATTTGATTGACTGGGTTATCCTCCACGAGAAGCACCGGCAGCTGATTGGCGGGAGCGCTGTTTGCAGTTGTGGCATTGCCGGACGTCTCCGGGTCGTTCTCGGTCAAAGGCAGGGTGAGCCTGAGTGTAAAGCAGGAGCCCAACCCCTCTGTGCTCTGTGCTTCCAGGCTGCCGCCCATGGTCACGGCAAAAGTGCGGGCAATTGACAGCCCCAACCCGGTGCCGCCAAACCGTCGCGACGTACTGCTATCGGCTTGCTGGAATGCATGGAACATGCTCTCCAGTCGGCCAGGTGCAATACCTATCCCGCTGTCGCTGACTTTGCAGATCAGTTCTACGCACTGACCATGCACTGGCTTGTGCCAGTGTGCTTCTACATCGATATTGCCCTGCTCGGTAAATTTCAAGGCATTGCCGATCAGGTTGACCAGGATCTGACGGATCCGTGTAGGGTCGCCTAATACGTTAGGTGTTGGCGGATTGCCCTGGGTGCGGACATTCAGAGCAAGGCCTTTCTGCGCTGCGGTGTGTTCGAATACGGCGGCCGAGTGGCTGATCAGCTCGGGTAGATTAAAGGCGATTTCCTCTAGCTCAAGCGCGCCTCGCTCAATGCGTGAGAAATCCAGGATGTCATTGATCACGTGCAGAAGGTGATCAGTAGACTCTCCGGCAATCTGTACATATTCAGCCTGTTCCGCATTCAAAACGGTGGTTTCCAGTAGTTGCAGCATGCCCAGCACGCCGTTCATGGGGGTGCGCAGTTCATGGCTCATCATGGCCAGGAAGTCGGACTTCGCCCGGTTGGCGGCTTCGGCGTCCTCTCGGGCACTATTGATGTGCTCCATGGCCTGTTGTTGCTCATGCGCAGAGCGTTGCAGCGTGCTGGCCAGGGTGTTGATGTTGTGCATCAATACCCCTATCTCGTGCTGTTGATCTTCCTCCAGGCGTGTTTCGAGATGACCTTCCTGCAGAGCCTGTACAGCCCTGCTCATTCGCGCCAGTGGGCTGGACAGTGCACTGGCCAAGCGCAAGGCCAGGACCAGGGCCGCAAATATCACCAGGGCGGCAAGCAGCAGTGCACCGAACAGAATATCTTCCTGTCGCTCATCGAATGCTTCTCTGCTCAAGCCAACGCGCACCTGCCCCAGATAGCGAAAGTTGTCGTCCAGTTCGGCGGCCGGCGCATCCAGCAGATAGAGCTCATTCTGCAGCGCAATGCTCTGGCGCTGGATGTCGGCAGAGAAATAATGCAAGGGCAAGGGGGTCTTCTGCTGTGCTGTCGACTGCAGTGAGACCATCAGGTCGCCGGCCTGATCATAGACTTCCACACTGCGTACATGGGGGGTATCCAGTGCACCTTTGATCAGGCTTTCGAGGGTGTTGAGATTGCCACTGATGACGCCGTATTCCGCAGTAGGGGCAAGCTGTTCAGCGATCAGCATGCCGGTATCCTGCAACTGGCGGCCAAGATCATCCAGCCGAGCACTGACGAAATAGGCGAAAACCACCAGGCCCAGCATCAAGGCAGGCGCCAGGGCGATCAGAATCAGCCGGTTATGAATGCTGCCGGTCTTCCACAGGCTCATTGGCCCATCTCCTGTTGTCTCAGTTGCTCAGCCAGGGCGTCGTCATCGGGCGGCGGGAAGCCTAGTGAGCGCGCCACCTGGGCGTTGCTGAGCACTGAAAAATAGTGCGGATAGGTAATGGCACCCGGGCGCCAGGGGCGTGCAAGCACACGGGTAATACTCTGCGCGGTCTGACCTGGCGTGCTGAAGGTGGTGCTCAAACTGCCGGCGTTGATGAAGGGGGCGCTGGGCCCAATCAGTACCTTGTTACGCGTATAGCTACTGAGCAGAATCGTTTTCAGACTGTCGGCGTTGTAGATGATCGGGTCGTCAATGGCCACCAGTGCGTCGCTTCCATCCAGCAGCGTAATCAGTTGGCGGCCGAGCTGTTGCTGGTTATCCAGCGGCAAGCTCAACAGATCAAGATCCGCTGCATCGGCAGCTTGTTGCCATTCAGGTAGCTGTGCCTGGTGATCCGGTGAGTAAAGTGCGCCAACGGCGGACAGGCGCGGGATCAGCAGTCGAACCAGCTGTAACTGCCTATGGGGCGCGGGGTTGGCGAGGATGATCTGCAGATAATCCGGAATCGGCGGCAGGCTCAGCGGCGGCAGGCTGCTGCGGCTGATATAGGTGCCGATGGTGGGTGTATCAGAGACCTGCTTCAATCGCCACTGCAGGCTGCTACTGCCCATGGTGATCAGCAGCGACGCTTCAGGAACAGGGCCGCCAGACTCGAGGTTGTAAACGCTTACGTTATCGTCGCTGCGCTGCTTGCGCAGATCCTCAATAAACTCGTCAGTAAGGCTGCTGGCCGCAGGGATGACCACCACAATGGTGTCGGCTTTGCCCAGGGCGGAAAAAAGCATGCAACAGACGATCAGCAGCATGCGAATCGCCGTCATCGCTGGGCCGCCTCGGTGATCAATCTGTTCATGCGACATTCCCTGTCTGCTACGGTAATCATTCCGGACAGCTAATACTGGCCTGGCGTGCAATCGGCATCAGAAACTCAGTTCGGCACTGAGATAATAATGACTGCGACTGTTGTAAATGTTTTCCGGCCAGGTCAGACCCTCGTCATCCAGCCGATACTGCCAGGTCAGCGCCAGATTGACGTGGCTGCTGCTACTCAGATCAAAGCGCTTGGCCAGCCGACTGTCAAGCCGCTCGAACCGCCGTTCGTTGAGCATGTCTGCGCCATAATAGATCAGGCTGCTTTCTACCTTGCCAGGCCACTGGCGCAGCCACGCAGCTGAGCCGCTATTACGTGCTGTCAGCCGTTGATCGAGCCTGTTGGTTGCAACGAAGTCGACATAGGCGTAGGTCAGCCTGACGCGGTCAGCCCGGGTCATGCTCCAGTCGATTTGCGTCTCAGCGCCGGTGAAGCGCGAGAAACTGCTGTTATCGGGGACGAAATTCACGATCTGCAGGGGTTGACTGATCATGTCACGAATCTCGTCGTAGAATCCCTTTATATCGATCGACAGGCCAAGGTGATGTAGGTAGCCATTGTAGCCCACTTCGTGGGAACGCATCCGCTCCTGTTTCAGGTTGCCCGGGCCCTGGGCCAGGGCGTAATACTGATCGCTGCCTGACACCGGGCCACTGAGGTTGTTGGCAGTGTAGGTCCAGTTGGCATTGTTTTCGTACATGTCTGGAGAGCGGACTGCTTCCGAATAAACCGCGCGCAGACTGTGGGTGGGGCGGATAAAGAAGTGCGCGGCGACCCGCGGAGAAAGCGAGAAGCCACTGAGACGGTCGTCTTCTGCCATCGCGCCGGCATGCAGCAGCCAGCGGTGGTGCGGGCGATATTCGAGGTTGCCGAATAGCTGACCTATCTGGTTATCAACCCGACCGCCAAAAAAAGTATCCGAGCGCGCTTCGTCATAGCGAAGGCTGCCGCCGAACACCGTGCGTAGGCTGTCGGCCAGTTGCATGGTGTTTTGTATCTCCACCTCGTAACGGGTTTCGCGCAGGTTCTCGTTCAGATCCCAGCAGGCAGGCTCACCGTTCCGTGCCGCGGCATGTTCGGCAACGATGCTATCGACCAGCGGCAATAACTCCGGAGGCAGATTGTCGACGTTGACCAGCCAATCGGCTGCCAATGCCGGGTCACCCCAGAAACCGCGGTTGCGCAGGATATAATTCACCCTTCTGGGATAAACGTTGCCCGCCTCGTACAGCGCGCGCAGCTCCGGCGAAAACACCACTGGGGAATCGCAGGCACGGAACTGGCTCAGGCGCTCCATATGCTGGGCGTAGGTCTTGATCTCCAAGCGGTGCGACGGGGAGATATCATTTTTCCAATGCAACTGGGCAAAATAATCCCGTGCACTGACGTCTGAATCAGGGTCCTGTTCAGCCATCATGCGGTCATAGGTAAATGCCGGGTTGGTCGGTTCAGCCAATACCGTATAGCTGCTGGCGCGCTGGTTGGTCCCTTCCTTGGCGCCAAATTGCCAGCTCAGGGACTGGCTGGCCGAAAGGGTGGTGTCGCCGAGCATGTTGAAGGCGTTCAGGCGCCGGCCATCACGAAACGCATTACCCTCGTCGTCGGCATCAAATCCGTTGTCTTCCTTGCCGAACACACTGAGTCTGGCCAGGCTGTTACCGAACTCCAGGCCCTGGCTGCCATACAGATCCTTTACCCCACGATCACCCTGGGTAACTTTCAGCCGAGTGCCCTGGGTCAACTCAGGCCGGGTGGAAATGATATTGATCACCCCCATCAACGCATTGGCGCCGTAGGTGACGGTATTCGGGCCGCGAAAGACTTCGATGCGTTCGATATCCTCGATGGCCAGAGGGATGTCCGTCCAGTCCACCGTCGCCAATCCGGGGCGATACACCGATCTGCCATCGACCAGCACCTGCATGCGTCGTGCCTCGGTGGTATTGGTGCCGTGATAATTGACGCTGGCCTGATGGCCCGACAGGTAACCTATCTTCATGCCCGGGACCAGGCGGAGTATTTCCGGAATATCCCGCGCACCGGTTGCACGGATCAGGTCACGATCAATGACCGTCATGCTGCCAGGGACCTCGGCAGGCGACTGTTTGAGGCGTGTTGCGCTTAATACGGATGGAAGTTCAGTGCCGCCGAGCTCCAGCTCATCCATGGCGGCAGCGTGCATGCTGGCGGTCATGCACAGCAGCGGAAGAAGGGGATGTCTGAAGCTTAATGCCATTATTTTGCAACCATGCAGGTCGTTGTCAGCCAATATTACCCAGAGACGCATTTTTTGCCAGCTTTGGCTGAGTGTTTTATCGGCAGCAACCCATTTAGCCTTAGCTGTTTTATACTTCGGCCATCAATCACCGTTGCAAGGATTTCAGATGACCGATCACAAGACCCCCGTATGCGTTTTGGGTGGCGGCAGCTTCGGTACCACGCTGGCAACCTTGATGGCCGCCGAGGGTATTCCCGTTACCCTGTGGCTCAGGGACGAAAAGATCGCCGAAGAGATCACCCGGCTGCACGAAAATCGCCGCTATATGCCGGGGCTCAAGCTCGACCCTCGGCTTAGCGTGAGCACTGACATGCCAGCAGCCGTGGCCTCGGCCGAACTGGTGTTTCTGGCTATTCCCAGTAGCGCTTTCCGTTCGGTGCTGAGGGAGATTGGCCCGGCCTTGGCCGGTAAGGGCGTGATCAGCACGACCAAGGGGATCGAGCAGCCAGGCTTTTTCATGATGAGCGATATCGCCGCGCAGGAGGCACCAGAGGCTCGTATTGCGGTGCTGTCCGGCCCCAATCTGGCCAAGGAAATGGCCGCCGGCGAACTGACCGCCACGGTGGTCGCAAGCGACTACCAAGCGCTTTGCACCGAGGTTCAGGCTGTGCTGGGCAGTAAAAGACTGCGGGTGTATGCCAGCCAGGACAGATATGGCGTTGAGCTGGGCGGAGCTCTGAAGAACGTCTACGCGATTATCTCTGGCATGGCGGCGGCCATGGGTATGGGCGAGAACACGCGCAGTATGTTGATCACTCGCTCTCTGGCAGAGATGACCCGCTTTGCCGTGCATATGGGTGCCAACCCGATGACCTTCCTGGGCCTTGCCGGGGTTGGGGATCTGATCGTGACCTGTATGTCCCCGCTGTCACGCAATTACCAGGTGGGCTTTGCGCTCGGCCAGGGTAAAACCCTTGAACAGGCGGTGGCGCAGCTGGGGCAGGTGGCTGAAGGTGTGAACACGCTGAAGGTGCTCAAGCAGAAATCCGAGGAAGAGGGTGTGTATATGCCGCTGGTCGCTGGTCTGCACGCGATCCTGTTCGAGCAGCAGCCCTTGTCGGCGGTGATCAGCCGCCTGATGAGCGCAGAACAGAAACATGACGTGGAATTTGCCGCATTCGCTGCGCCGCTAGGATCCCAGGAGAAGTCTGATGAGTAAAATCAAGCAATCCATAGGTTCGGCTGATTTCTGGCTGCGACTGCTCTACACGTTGTTGCTGGCGCTGGCCTGGCAGGTTACCGAGCTGTTGCTGCTGGTTGTTGTGCTGCTGCAGATAGGCTACCGCGCGTTTACCGGCGAGGCAGATGCTCGCCTGGCGGATTTCGGCAGACGCTTGTCTGCCTACGCCGCGCAAATAGGGTGCTATGTGACCGGTGCTACGGAGCAAAAACCCTGGCCATTCATGGAATGGCCGGCAGGCCATGACACAGCGGCAGCGCAGGTGGACGCCCCGGTCGATAAACTGTGAGAATCTGGATCTTGCGTCACGGTCAGGCTGAAGCAATGGCGGCCAGTGACGAGCATCGCGCTCTGACTGACGCTGGTTGCAAGGAAGTCTTGGCGATGGCGGCGCAACTGGCAGATGAGCCGTTGCAGGCCATACTGGCGAGCCCCTACCGCCGGGCACAGGAAACAGCGAATCTGGTTCAGCAGCAGTTGCAGACCCTGCGCGGCGTTTCCACGGCCGCCTGGCTGACGCCCGACGATGATCCGCGCCAGGCACTGAGTTTTTTGACTGAGCGCAGCGAAAGCACGTTGCTGCTGGTCAGCCATCAGCCCCTGGTCAGCCAGCTCATCAGCTTGCTGGTTGAAGGCAACACGTCCGGACATTACCCGATGCCGACAGCGGGTCTGGCCTGCATTGACCTGGACCTCCCAGCCGCCGGGCTGGGTGAATTGCGCTTGCTGACCAGCCCAGCCCTTTTGCATAGCTGATCATCCATCGGCAGACTGGCCGAAATACCCTGCGATGTGTGCTTTGGCAGCCTTGTCCCCGGGGAAAGCAGGTGGGATAGTGTTCACTCGATGGGGTGAGCCTTTGAAGGCCATTCATTTATAAAAACAAGATTCAAATGAGGTGTCGTCATGGGAGATCAGGACAGGCTGGTCGTGTCATCCGCGCTGGAAGCTTTCTACCAGCGTGAGACAAAGCATCCGGACACGGTTTACCTGGTTCAGCCTCTGGGTGACGGGCAGGTACAGGAGATAACCTGGGGCCAGGCGGGCGATCAGGCGCGCCGCATAGCGAGCTATCTGCGCAGTCTGGATTTCCCCGAGCAAAGCCACATCGCCCTGATCTCGAAAAACTGCGCGCACTGGATCATTGCTGATCTGGCGATCTGGATGGCGGGTCATGTGTCCGTGCCGCTGTATCCGAATCTGACGGCTGACTCGGTACGGCAGATCCTCGAACACTCCGAAGCCCGTGCGGTATTTGTCGGCAAACTGGATGAGTGGGACAGCATGCGCCCAGGGGTGCCGCCGAATCTGCCGATGATTGGCCTGCCTTTGGCGCCCGAGGATTCGCAACTGCTTGATTGGGAAGCCATACTAGAAGACAACACGCCGCTTCAGGGTGCGCCGTTACCCGATCCCGAGCAGTTGGCGACGATCATTTACACCTCAGGCACCACAGGTATGCCCAAGGGCGTGATGCTCAGTTTTACCAGCATGTATTTCTCGGCGAACAATTGTTTGCGTCTGTTCAATATCAGTGATCAGGACCGCCTGATGTCCTACCTGCCGCTGTGTCATGTGGCTGAACGGCAGTTCGTCGAGGTGGCCTCACTGCTCGCCGGAGAGACAGTATTTTTCGCCGAAAGCCTGGAGACCTTCCAGCGCGATATGCAACGGGCCAGACCCACCGTGTTTTTCGGCGTGCCGCGGATCTGGGTCAAATTCCATATGGGCGTGATCAGCAAGATCCCCTCAGGTGTGCTGGATAACCTGTTGAAAATACCCGTTATTGGCCGCGTGATGGCGCGCAAGGTGCTGACCGGTCTTGGGCTGGATCAGATCCGCTATGCGGTGTGCGGCGCCGCACCGGTCGCCGATACCACACTGGCCTGGTATCGGCGGTTGGGGCTGAGTATCGCCGAGGTGTACGGCATGACCGAGAATTGCGGCTATTCCCACCTGGGTCGGCCGAGCCGCTTCAAACCTGGCTGGATCGGCTTGCCCAATCCCGGCGTTGAAAGTCGCCTGTCCGCAGAGGGCGAACTTCAGGTGCGCAGCAGGGCGACCATGCTGGGCTATTTCAAGGAGCCGGAGAAAACGGCAGAAACCATCACCGAGGATGGCTTTCTATGCACGGGTGATGTCGGGGAAATCGACAATGAGGGCTTCCTGCGCCTTACCGGCCGCATCAAGGATATTTTCAAGACGTCGAAAGGCAAGTATGTCGCGCCGGCACCCATAGAGAATCTGCTTTCCGCGCACAGCCGTGTGGAGCAGGTATGTGTTGTCGGCAATAATCTGGGCCAGCCCCTGGCATTGATTCAGCTGTCCGAAGCGGGGCAGCAGGAGGCCAGCCAGAATCGTGAGCAGTTGATCAAGACGCTCAATGAGTTACTGAATGAAGTTAATGCCAGGATTAATCATCATGAGCAGCTCTCCTGCCTGGTAGTGGTAGAGGATAACTGGGCGGTAGAGAACGGCTTCATGACGCCCACCCTGAAGATCAAGCGCAACGTAGTGGAAGCCACCTACCAGGATCAATTCGAACTCTGGTCGGTCAGCGGCCACCGCGTGCTGTGGCAGGGCCAGTAAGGCTGCGCACGGACTTTTCACGAGGAGATGCAATGAGTGCTATCTGGTATCAGAAGGTCGATCTCGCTGAGCTCAACAAGCCTGGCGAGCACATCAATTCGCTGCTTGATATTCGCTTCGAGGACCATGGCGATGACTGGATCAGCGCCAGTATGCCCGTCGATGCCCGTACGCATCAGCCCTACGGCATTCTGCATGGGGGTGCGTCGGTGGTGCTCGCCGAGAGTCTGGGCAGTACGGCCTCTTATCTGTGTATCGACAACGGTCGCTTCTATTGCGTGGGTCTCGAGGTTAACGCCAATCATCTCAAGGCGGTGCGCAGTGGCCGGGTAATGGCCCTTGCGCGGCCTATTCACTTAGGGCGCACTACCCATGTGTGGGATATCCGCCTGCACAATGACGCAGACCAACTGACCTGTATTGCCCGGTTGACCATGGCGGTAGTGCCCGTCAGCAAAGGCTGACGGGCGTCTGGCTGGTGCTTTTGCATTCAGGTTTTATACCTGGCCATTCATGCCCGGTGCATTACTTGTCTTGATCGTGGCACCAGCTTAGATTGCCCCTCGTTGCTGTGGCCGGGGTCGCAGCGGATGATTTACGGCCAACAGGAAGCAGTCATGAGCGCAAGCAGTCACGAAGTTCGATTTTCTCTCCCCTCGCTGGAAGTGGCGGCCAAGGTCTGGGGCAACCCGGGCGGGCTGCCAGTCATCGGGCTGCACGGTTGGCTGGATAATGCGGCGACGTTTGATCGCATAGCGCCCTTGCTCAATGATGTGCATCTGGTCGCTCTTGACCTGCCGGGTCATGGGCTTTCAGGCCATATGCCGGCCGCAGGCTACAGCCTCTGGCAGCAGGCGGCGACAGTACTGCAAGTGGCTGAAGACCTGGGCTGGAAGCGCTTTGCCCTGCTGGGCCATTCAATGGGCGCGATTATCAGCGGCGTCCTGGCGGGCAGCTTGCCAGAGCGTATCATGGGTGCCTGCCTGATAGACGGACTGCTGCCTTTTACCTCTGAAGCAGAAGACGCGCCCAAGCAGATGGCGCGCTTTTTTGCCGCCAGCCTGGCATTGGAAGGCAAGCGCAAGCCGGTGTACGACAGTGTCGAGAAAGCCATTGATGCAAGAGCCAAGGGCGGCACCACTGCTCTGAGCCGCGAGGCGGCTGCACTGCTGGTGGAGCGCGGCTTGATGCCGGAAGATGGTGGCTGGACATGGCGCACCGATCCGCAATTGATGCTGCCGTCACCGATGCGCTTCACCAGTAATCACGCAGTGGCTTTTATCGAGGCCATCGCCTCACCCGCGTGCCTGGTGCTGGCCAATCAGGGCGTCATGCACAAACATCCGCAGGTCCTTGAGCGCATTGAACGTTTTCAACATATCCAGCTTCATCAGATTGACGGCGGCCACCATCTGCATCTTGAGGAGCCGGCGGAGCAGGTCGCAACGATATTTGACAGTTTTTTCAAGAACCTGGCTTGACCCGAGGCCGCTCAGGGCAAATGATCGACGGTAATATGCGTCACAACCCCATGTATCCCGAGCTGAGGGTACTTACAGGAGATTGAATGCTTTTTTTACCCACGCTTGCCCTTGGTGCGTCTGGCCTCATGTTGTCATTAATGGCTTTACCCAGTGTTGCCGAGGAAAGCCTCTCCGAACGGCTTGTGGTGGAATCCTTTCCACGGGCCACGCTGGTCGACTCCTCAATTCAGGCAGATGCGGACCACGGGGTGGTCATTGGAAGTATTCGCCGCATCAACAATCAGTTACGGGCCGAGCGTGAAGTGCGCGCTGTCGGTGAGCTGATTCGCGCGACCTACCAGATTCCCGCAGAGCATGGCCGGCAAGAGGCCTTCGAACATGCCAAGGAGCAATTGCTGGATCAGCCTGGCAGCATGCTGTTTTTCTGTGAGGGCAGGGAGTGTGGCAGCAGTAGCTTATGGGCCAATCAGGTGCTGGGTAACGCGACGCTCTATGGCCCAGAGGATAATCAGGCGTATATCGTCATGCAGCTGGATACCGAACCGCAGCGCTTTGTCAGCCTGTACGCGATCACCCGGGGCAATCGTCGCGTGTACCTGCATGTAGAACAGTTCACCCCCAGCGAGGCGATTGCTGAAACGCTCTATCCTACGCCCGCGACATTGCTCAAATTGTTGCACGCCGATGGTGAAGTCGTGATGCCTGTTGATCTGGCCGCAGAACCGGAAGAGGGGCAATCCTGGCTCAACCTGGTCAATCGGGCACTGCGCTCAGACACCCGTCTGCGTATTTCGGTCAGTGGTGACCAGGCACCCGCTGCGGTTCAGCAACTGGTGGATATGGGTATCCGCAATCAACGCCTGGAGGTAGGGGACGCCGCCCCGCAGGGCGCGCTGCGCATCGACAAGCTCTAGGCCGTCATCGTCTGTTGCTGGGGTGCAAGGTTAGCTGATCCGGCAACGCTTGAATCGCTTGCCAGTCGAACAACTGGCCGCGGTAGCGCCCCTGATTGAACAGCTCGTTCTGGTCTCGATAGTGCTTGTCAGCCGGGTTGCCTGACTGCCCCATGGGATTGATTCCCAGACTGCGATTCATGTCCGAGAGGTCAACCAGTCTTCGGGTAGAGGGGCCCGCCTTGATACGGTAGTGTCCGTCGCCGGTGTTGAAAGACATGCTGTTGAGGCTTTCAGCGCCGCCGTTGACTGGCGCAGGCTGGCTATCCAGAAAGCGGCTCAGGGGCAAGCGTTCACTCAGCGGATGCACGTGCTGAAGGCTGATGACCTGATTCCAGGCCCAGTTGTCGGCGTCGTTACCCAATTCTTCGCTTAACGATTCGATGGTTTTGATCCAGGCTTGCTCAATGGCTGCCTGACGTCCGTCCATGACCGGTTGCAGGCGGTTGTCCCACCAGGGCGATGCGGGTTTCCAGTAGATGCTGAACAAGCTTTTTTCCGCCAGTTCGGTATTGCGGAAAATCGCGAACTGCTCGCCGAGTTCATCAGCGAACAGCGCCTCCATCAGGTTGTCCTGCCAGCGCTGAAACAGCGTTGCGCCGACTTGCTCTGCGGTAAAGGTGCCATTCCAGGCGCGCAGAATCTCGGCTGCTCTATCAGCGGTGGGTTGCAGGTCTTCGCCGAGCAGTCGCGCCTCGAGCAAGGGCAGGGCATCGTCAAGCATCGCCAGCGCCTGGGGGCGGCGCGTATCCAACTGCATGTCCTTGAAGCGCGCCAGATCGAATTGTTGATCGTTGTCGAGCAGCTCGTTCAGGCGTTCCGCTCGCTCGCTCGGTGCGTAATAGCCTGGCATCACGCGCTGGGTGCCGGGGGTAGGGTAAGGGTTGTTGGCGCTGAACAGGTGGCCGGACGGGGGATTGATGATCCGCGGATTGGCGCTGAATGGCTGGTAGCCTAGAAAATCATCACGGCCACTGGACCCGCTGAGCAGCGAGTAACTGTTGTTGCTGTTGGGCCAGCGTTTGAGCCTGCCGATCGCCCACATCGCAATATTGTCATCCACGTCTGCGTAGATCAGGTTCAGGCCGGGCGAGCCGTGCAGTGCAGCCGACTGCTCGAACTCGGCCATGTTGGCCGCCCTGGGTAAGCCATAGAAGGCCTCGGCCGCGTCGTTGTCCGGATTCAGAAAGTTCCAGAACAGGCTGACAGGGGGGCGCGCAGCAATCTCCGCAGTCAGTGGTGTGCCCGGCGCGGGGTCATTGATGATCGGGCCGTGACGCGAGCTGCGCATGCGTAGCAAGCGGTCTTCATGGCCGCGGACCTTGATGACTTCCTCATGCAGGGTCAGATTCTGCCATCCGGCATCTCCGGCACGCACCTGATTGGGATCGTCCGGGTTCACCCGTTCGCGATAAAAGTCCACTTCATCGTTCATCAGCATGGTCAGGCCCCACGCATGCCGGCGCGTCTGACCCAGCAGCGGGAAAGGGATGCCGGCCAGAAAATGCCCATAGACTTCGTGCTCTGGCGTGCGGATGTGCGCCTCGAACCAAACCGCCGGCGCGGAATAGCCAATGTGCGGATCGTTGGCTAACAGCGGCGCACCGTTGAGGCTGCGTTTGCTGTTGACCACCCAGGCATTGCTGCCCAGAAACTGGCCTGCGGGCAGTTGCTGTTCGGCTCTGCTGATCTGCTGCAGAAGGGGGTCTAGCAGGCCGCTGATATTGCTGTCGACCATCCGCCGCGGTGGCAGGGTCTCTGGCCAGCCGGGCACCAGATCCTGAGCATGACGCTCGCTCAGATTGCCCCGGACGTTATCAATCAGCGCGTCAGTCTTGAATGCTTCTGCAAAGGAGTAGGCCATGTAGCCCATCACGTGGGCGATGTCGGCCAGATCGAAATAGTCTGGTCGGGTCAGCAATAAACGGTATTCAAGCGGCACCTTGCCGCTATCAATGTAATGGTTGATGCCCGCCTGATAGGCGTTGATCAGATCGACGTGCGGCTTGTCCGTCTCTGCGCTCAGACGCTGGGCATATTGGCGGGCAAAGCGGCTGATACCCAGTGAGCGAAAGAAACGGTCGGTCTCGAAGGTTTCCTGGCCGAACAGCTCGGACAGGCGCCCGGCGCCAATGCGCCGCAGCATATCCATTTGAAACAGGCGGTCCTGGGCATGCAGATAACCCAGCGCAAGGTAAGCGTCGTGATCGTTCTGGGCGTCAATATGCGGCACGCCCCAGGCGTCGTAATGGACCGAAACGGCTTTCTGCAGTCCTGCCAGTTTGAGCTGGCCGCTGCGTTGCGGTTCTGCGGTGTACAGCGCCCAGGCTCCCAGCGTGCCCAGTACAGCTACTAGAAGTAGCGCGGCGAAAAACCACTTCAAAGAAATCAGCACACGGGTATTGATCACGGGTAACCTTAACGCTATCGAAAGATGTCCGCGCATGATGCTTAGACAGTCTTGCTTCGTCAATCGGGATTATTTTTCCAGGAGGATACATGTCCCAACGTGTTGCATTGGTGCTCGGTAGTGGGGGCGCCAGAGGCTATGCCCATATTGGTGTCATTGAAGAGATAGAGCGCCGGGGTTATACCATCGACTGCATTGCCGGCTGCTCCATGGGCGCCGTAGTAGGCGGTATTTATGCGGCGGGTGGCTTGGCCGCCTACCGTGAGTGGGTGTCCGGCCTGGCCTATCTGGATGTGCTGCGTCTGCTGGATGTGGGCTTTGGCAATCTGGGTGCGATCAGGGGCGAGCGGGTTTTCGGTCGGATCAGGGAAATCATCGGTGAAGTGAATATCGAGGATCTGTCGATCCCCTTTACCGCGGTGGCGACTGACCTGACCAACCAGCAGGAAGTGTGGTTTCAGCAGGGTTGTCTGCATCAGGCCATGCGCGCCTCTGCAGCAATTCCCAGCCTGTTTTCGCCGGTCCGCCAGGGTGGGCGAGTGCTGGTTGATGGCGGTCTGCTCAACCCGCTGCCGATCATCCCGGTGGTGTCTGCCCACTGCGATCTGATCATGGCGGTGAATCTCAATGCGACCCATTGCGCAGGCTACACCTTGCCGATTGTCGAACGGCCAGCACCCATCCGCCACCAGTGGGATCAACTGGTCGGTACCCTGAATGTGCGCAACTGGCTGGCGCGCCGGGAGATTCCTGAGGAAGAGCTCAAACCAGGCCAACTCGATTTCCTGCCTGACGACGAGCCAGGCGAGCAGGCGGCTACCGAGGTGAAAAACCTGCCCAAGATGGATGCCATTGAACCCGAGCCGCCCGCCAAGGTACCTGAAGTGCCGGTGGGGCCGGCCAGCCTGCTGGAGCTGGTCAACCTGTCCTTTGAAGCCATGCAGGCGTCGCTGACCCAGTACAAGATTGCCGGCTATCCACCCGATGTGTTGATCGAAGTGCCCAAGCGGCTGTGCCGTTTCTTTGAGTTTCACAAGGCTCCGGAGCTGATAGAACTCGGCCGGATGGTCGCCAGCGACACCCTGGACCGTTTCGAAGGGCTCAAGCGCTAAGGATCGCTCGCGTGCTAAAATGCGCGCTTTAGTTACAGCGGGGAGCAGCGCATGAGTCATGAAATACGTCTGACCGAGTACAGCCACGGTGCCGGCTGCGGCTGCAAGATTTCGCCGCGGGTGCTGGATGAAATTCTCGCTGTGGGGCAGCCTGGTCCCGAGTTTCCGCAACTCTGGGTGGGCAATGCCAGCCGCGATGATGCCGCTGTGTTTGGCCTGGATGCGGAGCAGGGCATCGTCAGTACCACTGATTTCTTCATGCCGATCGTTGACGATGCCTTTGATTTTGGGCGCATCGCTGCGACCAATGCCATCAGCGACATCTATGCCATGGGCGGGAGCCCGATGATGGCGATTGCTATTCTGGGTTGGCCGATCAATCTGCTGCCCGCAGCCTTGGCCGGGCAGGTGATCGCTGGCGCCCGCGCCGTGTGCACTGCCGCAGGAATGCCATTGGCTGGGGGGCATTCGATTGATGCGCCGGAACCGATATTTGGCCTGGCGGTCACCGGGCAACTCAAGCGCAGCCAACTCAAGCGCAACGATACCGCCCGCCCCGGGGATCGCCTGTTCCTGACCAAACCTCTGGGTATCGGCATCCTCACTACCGCCGAAAAACAGAAGAAGCTTCGCCCTGAAGACGCTGGGGTGGCGCGGGATCTGATGTGCCAACTGAACAGCGTTGGCGCACGTTTTGCGACCCTGGAAGGGGTGCGCGCGATGACCGATGTCACGGGCTTTGGCTTGCTTGGTCACCTGGTTGAAATGGCCGAGGGCTCCGGCGTCAAAGCGCGGATCAGCGAGTCCCTGGTACCGCGTCTGGCAAGTGTCGAATACTACCTGGCCCAGGGTTGCATACCCGGGGGGGCTGGCCGCAACTTTGACAGTTATGGTCAGAAGGTAGCGGCTATTCCGCTGGCATGGCAGCAACTACTCTGTGATCCACAAACCAGTGGTGGGCTGCTGGTGGCTGTTGATCCAGCAGAGGAGGCAGCGTTTCTCGCTATGGCAGCGCAGGAAGGCTATCAACTGCAAGCCATAGGCGAGTGTGTCGAGGCGGATGGCGGTTTCTGCGTCGAGGTTATTTGATGGCTGACAATACCGAAGACCTGCGCCGCTTGTTCCTGCAGTCCATCCCGCTGATGGACGTGCGGGCTCCGGTCGAGTTTCACAAGGGTGCCTTTTCGCAAGCGATCAACCGGCCCTTGATGAACGATGCCGAGCGTCAACAGGTGGGTACCTGTTACAAGCAGTCTGGCCAGCAGGCAGCCATTGATCTGGGTAATCGGCTGGTGTGTGGCGACCTGAAGGAACAGCGTCTTGCCCAGTGGATAGACTTCACCCGGCAGTACCCAGACGGCTATCTGTATTGTTTCCGTGGCGGCCTGCGTTCACAGATCGTTCAACAGTGGCTGGCTGACGCGGGAGTGCAGTACCCGCGTGTTATCGGTGGTTACAAGGCAATGCGCCGGTTCCTGATCGACACGCTTGAATCCGCAGTGCAGGTTTGCCCACTGCATGTGGTCGCAGGCCTGACCGGGACCGGCAAGACCGAGGTTATTCATGCGCTGGGCAATAGTCTGGACCTGGAAGGTCACGCCCATCACCGGGGTTCCAGTTTCGGCCGGCACGCCACGGCCCAGCCGGGTCAGATCGACTTTGAAAATGCCTTGGCAATCGAAGCCCTGCGCGTGCGTGCAGGTGGTGCTGGCCGGTTGGTGCTGGAGGATGAAAGCCGCATGGTCGGCAGCTGCACGGTGCCCTTGGAACTCTTCAATGCCATGCAAGCCGCGCCGCTGGTCTGGCTGGAGGACAGTTTCGACAACCGGGTAGGGCGCATTCTGGGCGACTATGTGACGGACATGCATGCCCAGTTCGCTGCGCTTTCGCCGCAGCATCCCGAACAGGCGTTTTCGGCCTTTGCCGAACACCTGACCGGTGGCTTGCTGCGCATTCGCAAGCGCCTGGGCGGCGAGCGCTTTCAGCAGCTTGAAGCGATCATGCAGCAGGCTCTGCTGGAGCAGCAGCAAGCCGGCGATGTACAGGCTCATCGTGGCTGGATAGAAGGGTTGCTGACGCATTACTACGACCCCATGTATGCCTATCAACGGGTGGGGAAAGAGCAGCGTGTGGTATTCAGCGGTGACCAGGCAGCCGTTATTGAGTATCTGCGAGAGCACGCCGGCGATCAGGGTATTGATAACCAGTATAAAGCGTGAACATTGTGGTTGATCTGGTCGTATATTGACGTTTCTAGCTGATACTATTCCGGCAATTCAAATGTACTGTCAGGAGCTGAGACATTATGGGTAACACATTTGCCGGCAAGGTTGCTTTGGTTACAGGTGGTGCGGCGGGTATTGGTCAGGTCACTGCAGAAGCTTTTGCCGCCCAGGGCGCCAAAGTGGTGGTCTCGGATATCAGTCAGGCCGCAGGCGAAGCCGTTGTCGCAGGCATCAAGGCGGCGGGCGGAGAAGCGGTGTTTGTCGCCTGCAATGTCGCCAAGGCAGATGAGGTCAAAGCCCTGATGGATGCCGTGATCGCTCATTACGGCCGTCTGGATTGCGCATTCAACAACGCCGGTATCGAGATTGAACAGGACAAGCTGGCAGACGGTAATGAAGATGTGTTCGACCAGATCATGGACGTGAACGTCAAAGGTGTCTGGCAGTGCATGCGCTTCGAAATTCCCTTGATGCTGGCCCAGGGTGGCGGCGCTATCGTCAACACTGCGTCCATAGCCGCCTTGGGCGCTGCACCCAAGATGAGTATCTATGCGGCGAGCAAGCACGCGGTATTGGGTCTTACCCGGTCCGCTGCGGTGGAGTATGCGAAGAAATCCATTCGGGTGAACGCCGTCTGCCCGGCGGTAATAGACACCGAGATGTTCCGCCGCGCCGCCGCCATTGACCCGCGCAAGGCTGAGTTTGCGGCTGCCATGCACCCGGTCGGGCGGATCGGCAAGGCCGAAGAAATTGCTGCCGCGGTTCTTTATCTTTGCTCTGAAGGGGCAGGTTTTACCACCGGTATCGCGTTACCTGTAGATGGCGGGTCTACCTGCATCTAAAACCAGCTACAAGCTACAAGCCATAAGCGTTAGCGAAATTGCCAGGGTTTTTCTTGAGGCTTGAGGCTTGCCGCTTTCTCAATCGTCGCGCCCCTCCATCATCGTCCGTTTGAGCAGAATATAAACGGAACCGGTGCCGCCATGGCGGGGCAGGCATGAGGTAAAGCCGAGCACCTGGCTGTGCTGCCGTAACCAGGTGTTCACATGGCTCTTGAGGATAGGGTTGCGCCCGTCCTTGCGTTGCGCCTTGCCATGGGTAACACGCACACAGCGCACTTCCATCTTGTTCGCCTCGGCGAGAAAGGCCCAGAGCAGTTCCCGGGCCTTCTCCACCGTCATGCCGTGCAGATCAATTGAGCCCTCAAAGGGGATCTGGCCACCTTTGAGTTTGCGCAGTTGACTCTCCTGTACGCCATTGGCCGCGTAGCTAAGCTCCTCCTCTGGCAGCACATCAATGACAAACTGGTCCGACAAGCCGTCTACCCGGGTCTTGCCGGTGGCTTGCACGGCCCCCTGGCGTAGCGTCTTGATGCGTGCGCGGTCGGTTCGGGGTTTGCCGGTGTCGGCCTGGTCGACCTTGATGGGCCGCGCGCCGTGGGTGGCCTGACGGAAGAGGGCCAGATCATCCGGTTCGTTGGGGTCTTGGCTCATGGGATTGATTCTGCGTGATAAAAAGGCAAGTGTATCAGTAGTCTCCCACGCTATGCAGGGTAGAATAGCGGCTTGCTTGTCACCTCGTTTCAACCTGTCTGACGCTTCAGGAGTCATCGCCATGAACGAACTCAACGCACTCAGCACTATCCGTGATCTGGTCCGCTGGGGTGTCAGTCGCTTTCATGAACAAGGGCTGTTCTTTGGCCATGGCGCCGATAATGCCTGGGATGAGTCTCGCCTTCTGGTGTTGCATGCCCTCTACCTGCCCTGGGAGACGCCTGAGGAGTATCTGGGCTGCCGGGTGACGGCCAGTGAGCGTGATCTGGCGGTCGCCCTGCTGCACAAACGCATTGAACAGCGCATACCGGCAGCCTATCTGACCGGGCACGCGCGCTTTGCCGGCCTGGACTTTATTGTCGATGAGCGAGTACTGGTGCCGCGCTCGCCGATTGCGGAGCTGATTGGCAATCGCTTCTCTCCCTGGTTGAGCGAGGAACCAGCGCGGATTCTGGATCTGTGTACCGGAAGTGGCTGCATCGGCATTGCCTGCGCCTACGCCTTCCCTGAGGCCGAGGTGCTACTGGCAGATCTGTCAGCCGATGCCCTGGCCGTAGCGGAGGCGAACATCGAGGCGCATCAGTTGCAAGAGCGTGTTGAGGCGCGTTGGTCCGATGGCTTTGAGGGGATGCCCGGTGAGCGTTTCGATCTGATTGTCAGTAACCCGCCCTATGTCGATGCTGAAGACATGGCCGATCTGCCGGATGAGTATCTGCACGAGCCCGAAATGGGCCTCGCCGCCGGCCACGACGGCCTGGACCTGGTGCGCAGAATGCTCGCCCAGGCGGCCGATCATCTGACCGAGCAGGGCGTGCTGGTTATCGAGGTGGGTAACAGCATGGTGCATGTGATGGCGCAGTGGCCCGAAGTCGATTTTGACTGGGTAACCTTCAGCCAGGGCGGCCATGGCGTCTTTGTTCTCAGCGCTCAGCAATGCCGAGATTACCAGGCGCTGTTCGCTGGCGAGCAAGGTGCAGTTTGAGTTCTGCGGTCAGCTCAACACGACCCAAAGCAACATCAGCGCCTGGAATATCGCGAATACGATCAAGCAGCCAATAGCAAAGCGCTGGCTCAGATCATTGTTCTTGAAATTGTCGATCACGCGCTGCAATTGCGATACCTGCGCCTGTTGCTTGCGGTTGAGTTGTTCCTGTTCGCGCAACTGGTTGAGGATGTCGCTGATCTGAATCGCGGCGACTTTTTCGGTATTCCAGCTGCTGATCAGGTTGCTCATGCGATTCGCCTGGGCGCGACCGGCGGTGCGCTCCTCGTTGGTATAGCTGAGGTCGAATCCGGCGCGCAGCAGAAGCTTCTCTCTGATAAGCCGGCTCTCTTCGCTGCCAACTTCCTCAGCATGCAGAATAATTGGCGTAATGGAGTAGTCGTCGCAACTGCGCTGACACCATTCAATTAATTGGGCCAGTAGATAGCCGCCTAATCCGCGCTGGGCTGGCTGCATGCGTACGTTTTCCAGAGGCCCGAAACGGACCCGCCGGTTTCTGTGATCAACCAGCACTTCCAGCAGGTTGCCGGTGTCTGCCTTGGCTTCGCCATCACAACTGACCTTCAGGCGAAACAGCTCCAGATGCGCCGCACGCTCTTGAATGACCGTGACCCGCGCAAGGCGCTCGGCTTGCGCAATTTGCCGACCCTTGTAGATGGGTTTGAGCTGAATCCAATAGACATCGGTTGGCCGCGCCCGAGCAAAGGGGTCGCGGGGCGGACTAGCCGGCGTCGGTTCTGGCTGGTCCTGCTCTGAGGTGCTGACTTGGTTCATTGGCATTCCGAACAACGATAGCGGTCTGTAGATGAGTCATTTATCGGCCGATTTCCGACATTCTGCAACGAAATTGTGACGTCAAAACAACCAACTGCTGCCAGCCTGCCAGATCAGGCGCATGGCCAGCAGGGTCAAAAGCACATTGAATATCATCCCGAAGCGCTGATCGCTGATGCGCTGCAGTAGATGTAATCCAGCCCAGGTGCCGAGCGCGCCCGCCGCAATCATGACCAGAATTAACCCCAGCCATTCACTGAATACGAATCCTGCAGCGCCGTAGACAAGAGCCTTGGGTGCATGCTGCAGGCTCATGGCAGCGGCAAAGGTGGCCACGGTGGAAAGCCGTTCGCCGTCCTGTTGCTGCTTGATAAAGGCCGCCACCAGGGGGCCCGTGGCACCCACGAACAGGCTGATAAAAGTAGTCAATGCAGCCGCCAGCAGGGTGCCGACACGGCCGGTGGCTACCTTGGGTATAGCGGGGCCCCAGCACAGCAGCAGGATAAAACCGGCGATGCACAGCTGCACCAGGGGAAGCGGCAGGTCCACCAGGAACAGACTGGCCAGCCAGGCACCGACAATGACGCCGGGCAGAAACCAGAGGATCACCCGCAGGTTGATGTGCTGGATGGTCAGCAGGGCGCGGTTGGCATTGGAGCCCAGTTGGACCATGCCGTGCACGGGGATGATTGCCGCTGGCGGCATGGCCAGCGCCATGATCGCCAGCAGCAAGACTCCGCCGCCGATCCCGATGGAGGCAGTGATCGCCGAAGTGACGAGTGAGGAGACAATCAACAGGCTGATCAGCAGCCCAGACATGTCAGCGGGAAATATCAGATCCAGTACCGCCTGCATGCGCTGCTTCCGCGTCGAGAAAAACATAGCCTAACGGGACCATGCCAGGCTGTCACCCACCAAGGTGGGACGTTATACTTGAGCCCTTGCTTATCAGACCTCAGGTTGCGCGCATGTCCGGAAATACCCTCGGTACTCTCTTTACCGTTACCACCGCAGGTGAAAGCCATGGCCCGGCATTGGTGGCCATTGTCGATGGATGCCCGCCGGGTATGGCGCTCGACGTCAGTGACTTGCAACGCGATCTTGATCGGCGCAAGCCAGGCACCAGCCGGCATACCACGCAGCGCCAGGAGCCGGATGAGGTCGAAATTCTCACCGGGGTATTCGAAGGCAAAACGACGGGTTGTCCGATTGGGCTGTTGATCCGCAATACCGACCAGAAGTCCAAGGATTACTCGGCGATCAAGGACACCTTCCGTCCGGCCCATGCCGACTACACCTATCATCACAAGTACGGTGTGCGGGACTATCGCGGAGGCGGCCGCTCCTCGGCGCGTGAAACGGCAATGCGCGTCGCCGCCGGGGCTATCGCGCGCAAATACCTTGAAGGTCAGGGCATTGTGATTCGCGGTTACATGAGCCAGTTGGGACCTATCGATATTCCGTTCAAGAGCTGGGACGCGGTCTCCGAGAACGCCTTTTTCAGTGCCGACCCGGACAAGGTGCCGGAACTGGAAGCCTATATGGATCAGCTGCGCCGTGACCAGAACTCGGTGGGTGCGAAAATTACTGTAGTCGCCGAGGGTGTGCCCCCTGGTCTGGGCGAGCCGGTATTCGACCGCCTGGACGCAGAACTGGCCTACGCGCTGATGAGTATCAATGCGGTCAAAGGTGTCGAGATCGGCGCTGGCTTTGCTTCAGTAGCCCAGCTCGGCACCGAACATCGTGATGAGCTGACGCCCCAGGGATTTACCAGCAATAACGCTGGCGGGGTGTTGGGTGGTATCTCCTCCGGACAGCCGATCGTCGCCCATCTTGCGCTCAAGCCTACATCCAGTATCACCACGCCGGGGCGCTCGATTGATGTGCACGGCAACCCGGTGGACGTGATCACCAAGGGCCGGCATGACCCTTGCGTAGGCATTCGCGCGACGCCGATTGCCGAGGCGATGATGGCCATGGTGCTGATGGATCATCTATTGCGCCACCGCGCGCAGAACGCTGACGTCAACGTCAGCACACCGATACTCGGCCAATTGTGACCGGCCGTGCTGCCTAGCCTGCCGATGGAAGAAGCGGGCCGCTGATGCTGCCTTACTGGCGGCTGTCCGGCTTCTATTTTGCCTACTTCGCCTTGCTCGGCGGCGTAGCACCTTTTCTTGCACTGTATTTCAATCATCTTGGCTACAGCGCTGCGAGGATCGGTGAGCTGGTAGCCATCCCCATGCTGATGCGCTGCCTGGCGCCCAGTCTCTGGGGTTGGCTGGGCGACGTCACGGGCCAGCGTCTGGCTATCGTGCGTCTGGGTGCGTTATTCACCGCATTGGCGTTCACCGGCATCTTTTACCGTCAGGATTATCTCTGGCTGGCCATGATCATGGCCTTGCACAGCTTCTTCTGGCATGCGGTACTACCGCAGTTCGAGGCCATTACCCTGAGCCATCTGGGTGCGCAGTCGTCGCGTTACAGCATGATCCGGCTATGGGGTTCGGTCGGCTTTATCGCCACTGTGATCGGCCTGGGTCTGGTGCTGCAATTTTCCAGTCTGGACGTCTACCCTATGGTGATGCTGGGGATCATGCTGGGCATTTTTTTCTGCAGCCTTACGGTGCCTGCGCCACCGACCAATAAAGCCCCTGGCGCTGCGCTACCTGGCGAAGGTTTCCTGCGCCTGCTCAGGCGACCCGGCGTACTGGCGTTTTTCCTCTGCGCTGGCCTCATGCAGTTCTCTCATGGGCCGTATTACACCTTTCTGACCTTGCATCTTGAATCGCTGGGCTACAGCCGTTCGCTTATCGGTCTGCTCTGGGCGCTGGGGGTAGTAGCGGAGATTTTGCTGTTCATGGTCATGGCCAGAGTACTGGCGCATGTCACCCTCAAGCAGCTACTGGTCTGTAGTCTGCTGTTGGCTGCTGTGCGTTGGGTGCTGCTGGGCAGCCTGGCAGACCACCTGAGCGCCCTGTTACTCGCCCAACTGCTGCACGCCGCTACCTTCGGCTGCTTTCATGTCGCTGCGATTCATTTTATTCAGCGCAGCTTCAGCGAACGGCTACAGGGCCAGGGCCAGGCGCTCTATGCCACGCTGTCAGGCATGGGCGGTGCATTGGGGGCGCTGTATGCGGGTTACAGCTGGACTAGTCTTGGCCCGTTCTGGACTTTTGCTTTGGGCGGGCTAGCGGCATTTGTCGCGGCCATGGTATTGCTGCGTTGCTTACCTGCGGTACCTGCCGAAGCGCACTCTAGTCAGACTTTAAGCTGACTGTCAGTGCCAGGGTAGGGCCTTTATACTGCGTACACATTCGATTCCAACAGGTGATGCCAAGATGAACATCCTTGCCGTTTACGACCACGAGCAGCTTGAGCTGCCGAGCAAGGTGCTGACTCACCGAGAGGACATTGATCCATTGCTGTCCGTATTGGGAGTCCGGCTGGAAAGCCTCGAGCCACTGCCCGGTATAACGCCCAAGTCCACTGATCAGCAGATCCTTGAGGCAGCCAGATCGAGCCTGGCCAGCAGTGCAGCAACGAAGGTTATGGAGCATATGGCCGTGCAGCGGGTTGACGCCGCGCCCGATTACGCCACCGAGCCACACAACATCGCAGTGGAGCAGAGTTTTGCGCAGACGCTTGCCTTGCTTCTGGTCAAGGGCGCAGGGGTAATCTGCCTGCACCATCATGAACAGTTGCTGGTACTGAGCTGCCGCCGCGGCGACATGTTGCTGTTGCCGAAGCATCTGGCGCACTGGTTTGTTGCCAGTGCCGGACAACCCAGCCTGATAGTGCATGCGTCCGAAACGCAGGACGGGCTGCTGGCCGAGCCGACGGGGAATGATATCGCGCAGCGCTATCAGGTGCTTGAATTGTAAAACGGTGTTCGCTGCGTTGAGCTATAGTGCAGGCTCACTGTGAAAAGGAGTTGTATATGAATTTGAACGTCGGGAACGGCTTTCTGGGTCTAGTCATTCTGATTCTGGACATCTGGGCGATTATCAATATCGTTCAGAGTAATGCCAGTAACATGGCCAAGGTGCTTTGGGTGGTATTGGTGCTGCTGCTGCCAGTGGTCGGTCTGATCATCTGGTTCTTTGCAGGCCCGCGCGGTGGAAAGGTCTGAATGGAGGCTGAAAGCCCTCTGGTAGCCCTGGTTACCGGTGCCGCCAGAGGCATCGGCAAGGGTGTCGCCGCCAGCCTGCTGCGTGCCGGCTGGTCGGTGGTGCTCACCGACGTCGACGAGCCTGCAGGCCAGGCCGCAGCCGAAGAGCTTGCTCGCCTGGGCACGGTTGAATTTATCGTCATGGATGTATCTGACGAGGCCAGCGTCATGGCCTGCATCGAGCGTATCGAGGACGATTTCGGTCAGCTCGACGGTCTGGTCAACAATGCTGGTATCGCTGATCCTGACAGCGGCCCGATAGAGCAACTCAGCCTTGACGCCTGGAACCGCAGGCTCGGCACCAATCTGACCGGCGCCTTTCTGGTAGCCAAACACAGTATTCCCATGTTGCGAGAGACCGGTGGGGCGATCGTCAATATCGCCTCTACTCGTGCTCTGCAATCCGAAGCCCATACCGAGGCGTACGCCGCCAGTAAAGGTGGCCTGGTGGCGCTGACCCACGCTTTGGCTGTCAGTCTCGGGCCGACCATTCGAGTCAATGCGGTCAGTCCCGGCTGGATAGATACGCGTGAAAATGCCCAGCAACAAAGCGATCCGCTGCGGGCAGTGGATCACCAGCAGCACGCGGTGGGCCGAGTGGGCCAGCCGCGCGATATCGGCGCCCTGGTGGTGTTTTTGCTGGGTCCGGCGGCAGGCTTTGTTACGGGGCAAAATCTTGTAGCAGATGGCGGCATGACGCGGCAGATGATCTACGTAGAATAGAGCTTCATCTGCCTTGGGTCGTGCCCATGTCTATCTTCCGTTATTGCCTTGCAGTACTGCTGCTGACGAGCTCGGGTGCCGCCCTGGCTGCTGATCCACTATGGGATGATTTGCGCGAGGGGCGGGCGATGATGATTCTGCGCCATGCCTCGGCGCCGGGGATTGGCGATCCAGCAGGTTTCGAACTGGGTAACTGCGCGACCCAGCGCAACCTGAACGATCTGGGGCGTGAGGAGGCTCGAAGTTGGGGTGATGCGTTGCGCGCTCAGGGTCTGGGCGCCGCCACTGTGTATACCAGCCGCTGGTGCCGAGCCCAGGAGACTGCTGAGGGTTTCCGGCTGGGTAGGGTGCAGCCACAGGCGGAACTGGACTCCTTTTTCCAGAGTCGCGGTACAGCTCAGTCGCATGGGTTGGCTTTACGCGCGTTTATCGCCGGATTGCCAAAGGGCGAGCCGATCATCATGGTCAGTCATCAGGTCAATATCACCGAGTTGACCGGCGAGTTTCCCGCCTCCGGGGAAGCTTTCGTACTGGCGCTGCCGCTGGCAACGCCGGTCAAATTGCTGGCCCGGATACGGGTGCCCGACGAGTAACTGATCTTATTGGCAAGCACGCCAGCTTACTTCTCGACGAAGGCGCGCTCGATCACGTAGTGCCCCTGGTCGCCGTGGCGGGCTTCCTGGAACCCACGCTCATCCAGAATGGTGCAGAAGTCCTTGAGCATGCTCGGGCTGCCGCAGAGCATGAAGCGGTCCTGCTCCAGATCGAAGGCGGGCAGACCAATGTCGGAGAACAGCTTGCCGCTGGTCATCAGGTCAGTCAGGCGGCCCTGGTTACGGAAGGGCTCGCGGGTCACCGTTGGGTAATAAATCAGTTTTTCGCGAATCTCCTCACCGAAGTACTCATGGTTGGGCAACTGCTCGGTGATCAGGTCCTGATAAGCCAGTTCCTGAATGTGACGGCAGCCATGGGTAAGGATGACCTTGTCGTACTGCTCATAGGTTTCCGGGTCCTGAATAATGCTGATAAAGGGCGCCAGGCCCGTACCGGTGCTGAGCAGATAGAGATTGCGACCAGGTAACAGATGATCAAGCACCAGGGTGCCGGTGGGTTTGCGGCTGATCATGATCTGATCGCCGGCAACGATATTCTGCAATCGCGAAGTCAACGGGCCGTCAGGCACCTTGATGCTGAAGAACTCCAGAGTGTCCTCGTAGTTGGGGCTGGCAATACTGTAGGCGCGCATCAGCGGGCGGCCTTCCACTTCCAGGCCGATCATGATGAAGTGGCCGTTCTTGAAGCGAAACGCCGGATCGCGCGTGGTTCTGAAACTGAAAAGATTGTCAGTCCAGTGATGGACGCTGAGTACAGTTTCGGAATTGAAGCCTGCCATGGTGATCTCCAGATTACGGCGTGGTGGTCTTTGATTGCGCGCAGTGTACATCCTGGCTAACCTATCGGTTAAATGATTAGTTTGATTATGACTAACCGGAAAAACCGATAATGAAATACAGCTTCAGGCAATTGGAAGTGTTTTTGGCGACAGCCGCCCATGAAAACCTGACGCGTGCGGCCCAGAGCCTGTCCATGTCCCAATCTGCCGCCAGCAGCGCACTGCGCGACCTAGAGCAGCAGTTCTCCGTGCAGTTGTTTGACCGCATTGGCAAACGTCTGCAGTTGAACGAGCTTGGTCAGAGCATACGGCCACGGGTCGAAGCCTTGCTTGAACAAGCGCGTAGCCTTGAACAGGCCTTGGCGCGGCATCAGGAGCCTGGCCATCTCAAAGTGGGCGCTACCTTGAGTATCGGTAATTACCTGGCAGTGGAAATCATGGCCCAGTACATGCTCGACCAGCCTGGTGCCAAAGTACAACTCGAGGTGGCTAACACCGCGACCATCGTGCAGAAATTGCTCAATTTCGAGTTGGACGTGGGATTGATAGAAGGCGAGACCCAGCATTCCGATTTGGAAATGCTGCCTTGGCGGGACGACGAGCTGGTGGTCTTCTGCGCTCCGGATCATCCCTGGGCGGGCAAACCCTGGCTGACCGATGAGGATCTGCTGGAGGCACAGTGGATTATTCGCGAACCAGGCTCCGGCACCCGCCAGCACTTTGAATGGGCCATGCATGGGCTGTTACCGCAGCTGCAGATAAAGCTGGAATTGCAACATACCGAGGCGATCAAGCGCGCGGTAGAGGCGGGATTGGGAGTTGGTTGCCTCTCGGCGATTACGTTGGTGGAAGCGTTCAAGCGGGGCAGCCTGGTACCCCTGTCAGTACCGCAACGGGATTTTCGCCGAAGGTTCTATTTTGCCTTGCACCGCAGCAAATTCCGCACGGCCGGGCTGCAGACCTGGCTGACGCTGTGCCGCGACTCGGTATGACGCATGATGCGCAAGAGCGGACTAGTCAACTGAAAAAAGAGCGCGCATAAAAAAGCCTGACGGAGCAGCGTTCAGGCTGTTCTGTCAGGCTTTTGATCGCCGTGATTGTAACCTGGCGAATTACTGCTGAGAAAGAACCAGTTGGCCGTCCTGCAGGGGGATGCGGTTGCCTGGGTTGTGGTTCATGCGCACGCTACCGGCTTCCTCACCGATGGTGTAATCGACCTGATAAGCCACGACTTTGTCGTTGCTGTCATAAACCGTCTCGCAACGGGTTTCAGTCGTGGTGTAGGTGCTGTTGTTCTGCATGCGTTCCTGAGTCTTGTTACCGGCATAACCGCCGGCCGCTGCACCGGCAACGGTGGCAATCTTCTTGCCGCTACCGCCACCTACCTGATTGCCGAGCAGGCCACCCACCACAGCGCCGGCTACTGAGCCTAGAACCTGGTGTTGATCCTGAACAGGCTTCTGCCGGTTAACAGCCACTTCCTGGCAAACCTGCCTTGGGGTTTTCTCGGTTTCCGTGATCTCTTTCACGTTGACCACTTGAGCGTGGGTGGGCGCTTTATCCGAAAGGGCAGTATAACCGGCAATGGCACCGCCGGCGGTGGCCACAACCGCACCGATAATGATGCCCGACAGCATTGACTTGTTCATGATCACACTCCAGTACATTGAAATAGGTGCATTTTTTAGTATGCACTCTTAAGACAAGGCACTTTGGCATAGGTTCAGACTGAAGTATGTAACTATCGTGACGCAGTTCTCATTTTAATGGGATGAGCGCCCCGTATCGGCAGTGTTTCAGTCTGTCTAACGGCGCTGAGGGAGTTCAAAGCACTGCCGACGGCGCCATCGCACTTCGGCGCAGTATTTCGATGAAGTCCTGCTCCGCTACCGGTGGGCTGTAAAGGTATCCCTGAAAGGTGTGGCAGGACTGAGTTTGTAGAAAATCCAGTTGCTCCTGCGTCTCAACGCCTTCAGCAATCAACTCCAGCCGAAGGTTGCGTGCCATGGCAATGATAGCGCGCACAATTTCTGCGTCGTTGACATCTCTGGTGCAGTCGCGAATGAAAGATTGATCAATCTTCAGCAGATCCAGCGGTAGGCGCTTGAGATAGCTCAACGACGAGTATCCAGTACCAAAATCATCGATCGCAAAGCGTACGCCGATATCCCGTAGTTCCTGCATCTTGGCAATGGTATCGGAGATGTTCTGGATAACAATATTTTCGGTAATTTCCAGCTTCAGGCAGCGGGCGGGGACCTTGCGGCTATCGATGGCGTGCCGGACCTGGTCGACAAAGTCCGGCTGGCGGAATTGTCTGGGGCTGATGTTCACGCTCAGGCTGAAATCCTCCGCGTCGACTTCGTTGTTGCGCAGCAGTTCAGCAATAAACTGGCAGGCCCTGCCAAGCACCCAGGTACCCACCTCAAGAATCATCCCGCTCTCTTCCAGCACATGAATGAAACCGGCAGGGCCGGTCAGACCTTTGCTCGGGTGCATCCAGCGAATGAGTGCTTCTGCGCCTGTTATGCGTTGCTCAAGGGCGTCAAACTGCGGTTGATAGAACAGCACGAATTCGCATTTGCTGACGGCCACGCGCAATTCGGTTTCGACTGAAAGGCGCTCGCTGGCTGCGACCTGCATGGCCTGTTCGAAAAATGCGATGCCGTTGCGACCGTTTTCCTTGACCTTGTAGAGCGCTATGTCTGCACGCTTGAGCAAGTCATCGGGGTTTTTACCGTGCTCTGGGAGTATCGCGATCCCGATACTGCAGCTCAGTTGCAAACTGTGCCCCTCAATCAGCATGGGGGAGGAGAGTTCGGCAAGCAGCTTCTCAGCGCTGTGCTCTACCTGCGAGCGCAGGGTTTCGCCACTCTCCAATCCGCACAGCAGTACGACAAATTCATCGCCGCCTAGCCTGGCAACGGTATCTACCTTCCGTACCTGGCCTAGCAAGCGCCGGGTGACCTCCTGCAGTACCGCGTCGCCGCAAGAGTGACCGAGGGAATCGTTGATGTGCTTGAAGTGGTCAAGATCGAAAAACAGCAGAGCGCTGCTTTGCCCTTGCCGCTCACAGGCTGCCAGGTTCTGGATAAGACGATCGGTTAGTAGCAGCCGATTCGGCAGGTCGGTGAGCGCGTCGTGATAGGCCAGGTGCTTGACCCGCGCTTCAATCAGTTTTTGCTCGGTGATGTCCCGGGCGGTCAATAGCATGCACTCGACATTTTCGATGAGCACAGGCTCTATCGAGACCGATACCAGCAACTCCTGGCCAAGCTTGCCGTTAACACGCATTTCCTTTTGCCGGACACGGCCATAGCGCTCCAGCTCGTCAACCAATAATGCGCGCTCTGAATAGTCGGCCCAGATATTCATCTCCCGGGCCGTTTTGCCAATCGCTTCGGCGGCGGTAAAACCGGTCAGCCGAGTAAAGCCTTCATTGATTTCAAGGTGCCTGCCGGTGAGCTTTTCGCTGATGCTGATGGAATCGGGGCTGGCCTTGAACGCGCGCGCGAATTTGTCTTCGGAAGCACGCAGGTCTGCTTCGGCTTGCTTGCGGGCGGTAATGTCCTTGAACGTAGAGAGCATGCACAGTTGCCGGTTTATAGTGATAAAACGGCTGGATACTTCGCAGGTCAGGCAGCGACCCTCGCGGGTGAGAAAGTCGATTTCTATCGATTCCAGGCCCTTCTCCCGGTCGATCTTGCGCACGACCTCTGCACGCTCATGCTCGTTGCGCCACAACCCTACCTCGAGGGCGGTCCTGCCGATAATGTCCTGTGTGCTGTAGCCGAACACTCGGCTGAAGCTCTGATTGATTTCGATGACCAACTGCGTCGTGGCATTGACCAGCAGGTAGGGGTCGGGTGAGCTCTGAAACAGCGCAGAGAACTTTGCTTCGCTGCGCATCAGCGCCTGTTCGCTGTTGCGCCGTTCGGTGATGTCTTTCACCGTGCCGACCATTCGTTGGATACTGCCGTCAGGGTCGCGGTGCAGGGAGGCGGTCACTTCCAGCCAACGTAGCCTGCCTTTGTCGCGCAGCAAACTGTAAGCCAGCCGGTAATGGGATTGCCGCCCGCGGCAGATGGCAACGAAGCTGTGGCGCAGCTCGCTCCGGTGCTTGACCGGTATATCCTGTATGAACTCGTTCAACTGGCCGTTCCATTCCGCCAAAGGCCGGCCATGCAGCGCGGCTGCCCGTGCGGAACAGTGCAACACCCCATTGCTCGGATGCCAATCCCAGATACCCATCTGCGCCGCTTCGAGTGCCATGTTGAGCCGTTGTTGACTCTCCTGCAGGGCACTGTCATGCAGCTTCTGTTCGGTTATGTCATGCGCCGTCATGACCAGGCACTCATTGCCGGCAACCATGACGCTTTCGGCATAAAGGCGTATATCGCGGTAACGACCATCGCGATGCAGAATACGCGTTTCATGGTCGCGAATGCCGTCAGCCTGGCCCGCCCGTGCATACAGCAACGCCATGGAGGGGCTATCGACGATGCCCAGCCCGGGCAAGGAATGCCCAACAGCTTCACTTACTTCAATACCGCTGAGAGTCTGGAACGCCTGATTGGCTTCCAGCACACATTCGGTTTGCAGATCCAGAACCAGTATCGCTTCATGGCTCGCGTTGAATGCCTTGTGATACTTCTCCTGCGAGAGCTTGAGCTCGCGTTCGGTGCGCAGGCGCGCGGTGATATCGTGGGCCATGGACAGCCGGCACTCGATACCATTGATAACGATGCTTTCCATCGAAATAAGGCAGGTTTTCAGTTCGCCATTACGGCAACGCAGCACGCCTTCGAATTCGACAATGCGGCCGTGCTCGGCTAGTTGATCAAGTAGCTGCAGACGCTGTTTCCTGCTTGCCCAAAAAGGGAATTCAGAAGACGGCTGACCGATAATGTTCTCGGGTTGCCAGCCGAACAGCTGTTCAAATGCCGGGTTGACTTCGATCACCCGGCTGGTAGATACCTCGACCAGCATGCTGGCGATGGGCATACGGTAGAACAGAAGTTTGAAGGCCGCTTCCCCGTCGGTTCCGGCCTGATAAATAGTCGCGCCTGGTAAATGCCGCATGAGTCCTTTCCTGGCTGGGTATAAAATAATTACTAGAAACGCAGAGCAGCCCCAGCAATCCATTGAAAATAGACCTAGAAGACCGTGGCAACAAGGGGCGATTACATTTGGTTGCGATCCAGTTCTTCTATCAAGGCGCGCGCCGCATTCGACAAAGTCCGGCCGCTATGCCAGATAACCCCGAGTTGCCGCTGCAAGGCTACCCCCGGCAACCTCAATACGGTCACCTGTTGGTCCAGCATGGTCCTGGGCAGCACGCTCCAGGCCAGCCCGATCGACACCATCATCTTGATGGTTTCCAGATAATTTGTGCTCATGCTTATCTGCGGGGTAACGCCGTGCTCCTGGAACAATTGACTCACGACATTGTGAGTAAAGGTATTGGCCCCGGGAAAGACTGCAGGGTAGGCGGCCAGTTCAGCCAGGCTGACGTTGGCAGCGGCGGCTAATGGATGCTCGGGGGCTACGACAAAATCCAGAGGGTCATTCCAGATGAGGCGCCCTACAATAGGCGGCTCAATCGCGGGCGCCAGCGTAATGACCGCCAGCTCGATCTCGCCATGCATGACCTTGTCATAGGCGACTTCAGAATCGAGAAAGTCGATATCCAGGGCGACTTCCGGGTAATTCAGGGTTAAAGTCCGCAATACGCCAGGTAGCCGGTGCAAGCCGATATGATGGCTGGTCGCGAGGCTAAGTCGGCCCTGCACGCGGCTGGACAGGTTGCTTAGCGCCCTATGGGTGTCGCTCAAGGCGCTGATGATCTGCTCCGCACGCGGCTTGAGCGCGCGGCCCGCTTCGGTAAGCGTCACATGCCGGCCAATACGATCAAAGAGTCTGGCGCTTAGTTGCTGTTCCAGCGTTGCGATCCGCTTGCTGATCGCCGGCTGGGTCAAATGCAACTGGTCCGCAGCACGAGAAAAGGAGGTGTGCTCGGCAACCGCGAGGAAGGCAGAGAGGTTGGCGGTATCGATGGCATGTATTCCAGATGGCTATGCAATACATGAATAATATGAATTTGTGTTATCGATTGCCAGCTTTTATGCTCACCAGGTGAACTACATAACAGCGCCGGGGCGGCCAATGACTGAACGCCGCCCGGGAGCACAAGCCTGGTGCAGGAGTACAGCATGTCCGCCAAAACCCTTTACGACAAGCTTTGGGATAATCATCTGGTCAAGCAGCGCGACGATGGCTCCGCACTGCTTTATATCGATCGTCATTTGTTGCACGAGGTGACTTCGCCGCAGGCCTTTGAAGGTTTGCGTCTGGCCGCCCGCAAGCCCTGGCGGATCGACGCCAACCTGGCGACGCCGGACCATAACGTACCCACCACTAATCGCGCGGCTGGCGTTTCGGGTATCAGTGATCTGGTGTCGAAGTTGCAGGTCACCACCCTGGATGACAACTGTGCGGATTTCGGCATTCTGGAATTCAAGATGACCGACCGTCGTCAGGGTATCGTGCATGTGGTTGGGCCGGAGCAGGGCGCTACCTTGCCGGGCATGACCGTGGTCTGCGGTGATTCGCATACCGCCACCCACGGCGCTTTTGCCGCACTGGCCCACGGCATCGGTACCTCCGAGGTCGAACATGTGCTGGCTACCCAGTGTCTGGTAGCCAAGAAGATGAAGAACATGCTGGTCAAGGTTGAAGGTCAGTTGGGCGTTGGTGTGACCGCCAAGGACATCGTGCTGGCCGTCATCGGCAAGATCGGTACTGCCGGTGGTAATGGGCATGCGATCGAGTTCGCTGGCTCCGCCATTCGTGATCTGTCGATGGAGGGGCGCATGACCATCTGCAACATGGCCATCGAGGCGGGTGCGCGTGTGGGCATGGTGGCCTGCGACGACAAGACCATTGCCTATGTGGAAGGCCGGCCCTATGCACCCAAGGGCGCGGACTGGGATATGGCTGTTGCCGCCTGGAGGGATCTGACCTCCGATGCGGGTGCGGTATTCGATACCGTGGTTGAAATGGACGCGGCCAGCATCAAGCCGCAGGTGTCCTGGGGTACTTCGCCAGAAATGGTGCTGGCGGTGGACGCTCTGGTGCCGGACCCGACTCAGGAGCTCGATGCGGTCAAGCGCAATGGTTATGAGCGCGCACTGAAATATATGGGGCTCGAGGCCAATCAGCCGATTACCTCGATCAAGTTGGACCGGGTATTTATCGGCTCCTGTACCAATTCGCGCATCGAGGACCTGCGCGCTGCGGCCGCGGTGGCAAAGGGCCGCAAGGTATCGCCGAGCGTCAAACAGGCGATGGTGGTCCCAGGGTCGGGTTTGGTCAAAGAGCAAGCCGAGCTGGAAGGCCTGGACCAGATATTCATCGCTGCAGGCTTTGAATGGCGTGATCCAGGCTGCTCCATGTGCCTGGCGATGAACCCGGACCGCCTGGAATCCGGCGAGCATTGCGCTTCCACATCCAACCGCAACTTTGAAGGGCGTCAGGGTAATGGCGGGCGCACGCATCTGGTCAGCCCGGCCATGGCGGCAGCGGCGGCGATTGCCGGCCATTTCGTCGATGTTCGTGACATGCTCAATCAGGAGGTCAGCGCATGAAGCCTTTTACTCAGCATACTGGTCTGGTCGCGCCCTTGGATCGTGCCAATGTGGATACCGATCAGATCATTCCCAAGCAGTTTCTCAAGTCGATCCGCCGTAGCGGGTTCGGCAAGAACCTGTTCGACGAGTGGCGTTACCTGGATGAAGGTCTGCCCGATCAGGATGCTTCGCACCGTCCGTTGAATCCGGATTTTGTGCTTAATCAGCCACGCTATCACGGTGCCAGCGTACTCTTGGCGCGCAAGAATTTTGGCTGCGGCTCCAGTCGTGAGCATGCGCCCTGGGCATTGGAAGAATATGGGTTCAGGGCCATTTTAGCCCCGAGCTATGCGGATATTTTCTATAACAACAGCTTTAAGAATGGGCTGTTACCCCTTGTTTTAAGTGAAGAAGATATCGACGAGTTGTTTGTGCAGGCGGAGCAGAACCCCGGTTACGAGTTGACCGTTGACCTGCAGGCGCAAACCGTGACGCGGCCAGATGGCAAGCAGTACAGCTTTGAGGTGGATGCGTTCCGCAAGCATTGCCTGCTCAACGGCCTGGATGATATCGGCCTGACGCTGGAAGACGCGGATGCGATCCGTGCATTTGAAGTCGGTCACAAGCAACATAACCCCTGGCTGTTTGGCGCCATAAAGGGCGTCTGATACCGCCGGTAACGGTTCTGATTTGAAGGAATGTATAGATGAGCATGAAGATTCTGGTGTTGCCCGGCGATGGTATCGGCCCGGAAATCATGGCCGAGGCAGTCAAGGTGCTGGAGCTGGCCAACGACAAGTTCGGCCTGGGTGCGGAGCTGAGCTACGACGATCTCGGCGGCGCCGCCTACGACCGTTATGGCAGCCCGCTGGCGGATGAAACCCTGGAGCGTGCGCGCCAGGCAGATGCCATTCTGCTCGGCGCGGTCGGCGGCCCCAAGTGGGACACTATCGAACCGGCGCTGCGCCCGGAACGCGGCCTGTTGAAGATCCGCTCACAGCTGGGTCTGTTCGGTAATCTGCGCCCAGCGATTCTTTATCCACAGTTGGCTGAAGCCTCAACCCTGAAGCCTGAGGTGGTCTCCGGGTTGGATATTCTGATCGTACGCGAACTGACCGGCGGCATCTATTTCGGCCAGCCGCGCGAGCGCCAAGTGCTTGAGAGCGGCGAGCGTTTCGCCTTCGATACCCTGCCATACAGCGAGTCGGAAGTACGCCGCATCGCCAAGGTCGGCTTTGATTCGGCGCGCGTACGCGGCAAGAAGCTTTGCTCGGTAGACAAGGCCAACGTACTGGCATCCAGCCAGTTATGGCGCGAAGTGGTGGAAGAGGTCGGCAAGGATTATCCCGACGTTGAGCTGTCGCACATGTATGTCGATAACGCAGCGATGCAACTGGTTCGCGCGCCCAAACAGTTTGATGTGATCGTCACCGATAACCTGTTCGGCGATATCCTTTCCGATCAGGCGTCGATGCTGACCGGCTCTATCGGGATGCTTCCTTCGGCCTCGCTGGATGCCAACAACAAGGGCATGTACGAGCCCTGCCACGGCAGTGCGCCCGATATCGCCGGTAAAGGCATCGCCAATCCTTTGGCAACCATTCTCTCGGTCTCGATGATGCTGCGTTACAGCTTCAACCAGACAGCGGCCGCGGATGCTATCGAACAGGCGGTCAGTCAGGTGCTGGATCAGAAGCTGCGTACCGGCGACATCATGTCCGCTGGCTGTACTCAGGTCGGAACAGTACAGATGGGCGATGCCGTGGCCGCAGCGCTCAAAAACCTGTAAACTGTACGGCTTTGCGTTGCGCCCGGCTGGTCCGGGCGTAATTGTCTTTGAATTTACCCCACGGGGGTTGTAGTTATGAAGCAAGTAGGTCTTGTTGGCTGGCGCGGGATGGTTGGTTCCGTGTTGATGCAGCGTATGCTCGAAGAAAACGACTTTGCCGGCATTGAGCCGGTATTCTTCACCACATCGAATGTGGGTGGCAAAGGTCCGGATATTGGCAAGGATACTCCGCCATTGAAGGATGCGTTCGATCTGGAATCGCTGAAGCCTCTGGACGTGATCATCACCTGCCAAGGGGGCGATTATACCCAGGCGGTTTACCCGAAACTGCGTGCCGAGGGCTGGCAGGGCTACTGGATTGATGCCGCCTCTACTTTGCGTATGGAAGATGATGCGGTCATTATTCTCGATCCGGTCAATCGCAAGAGCATCGATCAGGCTGTGCGTGACGGCGTCAAGACTTATGTTGGCGGCAACTGTACCGTCAGCCTGATGCTGATGGGTCTGGGTGGGCTGTTCGAGCAGGGCCTGGTCGAGTGGATGAGTGCGATGACCTATCAGGCTGCCAGTGGCGCTGGTGCTCAGAACATGCGTGAGTTGATCGGGCAGATGGGCGCGATCAACGCCTCTGTTGCCGACAAGCTGGCGGATCCCGCCAGTGCCATTCTGGATATCGACCGGCAGGTAGCCGCCACCCTGCGTGATGATGCCTTTCCTGCCGAGCACTTTGGCGTGCCGCTGGCGGGCAGCCTGATTCCCTGGATTGACAAGCAGTTGCCCAACGGGCAAAGCCGGGAAGAATGGAAGGCGCAGGCTGAGACCAACAAGATCATTGGCCGCAGTGGTCGTCCGATTCCGGTTGATGGCATTTGTGTGCGCATTGGTGCCATGCGCTGCCACAGTCAGGCGCTGACCATCAAGCTGAACAAGGATGTACCGCTGGCGGATATCGAGGCCATGCTGGCTGAGCATAATGAATGGTCCAAGGTAGTGCCTAACACCAAGGAAGACACCTTGCGTGATCTGACGCCCACGGCCGTCACTGGCACGCTGAGCGTACCGGTCGGCCGTCTGCGCAAGCTGAACATGGGTTCGCAGTATCTGTCTGCGTTCACTGTCGGTGATCAGTTGCTCTGGGGTGCTGCCGAGCCATTGCGCCGCATGTTGCGGATCTTGCAAGAGAGTTGATCCGCTGAGCGGTTCTTTTTCAGGGGCACCCTGGCATTCGCCAGGGTGCCCCTTTGTTTTTGAACACAGTTTTTTCAGTTAAGGAATATCCATGAGCAAGGCCTGTAATGTAGCGATAGTCGGCGTAACCGGCATGATCGGCGACGTGCTGATCAATGTGCTGGATGACCACGAGTTCCCTATCGAAAAACTCTATCTGGTCGACGAGGAGGCCGTAGCGGGTGGCCGACTGATGTACAAGGGTCAGAGTCTGCGGGTCGACCCGCTGGAACGGTTTGATTTCAGCAGCGTCCGTGTTGCGATTTTCCTCTGTGCCGAATCGGTCGCGGCCACATGGGTGCAGCGTGCACTCGCGGCCGGTTGCAGCGTGATTGATGCCAGTGGCCATTCTCGTGGGGACGACTCCTTGCCCCTGGCCGTGGCTGGCGTCAATCCACAGGTGCTGGAGGGGCTTACCTGGCCGGGTGTTGTTGCTTGCCCGGATAGCCAGGTCGTGCAAGCGGCATTGGCGTTGCACGCAGTAGCGGGCTCCGGGCTTGAGGCGGTATCGATTGCCACCTATCAGTCAATGTCCACTCGTGATCTGGATGCCGTCGAGGGGCTGGCCCTGCAGACCGGCCGGCTACTGAATGGGCAGCCTCCGGAGGCCGGCGCTCTGGAAAAGCAGGCGGCTTTCAATCTGATACCCCGTACGGGCGATGTGGACGAGCAGGGCTACACCCAGAATGAAGTACGCTTGGCCGAGGACCTGCGCCGGGTTCTTGACTGCCCCGCCATTCCAGTCAGCGTGACCTGTATTCTGGTGCCGGTATTTTATGGCAATGCAGCCGTCATTCATGCTAAAACCGTTGAATCTGTTGACGTCAAACGGCTGGCGGCGCTTGTTCGAAAGGCGCCAGGCGTGAAGCTGCTTGATAAGCCCGCGCCTGGTGGTTATCCCACACCGGTGTCGGAAGCCACAGGAAGTGATGCGGTCTGGATTGGTCGCCTGCGTCAGGATCTGACTGATCCTGCCGGACTAAATATGTGGATTGTGTCTGATAATCTGCGAAAAGGTGTTGTACTTAACAGTCTTCAGACCCTGGAGCTGTTGATAAAAGACTATTTGTAATCAATACTTGCTGTGGATTTCGTATTAAGCAGATTAGGTTTGAGCGGTCGCCCGCTCAAGCCTTGTGAAGTTGCTGGATTGCCGCAGACCGAATGGGGAGCGTTAGCTGGGGTCGGTACCTGGGCAAAGAAATCTGTGACGCGAGAGAAAACGATAAAAGCAAAGGAACTTCGCTATGGTTCGCAAACTGGTTTTGGCTGTCGCCGCAGCAAGCGCTCTGATGTCTTCAAATATGGTCCAGGCATTGGGGGTAGGGGAGATCAACCTTCGCTCAGCCCTTAATCAGCCCTTGGATGCAGAAATCGAGTTGCTTCAGGTCAGGGATTTATCCAGTCAGGAAATCCTCCCTGCACTTGCGTCTCCGGACGAGTTTGGTCGGGCCGGTATCGAGCGCGATTTTTTCCTGACTGATCTGGTGTTCACCCCCATGGTTCGGCCGGATGGCCGTGCGGTGATCCGGGTAACCTCGAACAGGCCGGTAAAAGAACCCTTTCTGAATTTTCTGATGGAAGTGCGCTGGCCCTCTGGCCGCGTGCTGCGCGAATTTACAGTTTTGCTAGATCCACCCTTGTATACCCCCACGGCTGTTACCGCCGCTCCCGCACCAGCTCGCCCGGCCGCTGCCGCCGCGCCTGCGCAGCGCCCAGTACCCACAGTCGCACCAGGGCGCCCGCGAGATGCCCAGAGACAACCTTCTGCCGCGCCGTCCACGGTTCAGCAACCTGCTCGCCAAGCTGCACCGCAAGCGACTCAGCAGGCTTCTGGCGAGTGGCGCACGAGCCGTACCGACACCCTTTGGGAGATTGCCTTGCGTAGTCGTCCGTCAGGTGCGTCTGTACACCAGACCATGCTCGCTATTCAGGAGCTCAATCCCAATGCCTTCATCGACAACAACATCAATCGGCTGAAAGCTGACCAGACCCTGACGCTGCCGGACGCCGAACAGGCTCTTCGGCTAGGTCAGGCTGATGCGATGGCGCAAGTGGCGGCACAGAACAGTGCCTGGCAAAGTGGGCGCCGGCAAGCGCCGCCTGCCCAGCGCCAATTGGATGCCAGGCAGCAGGACGCAGCCCCTGCGGCGCCGGAAACCGCTCCCGCCAGCGACTCGTTGCGCCTGGTAGCGGGCAGTGCCGAGCAGGGGAGTGGTACCTCGGAAAGCGGTAGTGCAGACCCTGATAGCCGTCTGCGCGATCAGTTGGATGAAACAAAAGAGCAGCTGGATTCGCTTGAACGCGAGAAAGCCGAAGCCGATAGCAGGCTGGCTGATATGCAGGCCCAAATGGATACCTTGCAGCGGTTGCTTGAGCTCAAGGATGCTCAACTGGCTGCCATGCAAGACCAGTTAGGCGAGTCGGCAGAGGTGCCGGATGTCGCGCCGGAGCCGGAAGTGCCGCAGGACGAGATTGCCACCACAGCTGAGGATACCCAGGCTCTGGACGCCCAGTTGCCCGCGGTGGATGAATCCGGCTTGCCGGCCGAAGAGATGGCCGCGCCCGCTGATAGCCTGGCAGAAATGCCCGATGGCGTTGACCCTGCGCTCGAAGCAGATGAGACAGGCGTTGATGTGGCTGCCAACGCCGAAATTGACGCGCCAATGGCCGAGGAGGATCCCGCTGCAGAGTCCGCGCCAATGGCCGAAGAACCTGTTGCCGAAGATCAGGCGCCCCCAGCACCTGTAGTTGCCGAACAGAATCCGGCGGCGCAGGATGCCGAGCAAGATGGTATTGAAGCCCTGCTGCAGCGCATGATGCAGAATCAGACGTTCCTGATAATAGGCGGCGGGATCGTGCTTCTACTGCTCCTGCTGTTGCTCATGGCGCTGGCTCGCCGTAACGCTCAGCGAGAAGCCGATATGGCTGACAATTTCATTGCCCGGGCGGCGGAAAAGAAAGAATTTGAAACCGCAGACGACGCCAATGCGTTCAATGTGGCCCTGGCCGGATTTGACGACGAGCAGTCCGATCAGGACCTGGGTATCAATCAGGATCCGCTCACTGAAGCCGATGCCCTGATCGCCTACGGTAAACTGGATGAAGCCGCCGAGGTGCTCAACGCAGCGATCGATCTGGAGCCCGAGCGTGCGGACCTGCGTTTCAAATTACTGGAAGTGGAAGGCCTGCTGGATGACAGTCAAGGCTACGCTCAAACGGTAAAGGCGTTGCGTACCATGGGCGCCTCTGAATCGCAGATTGCCGCCATGAATGCACGCTTCCCGGTTATGGCTGCTGCCCTGGCCGGTGCTGTGGCACAAGCGGACGACTTTGAGGTCACTGATTCGCTACTGGATAACCGCGAACCTGATGTGGAGGAGGTAGCGGAACAGGACTTTGGCGTTATCGACTATGACCTCAGCGGCTTGGACAGCAAAGATTTGCCTGCAGACGAAGCCGCAACCACGGCGACTGATCTGGAGCAGGACAACGATCTGGATTTCGATCTGGATGACAATCTTGCCAAGGATCTGGCCAGCCCTGGCCCGGCTGCACCCGCCAGCCAGGATGCTGAAGAAGAATTTGACTTGGACTTCAACCTTGATGATGTTGAACCTGCCAATCAGCCAGCCACTTCGCCCATTCCTCAGCCTGCACCAGAAACCGAGTTTACTCTGGATGAAGATTTTGACCTGTCGCTGACAGATGACTTGCAGGCCGACAGCCTGATGGCGGAGATGGAGGCCATGGGTCAGTCTGACGCCGCCAAGTCGGATCAGGACGGCAAGGCTGATGAGTCGTTTGACCTGTCTGATGAAGAGCTGCTGAGTTTCGAGCAGGAGCTCGACGAGGCGGAGAACGAAGAGTTGGGCCTGACGCCTTCACAGGCTGCCGTGCTGGATGACGCGGCCGTTGATGCGGACGAGCTGGAGAGCTTTGAATTGGACGATCTGGAAGAGACTAGCCCAACGTCGACCGCTGAGCAGGTCCTTGCCGACAGCATGGCCGATGATGAAGACGATGATGAGTTCGACTTCCTCTCCGGCACCGATGAGTGCGCCACCAAGCTGGATCTGGCGCGGGCCTACATCGATATGGGTGACCAGGAGGGTGCTCGTGACATTCTTTCCGAGGTACTGGATGAAGGGAATGATCAGCAGAAGCAGGATGCTCGCGAAATGATGGGGCAACTTGATTAAGCGATGAGTAGTTCAATACCAGACGCGGCCGCCCCAGAGGCGGCCGCTGTTGTTTCCAGGGTAGCGGCTTGCGTGGAATATCGCGGCACTGCCTATCGTGGATGGCAGCGCCAACAATCAGGCGTTAAAAGTGTTCAGGAAACCCTGGAGAAGGCGCTCAGCCGGGTGGCTAATCATCCTGTCAGCCTGTTCTGTGCCGGGCGGACCGATGCCGGTGTGCATGCCTCTTGTCAGATCATCCATTTTGAAACGGACGCTGTTCGTACGGCCTTCAACTGGGTCCATGGTGCCAATGCTAATCTGCCCGCCGATATCAGTCTGGCATGGGCGCAGCAAGTGCCGGATGACTTTCACGCTCGCTTCTCGGCGGTAGCCCGGCGCTATCGCTATGTGATCTACAACGATCCGGTCAGGCCGGCACACCTGGCGCATGAAGTGACCTGGAATTACCGTCCGCTGGATATCGAGCGCATGCGCAAGGCCGCCGAGGCACTGGTGGGAGAGCACGATTTTACTTCTTTCAGGGCTTTGGCCTGCCAAGCCAAGTCGCCGATCAAGCGCGTGCACCATCTCAAGTTGCATGAATTTGGCCGCTTCATCGTGATTGATATACGCGCCAATGCTTTTCTGCACCACATGGTCCGCAACATCGCGGGCGTGCTGATGCAGATAGGCTGTGGAGAAAAGCCGGTGGGCTGGTGTGCTGAAGTGCTGCAAGCTACCTGCCGACGAGAGGGCGGTCTGACTGCGCCGGCGTTTGGCCTGTATCTGGTGGATGTGACCTATCCGGACCGCTTTGCTCTGCCCGAGCGTTACATGGGGCCGCACTTTCTCGCGGCGCTGAATACGCTCGACTGACGCTGCCTGACTGATCTGCTACTATTCAGGGCCAGATCAAATCAGGTACTTGTCCATAGCATGGTGCGAATCAAGATATGCGGTATCACCCGGGTTGAAGACGCCCTGGCTGCGGCTGCCGCAGGTGCCGACGCCATAGGCCTGGTCTTCTATGCCCCCAGCCCCCGCGCCGTCAGCGCTGTGCAGGCGCGGCAGATCATCAGCGCGTTGCCGCCTTTTGTTACCTCGGTGGGTCTGTTCGTCAATGCGTCTGCACAGGAGGTCAAGGCGGTTCTGGCAGAGGTACCCCTGGACGTCTTGCAGTTTCATGGCGATGAGCCGGCGGATTTCTGCAAGCAGTTCGGGCGGCCCTATCTAAAAGCGCTACGAGTGCGTGCCGGTGATGATCTGAATGCGCTGGCCGCCCAGTGGCCGGATGCGTCCGGCATCCTGCTCGACAGTTATAAAGCCGGCGTGCCTGGTGGCACCGGTGAGATATTCGACTGGTCCTTGATACCAGCTGAACGCACCTGGCCATTGGTCCTGGCTGGCGGACTTGCCGCAGAGAATGTGGCGGACGCCATTACCAGGGCGGCGCCTTGGGCGGTTGATGTCAGTGGCGGGGTGGAGCAGGCCAAGGGCATCAAGGATGCCGATAAAATCAATTCCTTTGTAAGAGAGGTGAAGCGTGTCTGACTCCAAATCGGTGGATTACGCCACCATCCCGGATCAACGCGGGCATTTTGGTCCCTATGGCGGTCGGTTTGTATCCGAGACGCTGATGGATGCCCTCGAAGAGCTGGAAACCTTGTACGAGCGCCTTTCTGCAGATCCGGATTTTCAGGCGGAGTTCGACTACGACCTGGCCCATTACGTGGGCCGCCCTTCACCGCTTTACCTGGCGGAGCGTTTGACGGCAAAAGTGGGTGGTGCACAGATCTATCTCAAACGAGAGGATTTGAACCACACAGGTGCGCACAAGGTGAACAACACCATTGGCCAGGCGTTGTTGGCCAAGCATATGGGCAAACCGCGCGTGATTGCCGAGACGGGCGCCGGTCAGCATGGCGTTGCCACGGCAACCGTGGCCGCGCGCCTGGGCTTGAAGTGCCAGGTGTATATGGGTGCCGAAGACGTCAAGCGTCAGTCGCTCAACGTCTACCGCATGAAGCTGCTCGGTGCCGAGGTGATACCCGTCACGTCTGGTTCCAAAACCCTGAAGGACGCCATGAACGAGGCGATGCGCGACTGGGTTACCAATATTGATGATACTTTCTACATCATTGGCACCGTTGCAGGCCCGCATCCATACCCCAAACTGGTGCGCGACTTCCAATGCGTGATTGGCCGTGAAGCCCGTGCCCAGTGTCTGGCGCAGTATGGCAAGCTGCCTGACGCGCTGGTCGCCTGTGTAGGTGGCGGCTCCAATGCCATCGGCCTGTTCCACCCCTTCCTCGAAGATGCCAGTGTTGCCATGTACGGTGTAGAAGCGGGCGGCCTGGGGTTGGAAACCGGTCAGCACGCGGCACCATTGGCCGCCGGGCGCCCGGGTGTGCTGCACGGCAACCGGACCTATCTGATGGAAGATGATGCCGGCCAGATCATCGAGACCCACTCGGTGTCAGCCGGGCTGGACTACCCCGGCGTCGGTCCCGAACATAGCTGGCTGCAAGATCTCGGCCGGGTTACCTACGTCAATGCCACCGATGAAGAGGCCCTGACTGCGTTTCGTGAACTGACCCGCGTCGAGGGCATCATGCCGGCATTGGAGTCTGCTCACGCGGTGGCTTACGCGATGAAGCTGGCTGCTACCATGCGCCCGGATCAGACCATCGTGGTCAACCTGTCTGGTCGTGGGGACAAGGATATCCATACTGTCGCCGGAATTGACGGCATCAGTCTTTGAACAGAGTGTGATATGAGTCGAATTCAAGCGTGTTTTGAGCAACTGCGTGCCAACGGCCGCAAGGCCCTGATTCCCTATATAACGGCGGGCGATCCTGACCCGTCAATGACCCTGCCGTTGATGCATGAGCTGGTCGCGGCCGGCGCTGATGTAATCGAACTGGGCGTGCCTTTCTCCGACCCCATGGCCGATGGCCCGGTCATTCAGCAGGCCATGGAGCGTGCTTTGCTCCACCGCGTCAGCCTGGCCCAGGTTCTGGAGATGGTTCGGCAGTTCCGCGAGAGCAACCAGACCACGCCAGTGGTGCTGATGGGTTATCTGAACCCGGTTGAGCGTATGGGCTATGAAGTCTTCGCCGACGCTGCGCTGGCTTCGGGAGTCGATGGAGTGTTGACCGTCGATTTGCCACCAGAGGAAGCTGATGAGGTCGCAGCGCTGTTCAAGGCGCGCGGGCTGGACGTGATTTTCCTGCTGTCGCCCACCACCACACTGCAGCGGGCTGCCAAGATCTGCCGCCACGCCAGCGGCTATGTTTATTATGTTTCGCTCAAGGGTGTGACCGGGTCCAGTGCATTGAACGTCACTGATGTGGCAGCCAAGCTGGATCAGCTGCGTACCGTCACCGATTTGCCGATTGGTGTCGGCTTCGGTATCCGCGATGGCAAGACAGCCGCGGCGGTGGGCTCGGTGGCGGACGGCGTAGTGGTAGGCTCGGTGCTGGTTAACCAGATTGCCGATCATATAGGTCGGCCTGATGAGGCACGGGCGGCAATTGGCGCTATTATCCGTGATATGCGTCAGGCGATGGATCAGTAACAGAACAACCCCTTTGGTGTAGCAGACAACGAGATAAGGATTGGCGATGAGCAACTGGCTGGTAGATAAGTTGATACCCTCCATAGTGCGTTCCGAAGCACAAAAGAGCAGTGTGCCTGAAGGCCTTTGGCGCAAATGCCCCTCCTGCGACGCCGTGCTCTATCGCCCGGAGCTGGAAAAAAATCTGGATATCTGCCCCAAATGCAGCCATCACCTGCGCATCAATGCGCGGCGCCGATTGGATATTTTCCTCGATCAAGAGGGTCGTACCGAGCTGGCCAGCGAGCTGGAGCCGGTTGACCGTCTGAAATTCCGCGACAGCAAGAAGTACAAGGACCGTTTGACGGCGGCGCAGAAGGACACCGGCGAGAAGGATGCACTTGTGGTTATGCAGGGTGCCCTCAAGGGTAATCCCATCGTCGCCAGTGCCTTCGAGTTCAGTTTCATGGGTGGGTCCATGGGTAGCGTAGTGGGCGCGCGCTTTGTACGCGGCGCCGAGACGGCGCTGCGCGAGCGAATCCCCTATGTGTGCTTCTCCGCCTCCGGTGGCGCGCGCATGCAGGAAGCGCTTTTCTCGCTGATGCAAATGGCCAAGACCAGCGCGGCATTGGCCAAGATGAAGGAAGAGGGCGTGCCGTTCATTTCGGTCATGACCGATCCGGTTTACGGCGGCGTCTCTGCCAGCCTGGCAATGCTGGGCGATCTGAATGTGGCCGAACCTAACGCGCTGATCGGTTTCGCCGGTCCGCGGGTTATCGAGCAGACGGTGCGTGAAAAATTGCCCGCCGGTTTCCAGCGCAGCGAATTCCTGCTCGCGCACGGGGCGCTGGATATGATCATTCCACGTGCCGAAATGCGTGATCGTCTGTCCAGTATGCTGACCATGATGACCGGCCTGCCTGCGCCAGAACGGGATCAACCGCTGGAACCGCTGGTTGGCGAGGTTTGATGCCCAGCGCCGACCTGAACACCTGGTTGGCGCGGCTCGAGCAGCTGCATCCGACAGAAATCGATATGGGTCTGCAGCGGGTTGCCGAAGTGGCAGCGCGCCTGGGGATTCTGCGCCCGGCGCCGCTGGTGTTCACCGTTACCGGGACCAATGGCAAGGGCTCGACCTGCGCGGCACTTGAGCGACTGCTGCAGCACGCTGGCCTGCGTACTGGTGTTTACTCCTCTCCGCATCTGCTCGAGTACAACGAACGCGTCCGTATTGCTGGGCAGAATGCATCCGATAGCATGCTCTGCGACGCGTTCGCTCGCATTGAAGCGGCCCGAGCCGAGGTGAGTCTTACTTACTTCGAGTTCGCCACTCTGGCGGCCTTACTCCTGTTTCAGGACGCCGGGCTGGATGCGGTGGTGCTGGAAGTGGGGCTGGGCGGTCGCCTGGATGCGGTCAATATCATTGACCCGGATATCGCGGTAGTCACCAGTATTGGGCTCGATCACCAGGAGTACCTGGGCGATACGCGTGATTCCGTTGCCTTCGAAAAAGCCGGCATATTGCGGCCTGGCATCAGGCTGGTATGCAGCGAGACCGATCTACCTCCTACGTTCATTGCTGAAGTCGAGCGTCAGCAGGCAAGGCTGCTGCTCCGCGAAGATCATTATGGATGGCATGCCGGCAGCGCAACCTGGCGGATCTTTGGTCATGACGAGCATGGTGTGCGGCTTAGCCTTGAGGGCCTTGAGCCCACCTCCTTGCCCAAGGATAACCTCGCCACAGCAGTACAGGCATTCTGGGCTGCTGGTCTAACGCTGACTGATGCCCAGATGGTCGATGCGCTGAGCCGGGTCGACATAACCGGTCGCATGCAGCGGCTGACCGTCAGTTGGCGTGGCCAACCGCGCCGCCTGTTGCTGGATGTCGGACATAACCCGCATGCAGCCAGCTTCCTGGCCGGCCAACTGGCCACTGATGACGCAGAACGTGTAGCGGTTTTTGGCCTGCTCGCGGACAAGGATCTGCCTGGCGTCGTGGCTCCCTTTGCAGGGGTTTTTTCGCATTGGGCGCTCGCGCCCTTGCCCAGCCCGCGAACGCGTTCAGTGGTGGACCTGGCGACCTGCCTCACCGCTCAGGGAGAACGCACCTATAGCTACGACTCGGTCGCCCAGGCATTGGAGCAGAGCCTGGAAAACACGCCAGCCAGCACCGAAATTGTGATTTTTGGGTCGTTTTTCTGTGTGTCAGCGGCCATACTCTGGTTGAACTTACCGTCTCGGGATCTGAATAATGGATGACAAATTGAAGCAGCGCCTTATTGGCGCACTGGTGCTGGTTGTTGCAGCAGTGGTGTTTTTACCCATGCTGTTATCCGGCCAGGATGAAACCGTCAGTGTAGAGGTGGAGGCGCCCGAGCGGCCAGAGATGTCCAGCGAGCAGATTGCGCCCGCTGCACCCATCGAGTTGGCCGAGCCTGAAGTGGTGGCCGGTATTCCCGAGGCTGAAGTCATCCCTATGCCCGAGCAGGACAGCGTCAGCGAAACACCGCCTGTAGTTACGCCGCCAGCGCCGCCAGCGCCGGTTGCGGCGACACCTGAGCCCGCCGAGCCTGCACCAGCTCCGGCTCCGGCTCCAGCTCCTGCCCAGGCCCCAGCGGCAGGACAGGGTGACTGGGTGGTGCAATTGGGCAGTTTCTCCGCTGCCGCCAATGCCAATGGCTTCAAGCAAAAGCTGGAAGAGCAGGGCTACAACGCCTACACGGTCACTGCCAGCGCTGATGGCAAGGACATTACCCGCGTTTATGTCGGCCCGGTACTGGATCGCGAAAGCGCCAACCGCCTGCGCGACGAGCTGGATCGGCGCCAGGGCACCAAGGGCTTCGTTGTCGCCTTCGACTCCTCCACGGGTAAGCGATAGCGGTTCCGGTAAAAGGGCGGCTCTGGTAGAATATTGGCCTTTCCGCCATCGGGTGTTTCGTCGTGACACTAGCCTGGATTGATTGGGCCATCATCGCCATTATTGCCGTCTCGACCGTGATCAGTCTGGCCCGGGGTTTCGTCAAGGAAGCACTTTCGCTGGTGACCTGGGTGGTCGCCGGCCTGGTTGCCTGGATGTTTGGTGGTGCGCTGGCGGAGTACCTGATTCCCTATATCGATACACCCTCCGTTCGGGTGATCGCGGCCTGCGCCATACTATTTGTATTAACCTTGATTCTGGGTGGCCTGATCAACTATCTGATCGGGCAGTTGGTAGTGGTCACGGGGTTGAGTGGCACCGACCGCTTTCTGGGTATGATATTCGGAGCCGCACGCGGTGCACTGCTGGTCACCGTCGGTGTAGGCCTGTTGAGCCTGGCCCCGGTGGACGCAGATAACTGGTGGCGGCAGTCTGAGCTGATTCCGCATTTTCTCCTGGTGGCTGACTGGTCCAAGAGCATGATTCTGGGGTTTGTCGGGCGCTGATCCTTGCACCTGGTAGCAGCAGGTGTGGTGTATCCATAGACGAAAAGGTGTTTAGGCATGTGTGGCATTGTTGGCATAGTGGGCAAAGCGAACGTCAATCAGGCGCTCTATGATGCCCTGACAGTCCTGCAGCATCGCGGCCAGGACGCCGCCGGCATCGTAACCTGTGACCACGGAAGGCTATACCTGCGTAAGGACAATGGCCTGGTCAGGGACGTGTTTCACCAGCGGCATATGCGGCGCCTGGTCGGCAACATGGGCATCGGCCATGTGCGCTACCCTACGGCGGGCTCCTCCAGCTCAGCTGAAGCGCAACCTTTTTACGTCAACTCACCCTACGGCATCACGCTGGCGCACAACGGTAATCTGACCAACGTCGAGCAGTTGTCGCGGGAGATCTACGAATCGGATCTGCGGCATATCAATACCAATTCCGATTCGGAAGTGCTGCTCAACGTGTTCGCCCACGAGCTGGCTCGCTGCGGTAAGCTGCAGCCCAGCCAGGAAGATATTTTTGACGCTGTGCGCGCAGTGCACAAGCGCTGTGTTGGTGGCTATGCGGCCATTGCTATGGTCACCGGCTACGGCATCGTTGGCTTCCGTGACCCCAATGCTATCCGCCCGATCGTGTTCGGTCAGCGTGAAACCGAGAACGGTGTGGAGTACATGATCGCCTCGGAAAGCGTTTCCCTGGACGTGCTGGGCTTTGACCTGATTCGCGATCTGGAGCCGGGCGAGGCTGTCTACATTACTGACAAGGGTGATCTGCATACCCGTCAATGCGCCGAAAACCCGCAATATTCGCCGTGCATTTTCGAACACGTGTATCTGGCTCGTCCGGATTCGATGATCGATAACGTGCTGGTTTACAAAGCACGGCTGCGCATGGGTGAGAAGCTGGCCGAGAAGATTCTGCGCGATAACCCGGATCACGGTATCGATGTGGTCATTCCGATTCCGGACACCAGCCGTACCTCTGCGGTAGAGTTGGCCAACCACCTTGGGGTGAAATTCCGCGAAGGTTTCGTCAAGAACCGTTACATCGGGCGCACCTTCATCATGCCCGGGCAGGCGGCGCGCAAGAAGTCGGTGCGCCAGAAGCTGAATGCTATCGAGCTGGAATTTCGCGGCAAGAATGTGCTGCTGGTGGATGACTCCATCGTGCGCGGTACCACCTGCAAGCAGATTATCCAGATGGCCCGTGAAGCCGGTGCCAAGCAGGTGTATTTCTGTTCGGCCGCGCCCGCAGTGCGCTATCCCAATGTATACGGGATCGACATGCCCAGCGTGCACGAGCTGATCGCGCACAACCGTACCACCGAGGAAGTCGCCGAGCTGATCGGGGCTGACTGGTTGATCTACCAGGATCTGCATGATCTGGTCGACGCAGTCAGCGAAGGCAATCCGAAACTGACGCGTTTCGATTGCTCGGTATTTGATGGTGATTATATTACTGGCGACGTCAACGAGGCCTATCTGGGCAAGATCGAACGTGCGCGCAATGATGCGGCCATGTCCACTGGTGATCAGGGTAATGCGGTCATCGAGTTGCACAATAACTGATTAGGTGAATTTCAGGATAGCAGCCTGGCTGTGCCAGTCTGCCCTGACAAGAGAACAAACCATGACGATAGAATGGGATGCGGGTCGCCTTGACAGCGATCTGAGCGAAGCAGGTTTTGCCACTCTGGCGGTGCGTGCGGGCCAACGCCGTGGCCCCGAGGCGGAGCACGGTGAAGCGCTGTTCCTGACTTCCAGTTACGTATTTCGTAGCGCTGCAGATGCGGCGGCCTGTTTTGCCGGCGAGGCCAAGGGCAACGTCTATTCGCGCTACATGAATCCGACAGTGCGTACCTTCGAGGAGCGTATGGCCGCGCTGGAAGGCGCCGAGCAGGCCGTTGCCACGGCGTCTGGCATGGCTGCCATCATGGCCATGGTCATGAGCTTGTGTTCAGCCGGTGATCATATCCTGGTATCGCGCAGCGTGTTTGGCGCTACGGTCAGCCTGTTCGACAAGTATTTCAAGCGCTTTGGCGTTGAAGTCGACTATGTGGTGCTCGCTGATCTGGATGGCTGGAAATCCGCGTGCAAGCCGAACACCAAACTGTTTTTTGTCGAATCGCCCTCCAATCCCTTGGCAGAGTTGGTTGATATTCGTGGTCTGGCCGATGTGGCCCATGCTCAAGGCGCGTTGCTGGCAGTGGACAACTGCTTTTGCACTCCCGCGCTGCAGAAGCCGCTGGAGCTGGGCGCCGATATCATCATTCACTCGGCGACCAAGTATATTGATGGCCAGGGTCGCTGCTTGGGTGGTGTCGTGGCCGGGCGCCGCGAACACATGCAGGAAGTGGTTGGTTTTTTGCGGACCGCTGGCCCCACCCTCAGCCCATTCAATGCCTGGGTATTCCTCAAGGGTCTGGAAACCTTGCGCCTGCGCATGCAGGCACACTGTGCCAGTGCGCAGATCCTGGCCGAGTGGCTTGAACAGCAACCGGAAGTTGAACACGTCTATTACGCCGGCCTACCGAGCCACCCGCAACATGAGCTAGCCAAGCGGCAGCAGAAAGCCTTTGGTGCCGTACTCAGCTTTGAAGTGGCGGGCGGCCGTGAAGCTGCCTGGCGGTTTATTGATGCCACTCGGTTGCTGTCCATTACCGCAAACCTGGGTGACAGCAAAAGCACTATCACCCATCCGGCGACCACTACCCACGGCCGCCTGACGCCGGAAACCCGTGCTACCGCAGGTATACGCGACAACCTGATCCGCGTGGCGGTCGGTCTGGAGGAGGTAGAGGATCTGCAGGCTGATCTGCAGCGGGGTCTGGCTGCCCTGCGCGGTTGATAGTGAGACACTCCTCACAATAAGGGCAAAAAGCTTTTTAATTTTGAATGAAGGTGTTTTAAGTTGATTGCGCCGCAGGGAAGCGGGCTCAGTCCGCTGCAGTTACCCCTGCATTGCGGCACTTTAAACCAACATGGAGCGCTATCATGAAACATTTCATTCTTGCTGTTTGCCTTTCCTTCGCATCACTCCTGGCTTTGCCGGCCCTGGCAGAAACCAGCGAAGCCCCTCTCGTCAGCGTTAATATCAACACCGCCAGTGCGGCCGAGATTGCCGAAGTGCTTCAGGGCGTCGGCGAATCCAAGGCGCAGGCTATCGTTGAGTATCGCGAAGCCAACGGTGCCTTTTCCTCGGTTGAGGACATTGCTCAGGTCAAAGGGATTGGCCCGGCCACGCTGTCCAGGAACGAGCAACGCATTACGCTGCAGTAAGGGTTGCCCACCTGATATCGGCCGCAGTGCAGCGGATATCAGGTTCTGAGCCGGCTGACCGACTGACTCAGGGTCTTTGCCAATGCGGCAAGTTGCTCGCTGGTGGCGGCACTGAGCAGGGTCTGCGCCACTGTCTGCTCGGTTACATCGCGTATCTGCACCACACTCTGAGTAATAGCTTCTGCGGCATCACTTTGCTGTTCGACGGCGGAGGCAATCTCGCTGTTACCATCGCGAATACGGCTGACAGCATCGGTAATGATACTGAGCGCTCGACCCGCTTCTTCGCTTTGCTCAACCGAATCGTGCGTCAGTGCGGCGCTGGCCTGCATATCGTCCACCGCCTCACTCGTGCCACGTTGCAGTGTTTCGATCATGTGCTGAATTTCGTCAGTGGAGGTCTGAACACGTTGCGCCAGTGCACGTACCTCATCAGCCACCACGGCAAAGCCTCGGCCGGATTCGCCTGCGCGTGCTGCTTCGATTGCGGCGTTCAAGGCCAGCAGATTGGTTTGCTCGGCGATGCTGCGGATGACGCTCACCACGCTACTGATGGCTTGGCTATTACCCTTCAGGCGCTCCATATGCTGGGTGCAGCGTTCGATGCTGGTGGCCAGTCCGGCGATGGTCTGGCTCACGCGGGTAACCTGCTCATGCCCTTGGCTAGCCAGCAGGTCGGCCTGCCTGGATTGGTCGCGGGTAGTTGAAGAGTTGCGGGCAATGTCCTGCACTGTTGCACTCATCTGGTTGGCTGCTGCGGCGACCATGTCGGTCTCGCTCTGCTGGCTGACCATGCCGTCACGCATATGGCCCATGACCTGAACCAGCTCTGCCGCGCCCTGATCCAGTTGATCGGCGGCCTGCCGGACCGAGCCGACGATGTTTTGCTGGGCAGCCTGCATGGCATTGAAAGCCCGCGCAATGGAGCCAACCTCGTCTTGCGAGTCAGCGTGGGCGCGCAAGGTCAGGTCGCCGCTTTCCTGTACCTTCAGCATGACGTCGCGCAGCGCAATGATGTGGCTGGTGATAAACGAGATCAACCATTGGGACACGACCAGCAGCATCAGCATCAGCAGGGTAACGCTGAGTGCATAGAAGGGGGCACGGTCGATCAGCAGTTGCAAATAGGGCGTCCGCTCAACGCCCAGCAACTGCAGTTGACCTTCCTGCCTGCTGGCCCAGACGCCAGTCAACGGCTCGGCATCGATCTGATCAAGCTGGGCGCTGGGTATCCAGACCGGGCCATTTGACGCCGCTGGCAGTAGCCGGGCATGGCGGTCAGCGGGTGCTATCTGTCGCAGCCCTGGCATGGCAGGCACACTCGTCGGTATACCCGGCACAAGTGCTTGGGCGAACGCTTTACGCTGGTCCTGCAAACCGCGCTGCTCGACCCAGATAGCGGCCAGCACCAGTAGCAGGGTGGTGACAAAGGCAACCGAGTTGACTGCCCAGAATTTGTACTTTAACGGTAGGTGCTGAAGAAACACGCGCATGCTCCCAAATGGCTTTGCTACGCCCGGAAAGCGGATGCCGGGCAGGGGATTATAAAGGGCTCGTCTGGGTATCGGTTGACGCGGGTCAATCTTGAGGCCTATTCACCCTCTGAAACACAGCCTGAGCCACGCTTTAATGGCTGATCAGGTATACTCGTGCGCTGAAAATGAATGAAGGTTGCCTATGACGAGCGCACTGCCTGACCCCCTGATGATTGACTGTGACGCCGATCTGGCACACTGGTGTGAGCGCTGGATGGCGCTCCCCTTCGTTGCTGTGGACACCGAATTCGAGCGCACCGAAACCTTTTTTCCGATTGCGGGCCTGATCCAGATCGGCGATGGCAGCAGTGCTTACCTGATCGACCCACTGGCGATCAGCGACTGGACGCCGCTGGTGATGCTCCTGCAGAGCCCGAGCGTGCTCAAAGTGCTGCATGCTTGCAGCGAGGACCTGGAGGTCTTCATGAAGCTGTGCGGCGTAGCGCCAGCACCGCTTTTTGATACGCAGATGGCTGCCGCGTACCTGGGTATGGATTTCTCGATGGGCTATTCGCGGCTGGTCAAGTCGTTGCTGAATATCGATCTGTCCAACGCTGAAACCCGCTCCAACTGGTTGCAGCGGCCGTTGAGCCCCAATCAGGTGACCTACGCTGCAGCCGATGCGCTGCACCTGGCCGAGTTGTATCAGATCCTCGGGCCACGTATTGACGCCGCGGGGCTTACCGCCTGGTTGCTGGAGGACAGCGCCGAGCTGGTCAATGCCGCCGGCCGGGTGCAGGAGCCCGAAACCGCCTATCTGAATATTAAACAGGCCTGGCGCCTGAAACCGGCGGAGCTGGCTATTCTCAAAGTGCTGGCCAGTTGGCGCGAGAGTGAAGCCCGTCAGCGGGATCAGGCCCGCAATCGCCTGCTGCGCGAGAAAACCCTGTGCCCGCTGGCCCAGCGCCAGCCGGATAATCTGCCTGCGCTGTCGCGTATTGAAGATATGCACCCACGCAGCGTTCGCCAGGACGGTCAGGCGATTCTCGAGCTGATTCGCGTTGGCCAGGCCGTGCCTGAAGCGGACTGGCCTGAACGCCTGCCCGAACCCCTGCCAGCAGACGCCAACAAGGTGCTCAAGGCGCTCCGCAAGGTTGGTCAGCGCCATGCCGCTCGGTTAGGAATGGCGGAAGAGTTGATGTTGCGTAAAAAGCATCTCGAAGCTCTGGTGCGAACCGGTCACCCGGGTGGTCCTTATCGCCTGCCTGATGAGCTGAATGGCTGGCGACGCACTTTGATGGGCGACGAGTTGCTGGCCGTAGCCAACCAGGGAGAGCAAGCCTGATGAAGGTCATGTGTTCGATTTATCGCAGCAAACGCAAGGATGGTATGTACCTGTACGTACCGCGCAAAAAGGATCTGAGTGAGCTGCCGGAACAGTTGATGCAGTTTTTCGGCAAGCCCGAATTGTCGATGGATCTGGTGCTGACCCCGGAGCGCAAGTTGGCCCGTGAAGATATACACAAGGTGTTGGATAATCTTGAGCAGCAAGGTTATCACCTGCAGATGCCGCCCCAGGAGGACGACTATCTGATGCACCTGCCGGATGAGTTGCTGTATCGCAATGACCCCATTTGAGCAAGGCCGGGTGCTTATCAATCCGAGAAGCGTGGCCTCTGACCTCGAGCGCTCCTGAGCGGGTCCAGAAGATAGGATAAGCCGTTGTGGTCAATTTCCTGCATGAGCGCAAGCAGGCGTCCGATTTCTCCGTGGGGAAATCCCTCGCGGGCAAACCAGTTGAGATAGTGCCCAGGCAGGTCAGCGATGACGCGGCCCTTGTATTTGCCAAAAGGCATTTCGCGCTCAAGCAGCAGCGGTAGATCTTGTGGGTTCATGGCAGGTTCCGGGTATCGCGGGTCGTTGCATGGTATCGTCGCGGTCGATAGTTGGCTGCATTGGTCAAATCACAACAGGATTAGTCATGATTGTAAAAGCACTTCGCAATGGTTTGGGTAATTTGATTATTTTTGTCGACTACCTGACACGTCCGGCCAAGATGAAACGCTCGGCCGAAGATCAGGCCGATGTGGAGAGGGCTGCCGCGGCCCTGAGTCTTTATCAGTTTCGCGCCTGCCCCTTCTGTATCAAGACGCGCCGCACATTGCACAAGCTGAATCTGCCGGTGACCTTGCGCGACGCCAAGAACAACCAGCAGGACCGTCAGACCTTGCTGGAGCAGGGCGGCAAGATCCAGGTGCCTTGTCTGCGCATTGATGAAGCCGGCGGCACTACCTGGCTGTACGAGTCCAAGGTGATTGACGACTATCTTCAAGAGCGGTTTGCTGCGGCCTGAGCCCAGCATTACAGGAGCTGGAATGGGCGCCCCATCACGACATCGCAGCAATATCCTGAATGCCGCCGTCACACTCTTTCGCCGCAAGGGGTATGCGGCGACAGGGCTCAACGATATTTTGCAGCAAAGCCATGCCCCGAAAGGCTCGCTCTATCATTACTTTCCCCAGGGTAAAGAGCAGTTAGGCGAGGAGGCCGCGCAACTAGCCGGTGCCGTGGTGTCGCAAACCTTGCGCACACTGGGTGAAGAGCACGGATCGGCAGCCGAGGTCATGCGCGCCTACGGCCGCTTGATGGCCGGCTGGTTGGAAGCCTCGGCATTCGAGGATGGCTGCCCGCTGGCCACAACGCTGCTGGAAACAACGCCGCAATCCGCGCGTATGGCCGCTGCAGGCCAACAGGCATTCAATCAGTGGACTGCTGAAATCAGGCACCTTCTTGAGCGCCAGGGAGCCGATGCAGAGACGGCTCGCCGGCTTGCGCAGCTCGCGATTGCGACCATCGAAGGCGCACTGATTCAGGCCCGCGTCGAATCCAGCTCGCGGCCGATTCTGGAATCGACCGAAGAAATTGCCTTTCTGATGGAGGCGCGTCTGGCCAAGGCAAGTATCACGAATCAATCGCCGCGATAAATACAACCGCTGGTGCAGGTTTCACGAATGGTGATCTGACACAGCTCCGGCAGCAGCGGCTTGAGCTGCGCCCATATCCACTTGGCCAGTACTTCACTGGTCGGGTTTTCCAGGCCGGGAATATCGTTCAGATAATGGTGATCAAGGCGCTCATACAGCGGCTTGAAGACTGCCTTCAGCTCGGAAAAATCCCGAATCCAGCCGCTGTGAGCATCGGGCTCTCCGCTGATATGAATGGCGACCATAAAGGAATGTCCATGCAGGCGCCCACATTTGTGGCCCTCCGGCACATGGGGGAGCAGGTGGGCTGCCTCGAAGGTGAATTCCTTGAATATCTCCACAATAACTACCTGGCTGGGTGACTGAAGGGGCGCAAGTCTAGCTCAATCTGCCGGCCGACGCAGTGCACAGACATCGATCACCACTCCCGTTGCATGTTACGGGTAGAGATCTGCTCGTTCAGTGTCCAGTAATCATAAAGTACCCCGAGCAGGAACAGCCCTCCGGTGAAGAAATAGATAATGGCGGTAATCCACTTGCCCATATACAGGCGGTGGGCACCAAATATGCCGAGGAAGGTCAATAACACCCAACTGAGATTGAAGTTGACCGGCCCGCTGCGAAACCGCCGGTCAGCCTGGGCGTCCATCGACGGGATCAGGAAAAGATCCACAATCCAGCCGATGAAGAACAGACCCAGGGTAAAGAACCAGATGGTTCCGGTGATGGGTTTGCCGTAATAGAAACGGTGAGCGCCCATGAATCCGAAGATCCATAGAAGATATCCAATGCCTTTGCTGTGTGTGTCTGAATAGGCCATGTGGCCAACCTCTGTTCAATGGGTGGACTATGCGATACTGCCAAAGAGCATAGACCTTAAATGATTCTGGGAGTGCCTGCATGGTTGCAGTTAAAAAAGTGAAGTGGTTGGAGCTGGCTCAGCAGCAGGCTGCGCGTCTGGGTGGCCAGACGGTGCGCGTCGGTGTGACCGGTTTGAGCGGGGCCGGCAAGACCACTTTCATTACTAGTCTGATCAATCAACTGGAAAATCACCAGCGCGGTCTGTTGTCGCGTCGCATGCCCTTTGACCGGCTGCTGTCGGTACGTTGGCAGCGTGAACAGGTGGAGCAGCCATTCGCTTACCTCCAGGCGCTGGGCGCGCTCTCGGCCCAACCGCCGCAATGGCCGGTGTCCACGTCCGATCTGTCACGGGTCATTATCGATCTGCAATTTCGGCCCCAGGGACTGTTGAAAAATTTCCAGGGGCAACGCCACGTGCGCCTTGAGTTGCTGGACTATCCGGGAGAATGGCTGCTCGACCTGCCACTGCTGGGGATGACCTTCGGCCAATGGTGTGAGCAGATGCGCGCCTTGCTGGATGCTGAGCCGCGCGCGAGCCTGGCTGGTGACCTCCGCGAGCGCCTGCTGGCCATTGATCCGGCCGCAGCATGCGATGCTGATTTACTCAAGCAACTGACCGAGGAGTGGACGGCCTTCCTGCTGCGTTGCCGCAGTGAGGCGGGACTGTCGCGCAATCAGCCTGGCCGCTTCATGCTGCCGGGCAGCGGAATCGCCCCTCAGATGCTGATGTTTGTCCCATTACTCGGCGCCAATCAATATAGCCAGGGCGCTGCTGGAAGTTGGTGGGAACAATGCCGGGAGCGTTTCGACTACTACCGGGACTTCGTGGTGAAAGGCTTTTACGAGCAGCATTTCAGCCGTCTGGATCGGCAGATACTGCTGGTCGACATGTTGACTCCGATGCAGGCCGGGCAGGCTGCTCTGCGTGATCTGCAACTGGCGCTGGAGGGCGTATTGGGCAGTTTCCGATACGGCCAGAGCAGCCTGTTCCAACGGCTGTTCAAACCGCGTATTGCGCGCATGGCCGTTTGCGCGACCAAGGTGGATCAGGTGGCGCCGGCGCAGCAAAGGGCAGTGCAGCAATGCCTGGAGGATCTGGTGACTGACAGCTTATCGGAAGTGCGCCACGGTGGCGTGCAGGTGCAGGGCTTTCCGCTGGCGGCGGTGAGAGCTGCAGAGCAGGATGGCGACACCATGATCGGTGGGCTGGTTGGGCAAACCGCCTTTATTCGCTATCAGCCGGCCAGTATACCCGAGCATCTGCCGTTGGATCTGCAGCTGAAAGGACCTGCCTTGCTGCACTTGCGCCCGCCGACGGGTCTGCACCGAAACGAACCTTTTCCGCATTATCGTATGGACGACCTGGTCAGTTGGATAGTCGAGGGTGCACAGCCATGAAGCACAAGCCAACAACCGACCAGCCACATATTCTGGAAACATGGGAGCCAGCGCCTGAGCCGGCCGTGGAACAGGTCAGGGTGCTGGGTGAGACCGCAGAGCAGCTCAAACCCTTGGAGCAGGGCAGTGAAGTGCCGCTACCAGGGACGCTGAACGCGCCGCCCGTGAGCCCCTGGCCAGCCCGGCTGGGGAAGCTGCTGCTGGCCGTTGTGGTTGGTGGGGCGGCGCTGGAGTGGAGCCGCTGGACACTGGATGCTTTTGCCTGGAACCCGGTGGCTGGCACTCTGCTCGGTTTGCTTGGGGCGGGTCTTGCGGGTTCTGGCGTACTGACCTGGCGCGCGCTGCGCCAGCAACGTCTGCGCTTGACCGAGCTGGAGCAATTGCGCAAGGAAATGCGCGCGGCACTGGCAAATCCTGGCGAGCGGCTGGCGGTGGACTGGCTGGACCGGTTGCAAGCGCTCTATCGCGATACACCTCTGGCCAGTAGGCTGGCACAGGTTTGCAAAGCATTGGATCAGTCGCACAGTGCTCAGGAAGTGACCCGCCGGCTGAATCAGCAGTTCTATCAGGAACTGGACATCCAGGCCCGACGCATGATTCGCAACGAATCCGTCGGCACCGGCATGCTGGTAGCCACCAGCCCCTGGGTTTCAGTCGATCTGTTATTGGTCGTCTGGCGCAATATCCGCATGATGCAGCGCGTGGCAATCTGCTACGGATTGCCAATGGGCCAGTTGGGCCGCTGGCGGCTGGCCCGGCACGTGTTGCGCAATATTGCGCTGGCCGGTGGCAGCGAAATGGCGATCGGTGCGCTGAGTGACAGTTTGCTGTCCGGCATGCTGGAGAAATTGGCCGCGCGCATAGGCCAGGGCATCGGCATTGGCCTATACAGTTCGCGGCTGGGGCATTTCACCCTGGATCTTTGCCGCGCGGCGCCGCTCGCGGACCAGGCCAGCCTGGCAGAGGATAATCGCGGCGTCATCCAGGGCATACGCGCCCGCTTGGGACGGAAAGATAATGACAGCCTATAAGAGCAGAACCCGTTGGTTGGCCGAGCGCTGGCTAATCGCCCGGCGTGATCAGCTTGCCCAGCACTGGCAAGAGCTCAAATCGCAGCTACTGCCCGCCCAGTGGCCCCAGCGTTGTGCCCGGCTGCTGCAGATTCCCGATGGCAACATCGGCGACTGGCAGCCGCGCAGGGGATCAAGCAGTGCGGAGTTGGTGTTGATGCTCGAACACACACCCTTGCTGGAGCGCCGCTGGCTGGCGGTATTGCTGGACGCACCCTGTGCCGGCGTACATACGTTGGTTGAAGCGGTAGAGCGTGCGCAGCTTGATTGGCGCTCGCAGATTGATCCGCTGCACAGCCATCGCGAGTACGCGGACCAACTGGTAATCCTGGCCCGTCAGCTTGATCTGCCCTTTGTGACTGCATCGGCCTATCTGGAAAACGAGCGGCAGATCAGCCCGGCGATTGATGAATTGCTGTTTGCCTCATTGCCGCTGCGCCTGCGCGCCAATCTGGCCAATGAGCAGCTGCCAGGCACGGGGTTTTATCTGCACTGGTGGCATGAGCGGCTATTGGCCAGGGCAGGTGCAGAGGGCTTCACTCTGGAGGGGCTAGGCGCTGAGGACTGGCCGGAAATGCCGCCAGCTTGGTTGGCGTTGGGCTGGCTGTGCAGCCTGCGTGTGAAACCCGAAGATCCACGCGGATAGTGGTGCATTCCGCATCACTATGTTGCCGCCACGCCCCTTTGCCTCGCTGAGCTGATCGCCTACCATGCGCTTTCGCGAATAACAGGAATCTGTACATGACCTTTGCTGAACTGCTGGCCGATCTGGCCGCATCACCCCAACAGGAAGTCACCATACCCACTGGCTGGGCCCAGGGCCGTGCTGGTTATGGCGGTTTGATTGCTGCGCTGGTTTATCAGGGCATGCGTGCCAAAGTGCCAGCCGACCGCCCGGTCCGCTCCCTGGCGATTACCTTTGTCGGGCCGGTGGCGCCGGGTCAAAGCATGCAGGTAGAAGCGCAAGTGCTGCGTGAAGGTAAAGCGGTTACCCAGATGCTGGGCATGGCCAAGCAGGACGGGCAGATCATGTGCATCATTCAAGGCAGCTTTGGTGCGTCGCGTGAATCAGTGGTAGCGGTTCCCAGCCTGCCTGCGCCTGCAGCCAGGAGCCCCGCTGACTGTGCAGAGATGCCCTATATTGAAGGGGTAAATCCGGTATTCATCAAGCATTTCGCTGTGCGCTGGGCATTTGGCGACCTGCCATTTACCAATAGCCGCAAGCGCGAAATGGGTGGCTGGATGCGTTTTCGCGAGGATGAGGGCAGCATTCAAGCGGCGCACATACTGGGGCTGGTTGATGTGTGGCCGCCAGCAGTATTGCCCCACTTGCAGCAGCGAGCACCTGCCAGCTCACTGACCTGGACCATTGAGTTCATGCAGCCGCAACCCGAGATTGGCAATACCGAGTGGCTGCTGTACCGGGCCGAGATCGAACATGCCTGCGATGGTTATGGGCATGCCTCTGCCATGGTCTGGCGAGAAGATGGTACGCTGGTGGCCATAAGCCGTCAGACAGTGACCGTGTTTGGTTAAGGAGCAGCCAGCACGGTCCAGGAACGGAGTGTGCTGGTGATAATAAAAAGACTGGTGATTGTTTTCATAGCCTGCCTGGGAAGCCTGTTGGTTGCCCAGCGCTTGTTGTCAGGGTCATACTCGCCACTTGAACTGTCTGCTGCCGCCCTTCGCTGGCTGCTACCCTTGGCGCTGAGCATAGTCGCCATTCTGCTTTTCCAACTCTATCGCACCCGGGCACAAGTGCGTCAGCTTCGTCGCGACGCCAGTGCAGCGCTGGAACGCAATATACAAGTCATGGCTGCGGTCAGGGATGTGGTTTTCCGTGCTGATTTCTCTGGGCGGCTGGTGTACGTCAATCAGGCTTGGCAGAATTTGACCGGAATGGACGCAGCGGGTGCCAGGGGACAGTCGGTATTTGCGGGTGTGCATGAGGATGATCGGGGTTTGTTGGGAGACTACCTGGATCAGGTCAAACAGGGCCACACCGCGCCGCTGAAAACAGATCTGCGCCTGCGAGATGTGGCTGGGCGCTATCGCTGGAGTCACCTGACCGCTCGCCCCTATCTGACTGTGGAGAGTGGAGCGGTAATCATAGGAACCCTGCAGGACATCCAGGCTCAGCAGGAGCAGGCAATGATCCAGTCGGCACGCCTGAATGTGCTCGATGGGTTGCTAGGTAGAACGGGTATGCGAGAGCTGACCCGCCAGTTGGCGGAGGCCTGGGAGTCGGTCCAGAAGGATCAGCGCGTGTCCGTGCTTCTGGTGGATCCTGACAAGGGCACCTTGCAGACACTGGCAGCGCCAAGCATGCCGGAACAATATAATCAGGCCCTCAGCGGCATCCGGCCAGTCGAGGGCGCAGGCTCCTGTGGTACGGCGATTTATCGCGGCGAGCCCGTGTATGTCAGCGATGTGCGCACGGATCCTCTATGGCGTGACTTTCAGGATTTGGCCGCGCTGGGTTCGGTAGTGTCCTGCTGGTCGATGCCTTTTCGTGACCAGGACGGGCAAGTCCTTGGCGCCTTTGGCGTCTACGCCGAGCAGGCGCGTTGCCCCGATGAGCGTGATCTGCAATTGATGGGCGAATTTACCCGGCTGACCGCGTTGATTGTGCAGAAATCCCGACTGGCTCAGGAGCATGAGATCACCGAAAAGCGCTTTTCGGCAATTTTCGAGCATGCTGCGGTAGGCATATTGCTGGTGTCGCCGAGCGGGGCTTATATCAGCGCCAATCCCTGCTACTTGGACCGTTCGGGTTTCACCCATCAGGATCTGCAACAGATGTTGCCGCGCGATCTGCTCTTTGCCGACGATGTGCCTCCGGTGGAGAAGGGGCTGCGCGATCTGCGCTACGGATTGGCAGACCAGTTCGTGCTTGAGGCGCGCTACTACCGATGCGACAGAACCCTTGCCTGGATCAACCTGACTATCACCCTGGTGCGTGGCCCTGACGGCGCAGCCCTTTATTACGTATTCATCACGGATGACATTTCCGAGCGCAAGGAGCAGGAACAGGCGCTCAAGGAAGCTGCCGCGCTGTTCGAGCGTAGTCGCGAAGGCATGATGGTCATGGATAGCGCCTTTAACATCCTGCGGGTCAATCCCGCTTTCGCGCATATCACCGGTTTGACCGCCAAACAGGTCAAAGGTACACGCCCCTTCGGCCACCGGCACGACATGGATTCCCGAACGCTGACTCGGCAGGTCGTCACCGCGCTAAGTCAGCTCGGCCACTGGCAAGGCGAAGTCATGTTTGTGCGCCCTGACGGCGTGGATGTACCCCTTTGGGTGACGGCTACGGCGATGAAGGATGAAGGCGATCACGTCAGTCGCTATATGGCGATGTTCAGTGATTTGAGCGGCCTGCAACGCAGCCAGCGAGAACTGCAGCAACTGACTCACTTTGACAGCCTGACCGGGCTGGCGAATCGGACTCTGGCGCTGCTTGAGCTGGAGCAGAGCCTGGAACGTGCCGCAGAAGGACGTTTGCCCCTGGCCGTCCTGTATATCGACCTCGACCGGTTCAAGGCGATCAACGATAGCCTGGGGCATGCCATAGGCGATGAGGTGCTGCGCCAGGCGGGGCAGCGGCTGGTAACCTGTTGCACCGATGCAGACACCCTGGCCCGCTTGAGTGGCGACGAATTTCTGTTGATTTCGCACGACCGTGAGCCCGACGCAGTGCGTGAGTTGGGCGAGCATATCTGTGCCAGCATGCGCGCACCGCTGGTCATCGAGGACGGCCGAGAGCTCTACGTCGGCGCGAGCGTGGGCTACGCCTGTTACCCGATGGACGGAGACAGCTCAGCTGATCTGGTGCGCAACGCCGACGCCGCAATGGATACCGCCAAGAGCATCGGGCGTGATCAGGTGTGCGGCTATGCACGGGCCATGACTGAAGAGGCCAGCCAGCGCTTCGAGTTGGAGCGCGGATTACGTAAGGCGCTGGAAAATGGCGAATTTGAACTGCATTACCAACCTCTGATCCAGGTGCGTAGCCGCCGTGCCTATGGGGTTGAAGCGTTGTTGCGCTGGCGCCATCCGCAGCACGGATTGATCCCGCCAGACAGGTTTATACCCCTGGCGGAGCACAATGGGCTGATCGTGCAAATTGGCAGTTGGGTGTTGCATGAGGCTTGTCGACAGGCCAGACAATGGCAGCAGCAGGGGTTGGGGCTGGACATGATCTCCGTCAACCTGTCGCCGCGCCAGTTTATCCAGCAGGATGTAGTCGCTTTGGTCCGTTCGGCATTGGATGAAAGCGGCCTGCCAGCGAAGATGCTGGAGTTGGAAATTACTGAAAGCGCCTTGATGACCCATGCCGAGCAGGGCGAACAGACACTCAGGCAGTTGAAAGGCCTGGGGGTAACCCTGGCCATCGATGACTTCGGTACCGGCTATTCCTCACTGGCGTACCTGCGCCGCTTTCCCTTGGACAAGCTGAAAATCGACAAGAGCTTCCTCGCTGGTGTGCCGCAGAACAGCGAGGATAATCAGTTGGTGACCACCATCCTGGATATGGCTGCCAATATGCGCCTGCATGTGGTGGCCGAGGGTGTGGAAACCGAAGCTCAGTGGCGGTTTCTTCAGGGTCGTGGTTGTGGCGCTTGCCAGGGCTATCTGTTTTCCCGCGCGCTACCTGCTGCGGAGCTGCCGGGATGGCTCGAGCAGCAGTAGGCCAGCTTGTGGCCCGCTAGGGCCCAGGCTTGCGCGCCGTCAGCGTAGCGCGCAGAGGAGCGGGGTAGCCTTCAATAGTCAAGGCTGCATTGTCGGGGTCAAGAAAATCCGGCAAGGATTGGAAGCGCATCCATTCGGTACTGCGCTGCTCATCGGTACTGGTCAGGGTCAGGTCGATACACTCGACCTGCTGAAAGCCGCTGCGCCGCAGCATGCGCGCGAGCATCGCCACTGAGGGTAGAAACCAGACGTTACGCATTTGCGCATAACGATCTTCCGGTATCAGACAGGCATTCTCGTCACCCTCTATCACCAGCGTTTCAATCACCAGTTCTCCGCCGGGCCGCAGGCAGGCTTTGAGTTGCAACAGATGATCGACCGGTGATTTGCGGTGGTACAACACCCCCATGGAAAACACCGTATCAAATCCGCCCGCGGGCTCAGGTAACTCTTCCAGGGTAAAAGGCAATTGCCATACGGGTGCTGTGGGGAGGTAACCCTGCACGGCCATGAATTGATGGTAGAACAGCAGATTGGGATCAACGCCCAGCACCATGTGCGCGCCGGCCTGCCACATGCGCCACATGTAATAGCCATTGCCGCAACCGACATCCAGCACGCGCCTGCCGGTAAGTTGAATGTGCGGGGCAATTCGTTCCCATTTCCAGTCGGAACGCCATTCACAATCAACCTGCGTGCCAAATAGATTGAAAGGGCCCTTTCGCCATGGTTGCAGACCTTGCAGCCCGGCCAGCAGTGCGTCTTTCTGTTCTGCGCTGAGCGGCTCGCCTGCGTGCAAGGTCACGCCCCGCTGCAGATCAGCGCGAGGCTCAGTGACAACGGGCAATTGCTTCAGCGCCTTCTGCCAGCGGGCCAGGTCGCCGTGATTCAGGTCGGCAAAGCGGCGTTCCAGGGCTTCAGGTAGCACCGCCAGCCAGGGTGCCAGCGGCGTGTCGGCCAGTTGGCGGTACAGGGGGGAGTAATCAATCACTTGTGGGCCATCATCGAACAGAAGTTGAGGGATTGGAACCAGCTGTGGCTGCGGCTGAACCCGGCCTGCTGCAAGCGGGTAAGGTGAGTCTCCAGCGCGTCCGGCAGCATGACCTTCTCGATGGCACTGCGCTTCTGGGCAATTTCCAGCTCGCTGTAGCCATTGGCTCTTTTGAAGGCGTAGTGCATGGTTTCCAGAGTCTGCTGGGTATCGGGATCGGCGAATTGCAACTTTTCCGAGAGGATTAGCACGCCGCCGGGAAGTAGCGCCTGGTGGATGGCGCTGAGTAGTTCGAGACGGCGCTCAGGGGCAATGAACTGCAGGGTAAAATTCAGTACCACCACCGAGCAACTGGCCAGGGGCAGGGCCAGTATGTCGGCCTGCATCACCTGCGCTGGCGTGAGTTCTTCGACCATCGCGTCCTGGGCTTGCAAGTACTCGCGGCAGCGCTCGGTCATGGCCAGCGAGCTGTCGACGGCGATGATCTGGCAGCCGGGTACACGCACATGGCGACGCATCGATTGGGTAGCCGCGCCCAATGAGCTGCCCAGGTCATAGATAAGGCTGTCAGGTTGTGCATATTGCCCGGCAATCAGGCCAATACTCTCTATAATAGTCGGGTAACCCGGCACTGATCGCTTGATCATGTCGGGAAACACGCGCGCTACATCAGCGTCGAACACGAAGTCGCTGACCTTGGCGAGCGGTGCGGAGAATAGTTTGTCGACTTCGCTCATAAATAGATGTCTGTCGGTGGATAAAAGCGGCATATTAACTCATGTCGTGCCGCTTGGCAGGTGAGTGAATTCATCGCTTGACTGCGCCCTGGTGGCGTGATGCCATAGTGCGATCATTCGACAGTATTTTTACGCCGGCAATGCGTCGCGCGTGCAATTGCTGGTGTGTTGCAGTCAAAATTGTGGCATAAAGCAATCAGCTGTAATTAATGCAGATTTTTTTGACGATTTGGCTCGATTCGCAGGTTGGTTTCGGCCGTCACGATGGCATAATGCGTTGCGCTGGATTTTGTAGATGAGTGCCCCGTTCCCTTCAGGGAATGCGATGGAAAGCATCGTTGGTGACGGCCGCCAGGTCGTTGCCCACAGGATAAGAGGAAAGGGTATGGCTGTGAAACGCCAAGTAATTGCGGGTGTCGCTACGTTGGCCGCATTGTATGTCGGGGTCAGCAATGCATTGGGGTTGGGTGAGCTGCGCCTTGATTCGGCATTGAATCAGCCGTTAAGCGCCACAATTCAGTTACAGGGAGGGGAGGGCCTGTCGCCGGAGGACATTCGTGTCTCGCTGGCGAATCAGGAAGCTTTTCAGAGTGCCGGCATTGACCGTCCCTTTTTCCTGACCGACCTGCGCTTTGTGCCGGTGGTGGAAAACAACCAGCTGTTTATTCGGGTTGAGTCCAGCCGTCCGGTGCGTGAGCCGTACCTGAACTTCCTCGTCGAGCTGCGCCGTCCCAATGGCCGGATGTTGCGCGAATACACCTTGCTGCTGGATCCGCCGCTGTACGATCCGCAGGCTGGTGTGCTCGCCAATGCACCCCGACCTGCGCCAGCGCCTGCGCCCAGCAGCCCTCAGCGCCCAGTTGTTGCAGCCGCGCAGCCGCGTTCAAGTGCTCAGCCTGCGCCGCAGCCCGAGCTTCCACAGCTCGAAGCTGCCTCGGGCGCTGCTCAGTACACCACGGTGCGTGGTGATACCCTGTGGGACATTGCCGCCGCGCAACGCCCCAGTAACAGCGTTGATATTCCTACCAGCATGTTGGCGATTCGTGCGCTCAACCCGCAGGCTTTTATTGATGGCGACATCAACCGCCTGCGAGCTGGCCATGCGTTGACGCTGCCTACACGTGAGCAACTGGTCACCTCCGGCGCACCCAGGTCCATTCTGGATGCAACTCAGGAGCCGGCGGCCCCAGCGCCAGTGCCGCAGCCCGATGTGGTAGCGGACTCCGCCGAGCCACCGGTGGTTGAAGAGCCGACTCAGGTCCCGACGCCTGTCCAGCCATCAACACCTGCTCAGCCAGAGGAACCACTGGCCGGAACGCCTGCGTCTGACGTACCCAGCGAGGCTACAGCACAAGAGATTGCCGATGCGCGTTTGCGTATTGAAGAGTCGAGTGTGGAAACCGCCGAAGCCGATTCCGCCGAATTGCTCGACCGTTTGCGTTCGCTGGAAAGTCGATTCAACGTCCTGGTGAGCGAGCTGGATGCGCGTGACGCGCAGATAGCCAGTCTTCAGGCGGAACTTGAAGTGCTCCGTCAGGCACGCGATGCGGAAGTTGAGGGAGACGACACGCTGGCCGGTGTAGCTGGTGCAGGCAGTTTAGGCAACAGTGAGCCAGGCTCCGGCCCGGGTTCTGCTGAGGGCAGTGACAGCCCGGCGCCGGGTTCTGTCGACGCCATGGTATTGCCTGCTGAAGAGCCCGCTGAGGTCGCACCCAGCAGTTCTTCATGGCTGACCTGGCTGACATTGCCGCTGGTCCTGGTTGCCTTCCTGCTTGGGCTGTTCTTTGCGCGTCGTCGCACGCCTGATGATTCAGATGATCATCGTGCTGCACCGGCTCCCGTTCAACCTGACGCGCCCGCAGGCTTCTCATCCAACATCACCACAGTCCCGGCCATGGTCGCACGGCCTGCACAGCGTGCAGTCAAGCCACCGGTTGATGCCCTGGAAGGTGTTGAGCTGTATATCACTTACGGCCGATTTGCTGAAGCGCGCATCATGCTCGACAAGGCGATTGATGATGAGCCCGAGCGGCTGGATCTGCGCTACAAGCAACTGCGCGTCCTGGCTGAACTCGGTGATGCTGCGGCATTTTCCGAACAGGAAGAAGAGATTCATGACCTGGGTGGTGACCCTGAGCGAGTGGATCAGATCAAGGCGCGTTTCCCGCTGTTGTTCGATGCCAATGGCGATATGGTCGAGCAGGTCAGCGAGCTGGATCCGCTGATCGATGAGGATCTGGATATCACTCAGCCTGGCGAATTCCGCTCCGGCATTCCGGACGAGCATGACGAGTCAAGCACCAGTCAGCTTAATCTGAACGATTTCACCCTGGACCCGGACTGGGATCTCATTGAAGGTCTGAGCCCGGAGCCAGTGCGGCGCAATGCCGAGCGGGAAGCGGTGAGAGAGAAAGCAAGAAATCTCGCCAAGGACGACGACTTTGAGTCAAGTCTGCACGAGTTTCCCGAGATCGAAGAGCTGGACCTGGATCACGATGAGCACTTTGCGCCTACCGATGACGATAAGTCAGGTGGAAAAAAGCGCTAAGCGTGAGATTCCAGCAATAATGAAAAGGCGCCCCAGGGCGCCTTTTCAGTTTCAGTCAAACAGCTTTCTGGCCACATCACGGAAGTGGTTGGCAAAGTGAATCTGCATGCCCTCCTTGAGATAGGCCGGGAGTTCTTCGTAGTCTCCTCGATTGGCTTCAGGGATGATCAGCTCGAAAATCGATTGCCTGCGCGCAGCAATCACCTTCTCGCGGATCCCGCCAACGGGTAACACCTGCCCGGTCAGCGTGATTTCGCCAGTCATGGCCAGCCCGCTGCGCGGTGCCTGGTTACGTGCCAGTGACAGTAGTGCGCTGGCCATGGTAACGCCGGCGCTGGGCCCGTCTTTCGGCGTGGCGCCCTCAGGCACATGCATGTGCACGAAGGCCTGATCAAAGAAGCTGGTGTCTGCCCGGTAGGTCTTGAGGTTAGCGCAGATGAAGCTATAGGCGATTTCTGCCGACTCGCGCATGACCTCACCGAGCTTGCCCGTCAGTTTGAATCCACGGTTGAGGGTATGAATGCGCGTTGCCTCTACTGGCAGGGTAGCGCCGCCCATGGAGGTCCACGCCAGGCCGGTAATGATGCCGGTACCCTTCAAGGTTTTTTCCGTGCGGAAGGGCGCGGCGCCCAGCAGCTCAACAAGGTCGGCTGGCTTGATCACGATTTTCTGCTCACGGTCTTCGAGCAGTTTCATGATTGATTTACGCACGATCTTGGCCAGCTGCTTTTCCAGGTTGCGCACGCCAGCTTCCCGGGCATAGCCCTCTATCACATTGCGCAATGCCTTGTCGGTAATGCGCAATTGGCTTTTGCGCAACCCCGCTCGCTCCAGTTGCCGAGGCCACAGGTGGTGTTTGGCGATAGCCAGCTTTTCTTCACTGATATAGCCCGACAGGCGGATGACGTCCATGCGGTCCAGCAGAGGGCCAGGAATACTGTCCAGCGTATTGGCGGTGCACACAAACAGGACTTTGGACAGATCCAGACGCAAATCCAGGTAATGGTCCAGAAACTGGTTGTTCTGCTCCGGGTCCAGGGTTTCAAGCAAGGCCGACGCGGGGTCGCCCTGGTGGCTGCTACCCAGCTTGTCGATTTCATCCAGCATGATGACGGGGTTCATTACGCCCACATCCTTGAATGCCTGAACGAATTTACCCGGCATGGCGCCGATGTAGGTGCGCCTATGGCCCTTGATTTCAGCCTCATCACGCATGCCACCCACACTGAATCGGTAAAAGGGGCGGCCCAGGCTTTCGGCAATGGAATGGCCAATGCTGGTTTTACCCACGCCAGGAGGGCCGACCAGCAGAATGATTGAACCGGACACCGAGCCTTTGAACGCGCCCACGGCAAGGAATTCGAGAATACGTTGTTTGACGTCATCCAGACCGTCGTGGTCGCGGTCCAGCACTTTGCGGGCATGGGCGATATCAAGTTTGTCCTGGTGGTACAGGCCCCAGGGCAGTGCGGTCGCCCAGTCCAGATAATTGCGTGTGACGGCGTACTCCGGCGATCCAGTCTCCAGTACCGAGAGCTTGTTCAGCTCCTCCTCGATTTTCTTGCTGACGGCTTCGGGTGGGTGTTTGCCTTCCAGACGGTCGCGAAACTGCTCTATATCCGCGGTGCGATCATCCTTGGACAGCCCCAGTTCCTTTTGAATGACCTTGAGCTGCTCCTTGAGGAAAAAGGTGCGTTGATGATCACTGATTGTACGGTTGACCTCGGCGCTGATTTCACCTTGCAAGCGCGCCACATCGATCTCTTTTTTCAGCAGGATCAGTACTTTTTCCATGCGCCGCAGCACGGGGATGGTGTTGAGTACGTCCTGCAGTTCGCTGCCCTTGGCTGACGTCAATGTGGCGGCAAAATCGGACAGGGGCGAAGGCTGATTGGGGCTGAAGCGATTCAGGTAGTTTTTCAATTCTTCGCTGTAGAGCGGGTTGAGCGGCAGCAGCTCCTTGATCGCATTGATCAATGCCATGGCGTAAGCCCGCACCTCGTCTCGCTCATCGCTTGGGGCCTCGGGGTACTCCACTTCCACCAGATAGGGCGGCTTGCGGCTCAGCCACTTGGTGATGCGTACACGAGTCAGGCCCTGGGCGATGAACTGGATCTTGCCCTTTTCCTTCACTGCATGATGGACCTTGACCGCGCAGCCGGTCTCTGGAAGGCGCTTGGCATCCAGCTCACCTTCGGTAGGCAGTGGGCCGTCGATATAGAACAGCGACAGCGCATGGTGTGGCGTGTCCGCGACCCGCTCCAGCGTGGCGTCCCAGGGCGCTTCGTCCACTACCACGGGCATTACCTGGGCAGGAAAGAACGGCCGGTTCTGGATGGGCAGCAGGTACAGCTGGTTGGGCAAGCGCTGGTTGGGTATGACCAGATCAGTGCCTTGCTGGTTTGCCGCGTTATTGGGATCCCGCTCGAAATACTCCGAGTGGCTGTTGTCCTGATCTGTCATGGAATGGCTCGCTTGTGGTTCCGTATGCACTAGAGATGGAGCCAATTACGCCGTTTTCAATGCCTGAAAGGTGTGCGGCTTGTTACCGCAGGGGGCAAGGACTAATATTGAGCCTCCATGCGCAGCGCGCCCTTGGCATAATCAAGACTTGCATGATCAAGACCAAAATACTCGACTTGCCGGTACAAACCGCGACTCACGCCCACGCGCAGCATCAGTTGATTGTTGGGCTGGACGGCTGTGCGGATTTCGAGGTGATGGGGCAGGGCGGCGCGGTCAATCGGCTGCATGCCTGTCTGGTGCCGGGCGGTGAAGCTCACGCCTTTTCGGGGCGGGGCAGTAATCATATGTTGATTCTTGATCTGGCGGAGGCGGCAGATAATACGCCGGGCTATGAGTCCGATGACCTTGAACGGCTATTCGAAAAGCCCCGTTTTCTGACGCTTGACCAGCATCTCCAGGGTTTGTTGGATTTTGCCGCACACGAGCTCGGGGCCGCTAATGCACTGAGTGGTGATCAGGCCAGGCATCTGCCGATGGCCTGGCATTTGGGCGGTGTGCTGCTGCATAGCCTGCATGAACGGTTGTTTTCCGCGCCCCTGAAGAACAGCCAACCTGCACGCAGCCTGGATTTGCCGCGTATTGATGCGTACATCCGTGCACGGCTGGATCAGCCCATCAGCGTGGCTGACATGGCCGCCCAGGTCTATGTCAGCCCGAGCCACTTCCACGTCTTGTTCAAACAGTTGGCGGGGCAGTCTCCCCACCAATACCTGCTCCGGGCCAGGGTGGCCGAAGCGCTTAGATTGATTTGCCAGAGTTGCCTGCCGCTGTCGGAAGTCGCCAGCCGTTGCGGCTTTTCCAGTCAGAGTGCCTTGACCCACGCTGTGCGTGATCACAGCGGCGAAACACCCCGCAAGCTCAGACTTGGCGCCCGGGGTTAGGCACTCGATAAGTTCCGCTGCGTTCCCCGTTTCGTAGGTTTTTGCAAAAAAATACCAGATTTCCGCAAGATCGCGCCGCATCAGACTTCTACAGTCGATGCATGGCGTTCTTGTGCCTGTCCGATACGGACGGCGCACATGACAATAACAAGTGACAACAAGTGAATTCGTCCAAACGCTGCCGATGGTCTAGGCTCAGGAAAAGAGTGACTCCGAGCAGACCGGCCGCTGAAGCGGCTGGGCGGCGCAGGCGGCAACGGAGCAAAACAGATGTTCAAAGCCAGTCAGGTTCTGCAGGGTGATTTTCTGCGCAGCAACCCCGATGATTTTCTCACCGTGGTCAGCGACAACTACGCGGTAGACGAGGCAGCCTATGTTGCCGAGCTGCAGACGCTCGCCGAACCCGGCGACGTGGCTGCCTTGACGCTTCGCGCGACACGGCTGATCGAAGATGTGCGCAAGCGCGACAATGCCAGCGACAGCATCGACGCACTCCTTCAGCAGTACAGCCTGGACACCCAGGAAGGCATCATGCTCATGTGCCTGGCCGAAGCACTGTTACGCGTGCCGGATGCTGAAACCGCCGATGCGCTGATCCGCGACAAGCTCAACGCTGCCCAGTGGGACAAGCACGTTGGGCAGAGCGAGAGCGCGCTGGTCAATGCGGCGGCCTGGGGCCTGGTGATGACCGGCAAGGTCGTGAACATGGACAAGCGACAGGACGGCACCCCGGGTACGGTACTCGGCCGGCTGGTCAAACGCAGCGGCGAGCCGGTGATTCGCAGCGCCATGCTGCAGGCCATGCGCATCATGGGCAAACAATTTGTGCTCGGCCGCAACATCAAGGAAGCCTTGAAAAACGGCAAGGAGCAGCGCGATAACGGTTATACCTATTCCTTCGACATGCTCGGTGAAGCTGCCCTGACGCGCACCGACGCGAGCAAGTACCTGGCGGACTACAGTGATGCGATCAACGCGCTGGCGAACGACAGCTACAAGGGCGCGAGCCCCAAGCCGACTATTTCCATCAAGCTCTCGGCTCTGCATCCCCACTATGAAACTGCCCGTGAACAGCAGGTGCTCGATGAACTGAGCGAGATCGTTCTGGGTCTGGCCCGTCAAGCGCGTGCTGGCGGTGTAGGCATCACTATCGATGCCGAAGAGGCTGATCGCCTGGAACTCTCACTGAAGCTGTTCCGCCGCGTGTATCAGCATGCGGACGTCAAAGGCTGGGGCAATTTCGGTCTGGTGGTTCAGGCGTATACCAAGCGCGCACTGCCGGTGTTGTGCTGGTTGACGCTGCTGGCCAAGCAGCAGGGTGATCTGATACCCGTGCGGCTGGTCAAGGGCGCCTACTGGGATACCGAGATCAAGCTGTGCCAGCAGGCCGGCCTGGATGGTTACCCGGTATTCACACGCAAGGAGGGCACCGATGTGTCCTACCTGGCGTGCGCTCGCTATCTGCTCAGCCCGCTGACCGAAGGTCTGATCTACTCGCAGTTCGCCACCCATAACGCCCATACCGTCAGTTGCATTCTGTCCATGGCCGGCCAGCGCAAGTTTGAATTCCAGCGCCTGCACGGCATGGGCGACGCCCTGTATGACACCGTGATTGAGCAGAATAGCTGCGCCGTGCGCATTTACGCGCCCGTCGGCGCGCACAAGGATTTGCTGCCCTATCTGGTCCGGCGTTTGCTTGAAAACGGCGCCAACTCCTCCTTCGTGCACAAGCTGGTGGATAAAAAGGTCCCCGTTGAAACGCTTATCGAGCACCCCCTGATCAGCTTGAGCAGGCACGCGTCCCCCGCCAACCACCGTATCCCGATGCCGGCGGATATTTATGGACCGCAGCGGCGCAACTCCCGCGGCGTGAATCTCAATGTATTGTCCCAGTGGCTGCCGCTCAAGCAGCAGCTCGACAGCTACATGCCGGCGCGCTGGACTGGCGCACCGCTGGTTAATGGTCAGCGCCTGACAGGGCAGAGCAGGGCGGTAATGTGCCCCTACAAATTGTCCCATCAGGTTGGCGAGGTGGTCTGGGCGTCAGCGGAGCAAACCCGTGATGCGATTGATCAACTGGCTGCGGCTTTCCCCGCCTGGAATGCCACCCCGGTGGATACCCGCGCCGCGGTGCTGGAGCGCACTGCCGATCTGCTGGAACAAAACCTGCCCGAACTGATGGCGCTCTGTACCCGCGAAGCGGGCAAGAGCTTGCAGGACGGCATCGACGAAGTGCGTGAAGCAGTGGATTTCTGCCGCTACTACGCACTCCAGGCCCGCCAGCGCTTTGCGCTGATTACCCTGCCGGGACCAACGGGTGAGAGCAACGAGCTGTATCTGCAAGGCCGCGGGGTATTTGCCTGTATCAGCCCATGGAACTTCCCGCTGGCGATCTTTCTGGGCCAGGTCGCGGCGGCATTGGTGACCGGTAATACCGTTGTCGCCAAACCGGCCGAACAGACCAGCCTGCTGGCGGTGCGCTGTGTCGAGCTGATGTTTGAAGCGGGCCTTCCGGGTAATGCGCTGGCGTTGCTGCCCGGCGACGGCGCCCAGGTCGGTAGTGTGATTACCTCTGACCCGCGTATCACCGGTGTGGCCTTTACCGGCTCGACCCAGACCGCGCATGTTATCAATCGTGCGCTGGCCGCCAGAGACGCTGCCATTGCGCCGATGATCGCCGAAACCGGCGGTCAGAACGCGATGCTGGTGGATTCCACAGCGCTGCCGGAACAGGTGGTCAAGGATGTCGTGCATTCGGCCTTTACCAGCGCCGGCCAGCGCTGCTCGGCGCTTCGCGTTCTCTACATTCAGGAGGATATCGCACCGCGAGTTCTGGAACTGCTCAAGGGCGCCATGGCCGAGCTGCATGTGGGCGATCCCTTCAGCCGTGCCACGGACCTGGGCCCGGTTATTGACGCCGAGGCCCGCGAAGGATTGCTCAAGCATATCGAGACCATGAAGGCGGCTGACCGCCTGATTGCTGAAACACCTTTGCCAGAGGGGCTTGATGGACACTTCGTTGCTCCTGTAGCCTTCCGCCTCGACAGCATCAAGCAGCTTGATCGCGAGCATTTCGGACCGATTCTGCATGTGATCACCTGGCGCAATGACAGCCTCGACAAGGTCATCGACGAAATCAATGCCACCGGCTTTGGCCTGACCCTGGGTATCCATAGCCGCAATGAAGATACCGCTCTGCACATCGACCGGCGCGTGCGCATCGGCAATGTTTACATCAACCGCAATCAGATTGGCGCGGTAGTAGGGGTGCAGCCCTTTGGCGGCATGGGGTTGTCAGGCACTGGACCGAAAGCAGGTGGCCCGCATTATCTGCTGCGCTTTGTCACCGAACGTACGCGCACCATCAACACCACAGCAGTGGGCGGCAATGCCAGCCTGCTGTCGTTGGGTAATGGTGAGCCCTGAGCAAGAATCGGCAGCCCTGTGCTGCTGTCGTGAAACAGAGGGAATTGATCAATGCTTCCCCATACCAATAACGGAACAGGGACTGTTCATCAAAACGAGAGAAGAACAACATGACTGGTAACATTGGCATATTGAGTGCGACCTTCGTGGTCTATATGGGGGTGATGTTGGCCGTCGGCTACATTGCCTACAAACGAACCAATAATCTCTCCGATTACATTCTCGGCGGGCGCTCCCTTGGTCCAGGCACGGCTGCCTTGTCAGCCGGCGCTTCCGATATGAGCGGTTGGCTGCTGCTGGGCTTGCCCGGCTATGCCTTGGCTGCAGGTTACGAGGCGACCTGGATCGCTGCCGGCCTGCTGGCAGGTACCTGGCTCAACTGGCTGATTGTTGCGCGGCGCCTGCGGGTCTATTCGCATGCGGTCAACGACTCCCTGACGCTGCCGGCCTACTTCGAGTTTCGCTTCGAGGACAAGAGTCGGGCGCTACGGGTCATTTCTGCCATCTTCATTCTGTTGTTCTTCCTGTTCTACACCAGCTCGGGTCTGGTCGCGGCGGGCAAGCTGTTTGAAAGCACCTTCGGTTTGAACTACGAACTGGCAGTAGTGATCGGCACTCTGGTGATCGTTTCCTACACCTTCTTCGGTGGGTTCCTCGCGGTTTCCTGGACGGATGTCATTCAGGGATTGCTGATGGCGGCAGCGCTGGTGGTGGTTCCCATTGTTGCACTGAATGCGATAGGTGGCTGGGACGTCGCGCACGCGGCGATGGAGGCGAAGAACCCCAATCTGTTGTCGTTCTTCAACGACGTTGACGGTAACGCGCTGGGCTTCGTGGCGATCATTTCGCTGGTGGGCTGGGGGCTCGGTTACTTCGGTCAGCCGCATGTGCTGGCACGCTTCAAGGCAATTGGTGACGATGCCGCATTGCCTACCGCACGTCGTATCGCGGTGCTCTGGACGGCGATCTGTCTGGTTGCAGCGCTGATGGTCGGTTGGGTCGGTATTGGTTATCTGGGCGAAGAGGGTATCGGCGATGCTGAAACTGTGTTCATTGCTCTGATTCAGGCACTGATGCACCCGGTCGTGGCGGGCATTCTACTCGCAGCGGTACTCGCGGCGATCATGTCGACGGCAGACTCGCAGTTGCTGGTGTCATCGTCTGCATTGGCCGAGGATTTCTACAAGGCGCTGTTCCGTCGCGAGGCGACCCAGAATGAACTGGTCTGGGTTGGCCGGTTCGCCGTGGTGGGTATTGCTATGCTGGCACTGCTATTCGCCTTCAATCCAGAGAGTACCGTGCTCGGCTTGGTGTCTTACGCCTGGGCGGGCTTCGGTGCAGCCTTCGGGCCCGCGATCATACTGTCGCTGTTCTGGAAGCGCATGACTCGCAACGGCGCGCTGGCGGGTATTATCGTCGGTGGTGTGACCGTGGTGGTGTACAAGCAGATCGATACCATCGGGCTGTATGAAATCATCCCCGGCTTCATCCTGGCGACGATTGCGATCATTATCGCGTCCCTGCTCAGCCCGCCGCCGTCGGCCACCATCGAAGCGACCTTCGATGATGTAGCCAGCCGCTACTGAGTGACAAATTGCCGGGCAGCTCAGGCTGTCCGGCAACGTTGTCGAGCTTAAGCAGTTCCCGGTTTTTCCCCGCTTTTTCTGCCGTTCCGACATAACTTCCAACAGTGTTTTTCCGCACCGTGGGTTGTTTAGCGGCGCCTAGTGCTTTCTAATACGGACTGACGCGTCAGTCCGTGAGTTGGTCATGCCCGGTAATACCCTTCAATGTCAGTCCAAACGTTTGCGCAAGCCCCCGGCTGAGCGCTGTGAGGATATTCTATGCGCCGCAGTCAAGGTGTTTGCCGAGCAGGGCTTTCGCTGTACCGACGTGCAGCGGATTGCCGACCTGGCTGGCGTTGGCAAGGGGACGGTGTATCGCTTTTATCCGACCAAGGATGAGCTGTTCCAGGCGGCCGTGGATGATGTGATGCTGCGGCTGACCAGCCAGGTGGATGCCTCCGTTCAAGGCATTGATGATCCGCTGGAGCATTTGCGCCAGGGCTTCAAAGCCTACATGACGTTTTTCGAGCACCACCCAGAGGCGATCGAGCTGTTTGTGCATGAATGTGCCGAGTTCGGCAAGGTGAGCAAGCCGCGCTACTTTGTCTATTCGGATCTGCGTCGCGCCACCTGGTTGAACGTCTACCAGCAGCTTATCGATAGCGGGCGCTGTCGGGTAACAGACCCGGAACATATGCTCGATATGATCGGTAATCTGGCCTATGGCAGTGTGCTGGTCAATCGCATTTCGGGGCGCAACGGCTCGCTTGAAGCGATGGCCGATGCGCTGCTGGATACGCTACTGCACGGCATTCTGCTGCCTGCACCTTCATCAGGTGCGGCCTGATGCCCAGGCCTGGCAGCGCGTCAGATGCGCGAAGAAACCCTTTTGGCACTACCTGTATGCACCCTGTTTATATTGTCGGACACAAGGTCTGGCTCTCTTTTTTCCTATTGTCGAGCGATTGAAGTCTATGCAAACCTCCAGTTTCCCCTACCGTAGTTCTGTAGCAGCACCGTGGCTTCGCGCGATGTCTTTGCTGGCAGTGGCAGGCCTGGTCTCGGCGTGTGGCAGCGATGATGGCGCTGCCTCCGCCGAAAAAACACCACCGATGGTCACCGTGCAGGAGGTGACGCGTTCCAGTGCTGATCTCATTCAGGAATATCCGGCACGGGTTCGCGGTGCGCGGGAAGTTGAGGTCAGAGCACGGATTTCGGGGGTGCTTCAGGAGCGTGTCTACACCGAAGGTGCAGATGTAAAGGAGGGCGATATCCTGTTTCGGATCTTCCCGGAGCCGATGCAGATTCTGGTGAAACAGGCCGAGGCGGCGAAAAATAACGCCCGAGCTGAGGTGAGTCAGGCCGAGCGGGAGTGGGAGCGCGCCAAACAACTGTTCGAACGGGGTGCCTTGAGTGCCAGCGAACGGGATCGCACCCAGTCGCAGCTGGATTTTGCCCGCGCAGGTCTGGAAGAGGCGGATGCGCGTCTGGATGAAGCCAAGCTGAACTTGTCTTACACCAATGTCCGCGCGCCCATGGACGGCAGTGCCAGTCTGGAGGTGGTTCCCGAGGGCAGCGTTCTGGCGGTTGGTGCGCTGCTGACTACGCTGGTTAAACAGGACCCCGTGCACGTGATTTTTGCCCTGCCCGAGCGTGACGCGGCCATGCAGCGCGCTGCGCAGATTGAAGATGACACTCTCAATGGGGCCGTCACCATGTTGATGGCGGACGGTTCTGAATATCCGCTCAAGGGCAGCATCGATTTCACCTCCAGCAGTATCGATAACGCCACCGGCAGTATCACTTTGAGGGCCGTTTTCGATAATGCCGATAGGCAATTGATACCTGGGCAGTTCGTGCGTATTCGGCTGGTGCTCAAACATTTTGAAGATCAGGTGTTACTGCCCTCCGAGGCGGTCGGCGCCAGCGGTGACGGCCCTCAGGTACTGGTCGTCAACGATGCCTCGGAAGTGGAAGTGCGCAAGGTGACGCTGGGTGAGGTTCTGGGTGAAAGACAGATTATTCAAGAGGGTGTCGAGCCGGGTGAGCGAGTCATTGTCAACGGTCAGGTAGGGTTGCAGCCCGGTGCCAAGGTGCGTGTAGGTGATGCGGATAGCGCGCAGGCCGACGGCGCCTCCGACGACACTGAGGAGTAGAGGCATGCTTCAGTTTTTCATTGATCGTCCGATCTTTTCGACGGTGCTGTCGATCCTGATTCTGATTGCCGGCGGCTCTTCGCTATATCAATTGCCCGTCGAGCAATACCCCGACGTGGTGCCGCCACAGATCGTGGTTGAAGCCAGCTATCCAGGCGCCAGTTCGCAGGTGATCGCCGACGCGGTGTCAGCGCCCCTTGAGCAGGCCATCAACGGTGTTGATGACATGCTCTATATGGAGTCCTTCAGTGGCGACTCCGGCAACATGCAGCTCACGGTCTATTTCCGTATTGGTACGGATCCGGATCAGGCCACCATCGACGTCAACAACCGGGTGCAGAAGGCGACGGCGGAGTTGCCGCAGGAAGTGCGTGACCTGGGTGTGGTGGTGCAGGCCCGTTCAACGTCTATCCTTCAAGTAGTGGCCTTGTCGTCTGAAACCGAGCAGATGGGCGTGCTGGAGATCAGTAACTACGCCCTGCTGAACGTACTGGATGAACTGGTGCGCTTGCCTGGCGTGGGTGATGCACGGCTCTTTGGTGCGCAGGATTACTCCATGCGCATCTGGCTACGGCCAGACAAGCTGGCTGAATACAATCTGACGCCCGGTGATGTGGCCACGGCGCTGCGCGAACAGAATGCGCAGTTTGCTGCGGGCCGCATTGGCGCCAACCCGGCACCAGAAGGTCAGTCGTTTACGTTCAGTGTCAGCACCCCTGGCCGTATGTCCACGCCGGAAGAGTTCGAGCGGATCATTCTGCGCAGTGATTCTGATGGCCGTACCTTGCGCCTGGGTGAGGTAGCTCGCGCTGAACTGGGCGCACAGAACTACGATTTCAGTGCGACCTTCAACGCCAAAAATGCCGTGCCGCTCGGGGTCTATTTGCAGCCCGGGGCCAACGCGCTGGATACCGCAGCGGAAATTCGCCAGGCTATGGAGCGTATCTCCGAGCGTTTCCCTGGCGATCTGCGTTTCGATATCCCGTATGACACCACGCTGTTTATCGAGGTGTCGATCAGAGAGGTGGTGATTACCTTTATCCAGGCGCTCGCTCTGGTGGTGCTGGTGACCTTTCTGTTCCTGCAACATCTGAAAGCGACGTTGATCCCGCTGGTGGCTATCCCGGTCTCCCTTGTTGGTACCTTCGCGGGGATGGCGTTGATGGGCTTTTCCATCAACCTGCTGACGCTCTTCGGCCTGATCCTGGCGATCGGGGTGGTGGTGGATAACGCCATCATCGTGATGGAGAACGCCGAGCGCCTTATCAAGGAGGAGGGATTATCGAGCTACGAAGCAGCCAGCAAGACCATGAAACAGGTGTCCGGTGCTGTTGTCGGCTCGACCCTTGTGCTGATTGCGGTGTTTGCCCCAGTGTCTTTCCTGGGCGGGCTCAGTGGCGAGCTTTATCGCCAGTTCGCGATCACCATTGCCGTGTCCGTGGGTATTTCCGGCGTGGTTGCGCTGACCCTGAGCCCGGTCATGTGCGCGCTCTTGCTTGATCGCAAGGAAACCGAACCCTCGCCCAAGTTTGCCTGGTTCAATAACGGCTTTGATCGCCTGACGGATGGTTTTACCAATCTGGTCGGCTGGATGCTCAACCATGCCAAGATTACCTTGCTGCTCTTCCTGGTATTGATTGGTTCGACCCTGTTCCTGCTCGATCGCATGGCCAGCGGCCTCGTTCCGCAGGAGGATCAGGGCTTTCTGCTGACGGTCTATCAACTGCCCCCGGTATCTTCGCTGGAGCGTACTGAAGCGGTGCGCGAGGAACTAAGCCAGAACATCGTCGACATGGACGAGATCAAGGGCATTACCAGTTTTGCCGGCTTCGATATCATGAATCGCGGCCTGCGGACCAATATGGGCGTGGCGTTTGTCACGCTGATTGATTGGGATGATCGCACTGGTGAAGGTCAAAGCGCGCAGGGAATGGCCAACCGCATCGTTGGCCTGGGCGCCGATATCCAGGAAGCCAATGTCATGGCCTTTGTACCGCCACCGATCAATGGGTTGTCTCTGACCGGCGGTGTTGAAGGTTATTTGCAGCTGCGTGGCGAGAGCGATCCGCTCAAGCTCAAGGCGCAGGCCGACAGGTTGGTGAGTGCGGCCAGTGAGCGCCCGGAGCTGACCAACGTCCGCGCTGCACTGGATGTCGGCGTTCCCCGCTACCAGGCGGAGGTCGACTGGGACAAGGCCAAGGCCATGGGCGTGCCGATCAACGAGATCTTCACCGCTATGCGCAGTACTTTCGGCGCGCTCTATGTGAATGACTTCTCGCTGCAGGGCCGCAATTGGCAGGTGAATCTGCAGTCGGAGGGGGAGTTCCGCAGCCACCCGGACGACCTGCGTAGAGTCTTCGTGCGCTCGGGCACCGGCGAACTGGTCTCGCTGAACAACGTGGTGACGCTGGAGCGCACTCAGGGTGTTGATGCGGTAAGCCGCTTCAACCTTTACCCCGCGACCAAGGTGACCGCTGATCCTGCGCCAGGCTACAACACCGCTGCGGCTCTCGCAGCGCTGCAAGAGGTGGGAGCCGAGGTACTGGCTCCGGAAGCACAGCTTGGTTGGGTAGGTGAGGCATACCAGTTGCTGGATTCTGCGTCGTCCGGGGCAATGGCGTTTGGTATGGGTATCCTCATGGTGTTCCTGATTCTAGCCGCACAGTATGAGCGTTGGACTCTGCCGCTGGCGGTAGCTACGGCGATTCCGTTCGGTGTGTTCGGCGCGGTAGTGGCTTCCATGCTGCGCGGGTTCCCCAACGATATCTACTTCCAGGTGGGCTTGCTGGTATTGATCGGACTGGCTGCGAAAAACGCTATTCTGATCGTCGAGTTTGCGGCGCAGAACCGCAAGGAAGGCATGTCGCCGTACGACTCGGCGTTGACCGCGGCACGTCAGCGTTTCCGCGCGATCATGATGACCGCACTGACCTTTATCATCGGCAGCCTGCCGTTGGCTATCAGTACCGGCGCTGGCGCTGTCAGCCGTCAGGAAATTGGTACCGTGGTGGTCGGTGGGATGATCGCTGCAAGTACCCTGGCGCTGATCTTCGTGCCGGTATTCTATATGTTGCTGGAACAGCGTGGTTTCAAGCGTACCGAATAAGCAATTTCCGCCCTTGTTGTGATGACAAGGGCGGGCTGGCTTAGTTGGCGCGAGGTATCACCGCCAATAGAAAGCTGTACTCCTCGGCCAGCTCGCGGATCGCCTGATAGCGTCCGCTGGCACCCCCATGCCCTGCGCTCATCTGTGTACGCAGCAACAGGGGGCGGCTGTCGGTCTTGCAGTGACGCAATTTAGCCACCCATTTCGCGGCTTCCCAATACTGCACTCGCATATCGTGGTAGCCAGCGGTGACAAACAGGGCAGGGTAATTCTGGGCGCTTACCTGCTCATAGGGCGCGTAGCCGCGTACCCTCTCGGCGACTAGTGGGTCGTTCATGTCGCCCCATTCCTCATACTCGCCAATGGTCAGCGGCAGGTCCGGGTTGTTCATGGTGTTGAACACATCAACGAAGGGCACGTCTGCTACCGCAGCGGCAAACAGTTCTGGGCGCTGATTGATGACGTTGCCGATCAGCAGACCGCCGGCGCTTCCGCCAGCAATCACCAACTGGCTGGCGTCTGTCAGGTTGCGGGCGATCAGGTGCTCGGCGCAGGCGATGAAATCGGTGAAGGTATTGTGCTTGTGCTCCAGCTTGCCAGCCTGGTACCAGCCCTCACCAAGATCGGCGCCGCCGCGTACGTGGGCGATGGCAAACACCCAGCCCCGATCAAGTAGCGACGGGCGGGCATGGGAGAACCAGGGGTCCATACTCGCGCCGTAAGCGCCATAGCCATAAAGGTACAAGGGCGCAGGCGAGCTGCTCTGGTTCCGCGCACTGACCAGACTGATTGGAATACGAGTGCCGTCCGGCGCATTGGCCCACTCGCGCGTGACCTCATAAGCCTCGGGATCGAAATGACCTTCGACCGGTATGCGTTTCAGCACCCGTTGTTCGCCATTGGCAATGTGCAAAGCCCTAACCTCGCCAGGCCGGTTCAGCGACTCGTAGCGCAGGCGGATGGTATCGCTGCTGTATTCTTCGCCGCCCTGCACGTGCAGGCTGTAAACCGCGTCAGGCATGGCCACTTGATAGGTTGCTGTGGCGGATGAACTGGGTCTGACCTCCAGCGTGATCAGGCCCTGATCGCGGTAGTGGAGGAGCAAACCAGCCTGCTGCACGCTAAAGTCTTCCAGGGTGCGCGCGGTATCCAGTGGCGCTAGCATTTCCCATTTGTCTTGAGCGGGATTGGCTGGATCCGCCTTGAATAGCGCGAAGTTCTCGCCAGGCGCGTTGCTGCGGATGATCAGCCCATCCGGGCCATGGTCAACCTGATACTCATGCCCAGACTGTCGCGCCTCGATCAGGCGCCAGTCGCTGGTCGGCTGGTTGGCGGGCAGCACATGCACTTCACTGGTGTTCTTGCTCGAACTGGCCATCAGCAGCCATTGTTCGGAGCTGCTGCGGTAAACCTGCAAGTAGAATCGCTGATCCTGTTCATGGAACAGGTGCACCGGCTCTGCACCCGGTTTCAAGCGCCACAGGTGGGCTGGGCGTGAGGTGTCGTCCATGCTGATGGCAAACAGGTGCTGACTGTCCTGCGCCCATACCAGGCTGCCGTCTGCATTCGGCAAAGGTAGCTCGATGTCTGCAGTGCTACTGTGCAAGTCCTTTAGATAAAGCGTATAGGTCTCGTCGCCCTGGCGGTCAAGGCTATAGGCCAGCCACTGATGATCCGGGCTGATGGCGTAATCACCCAGTTGCAGGAAATCGTCCCCGGCCAGCAGGTTCAGGTCCAGCAGCAATTGTTCAGTCGGCTTATCTATTTCCAGGCAGTCGGGAGCCACTCTCGCGCAGCGGTAATACCTCGGGTACTCGTCACCCGCTTCGGTGCGCTGGTAATACAGCCAGGGCCCCCAGACTCCGGGAAGGGACAGGTCGGTCTCGCGGATCCGGCCGCGAATCTCCTCAAACAGCGCCTCACGACGATCGTCGTGGCTGGCTAACCAGGCCTCCGTCGCCTGGTTTTCTGCGTCTAGAAAGTCCCGTACCTCAGGCGCATCACGCTGCTCAAGCCAGGCATAAGGGTCGGCGGTCGCGTCGCGGCGGATTGACTGTGGCATCGAGTTGGGACTCCCTGAATAAAACCGTTATTATAGCGGCACATTTTTGCTAACCGGTGGCCGCCCGATGTTCAACGAACCTGAATACCAGATGATGTGGATGATATATCTGGCGGCAGCGGGCTGTGCCTGGCTGGTGTGGTGGAAAATGACCAGCTGGATTCCCTTGTGGTATGTACGCGAACCCTTGTGGCTTGTCGTCGCAGTACTGTTGCTGACGCCCGTCAGGGTCGATCCCGCCGAGCCCTGGTTGGCGCCGGCGACCATGATCTTTCTGCTCGATACGGTGCTCGACACGGGCGACAACGAAGCGCGGATGCTGGGTGATCTGGCGCTGGCCATGGGAATCGCGCTGCTGGCTTACCTGATATTCGCGGCGGGTAGAGCAGGCTTCAAGCATTGGCGCAAACAGGAAGCTGTTCACGCCAAAGGCCATTACAAGAGCCGTTGAGGGCGCTTAGCCCTCGTTTTTCTGCTCGTACATCGTGCGTGCCATACGCATGATCTGTTCCTGGAACTCGCTGCGCTGGATATCTGTCATCGGGCAGATACCAATCTGCTCGAACAACCGATAGCCGCGAACCGAGAAAAACAGGATGCTCGCCTGGGCCAGGCCCAGAGGTGATTCAGCCAGAATGTTGAACAGGCCTTTGACATCATCCGAGGTGGTTTGCAGTAGCGCAGGGTTGCTCGCCGCTGCGGCCAGGATCGCCGAGTCCAGGTTCTTTTCTTCGTTCGACTCGCTCAGATTGCTCAACAGCAGCGACTTGAGTTCACGCATGGGTTCGTCCGGAAGTACGCTCTCGTAAGCTCTCCAACGTACGCGGAAACGCTCCAGACGGTGCTCCACCATGGCCGACAGCAAGGCTTCGCGATCAGGGAACATGGCTTGCAGATCGTCTACCTGAATGCCAGTGCGTTCACTCAGGCTGGTGAAGGTCAGCTGGGAAGCGCCCAGCTCACTGACGATGGCTTCAGCCGCACGGAAAATGTTCAGGCGACGGTTTTCGGTATCTTTGGTTGAATCGATGCTTTCCACTGTATAGACATCCTGGTGGTAGGGTACGGCGGCAACATTCAATAAGCAGCGCCGGTTGTTTCCCAAATGGCCTTCAGAGTGATAACACTCATATTATGCGCACAGGTTACGACTTAAGGGCCTGACAGGCGAGTATTTTTTGCGCGGGGAGGGGGCTGATTTTGCTACAAGTGGACAAATGACGGGCATTAAAAAACCCGGCCGAGGCCGGGTTTTTCAGTCAGACTTCGGAATTAACCGATAACCTGAATGTTTGCAGCTTGCTTACCTTTAGGACCAGTAGTGATATCGAAAGATACCTTCTGGTTCTCGGCGAGGGACTTGAAGCCCTGAACCTTGATTTCGGAGAAGTGGGCGAACAGATCATCACCACCGCCGTCTGGAGTAATGAAGCCAAAGCCTTTAGTGTCGTTGAACCACTTAACTGTACCAGTTGCCATTTCGGATAATTCCTATCAAATAAAAAAATCTGAGCTGAGCTCAATTAAAGCGTGGGGAATCAAAGATTACGAGAATGACAAACTTACGTACTGAAAAGTGCGCTTGCAGCCTACTACTCTATCTTGAAAACCTACGCGCTCACTGTGCGCCCTAATACTAATCAAGTCAAGCTATGCTGGACTCGCTGCATCCGGGCTCGCGATGAACGAAACTCAGTATACGACAGATTCTGGAAATAACACCCTTTACCTGAGTTTTTTTTGATTCTGAACTGCCATTCGTCTGAAATCACCCTTAATTGCGCCGGTATGGAAAGACGTCCAGCACCTGGCCATCCTTTATACGTTCCTGTAGTCCTTTCCAGAAACTGGCCTCGAACAGATTGCCGTGCATTGCCGCGAAGGCCCGCCGGTGGCGGATGTCAGCAAACAGGAAGACCGGAAACTCCTCAGGGAATACGTCGCTGGGTCCTACCGAGTACCAGGGCTCCGAGGCCATTTCCTGCTCTGGGTACATGGCCTCGGGAATCTCGCGGAAATTAACTTCCGTAAGGTAGCTGATTTCATCGTAATCGTAGAAAACCACTCGTCCATGACGCGTCACCCCGAAATTTTTCAGCAGCATGTCGCCTGGAAAGATGTTGGCGGCCGCCAGTTCCTTGATGGCTTTGCCGTAATCCATCAAGGCTTCTTGCGTCTGTGTTTCGCTGGCATTTTCCAGATAAATGTTCAGCGGCGTCATACGGCGCTCGGTCCAGCAGTGCCGAACCAGGATCACATCACCTTCCTCAACCACCGTAGAGGGTGCCACTTCCAGTAGCTCGGCCAGGCAATCGGGGTCAAAGCGCTCACGCGGAAAGCGAAAGTCGGCAAACTCCTGGGTGTCTGCCAGACGACCCACGCGATCATGGCGTTTTACCAGCCGATAGCGATCAATCACGGTTGCCCGGTCAATGTTCTTCGAAGGCGCGAATTTGTCCTTGATGATCTTGAATACGGTATTGAAGCCGGGGAGGGTGAACACGCTCATGACCATACCGCGCACGCCAGGTGCCATGATGAAGCGGTCTTCGCTTTTCGCCAGATGCGCGATCAGCGCCCGGTAGAATTCAGACTTGCCCTGCTTGTAGAAACCAATAGCGGTATAGAGCTCGGCTATGTGCTTGCCAGGCAGCAACTGTTTAAGGAAGGCGACCATTTCGGCCGGTACGGCAGCCTCGACCATGAAATAGGAGCGAGTGAAGGAGAAGATGATCGATACCTGTGATTCGTCAGTGATCAGGGTGTCAACGCTGATACCTTCATGTTCCTGATTTATCAGCGGCAGCACAAAGGGCCACTGTTCCTGTTGGCTGATGACTCGGCCGACCAGATAAGCGCCTTTATTGCGATAGAAAACCGACTGGATCAACTCTACTGTAAGGCCGCGATCCTTTTGTGCCCATTCCGGCAAACCCTGGCGCAGGTGCTCGATGATCATCTTGCAGTCGCGTTCGAAGTTGGCCCAGGGCGCATCGAAGCTGTGTTCATCCAGAATCTGCCTTACCAGCCCATCCAGCGAACCATCAGAAATAAAGCCCCGGGTCAGGGGGATGCGCGAGGGCGGCCGTGTCGCCGGGCGGGAGCTATGCACGAACATGGTGTTATCGCTGATCTGGTCGTGCTGGTGCAGTGAGGTAAAGATCGAGTTGAACCAGGTCTCGGCCAGCTCATCATCGAAGCGCTGGTCTATCAGGGTGATATAGGCCTGGCGGATATCCGGCCAGCAACCCACGTCCAGAATGAACTCGGCAGCCGGGGAACGCTCCAGCTCGTTTGCGGTTGCCTGCACGCAGTCTTCATACAAGTTGATACGCGCTGTCGACGCCAACTGAATGTCACTCCACCTGGCCTGCTCGAAGCGCAAGCGGGCCCCGGAAGTGATGGTCCGAAACTCATCACGGTAATGATCAAAAGCGTCGAGGATAGCTTGCGCGATACGCTTGGGGCTGTAGGACATGGAGTGAGTGCCGCCTGTGCCAAGTGGGAATTTGCAGAATAGCCAGTATGGGGGCTGGGTGAAAGTAGTCCTGATCGGCAGATAAAATACCTGGCCGCTCACCTATCTGCGCTGGAGGCGTTAAAGTAGCTGAACTGTTTGCAAACGGCGAAGTCATTTTAGTATGAAAAAGACCTATAGCGTTCCTCTGGCTGCCTTGGCCGTCATCATCATACTGTTGGTGATCCTTCATCTTTCCCTCTCAACTCTGGTTCGCAACATGATGAACGAGAACATGGCGGAGATGGGTGACTACACCGGGCATGTTGAGGAGGTAGATCTCTACTGGTGGCGCGGTGCCTACAGCATTCACGGGCTGAACATCCAGAAGAATGTCGGCAATGTGCAGGCGCCATTCTTCGTCGCCCCACGTATTGATATTGCCCTGAGCTGGCGGTCCCTGTGGGACCATCATGCACTGGTAGCCCGTGTGCGTTTCACCGACCCCGAGTTGAACTTTGTCGATTCCGAAATCGAAAGTGATCGCCAGACCGGTGAGGGTGTGGACTGGCGCGAGCGTCTGCGTGAGCAGATATTGATTCAGATCGACGAGCTCCAGATCGTCAACGGTACTGTCGCTTTCCGTAATTTCAGCTCTGAACCGCAGGTCAATGTCTACGCCAACGACCTGAACATGACGGTGCTTAACCTCAGCACCTCGCGAGAGGTAGAGGGCACGCGTGACGCCAGCCTTGACGGTACTGCCGAGCTGCTGGGCCATGCGCCGATGGAAATGCAGGCAGCCTTCGATCCTTTGTTTGAGATGGACGATTTCGAGGTGCGTTTTCGTGCTACCGAAGTGGATCTGACTCAACTGAATGATTTTGCCTCGGCCTATGGCAAGTTCGATTTCAGCAGTGGCAATGGCGAGCTGGTTGTCGAGGCTCAGGCCGATGATTCGCAGTTGACCGGTTACATCAAACCGCTGTTGCGCAACGTCGAGGTGTTCGATTTCGAGCAGGACGTCCAGAACGAAGACAAGGGCTTCTTCCGCGGTGTGTGGGAAGCAATAGTCGGCGCCGGTGGAGCCGTGGTGAAGAACCGCAAGCGTGACCAGATCGCGACGCGGGTCAATCTCAGTGGCAGTCTGCAAAATGCCGATGTCAGCCCATTACAGGCGTTTTTCGGCATATTGCGAAACGGCTTTATTGAAGCCTTTAACGCCGGCTTTGAAGAAGCCCCGCCGGAAACCGAGTAAGACCCATGGCGCGACTCGCATAGCGAGCCGCGCCAACGGATTACTGCTGCATCTCTGCTTCGGTGAACATGTCGCTGAACAGCATGCTGCTCAGGTAGCGCTCTCCCGAGTCGGGCAGAATCACCACAATGGTCTTGCCCTGCATCTCTGGCTCTTCAGCCATGCGTACCGCCGCAGCCATTGCCGCGCCACAGGAAATGCCGCACAGAATGCCTTCCTCACGCATCAGCCGCAGCGCCATAGCCTTGGACTCTTCGTCTGTGACCTGCTCGATACGGTCGACCAGCGACATATCCAGGTTACCCGGCACAAACCCGGCGCCGATGCCCTGAATCTTGTGTGGTGAAGGCTTGACCTCCTGGCCATCGCGCGTCTGGGTAATCACCGGTGAGCTGACAGGCTCCACCGCAACCGACAGAATGTTCTTCTTGCAGGTGTTCTTGATATAACGCGAAACGCCGGTAATGGTACCGCCGGTGCCCACGCCTGAAACCAGCACATCAATACTGCCTTCGGTATCTTTCCAGATTTCCGGCCCGGTGGTTTTTTCATGAATCGCCGGATTGGCCGGATTTTCAAACTGCTGCAGCAGGATATGGTTGGCCGGATCCTGCGCCGCGATCTCTTCGGCTGCAGCGATAGCGCCTTTCATGCCCTTGGCCGGCTCAGTCAGAACCAGCTCGGCACCCAGCGCTTTTAGCACCTTGCGCCGTTCCAGGCTCATTGAGGCAGGCATGCTCAGTTTCAGTTTATAGCCACGTGCCGCAGCGACAAAGGCGAGGCCGATTCCGGTATTGCCCGACGTCGGCTCGACGATGGTCATACCTGGCTTCAAACGCCCGGATTCTTCCGCGTCCCAGATCATGCTGGCGCCAATACGGCATTTGACCGAATACGCCGGATTGCGGCCTTCAATCTTGGCCAGAATGGTAACGCCCGAGGGGCCAATGCGGTTGATACGGACCAGCGGTGTGTTGCCGATGGCTTGGGAGTTGTCTGCGTAAATTTTGCTCATGATGACATCCTGTTGGGTGCGGGGATCATTCAGTGACTGAATAGTACATCCAGGTTCACAGTGCGCCTACCGTCACGTTATAGTCGCTGTTTTGACCGGGAGCCAATTACCGCTGGCCCTGCTCCAGAATTCTCCAGAGGATAACCTGAATGAAATTTGAAGGTACTGACGCCTACGTTGCTACGGATGACCTGAAACTGGCGGTCAACGCTGCCATTACTCTTGAGCGCCCCTTGTTGGTCAAGGGCGAGCCAGGTACCGGCAAGACCATGCTCGCCGAGCAACTGGCCGAGTCCATGGGCGCCAAGCTCATCACCTGGCACATCAAGTCGACCACCAAGGCGCATCAGGGTCTTTATGAATATGATGCCGTCAGCCGTCTGCGTGATTCCCAGTTGGGCACTGACAAGGTGCACGATGTGCGCAACTACATCAAGAAAGGCAAGCTCTGGGAAGCCTTCGAAGCAGAAGAAAAGGTCATCCTGCTGATTGATGAGATCGACAAGGCTGACATCGAGTTCCCCAACGATTTGCTCCAGGAACTCGACAAGATGGAGTTCTACGTTTACGAGACCAATGAAACGATCAAGGCCGACAAACGCCCGATCATCATCATTACTTCGAACAACGAGAAGGAACTGCCGGACGCCTTCCTGCGCCGCTGCTTCTTCCATTACATCGCCTTCCCGGATCGCAACACCATGCAGCGCATCGTTGATGTGCATTTTCCGGAAATCAAGAAGGAGCTGGTATCCGAAGCGATGGACATCTTCTTCGATGTGCGCAAGGTGCCTGGTCTGAAAAAGAAACCGTCCACCTCCGAGCTGGTTGACTGGCTGAAGCTGCTGATGGCTGATCAGATCCCCGAGGCAGTATTGCGTGATCGCGATCCGACCAAGGCTATCCCGCCGCTCTACGGTGCGCTGGTGAAGAACGAGCAGGACGTGCAGTTGCTGGAACGTCTGGCGTTCATGACCCGCCGCCAAAACCGTTAAGAAGGAGGGCGCCCATGTTATTGGGCCTGTTCAATGAAATGCGTGCAGCCAAGGTGCCGGTATCGGTCCGTGAGCTGCTCGATCTGATCCGTGCGCTCAAGCACCATGTGGTTTTCGCCGATATGGACGAATTCTATTACCTGGCGCGCACCGTGATGGTCAAGGATGAGCGCCACTTCGACAAGTTCGATCGGGCTTTTGGGGCCTATTTCAATGGCCTGCAGAATCTGGATCAGTTGCTTGAGGCGCTGATCCCCGAGGACTGGCTGCGCAAAGAGTTCGAGAAGATGCTCACCGATGAAGAGCGTGAGCAGATCAAGTCCCTCGGCGGGCTGGACAAGCTGATCGAGGAGTTCAAGAAACGCCTCGAGGAGCAGAAAGAGCGTCACGAGGGCGGCAACAAGTGGATTGGCACCGGCGGTACCAGTCCGTTCGGTTCCGGCGGTTATAACCCGGAAGGCATTCGCGTTGGCGACGCCGGCAAGCGCCAGGGCAGGGCGGCCAAGGTCTGGGATCAGCGCGAATACAAGAACCTGGATGATCAGGTCGAACTGGGCACGCGCAATATCAAGGTGGCTTTGCGTCGGCTGCGCAAGTTCGCCCGCCAGGGCGCGGCGGAAGAGCTGGATATTGATGGCACCATCGACCACACCGCCCGTGATGCCGGCCTGCTGAACATTCAGATGCGCCCTGAGCGGCGTAATGCGGTCAAGCTGTTGCTGTTGTTTGATATCGGCGGCTCGATGGATGCGCACATCAAGGTCTGCGAGGAGCTGTTCTCCGCTTGCCGTACCGAGTTCAAGCACCTGGAGTACTTCTACTTCCACAACTGCCCGTATGAATCAGTCTGGAAGAACAATCTGCGCCGTACCAACGAGCGTACTTCGACCATGGATCTGCTGCATAAATACGGCCCGGACTACAAAGTCGTGTTTGTCGGTGACGCAGCGATGGCACCCTACGAAATCACCCAGCCCGGCGGCAGCGTCGAGCATTGGAATGAGGAAGCAGGGCACGTATGGATCCAGCGCTTTATGGAGAAGTACAAAAAGATGATCTGGATAAACCCCTATCCGAAAGATGCATGGGACTACACCACCTCGACACGCATCGTGCGGGATCTTATCGAGGACCGGATGTATCCCTTGACGTTGGAAGGGCTGGAGGAGGGCATGCGTTACCTGAGTAAATAGCCGTTGGCTATTTACTCAGGAGCGGCAAGCGGCAAGCTGCAAGTTAAAAGCGGATAGCGGTTGACTGGCAGTTTCAGGGTCACATACTGGCTTGCAGCTTGCAGCTTGCAGCTTGCAGCTTGCAGCTTGCAGCTTGCAGCTTGCAGCTTGCAGCTTGCAGCTTGCAGCTTGCAGCTTGCGTTAGCCGATGCTGACCTTGGCTAGCACGGGCCGCTCTACACTGACCTTCTCTGTCGGCACCATCACAGTGGCTACGCCATCCACGACCTGCTTCCCATCCTGATTGAAAACCCGCGTGGCGATACGTGCGCGGTTTTTCGGCAGCTTTTCGATGACTTCCAGCTCGATCCGGATCTGGTCACCCAGGCGCACTGGGCGCAGGAAGCTCATTTCCTGACCGATATAGATGGTGCCAGGGCCGGGCATTTCACAGGCGATAGCCGCCGAGATCAGTGCGCCGGAAAACATGCCATGGGCGATGCGGCCTTTGAACGGCGTGGCCGCGGCAAAATCCTCATCCAGATGCACCGGATTAATGTCCCCCGATACTTCGGCAAACAGAATCAGGTCACGCTCGGTGACGCTATGGCTAACCTCGGCTTTATCGCCAACCTGGATTTCGTCATAAGTACGGTTTTCAAGCTTGGACATCGGGAGTCTCCGTTTGCAGGTTTGGCATGTGCGCGTCCAGCCATTCGGTCAGGTCTGCGAGGACCTGGTCGCGGTTGGTCTCATTAAGGATTTCATGGCGGGCGTCATCATACAATTGCAGGCTGACCTGCGACAGTCCGGCTTGCTGCAAACGGCCTTGCAGCTGCTTCAAACCCCCGCCGGCACTCACCGGGTCGGCATCGCCACCGATAATATGCACCGGGAGATCCTTCGGCAGCCGCTGCAGTTCGCGAGGGTCGGCAATCTGCAAGAGTCCGGTAAACAGGTCTTGCCACAGGCGTGCACTACAGGCAAAACCACACAGCGGATCGGCTATATAACGGTCAACCTGGGCGGCATCCCGGCTGAGCCAGTCGTAGTCCGTCCGCGCTGGGCGAAAGGCGCGATTGAACTGGCCAAAGCTCAGCTTGGTTATGCCAAGGGCGGGCTTGTCAAAGCCGCGCAGCCGGCCTTCCAGGGTCGCAGCTGCTCGGCCAAACCGGCTCAAGGCCGAGGGGTGGGCATTGCTGCCGCTGAGAATAACCCCTGCCAGCTTGGGCTGATGACGGAGCAGAAATCCCTGAACGATATAGGATCCCATGCTATGGCCCAGCACAAACACCGGCTTGCCTGGGGCCAGCGCCTGGGCTTTGTTGAGCAGCAGAGCAATATCGTCGGTGACCTTGTTCCAGCCGTCCTGGTCGGAAAAATGCCCAAGAGTGCCGCCGCGCGCGCTTTGCCCGTGGCCACGCTGGTCCAGCGCGACGACCGCATAACCGGCTTTATTAAGGTGCTGGGCCAAGGGGTCGTAGCGCGCGGCATGTTCCGCCATGCCATGGCTGATCAGCATCAAGGCCTTGGTGCTGCCATTCTCTGGTAGCCATTGATGCATTTGCAAAGGGCATTGGTCCTCGGCGATCAGCGTGCTGGTTTGGTAAACCATTGCGATAATTCCCCTCATTCACGTACCAAATGAAACAGATCAGTGTTTTGTGTTTGCAGGCATTGCTGGTACTTTTAGCCATTACGCATAGACGTGAACCTAATGACAAGCCTGCCCCAGAGCGGGATGTTCTGCTGGAACAACAGTACCCAGATACACACCAGTTGTCTCTGGGGTAAATGATACGGGGAAGAGGACAACAATAATGGAAGCAGCATTCTGGAATGACAAGCGCCCGGCTGGCGTACCCAATGAAATCGACCTGACCCAGTACAGCTCGATCGGTGATGTGTTTGAACGCTCATGCAAGAAATTTCCTGATCGTCCAGCCTTTACCAATATGGATGCCACTCTGACCTACGGCGAGCTGGAACGCCTGTCGGGTAATTTCGCCAGCTACCTGCAAACCGAAACCGATCTGCAGCCCGGCGATCGTATTGCCATCCAGATGCCCAACGTATTGCAGTTCCCGGTAGCCGTGTTTGGCGCTATTCGCGCCGGCCTGATTGTGGTCAATACCAACCCGCTGTACACCGCGCGGGAAATGCGCCACCAGTTCAAGGACTCCGGTGCCAAGGCGCTGATTTACATGAACCTGTTTGGCCACCTGGTAGAAGAAGTTCTCCCCGATACCGATCTGAAATATCTGTTTGAAGCGCGCATGGGCGATATGCTGCCGGGTCTTAAAGGGCTACTGGTCAATACGGTTGTCAAACGCGTGAAGAAGATGGTCCCGGCCTTCAACCTGCCCCAGGCGATCTCATTCAAGGCCGCGCTAAAGGCCAGCAAGGGCAAGCAGCCCACCCCGGTCACTAAAACCCTGGATGACGTAGCGGTATTGCAATACACCGGTGGCACCACCGGCCCGTCGAAGGGCGCCATGCTGACCCACGGCAATCTGGTGGCCAACATGCTGCAGGTTTACGCCAACATGCAGCAGGTAGGCAAGGACGGCAAGAAGATCATGAGCGACAGTGGTGAAATCGTTATCTGTCCGCTGCCGCTGTACCATATCTTTGCCTTCACCGCGAACTGCATGTGCATGATGCTGGCCGGGCATCACAACGTGTTGATCACCAACCCCCGCGACATTCCTGGCTTCGTCAAGGAGCTGAAAAAGTGGAAGTTCTCGTCGATGGTCGGCCTTAATACGTTGTTCGTTGCGCTGATGGAACACCCTGAATTTACCGATATCGATTTTTCCAATCTCAAGAGCACCACCTCGGGCGGTACCGCGCTGGTCAAAGCTACGGCCGAGCGCTGGGAAAGCAAGACCAACAGCCGGATTGGTGAAGGCTACGGGTTGACCGAATGCTCACCAGTCGTGTGTTCCAGCCCGGGTGATGGTCTGGCCAAACTGGGTAGTGTGGGCCTGCCAGTGCCGAGCACAGCGATTAAAGTGATCGGCGAAAACGGTGAGGAGTTGCCTATCGGCGAACGGGGCGAGCTCTGTGTCAAGGGTCCGCAGGTCATGAAGGGCTACTGGAACCGCGACGACGCCACCGCCGAGATGCTCGACGCTGAAGGCTGGTTGAAGACCGGTGACGTGGCAGTGATTGATGAGGATGGCTTTGTATCCATCGTTGACCGGATCAAGGATCTGATCATCGTTTCCGGCTTCAACGTTTATCCGAACGAGATCGAAGACGTGGTGGCAGCTCACCCCAAGGTCGCCAATGCCGCGGCAATTGGTGTGCCGGATGAGAAATCCGGTGAAGCAGTCAAGCTCTTCGTAGTGCCCAGCGTGGATGACCTGAGCATTGACGAGCTCAAGGCCTATTGCCGCGCCAACTTCACCGGCTATAAAGTGCCCAAGCACTATGAAATCCGCGACTCCCTGCCCATGACCCCAGTGGGCAAGATTCTGCGTCGGGAATTGCGCGACAAATAACCTGCTTCACTCTCTCGCGCCGGTTCCAGCCGGCGCATCACCCGGCGGCTTTGCGCCGGGTTTCCACTTCCGCTTTTACCCCTCCTTGACTTGCTCTAAGCTGTTCATTCAGGGCATTTGCGGCCGGTCGTGGGTAGGCTGGTCTGATCTGGTAAAAACTGCTAGTCTTCGGCCACTTTCCGACTGTAATGCGGTTTTTGTTCATGATTGCCGTCGATTAGCCCAGTTCTGCACAGGCAATCCTGTTGACGCCCTTAAATGCGTTCGCGCGGTCGCCTCTATAACCCATAAGATAGAATCGGCTTGCGTAGCCGACCAGTTCAGGAGCAGGCATCCATGCTTGAGAATTTCTGGAAAGACAAATATCCAGCAGATATTCCCGCCGAGATCAATCCGGATCAATACCCCAATATCCTTGCCGTATTGAAGGAATCCTGCCAGCGCTTTGCAGACAAGCCCGCTTTCAGCAACCTGGGCAAGACCATCACCTACGGTGAAATGTACAAACTGTCTGGCGATTTTGCTGCGTATTTGCAAAAGCACAGTGGCCTGCAGGCAGGCGACCGTGTTGCCATCCAGATGCCTAACGTCCTGCAGTACCCGATTGCCGTATTCGGTGCCATGCGGGCGGGCTATGTGGTGGTCAATACCAACCCGCTGTACACCCAGCGCGAGATGGAACATCAGTTCAACGACTCTGGCGCCAAGCTGCTGATCTGCCTGGCCAACATGGCTCACCTGGCTGAGCAGGTCGTGCCCAAGACGGGCGTCAAGAAAGTCATAGTGACCGAAGTCGGCGACATGCTGCCGCCGCTCAAGCGTCTGCTGATCAATTTTGTCGTCAAGCACGTGAAAAAGATGGTGCCAGAGTTCTCCATTCCTGGCGCGATCAAGTTCAACGATGCACTGGCCAAGGGCAAAGGTCAGACCTTTACCGAAGCCACGCCTGACAGCAATGATATTGCCGTACTGCAATACACCGGCGGTACTACCGGTGTAGCCAAAGGCGCCATGCTGACGCACCGTAACCTGGTGGCCAACATGCTGCAGGCCAAGGCCATGATGGGCAGCAGCATCAAGGATGGTCAGGAAGTACTGATTTGTCCGCTGCCGCTGTATCACATCTATGCCTTCACCTTTCACTGCATGGCGATGATGATCAGCGGTAACCACAACATTCTTATTACCAACCCACGGGACATTCCGGCCTTCGTCAAGGAATTGTCCAAGGTGCGTTTCACCGGTTTTGTGGGTCTGAATACGCTGTTCGTCGCCCTGTGCAACGATGAAACCTTCCGTGGTCTGGACTTCAGTCAGTTCAAGGTGACTCTTTCCGGTGGTATGGCGCTGCAACAGGCAACCGCCGAGCGCTGGGAAAAGATCACCGGTTGCCAGGTCTGCGAAGGCTACGGCATGACCGAAACCAGCCCCTTGGCCACGGTCAATCCGATCCAGGCAATTCAACTGGGCACCATTGGTATTCCCGTTCCCTCCACCCTGTGCAAGATTATTGACGACGACGGTAATGAAGTCGCCACCGGTGAGCGTGGCGAGCTGTGCGTCAAGGGTCCGCAGGTGATGAAGGGCTACTGGCAGCGCCAGGAAGCTACCGACGAGATGCTGGATGCCGAGGGTTGGTTGAAGACCGGTGACATCGCGCTGATCCAGGAAGACGGCTTCCTGAAGATCGTGGATCGCAAGAAAGACATGATTATCGTCTCCGGCTTCAACGTTTATCCGAACGAGCTTGAAGACGTCATGGCTGCGATTCCGGGTGTGGTTCAGTGCGCCGCCATTGGTGTGCCGGATGACAAGTCCGGTGAGGCGATCAAGGTGTTCCTGGTCAAGGCGCCGGGTGCTGAGCTCAGCGCAGAACAGGTCAAGGCCCAGATGCGCGACAGCCTGACGGCCTACAAGGTGCCGAAGTTTGTCGAGTTCCGCGATGCACTGCCGACCACCAACGTGGGCAAGATCTTGCGCCGCGAATTGCGCGACGAAGAGTTGAAAAAGGTTGCCAAGGCGTAACTCTCAGCCGTAACCAGCAGCAAAGCGCAGCGTAAATCTGCGACAATAGAGCCCCGCCCGCGTTACGCGCTGGCGGGGTTTTTTGTTTTCTTCAGAGCCCAATTGATGACTGACCTGCACACCCTTGCTGCCAACCTGGACCAGGCCATGGCCGCCGACCGTACCCGCCTGGAACGCCAGCTTGCGAGCCTGGGCAAGCAGCCCGAGGCGCAGCGTCAAAGCCAATGGATCGAGCGTTTCAAGCGCTCTTGCGCCCGTGTCGAAGCGCGCCGCGCGAGCATTCCGCGGATGCGCTATGACGATCAGCTACCGATTGCCGAGCGTCGAGAGCAGATCCGCGCGGCCATCGCCGAGCATCAGGTGGTAGTCATTGCCGGTGAAACCGGCTCAGGCAAGACCACGCAGATTCCAAAGATCTGCCTGGAGCTGGGGCGGGGCAGCCATGGGCTGATAGGCCATACCCAGCCACGCCGCTTGGCCGCGCGCAGCGTCGCCAGCCGAGTTGCTGATGAAATCGGCACGCCGCTGGGCGAGCTGGTGGGCTTTCAGGTGCGCTTTACCGATCAGAGCAAGGACAGCACGCTGATCAAGCTGATGACCGACGGTATTCTGCTGGCCGAAACCCAGCATGACCGACTGCTGCAGCGCTACGACACGCTGATCATCGATGAAGCCCATGAGCGCAGCCTGAATATCGATTTTCTGCTCGGTTATCTGAAAACCATCCTGCCCGAGCGTCCTGACCTCAAGATCATTATTACCTCGGCGACTATCGATCTGCAGCGCTTTTCCGAGCATTTCGACAATGCACCGGTGATTGAAGTCTCTGGCCGTACTTACCCGGTCGACGTCTGGTACCGCCCGCTCAGCGCGCAGATGGATGAAGAGGGCAATCAGGTCGAAGAGGACCTGAGTATCGATCAGGGCATCCTCGCTGCACTGCAGGAGCTGGAACAATATGAGCGCGCCAATGGCAAGGGCCCGGGCGATGCGCTGATTTTTCTGCCCGGCGAGCGGGAGATTCGCGATACCGCAGACTATCTGCGCAAGGCCAATCTGCGGCATACCGAGATACTGCCGCTGTATGCGCGCTTGTCGGTCGCCGAGCAGCAGAAGATTTTTGCATCGCATGCGGGCCGCCGGGTGGTGCTGGCCACCAACGTTGCGGAAACCTCATTGACGGTACCGGGTATCGTTTATGTGATTGACCCCGGTGAGGCGCGCATCAGCCGTTATAGCCCACGCTCCAAGGTCCAGCGCCTGCCGGTCGAGGCTATTTCCCAGGCCAGTGCCAACCAGCGCAAGGGCCGTTGTGGGCGGGTGGCTCCCGGCATCTGCGTGCGCTTGTATGCCGAAGACGATTTCAATACCCGGCCTGAGTTCACCGACCCGGAAATACTGCGGACCAACCTCGCGGCAGTGATTCTGCAGATGCTGCATTTGCGTCTGGGCCGGATTGAAGATTTCCCCTTTATCGAACCGCCGGATGGTCGCGCAATCAGTGACGGCTTCACCCTGTTGCAGGAACTGGGCGCGGTAGACCGGGACGGTGTGATTACCGATAACGGCCGGCAACTGGCGCGTCTGCCTGTGGACCCGCGTATCGGCCGCATGTTATTGGAGGCGAGTAAAACCGCGAGCCTGGAAGAGGTGTTGATCATCGCCAGCGCGCTCGCCGTGCAGGACCCGCGCGAAAGGCCATTGGAGCGTCAGCAGGCCGCTGATCAGGCGCACGCGCAATGGAAGGATGAAAGCTCTGATTTCGCCGCCTACCTGAACCTCTGGCGTGGCCATGAGGAGCAGCGCCAGGCGCTGACCCAAGGGCAATTGCGCAGTTGGTGCCGCCGCCAGTTCCTGAATTTTCTGCGCCTGCGCGAATGGCGCGAGACGCACCGGCAACTGGTGCTTACCTGCCGCGATCTGGGCCTGGAGCGCAATGCCCAGCCCGCTTCGGAAGACGCCGTGCACAAGGCGTTGCTGTCCGGCCTGCTCAGTCAGCTCGGTAACAAGACCGAGGATGGTGATTATCTTGGCGCGCGGCAGCGACGTTTTATGCTGCACCCATCTTCCGCTCTGGCGAAAAAGCGTCCGAACTGGGTGATGGTGGCCGAGTTGACGGAAACGCGCAGGCTCTATGGCCGCTTGGCGGCCAAGATCGACCCGCTGTGGGTCGAGCCCCTGGCGACGCATCTGGTCAAGACCAGCCACAGTGAACCGCATTGGGAGAAGAAGCGCGGTCAGGTGGTGGCATTCGAGCAGGTTACGCTTTACGGCATGATCATCGTGCCCAAACGCAAAGTGCATTTTGGCCCGATCGATCCGGTCGCCTCACGCGAGATATTCATTCGGCGCGCGCTGGTCGGCGGCGAATGGCACGGCCGAGCGGCCTTCAACAAGGCCAATCAGCAACTGCTCGCGCAGCTGGATGAGCTGGAAGCCAAAGCCCGGCGCCGCGATATCCTCGTCGATGATGAAACGCTTTATGGGTTTTTTGACCGGCATGTGCCGGAAAATATTTACCAACTGGCCGGCTTTGAGCGCTGGCTGAAAAAATCCCAGCACGAGCAGCCAACGCTTCTGCACATGACGCGCGAAGACCTGCTGCAGCGCGAGGCAGGTGAGGTCACCGTCGAGCAGTACCCAGACTCCTGGCGTTGGGAACAGGTAGCGCTGCCACTGAGTTACCACTTTGAACCTGGCCACGAGCAGGACGGTGTCACCCTCAAGGTCCCTGCCGCACTGTTGCGACAGATTCCCGCCGAACGCCTCGATTGGCTGGTACCCGGGCTGATCTTTGACAAATGTGTGGCGCTGGTACGTGGCCTGCCCAAATCCTTGCGCCGTAACTTTGTCCCGGTGCCGGATTTCGTTCGCGCGGCCCTTGAGCGTATGCCTTTTGGCCAAGGCCATCTGGGGCAGACCCTTGGCCGTGAGCTGAGCCGTATGACCGGCACCCGCCTGGATGAGTCCGTGTGGGACGAGATCGAGCTGGAAGCCCATCTGCGCATGCGTATCGAAGTAGTGGATGCCGAAGGCAAGGTGATCGCCGCAGGGCGCGATCACAGCGCATTGTGTAGCCAACTGGCAGGCCAGCCCCAGGCGCCTGCCAAACCTGTGCAGCCGGCGCAAGCCGATACGCAGGCTCGCCCGCCTGGCGAATACGCCTTGCCGGTGAACCTGGTCCGCAAGCAGGCGGGCTTTGAAGTGACCTTCTGGCCGGCCTGGGCAGAGCAGGGCGATCAGGTAGTCGAACAGCTCTTTGATACTCAGATACAAGCCGAACAGGCGCATCGCCGCGGCGTTCAGCGGTTGCTGTTGCAAGCGCAGGGCGAGCAGGCGCGCTTTCTACGCCAGAAGTTGCCGGCGCTCAAGGAAGCGGCTATCTACTATCGCGACTGGGGCAACCAGCAGCAACTGACGGAAGATGTCCTGTTGGCCTCGATTGATCGGGTGTTCTTGGCAGATGGCGAACCGCTGCCGCGCGATCCGCAAGCGCTGGCCGATTGTCTGGCTAAGGGTAGGGCACAGTGGGTGCCGGCAGCGGAAGGGCTGGCTGCCGAAGTGCTGGCGCTGCTCAAGCAATGGCATGCGCTGCAGAAACGGCTCAAGGGCAAGATCGATCTGGCCTGGGCGGTGGCGTTGACAGACATTCGCGGTCAACTCGAGGGCCTGGTGTTCAAGCACTTTGTCCGTGATGTGCCGGCCCAGTGGCTTGGCCAGTATTCACGCTATCTGCAGGCCATCGAGCAACGTCTCGACAAATTGCCCGGCCAGGTCCAGCGTGATCGGGTCTGGACCGGTGAGATTCAGCAACTGGTCGCGCAGTATCAGGCTCGGGAGCACAAGCATCGCCAGGAAGGGCGCTGGGACGGCGAGTTGCAGCACTGGCGCTGGCTGCTGGAGGAGTACCGAGTCTCGCTGTTTGCCCAGCAGTTGGGTACGCGTTATCCGGTCTCGGCCAAGCGGCTGGCCAAATTGTGGCAGGAAATCGCGGCCTGAGCCTGCTTCGGGCCGGTTCTTCTGCCGCCTTCAGCTCGCAACACGGCGAATGGCGTGATCTGGCGGCCGTATTCGATTATGCTTTGGTTCAGGAAGTTCGACAGCGTGCCGAGTTTTATTTTGCCGGCCCTGGCGCACCAGTAGAACACTTTATGAGCAGCTCTGAAGCGCTGCTACGGCATTACCACTGATGGTAGTGCATTGCCCATTACATAGAAGAGGACCGACCGTGCAGAAAGTCGTGATCAGCGGAACAGGTTTGTACACCCCCAATAACAGCATCAGCAATGAAGAGCTGGTTGCCAGTTTCAACGGCTATGTCGAGCAATTCAACCGAGACAACGCGGCGGCCATTGAAGCCGGCAGCGTTGCCGCGCTGGCGCCGTCCAGCACCGATTTCATTGAAAAGGCCTCGGGGATCAAAAGCCGGTTCGTGATGAACAAGAGCGGCATTCTGGATATCAACCGAATGAAGCCGGATATTCCCGAGCGCAGCAACGAGGAGTGGTCGATCCTCTGCGAGATGGCGGTCAAGGCGGCTACTGAAGCCCTGGCCCGTGCGGGTCGTACCGCTGCCGATATCGATGGTGTGATCGTTGCCTGCTCCAACCTGCAGCGAGCCTATCCGGCGATTGCCGTCGAAGTGCAGGAAGCCCTGGGCATCGAAGGTTTCGGTTTCGACATGAACGTTGCCTGCTCGTCCGCGACCTTTGGCATCCAGGTTGCTGCCAACTCGGTGCAACTGGGCCAGGCGCGTGCGATTCTGATGGTCAATCCGGAGATCTGCACCGGTCACATGAACTTTTGTGACCGCGATAGCCACTTCATCTTCGGTGACGCCTGCACTGCGGTAATCGTTGAGCGAGCCGATCAGGCCGTATCCGACTGCCAGTTCGATATTCTGGGCACCAAGCTGCTGACCAAGTTTTCCAACAATATTCGCAACAACTTCGGCTTCCTCAACCGCGCCGACGACAGCGGTGTGGGCAAGGACGACAAACTCTTCGTCCAGCAGGGCCGCAAGGTATTCAAGGATGTATGCCCGATGGTGGCCGAACTGATCGGTGAGCATCTGAAGGAGTTCGATCTGCCGGTCAGTGATATTCGCCGATTCTGGCTACACCAGGCCAACCTCAACATGAACATGTTGATCGCCCGCAAGTTGCTGGGTCGCGACCCGGAAACCCATGAAGCACCGGTCGTGCTGGACGAGTATGCCAATACCAGCTCCGCTGGTTCGATCATTGCCTTCCACAAGCATCAGGATGACCTGCCGAGCGGCAGCCACGGGGTAATCTGCTCCTTTGGCGCGGGCTATTCCATCGGTAGCGTGATCGTTCGCAAGCACTAATGACAGAAATGGATGATGAAAAGCTGCTAGCGTTGTTGCTGCAGGGCGACCAGGCCGCTTTTCGTCATCTTGTCAGCCGTTATCAGGGTGCAATGCGAGCTGTGGCGGTAGCGATAGTGGGTAACCGGCTGGCGGACGAAGTGGTGCAAGACAGCTGGGTCGCAGTGGTCAGGCATCTTAACGGGTTCGCCGGACGCTCTTCGCTGAAAACCTGGCTGATCACCATTACTGCCAATACCGCCAAAACCCGACTGAAGACACAGCGTCGTCAGGTGCCACTGGCTGAAGGCCGTGCACCTCATGGCAGCGTGGATGACGATCGCTTTGTTGAAGACGGCCATTGGCGCGATGCGCCCGCGTCCTGGCACAGTGATTCGCCTGAGGCGCTGTTGTCTGAAGAGCAACTGGCCGAGTGTCTTGAGCATACTCTGGCGTCGCTGTCCGAGCTGCAGCGCGGCGTATTGATTCTGCGTGAGCGCCAGGAGGTAGAATTGTCCGAGATCTGTAATCTTCTGGATATCTCACTCTCTAATGCCCGTGTACTTTTGCACCGGGCACGCTTGAGCGTGTTCGCCACATTGGAACATTACGAGGTGACAGGCGAATGTTGAGTTGCAGGGAGCTGGTGATCAACGCCAGTGATCTTCTGGATGGCCAACTGACTTTCAGACAGCATCTGGCCGTGCGTGGACATCTGGCGATATGCTGGAAGTGTCGGCGCTTCATCCGTCAGTTAAGGGTGAGTCAGCGTGTATTGAGAGCCATGCCCGAGGACCCCATCCCCGAGCTCGATTACCTGGCTCAGCAACTGGCCAATCTGCAGCGCGAGCAGAGCCGTTCAGGGCAGTAACCTTTCCACTTATCCGTTTATCAACTTTTTTCCATCCCGTGTAACGTCCTTGAGTAAAGAAAGTCTACAGTTTCAGGAGGCGTCATCTGGCGTCTCATTACAAGCGACTGGAGAACTACAATGAAAAAACTCAATACCGCTATCGTGACCCTGGGCGCCACTCTGTTGGGCGCTTCCTTTACCGCCGCTGCCGCGCCGAACCCCTTTGCCGTACAGGAACTGCAGAGTGGCTACAACCTGGCAGACAATCACGCTGGCGACATGGAAGAGGGCAAGTGTGGTGAAGGTAAGTGTGGTGATGAAGAAAAGGGCGACAAGGAAGGCAAGTGCGGTGAAGGCACCTGTGGTAGCTGATCAGCGTTCCTGAGGGGGGCAGGTCATGGCAGAGCCGTTTGTTCAGGGTGCCGGGTTGGGGTTGCGCAGGGGGCTGCTCGCAGAGCTGGCTGTCTACGCGCCTGATAACCTGGATTTTCTCGAAGTTGCTCCAGAAAACTGGATAGGGCTGGGTGGTCGCATGGGGCAGCAGTTCCGTGCGATGACCGAGCGCTTTCCGTTTCTATGCCATGGCCTTTCCCTCAATCTGGGCGGTTTCGCGCCGCTTGACCTGGAGTTGCTCAAGTCGATCAAAGCGTTTCTCGATCTGCATGCCATTCGCGGCTACAGCGAGCACCTGTCGGCCTGTGCGGATGAAGGGCATTTGTACGATCTGATGCCTGTGGCCTTCTGCGAAGAGAACGTACTGCGCATTGCCAGCCGCCTGCGGCAGGTTCAGGACGTGCTTGAGCGTCCGATGATTATCGAGAATGTCTCGGCCTACGCCACGTTGCCCGGCGAAATGAGCGAGGCTGAATTTGTCAGTGCTGTACTTGCCGAAGCGGATTGTCAGTTGTTGCTGGACGTCAATAACGTCTACGTGAACGCGATCAACTTCGATGCGGATCCCTATGCCTATATCAGTGCCATGCCCAGTGAGCGTATCGCTTACCTGCATGTGGCCGGGCACTACGACGAAGCGCAAGGACTGAAAATAGATACCCACGGTGCGCCGGTCATTGACCCTGTATGGGCATTGCTCGGCCACGCCTACAGCCAGCATGGCGTCAGGCCCACGCTGCTGGAGCGCGATTTCAATTTTCCGCCACTGGCGCACCTGCTGGCCGAAGTCGAGCATATTCGTTCAATGCAGCGCGGCGAACCCGGGCAGTGGCGCAACGCATGATTGCCATTGAATCCCAGCGTCAGTTCGCTGCGCGGATCCGTGATCCCGAGGCGGTTGAGCGCCTTCCGGGCATCAGCCCTGAGCGCATGGCTATTTATGAAGGGCTGTTCTTTCGAAATATCGAAGGCTTTCTTGCCAGTGGTTTTCCGGTATTGCGCAAGTTAATACCTGACGCCGGCTGGCATTCGTTGGTTCGCAGTTTTATCGCGTCGCACCGTTGCCGCAGCCCGTACTTTCTGGAAATCAGTCAGGAGTTTATTGACTGGCTGCAGGACGGTTATGCCGCAGAAGTCGGCGACCCAGCTTTTATCCTGGAGTTGGCTCATTATGAGCGCGTGGAATTGGCGCTGGACATCGCCGATATCACGCTGCCGATGACCGGGCCGGCCAGGGTGGATCTGCTCGCTCAACCGGCCCAATGGTCTGCGCTCGCCTGGCCCCTGGCTTACCAGTGGCCAGTGCATCAGTTGGGTGTTGACTATCAACCCGCCGAGCCGCCGTCGCAGCCGACCTGCCTGCTGGTATGGCGTGACCGCACACACAAGGTGCGCTTCATGCAGTTGACCGGCTTTGCCTATCAGTTGGCGACAGGTTTGCAGGAAGGTGAAGCACTGCTGCCGCTGCTGCACGAGTTGGCCCGGCGATCGGGTCAGGTAGTGGATCAGGCCTTTATGGATCAGGCCAACGCGCTGCTCAGCCAATGGCACGCACAGGACATTCTGCTCTGAGTCCTGTCTTGATACTGACGCCGCGCTGTCACCGTATTGCCATCCTTGTACCTCAATATCAATCTCCTGATGCAGTCGGTCCGCATGGCCGATGTCAATCGGGTACTGCTCCTTGAGCCCCACTTCGGTGGGGTTTTTTTTGCTTTGGGCATTCTGCCTGACGCTATATTAGCGTCTGCAGAATAAGTTCCACCCACATTTAAAACTTCATCAGACAGTAACCGTTTGGTCATCTGGGATTTCCATAATCGCTCCAGTCGAACACGACGGCACGTCACCCGAGCTGACGTTTAAAAAACCTAGGAGATTTACTGATGAATAAGAAGCTGCTTGCGATTGTTGTTGGGGCCGCTGCCGCCATGCCCATGGTTGCCATGGCTGATGTGAGCGTCTACGGGCGTGCACACGTGTCTGTTGATTATCTGGACGACGGCGCTGATTACTCCGAGACCAACCTTTCGAGCAACTCTTCCCGCCTGGGCTTTAAAGGCGATCATGAAATCAACCCGAGCCTGACTGCGTTCTTCCAGATTGAGCAGCAGATCAACTTTTCTTCCGGCAGCACCGACGGCGACAGCGCCAACTTCGCTACTCGCGACACCTTCGTTGGTCTGAAAGGCGGTTTCGGTACTTTCCGGCTGGGTCGTTTTGAGAGCCCCTTTAGAGTAGCTCGTGGTCCGGCCAACCTCTTCAGTGAGCAGGTCGGCGATATGCGTAACCTGACTCGCGTCGGTAACGCGCGGTTTGACGAGCGTTATGACAACACTGTGCAGTACACCACGCCGGATATGAGCGGTTTCTTCGCTAGCGTGGGCTACTCCGTTCAGGAAGGTACTACAGCTGATGTTGATACCGACGAAAGCGTATTCAGCGGTTCCTTGAACTACATTGGTGGTCCTATCGAAGCTGCTTTGGCTTACGAGTCTGCCGAAGAGGACACTCGCCGTGGCGAACGTGACGGCTTCCGCGCTGCGCTTGCATACAAGATCACTGACGGCATCAAGGCTGTTGGCTTCTACCAGACTGTTGATTACGAAAACGAAGCTGTTACTGCCGCTGTCCGCGATGCTCTGACCTCCGATACCTTCGGTCTGGGTGCCGAGTTCAAAGTAGCTGCCAACACCGCCATCAAAGGCATGTGGATGACCCGTGAAGCAGAAGCTGACCGGTCAGATAGCGATATGTGGGTGGTAGGTGTAGAGCACAAGCTGGACAAGGCCGTTCGCGTCTATGCCAACTACGCTGTAGTGGACAACGAGCAGAACGTTGCGCTGACTCCCTGGATTCAGGCACGTTCAGCTAACCCCGCCGGCGCTGCTGGTGAAGAAGCTTCCGGCCTGTCTGTAGGTCTGCGTTACGATTTCTAATCCGGAAATCAGCTGTGTCATACAAAAGGGTTGTGCCGCAACCGGCAAGGCACAGCCCTTTTGTCATCTTGCTGACATCTTTCCGTCTTATTATTGCCTTCAAGCGCTCTACGATAGATCGCCCTCATATCATTAGATTTGCAACTATTTCAAGGAGTTGTCATGCGAAGCCTGTTCGTAGTCGCTGTTGCCTGTCTGCTGGCCGCCTGTGCCCAGCGTGAACCGGTCAAACTTTATTCCGGCGCCGAGCAGTCGGCTGGCCAGGTCGTCGTGGTACAAATGCCCTATACGCTTGAGGTGCTGAATATCAACGGTCAGCCAGTGCCGGCTGCCAACAGCATGACCGGCAACCGTGATCGTACGCTGCACCTGCAGCCAGGGCAGTATCGTATCAACGCCTACTACGAAAACGGCTACGATATTGGCGGTGGCTTGAGCCATGAAGTGGTACGCACGCGTAGCGCGACCTTCCTGATCGACGGCAAGGCGGGCGATGTGTGGCAACTGGGCTTCGATGCGCCAGAGAATCTGGCAGAAGCGCAGGCCATGAAGGATAATTTCGCCGGTTGGGCACAAAACACGCGTACCGGTCAGCGTAACCCCACCGAACCTGGCCCGGCTTATGTTTCTCTGGTCGGGCAATTGATGGGCGGCGGTAATTCACCGACCTATTCCGAAGAGGTCAAGCCGTTGGGTGCCCAGGCGCCTGCGTCGGCCGCGCCCATGGCGCCACCCTCACAGGCACCGGCGGCACAGCAGACGCTGCCCCATTCCGACGCGACGCTGACCACACTGCAGCAGTTGTGGTTACTGCTCAGCCCGGAGAGCCGTCAGGCGTTTCTGCAGTGGGCGCAGGAATAAATCTGCCTTCTGTGTTGAAAACCCCGCACTGGCGGGGTTTTTTTATGGGTGATGGGTGGGGATGAAAGTCAGAATGAATTCCCGCTTTCGCGGGAATGACGGAGGGGGTAGGAAATAGTGGCAACGGACATTACAAGTCGCAAAATGGCTGCGCTGAAGAGTATGCGTTGCTGCGAGGATCAGGCGCGGTGTGGCATGCTGTGCGCATGAAAATACGCCAGATCGCCGCCATTGAAGAGGTCCCTGCTGAACAGTGGGATGGCCTGCTTAACAACGACTATCCTTTTATGCGCCACGCTTTCCTGGCGGCGCTGGAAAATAGCGCCTCGGTATGTGCGGAGCAGGGCTGGGAGCCTGCACACCTGCTGGTGGTCAATGATGACGAGAGCTTGCAGGCGGCTTTGCCGCTGTATCGCAAGATGCACTCCTACGGCGAGTACGTATTCGACTTTCAGTGGGCGCAGGCCTGGGAGCGGGCAGGGCAGGACTACTACCCCAAGCTTCTGGCAGCTATTCCCTATTCGCCGGTGCAGGGGCCACGGCTACTGGCACGCTGCGAGGCAAGTCGTAACCTGCTTCTGGACTGTATCGATGACAGCCTGCTGCAAAAGCAGGCCTCGGGCGCGCACCTTTTATTCAATCTGGGCGAAGAGAATATCAGCTTGCAGGCCGCTGGCTGGGTTCAGCGGCTGGGTTGCCAGTTCCATTGGTTCAACCGAGGCTACCAGCACTTTGACGACTTTCTCGCCGCCTGCAATTCGCGCAAGCGCAAGAACTTCCGCAAGGAACGGCTATCGGTAGCGGAACAGGGCATCAGCTTTCACTGGCTGACGGGCGCGGAGCTGACGCCGGCAGTATGGGATAGCTTCTATCCGTTTTATGCCGCGACCTATCTTAAGCGCGGCCAACATCCTTACCTGTCGCCAGCGTTCTTCCAGTTGTTGGGTAATTCAATGCCCGACGCCATCCGCCTGGTATTCGCCCGGCATAAAGGCCAGGACGTGGCAGGCGCTTTTTTTCTCGCGGACCAGAACGCGCTCTACGGTCGCTATTGGGGTTGCCTCGAAGAGTATGACCGGCTGCATTTCGAAACCTGCTTTTATCAGGGCATGGAGCGTTGTATTGCTGAAGGGCTTGCGCGATTTGATGCCGGTGCTCAGGGCGAGCACAAGCTGATCCGTGGCTTCGAGCCGGTGCTGACTCAGTCCTGGCACAAGTTACAGGAACCGCTACATGCGGCGGTGGCAGATTTTTTACTGCGCGAGCGCGAGGGTGTACAGGCTTATCATCTGGACGCCAGGAGCTATCTGCCCTATCGGCAGGCCGAGTAGGGCAGAAGTCCGGCAGCGCAGAAAGCTTACTCTTCGGTGGCTTCCACACGCTTGGCGCTGATGATGGTGACCGGGCTGTTCGGCACATTCTGATGCATGCCCTGATTACCGGTTGGCACCTTGGCAATGGTTTCCACTACATGCTGGCCGTCGACCACCTCAGCAAAGACCGCGTAACCGAAGTCGCGGCCGCCGTGGTTGAGGAATTCATTGTTGCCCAGGTTGATGAAGAACTGGCTGGTCGCGCTGTCTACCACCTGAGTGCGAGCCATCGCCAGGGTGTAGCGGGTGTTCAGCACACCATTGTCGGCTTCATTCTTGATCGGCTGGCCGACGTCACGCTGGCGCATGTCCGGGGTAAAACCGCCGCCCTGAATCATGAAGCCAGGAATCACCCGATGGAAGATCAGACCGTCGTAATGGCCGGCGTCGGCATAGCGCAAAAAGTTTTCCACACTGATGGGCGCTTTATCGGCGTACAGCTCTACCAACATATCGCCATGGCTGGTTTGCAGCATGACGCGGGGGTTTTCGGCTGCGGCAGTAGTTGCAATCAGCAGCATGGCACAAGCGCCAATAAGGCGTTTCAGCATTGTTATTCTCCAGTTATATGAATAGGGTTTAGTTCGATAGGGTGGGTGCAGCAGACCCTGATTGGGCTAAAAAGTCCAGCAACAGGGCATTGAATTTGTCGGCCTGGTCGATCGGGGTGCCGTGCCGGGAGTTCTCGATCACTTCCAGATGCGCATCCCCCAGGCGACTGACGTACTCGCGCTTGCTCTCCACCGGGGTGTAGTCCATATCGCCACTGATCACCAGAACCGGACAGTTGATACGGCTCAAGCGGTCACTGACACCCCATCCAATGATCGCACGTAACGAGGCCAGATAAGCGCGACGGTCATTTTCAATCCAGCGGCTTTCAAAGGTTTCGCGAATCGATTGCTGATGTGGTTCAGGGAAGAGCATCTTGGCCAGGCCCCGGGCGATGACTGCCAAGGGCAGAACGTGGGCGAAGAACAGGCGCTTGGCGACCATCACGTACTCCGCCGGCTTGCGCGGAATCACCTCGGGGCCGCTGTTGACGATGGTCAGGCTGGCGGGCAATTCCGGCTGATCAGTAGCCAGTTGGAAGGCAATCATCCCGCCCATGGAAATACCTACAATATGCGGCTTGGTCAGCTGCATTTTCCCGATAAAGGCTACGCAGTCATCGGCAAAGCGTTTAATCGAATAGCCGCCTTTGGGTTTATCGCTCTGACCGTGCCCGCGCATATCCAGGCAGATAACGCGGTAATGGGGCAGCAGGCTGGGCAGTTGATACTCCCAGTCACGGGTGCTGGAGCCCAGGCCGTGTATCAGCAGAACCGTCTCGCCTTCGCCCTGATCGGTGTAATACAGGCTGCAGCCGTCGATGGTCATGTGTGGCATGGGTCCGTCCCTTTGTTGGCTAAGCCAGTCTGAGTGAGCAAGCAGTTCTGTATTCTAGCCAGCATCGGTGGTCGATGTCAGTCTGTCATCGAATGTTCAATCAACAGGTCCGCCAGGATGCGCGTGGCTGGGCCCAGGGGTTTGTCCTTGTTGGCATACAGATACATGAAGTGCGAACGGTAGGTGCCCTGTTGCAGTTGCAATGGCAGCAGCTCGCCGCTCTCCAGTTGCTTTTGTATCTCATGCCTTGGCAACCAGGCAAACCCCAAGCCGCTGGCCACGAGGCTGGCAGCGGTGCTGATGCTGGTGACTGTCCAGCGCTGCTCGGCGTCCAGCCACCCGGTATCGATCGGATGATGCCCCGAATCACGGATCACCACCTGCAACTGGGTCTGCAGGTCATCCTGGGTCAGTTGCCGCTGCAGGTGATGCAGTGGGTGCTCCGGGTTGGCGACGGCGATAAATTCGACCTTGTTGATCTGGTGTGGCAGGTAGCCGGCGATGCTCATTCCGGAGATGGCCAGGTCGGCGGAATCATCCAGTAAACAATCTTCCACGCCGGACAAAACCTCTTCACGCAACTGCACGCGGCAGCCCTGGCTCAGGGGCATGAAGGCTTTCAGGGCGGCGGCGAGGCGCGCAGTAGGGAATGCCGCATCAACCACCAGGCGAACCTCCGGCTCCCAGCCCTGGTCCATATTCATAGCGAGCATTTCCAGCTGGCTGGCCTGTTTGACCAGGGCTCGGGAGCGTCTCAGCAGCACCTCGCCTGCTTCAGTAAGTACTGCTTTGCGGCCCTCTATTTCGAGCAGCGGTATATCCAGTTGCTCCTGCATCTTTGCCACGGTGTAGCTGACCGATGATTGCGAACGGTGCAGCGCATGTGCAGCCTGGGCAAAACCGCCGTGGTCGACCACGGCCTGCAGGGTGCGCCACTGATCGAGCGTTACGCGGGGTGCTTTCATGCCAGCAATTCCTGGCGTACTCTGACCATCACTTGAAGGAGAGTTATCATGATCAAATCCTTGTCCATAGTGACTTTAATGATGTTGTCCATGCCGCTGTTGGCGCAAAGCATACCGACGCCTAACAAGCCTTTCCCGGTGGAAGTCGAGCTGCAGGGTGACGATCTCGGTGTGCGCGCAGTAAGCGGGCAAGTCAGTAATATCGCCACGGTCACCTTGACCCATACGGGTAGCCAGCCAGTGCTTTGCGAAGCGAGCTTCGTCAACGGCCCTGAGCGGCCAGCGGTAAAGCGCGCAAGGCTCAATCCGGGTGAAGAAACCATTGTCACTCAGGCCTTCAATCGTGAAGTTATCCGGGTGCGCGTTGCGGTTTCCTGCTCTGCGCAATAATAGTATTCAATTGGGCGATAGATACAGCCTTAATTGCAGGCGTATCTATCGATCCGTCATCAACAATATTCCCCGGGCGTCAGTCCAGTCCATTTTTTGAAAGCGCGATGAAAAGCTGAAGGCTCGGAAAACCCGAGCAGTGCGGCAATATCCTGAATCGCCAAGTCCTGGCGTGCCAGGTGATAAATGGCGATATCGCGGCGCAAATGATCTTTAAGCTCCTGCCAGGAGGTACCTTCTTCTCGCAGGTGTCGGCGTAGCGTCGCCGGGCTCATGTTCAGCTGTTGGGCCACCGCCTCCATATCCGGCATATCGGTGCCAACACGCTTGCCAATCAGCTGTCGCAGACGGCTTGCCAAGGTATTGCCAAAATCCCTGCGTGATAACAGGTCGGAGGGGGAGTGGGCCAGGAAGCGTTTTAACGTGCGCTCGTCCTGGATCAAAGGCATGTGCAGATAGTGGGTACGCAAGGCGACCGCGGTCACCGGCTGATCAAACTGTAACGGGCAACCGTAAATCAATTCGTATTCGCGGTGCTGGGGTGGCTGCGGATAGGCAAAGCATGCAAGCTCCAGCGGGATCCGCTTGCCAATCAGCCAGCTCCCAAGCCGATGCCAGATAACCAGCAGCGACTCGGTCAGAAAGTGCTGCGGGTCATTCATCTGCTGCGTATCTATCTCCAGCCAGGTCAGCTCCCCGTCCTCTCGCAGGCGAACCTGTGGCGCATCCGGGAACAGGTCGTAAAACAGCATGCCGCGCTTGAGCGCTTTGTCCAGGGTAGGGCAGTGAATCAGCGCATGGCACATCATCGCGAAGGTACCGGGCTTGCTGCGGCTTTTGCCCAGCCCCATGTATTCATCCTGGAGTTGGTGCCACACCACTTGGACCAACCGCGCATATTGCGCGGGATCGACGCGCATCCGTGGTTGGCTAAGCAGGTCAGGATTGATGTCCGCTGCCAGCAGCAACGCAACCGCATCATGGCCCTGGCGCTCAGCGCCTGCCAGCACGGCTTTGACAAAGTGGATAGCCACTGACCTGTTACTCATGATTCCGCCTTTGTGAAGATGCCCCCGAGTTAGCCATAGCCGGCACGCCCCCGCAACCCGGCGAAATGGTCAATTGTTATGAGCGTTCGCGTCATTGAGGCCGGCAAGTGCACGGGCCTACTCTCGATGCATCCACCTCAGGAGTTGACCATGCAGCGCATTCACTTCGAAACCGAACACAGCCTGTTCCGCGAATCCTTCCGCAGCTTCCTGCAAAAGGAAGTCATACCCAACCAGGAGCGCTGGGAGGAAGCCGGCATGGTCGACCGCGAAGTCTGGGTCAAGGCCGGTGAGATGGGTTTTCTCTTGCCCTGGGCTGATGAGGCCTATGGCGGGCTGGGTATCAAGGATTTTCGCTATGAACAGATCATGAGCGAGGAACTGGCCTACATCAATGAGCCGGGCTTTATGCTGCCACTACACTCGGCGCTGTGCGGGCCCTACATCACCGAATACGGCAATGAGGAACAGAAGCAACGCTTTCTGCCGGCGATCATTCGTGGGGAGTGCATCCTCGCTGTGGCCATGACCGAGCCGGGCGCGGGATCCGATCTGGCCGGGATGCGCACCAGTGCAGTGGACAAGGGTGACCACTATCTGCTCAACGGCTCCAAGACCTATATTTCCAACGGCCTGTTGAGTGACCTGGTGATCGTTGCTGCCAAGACAGATCCGGATAACAAGCATGCGATGGGCTTGTTTCTGGTTGAGCGCGGCATGGTCGGTTTCGAGCGTGGCCGCAAACTAAAGAAACTCGGCATGCACAGCCAGGACACCGCAGAGCTGTTCTTCAACGACGTCAAAGTACCCAAGGCCAACCTGCTGGGTGACGGCAAGGCTGGCTTTATCTATCTGATGCAAATGCTCGCCCAGGAACGCCTGACCAACGCCTGCGGCGCGGTGGCCGGCGCCGAAGCGGCCTTTCAGGCCACCATGGAATACGTCAAGGAGCGCAAGGCCTTCGGGCGCGCCGTTGCGGATTTTCAGAACACCCGGTTCAAACTGGCCGAGATGCGTACACAGATCGACGTCGCGCAGGTGTTTGTAGACCGCTGCGTGATGGACCACAACGAGAAAAAGCTGACTGCCGAGGTAGCTGCAGAGGCCAAATTGTTTACTACCGAGCTGCTGGGCCGGGTGGTGGACGAGGGTGTGCAGTTGCACGGTGGTGCGGGTTATATGTGGGAATACCCGATCTGCCGGATGTACGCCAATGCGCGTATTCAGCGGATTTTTGCCGGTACGTCGGAGATCATGAAGGAGATTATCAGTCGGGGGTTGAAGTTGTAGGTAGGGCGTTTGAATGCTTGCGGCTGAGCTTCAACTCAGGTGCTTTACCACCTATCCCCCACCCCACACCGTCGTCATCCTCGCGAACGCGGGGATCCATTTTTGGGGTTGAGCAGGGAGCTTCTGAATGGCCGCAAAAGTCAAAATGGATTCCCGCGTTCGCGGGAATGACGGGGTTTGTGGGGTATGGCAGCAGGCCAATCGCCAATCATCTACTCTCCAGCACACACACCGTCGTCATCCTCGCAAACGCGGGGATCCATCTTGGGGGGTAGAGGACGGAGCCTCTGTAATGGTCGCAAAAGTCAAAATTTATTCCGGACAGCAGTGCGCGTTCGCGGGAATGACGGGGTTTGTGGGGTATGGCAGCAGGCCAATCGCCAATCATCTATTCCCCAGCACACACCGCCGTCATCCTCGCGAACGCGGGGATCCATTTTTGGGGTTGAGCAGGGAGTTCCTTTACCGGCCGAAGGTCAAGATGGATTCCCGCGTTCGCGCACTGCTGTCCGGAATAAATTCATAGCGGCAACGCCCCCTGAATCCGCTGCAGTTCCAGTCGTTGTCGTTGCCTTCGGCACAAGAGTTCATGGTCTGTTTCTTTACGC